>Ga0070741_10004382_pt1 | contig 33031 bp, 27 predicted proteins | sample Coa_R1_4_FD_66440 | JGI IMG/M metagenome (GOLD analysis project Ga0070741, IMG submission 66440) | Surface soil microbial communities from Centralia Pennsylvania, which are recovering from an underground coalmine fire - Coalmine... | ecosystem: Environmental > Terrestrial > Soil > Unclassified ... | reverse complement strand
GAGAGTACGATCCGGTTCCTGGGTGTCGGCGTGGAGAACCTGTCGGCCTCCGAGAGCCAGATTCGCGACACGAACGTGGCGCAGGAAGTGGTCAATCTGACCAAGAACCAGATCATCCAGTCCGCGGCGACCTCGGTGCTGGCGCAGGCCAACTCCGCGCCGCAGCAGGTTCTCTCCCTCCTGCGGTAAGAAAAGCGCGGCCTTCAAAGGCCGGTCTGAAGTTGCGAAGCCTGCCTTCGCAGGCTGGAGTCCACGCAGGTGGACTTGGCAACTCCAGACCGGGGTTTCAATCCCGCGTCCAACGAGAACCGAAAAATAGGGGCCAGGGCATTCCCAATGGAATGTCCTGGCCCTTAATACTTTGTACAGGCAGACTACTCCCGGTCGCGTCCGAGTTGATAGCCCGAAGTGCCGTCCGCGTTGGCGTCATGGTTGGGGTCGCTGCAATGGACGGTGAAAGCTCCGCCCGCGGCTGCATCCACACGATATTCATGATTGGTCGGGCAGCTCGGGAGCGCCTGGAGATCGGTGACGCCGCCCGTGCCGACCAGCTTTTCACGGAGTGTGGCTGCATCCCCGATGACATAGCCGCTGTTGCCCGGTCGGAGTAAGTGCGCCTGCTCGACGTTGGCAATGGTCTTCATGTTGGCGCGGCAGGTGCGGCGCTGGGACTCCCGCACGGCGGCGAGGTAGGCCGGAAGCGCGACGGCCATCAAGATCGCCAGGATCAGAATGACAACGAGCAGTTCGACCAGGGTGAAGCCTCTATCGGATCGGGTCGGACTCAGTTTGCGAGCCATAGAATTCAGGTCTCCCATTGCTAAAAACCGCAGTCATGAACCGTCAGGGGCAGATCGATTCGGGAGAGGACAGAAGAGGAGAGAACGGCGTGCAGAATCGGGAACGTCCATGCTCCTGGTAGAGCGGCAACCTCTGTTACCGCCGGTGAATCCAAACTTACAGAGAAATCCCTGAGAAGGGAGGTTCGGCGCTGCCCGCGTCGGAGGGCAACGCCGAACTCGAAGAAGGCGCGATTACTCGCTGTCGCGGCCCGGCTGATAGCCTGTGCCGCCGTTACCATTGTCGTCATGGTCCTGGATAGAGCAGTGCAGGGTTATCGGCCCGGTAGGAGCGCCATCCACACTATAGGTGCCGCCATTCGGACACTTCGGCAGCGCCTGCAGGTCGAACTGCTTCGTGTCGCTGCCCTGAAGGTCATTGAGGTTAGCGGTATACTGGTGGTTCGGGTTGCGCAGCAGATAAGCCTGTTCTGCATGGGCAAGCGTCTGCATGTTGGCGCGGCAGGTGCGGCGCTGGGACTCATGCACGGCAGCGAGGTAGGCGGGGATAGCGACGGCCATCAGGATGGCGAGGATCAGAACCACAACGAGCAGTTCGACCAGGGTGAAGCCTTTGCGGTTCTTGCGAGCGAAAGTGCGATGCATGACGATACGTCTCCTTTGGTAGATGATTAGGGTTTTCAGGAAGGTTTGCGCGCCTGGAACCTGACGCGCGCCTCTCCGGGGTGTTTGGGGCGGCTACGGCTGTATCCCGCACACGGCCCGTATCGAGAGGAACGCCTCTAGGATAATCGAAACAGGCCGCCCCTGCCAGGTTCGATCTGGCACGTTTCCCCGCAAAACTGCGTAGGAATCTATGCGGTTCCGCGCGTATTCCTGGAGGCAAAGACACAGCCGCGACTGTGCAATCGCACAGTCGGCGGTATCTGCCAGAATCGAGGTCGAAGCCATGGCACGCTCCGAGAAGCCCGCCCCGCGCGTCCTGCGCGTCTATCTGGATCGCATCGAAGATGGAATCGCCGTCCTGCTCTGCGGGGAGGAACCCGTCTATGAGTGGCCTCTGCCCCAGGCGTTTTTGCCGGACGGCGCGCGGGAAGGCGAGTGGCTGGAGTGTCGGCTGACCCGCGATGTTCAGACGACGCAGGAGACAAAAGCGCGGAACGCCTCCCTTTTGGAACAGTTATTGCATCCACCGGAAGAAACGTGAATTCACCCGGCTCTTGCTTCTCATCAGGCAGGAGGCCCGGCGCTCTGGTGGAGAGGAGTTACAGAATGGCGGCCCGGTTTGCCTCGATAGTCCTCCTGTTGGGACTGCTTGTTTTTCCCCTGTCCGGCGCGCGCGCGGATGCGGCGGGCGACAAACGCCGTGTCCTGCTGGCCTCGGTGCGGCGCATCGCGGTCGTGCCGCCCTTCTTTGGCACGGATACCCTCGCGCGCGTTTCAGGCTCCGAGGAGGCCGACAAAACCGAGAAGGCGAGCCGCGCCCCGGAAGGCAGGCCCGCGAAAGAGCCGGATGCGCGCGAAAAGCGGTACGCCGAGCAGTTGCGCCGCCTCGAAGCGCATGTGCGGACGACGCTGCCCGCCCGCGTCGCCGCGCGCACGCCGTTCGCGGTCGTACCGGCAGACGAACTGGCGAAGGCGTTCGAGGCTCTGAACCTGACGCCCGCAAAACTGTTTCAGAACGGGGGGCGCATCCGCAGCGCGCGTTTCGCCGCTCCCGACGCGCAGGCGGTCTCGAAGCTGGCGGACTTCCTCCATGCGGACGCCGTGCTGCTCGGCACGCTGGACGAGCCGCGCCGCAGCAACGGCCGCTACTATTTCGATATGCTGAGCGGCCTCAGCTATGACAGCGCGCACGTGCGCGGCAAGGCGGGCTACTATCTGCTGCTGGCCGACGGCACGGAGGCGCTGCACGCTTTCATCGAGGTGCTGCAGCCCCTCAGCCGAATCGGCAACCGGGACTATATTCTGGCCGACTGGATGGACGCCGAATCGCTGGTCATCGAGAATCTGATGGACGAAATAACGCGCTACGCACCGGAGAAGAGCGCGAAACGTTAGCGGCCCATTCCTGCCTTACACAGCACGGCGGCGAAAAAGGCATCCAGGCCGTGCCGGTGCGGCCAGGAGCGAAAGTACGGCCCCGCTGCCAGGGAATCGAACAGGGAGGCTGTCGTCTCGTTGGAGATCGAGGCGAGGCGCTGGCGCGCGGCGAGGAGGCGGGGCAGCGCCGGTTCAAGAGCGAACGCCTGTCCTGGCGGAGAGGCGAGAAACGCCTCGACGACAGCCTCGTTCTGGCTGCGCTCGAAGGCGCAGGTCACGTAGACAAGCCGCCCGCCAGGCGCAACCAGCGCGCTGGCCTGGGCGAGAAGCGCCTGCTGAAGCCGGGCAAAAGCAGGAATATCGGCCTCGCGCCATTTCGCGTCCGGGCTGCGCCGGAGAACGCCGCTTCCGGTGCAGGGCGCGTCTACCAACACGACGTCGGCCCGGTTGTAGAGGCGACTCAGGCGTTTCCGGGCCGCGCCGGAAGGCTGCCACGTCCCCTCTTCCTCCGCTGCCAGTACCCGCAGGGTCTCCGCGCAGGTCGCTCCGGCCCGCGCCGCCCGTTTCTCCAGTCCCTCCAGCTTGGCCTCCGACGTATCCAGCGCGACGAGCCGCCCGCGATTTTGCAGCAGCGCCGCCAGCGCCAGCGTTTTCCCGCCCGCCCCCGCGCCCACCTCCACGACGGTCTGCCCCGGCTGCGCATCGGTCAGCAGCGCGGCCAACTGGCTGGCCTCCTCCTGCATCTCGAACCACCCGGCGCGGAAGCCCGGCAGGTCGTAGAGATTGACGCGGCGCGGCAGTTCCAGCCCCCAGGGAGAGAAGCGCGTCGGGACGGTCTCCGGCAGCGCGGCCTGTACCCGAGCGCGGGTGACGCGCAGTGTGTTGACCCGCAGCGTCGTCGGAGCCTGCGCATTGAGGGCGGCAGCAGCGGCGGGAGCTTCCGCGCCGAGCAGCGTTTCGAGCGCGTCGGCCATCGCGTCGGGGAAAGAGAGCGTGATTCGGAGGTATTCGCGCGGCGTGTCCGTGCCGGGGAGGGCGGCAAGCGCCGCGTCCAGCCGTTCCGGGGAGACGAGAGGAGCGAAGGCGGATGGCGGGGCCGTCGCGGGAAGCGGAGCGCCATCGGGCGCGGCAGGCGCGCTGGCCCAGAGGCGGATTCGGGCGTCGGAGATGATCGGAAGGCCGAGGAGGTCGAGGAGATATGCCTGCCGCCGCGCAAACCGGGCCGCGCCGTAGACGAGTTCGGCGATCCAGCGCCGCTCGCCGGAGTTCAGAGAGCGGCGCGACCGGAACTCCGCCTCGACGACGCGATCCAGTGGGCTGCGCTCGCGCTCGGCTTCCCACCGGGCATAGATCTCTATCGCGGCGGTCAGGGCGCGCGGCGTAGCCTTGTACGTGCGTTCGGGTTGCTCTTGCATTCCTGCCCCTGGAGTGGGCTTCACCGCTTATGTTTTAGGAACCAGTCGGCAAGGCCCGCTTCCTGATAGGCTTTGTCCCAGGAGTTATGTTCCACGCCCGGATAGGTGGTCAGTTCCGGGGAGCCGCCCGCCGCCTTGATCGCCGCCACGATCTCCTGCGATTGCTTGACCGGCACGACGGGGTCCGCCTCGCCATGAAAGCACCAGATCGGCATCGCCTTCAGAGGCGCGGCAAACTCTTCGGGCTTGCCGTAGCCGCAGATGGGCGCGATGGCCGCCCAGAGGTCGGGATGCTTTGCGCCGAGCGCCCAGGCGCCGTGTCCGCCCTGCGAGAGGCCGGTCAGATAGAGGCGCGACGCATCTACCTTGTAGTGCGCCTTCGTCTCGTCCAGCATCGCCATCAGCAGCGCGTCATGCTGCTCCCAGGCGTCCCGGCGTTCCGGCTTCTGCGGGATGATCACCAGGAAAGGCCACTGCTCCGAGTGGAGCATCAGGGCCGGGCCGATGCCGACGGCGACCGGAGCCAGTCCGTCGCTGCCGCACTCCCCTGCCCCATGCAGGAACAGGATGGTCGGCCAGGACTTGCTTTCGTCGTAGTCCGCCGGGACATAGAGGACGTAGCGATACTCCTTGTCGCCGTGCCGGATCGTCTTCAGCAGGAAACCTTTCTGTAGGTCTCCGGCTTCGGCCCGCACCGCCGCCCGTTTCGCCGCCGCGCCTGGAGCGGGCGTGGCGGCCAGAGACGGCCTGCCTGCCAGAAGCAGCCCGCACGCTGCAACGATCATAGGCAGGGTACATGCGTAATCACGCATCCTGAAGCGCATTCTAATCCTCCTTATTTAGCCCTCACCCCCTTCCCCTCTCCCACGCTGCGGGAGAGGGGCGACTAGAGCGCAGGCTTGTCCCTCCCTTCCCGCTCGTACCCGAGTTGGAGGAAAGAGCAACGCCAGCGTATTGAGGCTCCCTCTTCTCCCACAGCGTTGGGAGAAGGGGGTCGGGGGGATGAGGGCCGTATTTTAGCGCAGCCGAACGACACGCTCCTCCGTGCGCAGATCGCGCTGCCGCAGCAGGTCGTGAATCGTCGCGCAGAGATAGCGGTTGACATCTATGGTGAAGTCAATGCGCAGGCGGGCCTGCGTGCCGGAACCGGGCGGCGCGAGCCGGAGCGTATCGCCCTCATTGAGCGTGATGACGCACTCGCTCTCCTCGGAGCCGTTGGGCAGCCAGTACTCGTTGCCGTTCATCCGCTTGTTCCAGGGCAGCGCGAGACGGCCCGCATAGCCGACCTCGCAGATGGGCAGGCGGAACAACTGCTGACCTTCCGTCACGGCATAGTAGCGCGTCTCGAAGGGATTCGGCGTCGGGTAGCCCGTGCCGCGCCGCACCAGCCGCTCGTACTCCGGGCGCTGCTGCATATCGTTGTAGACCCGGATGGCGTAGTCGTGGTGGATGATCTGATCTACGCTGTAGCCCGCGCCGAAGACTGCGGCCCCCTTGACGACCGCCTCGAACGGCTCCCAGTAGTGGACTTTTTGCGCCCCAAACAGCCGCTCGAACAGTTCGCGCACGCCCGGCAGCAGGGTCGAGCCACCGACGAGCAGCACGGCGTCCAGTTGCGACTCGCTGATCTCATGGCGGCAATCGTCGAGCGTGGCCTCGGTCAGGGTCTCCAGGGTCTTGTACAGGCCGCGCTCCTCCAGCATAGTGAGGAACTCCTGCCGGGTGATCTCGATGCGCCCACCGCCCTGGAGGAGGAAGTAGCTACTGTCGGCGATGGAGGCTTTGTTGCTGAGATCTTTCTTGATGGCTTCGGCCTGCGAGAGCAAGACGGGCCGCAGCGCCGTCTGATGCGCCTGCAACCGCTCGCAGCCCATGTCGGCGATCCAGCTATCTATCGTTTCGCCGCCGAAATTGAGGCCGCGCCCGGCGAGCAGGGTCGCGCGATGCTGGCCCATGCTGCGGTCGCGCCCGCCGCTCATGTTGGGCGGATGCGTGCGGACGATCGCCAGGTCGAGCGTGCCGCCGCCGAAGTCCACGACCAGGATATGCTTCTCGTCGGTCAGGTCCACGCCGTAGCCGAGGGCCGCCGCGACCGGCTCATCCAGCGTGCGGAAGTTAGAGACGCCGAGCTTGTGGGCGATCTGCGAGAGTTCGGCGCGGTACGGCTCGAAACTCTCCACCGGCACGGTCATCGTCAGGTCGGTGACCTGGCCCTCCCGCCGCCACCAGCGCAGAACGCGCATGAGCCGCTGCATGGTGGTGCGCTGGGGATTGGCGCGCTGCCGGGCGTACTCCTCGGTGGATTTGAGCAGTTCGCGCAGGAAGACGGTGGCGCACTGCCGGGCCGAGATCTGATCGGAGCCGATCTGCGCGACGGCCTGCTGGCTGGCGCGCGCCAGCGTCTTCTTGAACGAGCGCGCGACCGGCCCCAGCGTCGCCAGGTCGCTGCCGTGCAGAATCTCGCGGGCAGCCAGGGCCGGCCGTCCGATGATCCCGCGCGCCGCGTCTTGGAAATAGATGACCGAAGGGATGAGAGGCGTTTGCCAGGCCGGCTCGTACTCTACCAGTTCGTCCAACGCCACGGTGACGGCATGAGTCCCGACCCATTTGGCGAGCAGCGTATTGGTTGTCCCCAGATCAATGGCCCAGTGTGTTTCCATATTACGACCGGACTTACCTCTAGAATGGGATAGCCTGTATTATACTCGATTTTTGTACAGCAGACGCCCCCATGGGGAGATAGTCGCCTTCGCTCCCGGCGCAAAGCCCGTGACATTATCCGCCGCCTGTCCGCTATACAGAATTCCGCTTTGTGGCGCTGATTTCCTGCCGCGCCGCAAAAACGGCGGTCATGGGGGTAAAGATACCGGGGTTTCGGGCCGATAGATTCAGGACATGCCGCTTCCCGCAGAACTGCCGAGACGCTTGAAGCCAAGCCCTATCACAAGGAGTTTTTCGCCATGTCCCAATCCGAAGCCAGCGCGCTGACGCTGCCTGCATCGTGGGAGACCGACCAGAGCGAGCCGCGCCTGCTGCCGGGCCGCCGCGCTTCTGTGCGCTCCGACGCCTACTTTCTGGACTCCCGCCTGCTCCTTAGCGCGCTCAGCCTGGGCGGACTGCTGGCGGGCGGCGTCTTCTGCCTCGGCAGCCTGATCCCTTTCGCCGCCGCACCCCGGTCGCAGGCCGTCTCGATGGTCAAAGCCTATAGGCCGCCGGTGCAGGCGACGCAGACCGCGCGCCTTCCCGACCGTTTCCGCGCCCGGCGTTGATCCGCCGCCCGCTCCTGCGCAGCGAGGAGAAATCCCCTCCCCTAACTATTTCAAACGCGCCGGGAAACCAGTAAGTTTCCTGGCGCGTTTGTATAACCGGGGCCGAACAGAACCCTGCGTCATGGAGGGCGAGAGGCCGGTTACTGCACGACGGTCTCCCGCTGAATGTCCGGGTCGCGGAAAATGTCGGATTCGTCGCGGCTGGTGGTCGAGAATTCGCTGACGACCGCGCCTTCATCGCCCGCCTGGAACCAGTGGGGCGTGTTCGGCAGCAGCGTATACTGGTCGCCGGGCCGCAGGACGATCTCGTGCCAGACGGTGTAGTGGCGTTCGCGCCCGGCGGGCGGGATGCCTTTGGGGTCGGGCGTCGGCTCTCCCGGCACATAGAGGTAGACCTCGCCCCACCGACACCGGAACGTCTCCTCTTTGCCCGGCTCTCCGGCCACCGGAGGATGCCAGTGTTCCGGGCAGGTCTGGCGCGGAAAGAGGACGAGTTCTTTGGCGCAGCAGCGCGCCGTGTTGACATAGACGACCAGTTCCAGGCCGGTATGGTCGAGTTCGCCCAGGCCGAAATCGGCCACTTCGATATTATCGCGCTCCTGCGGCGTCAGGGCGATGCCCGCGCGCGTCAGATAGTCGAGGGCGCGGCGGCGGGCGTCCAAAAGCTGTTCTTGAGAAATCATCGCGCGATCTCCTTCGGGATGCGGGCGCGTGAGCGTGACGGCGGACATCGGTCTGCGCCGCGCCACGCGCGCATCGGGAACTTAGGGGTGATGCAGGACGTCTGCTGCTCGTGGAGAAATGAAGGACACGAGCGCCTTTGCAGCGAGTATAGAAGGTAGCGATAGGAGTTGTCAAGCGTGCGAACAGGAACATCGAGCCAGCCGCAAGAAACCGCCGACTACCGAGAGGAGATAGCGCGGGAAAAAGAGGAACTCTCCGCCCTCTGGAGCGTGCGCGACGCGCGGACTGAGGACACGGAGGCGGTCGCCGAGATTCTGGCCGAGTCCTTTCCCGGCCTGTATCGCGCCGTGTTCGGAGCGCTGGGTACGGAGGAGGTCGTCTGGCTGCTGACCGCGCTCTACGAGGAAGGCATCTTGTCCCTGGATGCAATGCGCGTCTACGAGCGCGGCGGGCGCGTGGTCGGCCTGGCCGCGCTGCATACGGACGCGCCGCTGGCGCACGGCAGCCTCCGCCGCTACTGGAACATATTGTGCCGGGAACTGGAGTGGCAGGGCGCGCCGCGCGCCTTCTTCGGTGGCCTGGCGACCTATCTGTTCCTCACGCGCCGCCTCCCGCAGGCTCCCGACCTCGTCTATATCAAGACGCTGGCGGTCGCGGCGGCGGAGCGGGGCCAGGGCATCGGCACGCGCCTGCTGGAAGATGCGGCGCGCTGGACGCTGGCACAGGGCCGTACCTATCTGGCGCTGAACGTCCTCCACAGCAACACCGGCGCGCGGCGGCTCTACGCGCGGACGGGATTTCAGCCCTGGCAGTCCGACAGCTATCGCTCCCTATCGCATCGGCTGCTGGCACGCTTCCGCCCCGACTGGGCGGGCCTGCTGCTGCGCTGCCGCGCGGAAGACCTCCTTGCAGCCGCGCAGAAAAAAACTGAACCGCTGTGAAAAATGCCGGGAACCTTTTGCCGGGAAGATGCGTCTATGTAGGTGAGCGTGCGTGGAAAATGCGGGAAGTCGTGTGCCACGCGCCCTCTTGAGGTTCGACAACCAAATAGCATAACTGCATAACGTATCCGGCCCTGCGGCAATGTCTGTCGCCGCCGGAAGGCCCTGAGCGCCCTTCACGGTGAGTCACGCCTACCGGGTACGTTCTCTCGTTGAGATAGTCCGCGTCCTCGGTATGGCAGCAGATTTGCCCCGTCGAGGACGCTTTTGTTTTTCACCCGGCAAAGATTCATACAACCAAATAGCGAGGCGGAGGCGGCATAGTTTGTCGCTCCGAGCAGGCCCTGACCGTCTGCGTAACATCCGTCGCCGTATGGCGAGGACGCAACGTTTCTAACGACCTGTCAAGGAGACAAAACACATGTACCCGACTCAGATCGCTGTTTCGACCCCCAACGACTCGTTTTTCCCGGCCAGCACGGGCCATCTTTTCGCCAACGCCTCTGCCCCCGCCGCCGATACGCTCGGCGAGGCCGCGCTTCTGGAGCGCTGCAAGCAGGGTGATAGGGACGCCTGGGACAGCCTGATCCGCCGCTATGAGAAGTCCGTTTACAAGTTTGCCTATTCGCTGTGCCGCAACCATGAGGAGGCGGGAGACATCGCCGGGCAGGTGTTCCTGCGGCTGTACCAGAATCTGCACACCTTCCGCAACGAGGCCAGCTTTACCTCCTGGCTGTTCCGCATCGTGCGCAACACCTATCTTGATCTGTGCGTTCGGCCCACGCATCGCAGCCACCTGAGCCTGGATGCCAGCCCGAACAGCGATGGCGAACCCTCCGCCGGGCGCGATATTCTCGATCCGGCGCCGACGCCGGAAGCGCGGTGCATGGAGCAGGAGACGGCGCAGCTTCTCGCGAAGGCGATCCATCATCTGCCCGCCTACCAGAGGCAGGTGCTGCGGATGTATCATAGCGAAGGCAAGTCCTATGAGGAGATCGCGGAGGCGACGGGGCTTTCTATCGGCACGGTGAAGTCCCGGCTGAATCGCGCTCGGAACATGCTGCGCGAGCGGCTGGCTCCCTATCAAGAAGCCCTGATGGCGGCCTGAGACGATACGCTGGCTTGCCAAAATCGAGTCTGGATTTCACAACGCCGGGAGTTCGATCTTATCGAACTCCCGGCGTGTTTGTGCGTGTCGGATAGGAGGCTTCTTTAGAACTGGCGGAACATCAGCGGGCTGCCGTTGGGCCGCAGCAGGAAGCCGTGCTTCTGCCCGTTGATGAGGCCATAGCAGAGGACATCGCCCCGGTCGTTGATGTCTACCGCCTCCGTGAGCAACACGCCGCCGGGCAGAACGCTGACCGTGTTGAGATCGGCCCAGCCGCCGCCCGAACCCAGCCGCCACAGGAAGGCGAACGCCACCCCGTCGGCCCGCACGCCCGATCCGGCGGCAATGCCCGCGCTGTTGATCCGGTTAGCCCAACTGGCGACGAACCTCTGGGTAGCGAACAGCGCGAAGTTGGGCAGCAGCACCAACTGAATCGCGCTGTTGGCCGGTTTGATGAAGGCGTGCATCGCGCCGTTGCCGTCCGGCATGAAACCGGCAATGAAGCCGTTGTCGCTGATGCCGTTGGCGGCGCTGCCGCTTGCCGCCAGCAGCAGAGGCGACTGCCCGTCGCGGTAAAGGCAGGCGCGCTGGTTGACCTCCCCCACGACCGCGCCCGCGCTATTGACATCGCGCGCCGAGCCGGGAATCGGGAAGGGCGTACCGGAGAGATTGCCGCCGGTGTTCAGCAGGGCGACCGTCGTGTTGGCCCCGGAAGCGATCCAGCGCGTGGGCATCCGCCAGTTGCCGGGAACATCGGGAAGGAGGAAGTTGGTGACTCCGACGGAGACGCCGGAATCGTTGATGGCGAGCGGCAGGTCGCCATTGAACAGGCTGCCATTGAGCGCGGCATGGGCCATCGGGATCGGAGCGGCCCCGACGGACTGAGAAAACAGAAACGCGGCCTGGCTCCGGTCGGTGCCGATGATGGTGTCGTTGGTGAAAGCCGTCGTGTTCACGCCCGTCGCGATGGGATCGGAGGCGTTGGAGTTCGAGGGAACCAGATCGCGGATGCCGCTGCTGGGCCGAAAGAGAAATCCGCGCTGGATCGAGGAGGAAATCCGATGCACACCCACCACGCTGACATCGGACTTGTTGTTGAGGCCGCCCAGGGTCTCGACCTGTCCCAGGTCGGTCACGGAGAAGGCTTTGAACAGCAAGCCCTGTGATAGGGCTGCCGGTGTCGTCAGGGCGTAGAGCGCAGTGATGGCGAAAGCGGTGCGAAGGCAAAGGGCTGTGGTCTTCATGATCGGTTCCTTTCTGGCGACAATGCCGCCGCGTGACGCGCGGTCGGTGATCTGAGAACAGTTCGGTATCGGGCGCTTCCGACCGAACGGATGTGTGTTGCCAGCAGGATACCGGACAGCCCTAAAACAGGTCTAAAATCCGAATTCGCCCTGTCGTCAGGGTCTCGCGACGGACGATCGCGCGCAGGGCGAAAGCCAAAACGCCGCGAGTGGAAGCGGAAGGCGTCCCATCACGGCGTTTTGGCTTTGGCTCCTGGAAAGCGTCTCTTCACGCGCGCGGATGGGCCTTCTTATAGACCTCCTTGAGGCGCGTGTTCGTGACGTGGGTATAGACTTCGGTGGTCGTGATCTGCGAATGGCCGAGGAGTTCCTGAATCGTGCGCAGGTCGGCGCCGTGCGCGAGCAGGTGCGTCGCGAAGGAGTGGCGGAGCATGTGCGGCGTCACATTGACATCTAACTGCGCCTTGGCCGCGTGCTTCCTGACCAGGTTATAGATGTCCTGCCGTTGCAGCGGCTCGCCGCGCCGGTTAGGGAAGAGATAGGGGCTGCGCGCCTCTTCCAGCGTGTGGGCCTTGCCTGCGTTCCGCTTTCGTTTGCCACGCCCGACAGTCTCCGCACGGGGGACTTCCTGGCCCGCTCTGGCCGCCTCGACGACGGCTTTGCGCTGCGCCAGATAGAGCGCGACGTATTCGCAGGCGACCTTGCCGACCGGCACGATCCGCTCTTTGCGGTTCTTGCCGAAGCAGCGCACCAGCCCGCTTTCCAGATCGAGATCGTCCACCGTCAGCTTCGCCAGTTCCGAGGCGCGCATCCCGGTCGCGTAGAGCAGTTCGCACAGCGCCTTATCGCGCAGGGAGTAGGGATCGGCGGGATCGGTCTGGTTGAGCAACTGCTTGACTTTGGCGACGGAGAGCGAGCGGGGCAGGCGCCTGGGCCGCTTGCGCCCCTGGATGCCCGCCATGAAATCGTCCTTGCGCACGTCGTCAATGACGAGGTACTTGGCGAAGGTGTGCAGCGCGGTCAGGCGGCGCGCGATGGTGTTCTCCGCAAGCTGCTGCTCCACCATCTGCGCGATCCAGGCCAGCACATGCGACTCCAGGATGTCTTCGGCATTGCGGACGCCGCGCTGGAGCGCGATCAGCAGGAACTGTTCCAGATCGTACCGGTACGCCTCGGCGGTGTGCGGCGACAGGCCGCGCTCCGTCGTCAGGTAGCTCATGAAGCTTTCGATATGAGTCTGAAGGAAGCCCATAGCTGTCTATTCGGCGTCCGCGCGTGATCTCCTGCTTTTACCGTCCGTTTTGTCTGTTTTCGTTCCCTGCATCGGCTCAGGCAGGAACGGGGGGACGAGCGGCGAACTCTGTAAGCAAGCAAGAGAGTCGAGGAGAGTACGGAATTCATGGCTCAGAAAGAGAAGATACGGGTCGGTCTGATCGGCTGCGGCGGCATCTCCAACGCCCACCTGCCCGAACTGTCCCGCTCCGAGGATGTGGAACTGGCTGCCTTCTGCGATATTGTCGTCGAACGCGCAAAGGCCCATGCCGATAAGTACGGCGGCAAGGTCTATGATGACGCCGCCACGATGCTCTCGGATACGCCGTTAGACGCTGCCTACATCCTCATTCCCACCTATGCGCACGGCGCGCCGGAGCGGGCGTGTCTAGCGGCCGGGGTTCCGTTCCTGGTGGAGAAGCCGTTGGGGCTGGCCCCGCAGGACTTGCGCAAGCTGGCGCAGGAGGTGGAGGCGTCCGGGCTGATTGCCACTGCCGGCTTCATGAACCGCTATCGCCGCTCCGTCAATCGCGTCCGTGAACTGCTCAAGGACGACCCGGCGATTCTGATGGACGGCGCCTGGATCGGCGGGCCGCCCCTGGTGCGCGAGGGCGACTACTTCGCGAACCGGCCCATCGGCCTCTGGTGGCCGATCAAGGAGAAGAGCGGCGGCCAGTTCGTGGAGCAGGTCATTCACACGGTAGACCTGGCGCGTTACCTTGCCGGAGAGGTGACCGAGGTGTTCGCGTATGCGGCCAACGGCTTCAACAAGAAGCTGCCGAACCTGATCCCGCAGTACAACCTCGACGATGCGATGGTCGTCTCCATGAAGTTCGAAAGCGGGGCCGTCGCGAACATCATGTCGGCCTGCTCGATCATGCAGGGCGGCGGAGTCTTCCTGAACGTCTGGGCGGCGAAGCATACGGCCAAGTTCACGGACTGGGCGCATCATGTGAAGATATATCGCGCGGGCGAGGAGGAGCCGGAGGAGATCAAGGGCGACATCGAAGAGATCTTCCCGACGGAAGACCGCGCCTTCATCAACGCGGTCAAGTCCGGCGATAGCTCCAAGCTGCGCTGTCTCTATGGCGATGGCGTGCGCTCGACGCTGGTGGCCCTGGCCGCCAACGAGAGTCTGGAGACCGGTAAGCCCGTCAAAGTCCAGTACTGACCCCCGTTCGCCCCAGGTCTAGCCACGCCTATAAAAGGCGTGTCTGATGGGTGGCTGCGCCGCCAACCGTCCTCACGGACGGCCCATTCAGCAAGTCTGTCCCTTCGTATCGCATTCTCCTGTAGACGAAGGGACAGCCCTACCATCAGGAATCCCGTCCGCGAGGACGGTTGGCCGCAGGCCCCCGAGACGGGTCTTTTATAGACCCGGCGTAAAATCCGGACTGGTTTGCGCTCCGGTCAATTCTCGAAGGTGACGCTGCGGCAGAAGGCGTTTAGCGTCGGCAGATAGCGTTCGATCAGTTTGGGGCTGGTGGCGAAATAGCCGAACAGAAAGCCCCGCTGCCCATGCTGCACGGCGGAGAGAAAGCCGTAGAGACGCTGCTTCTCGCGCGTCTTGATCTCGACCGCGATATAGAGGCCGGGGCGTCCGTCCGCCGTCTTCTGTTCGGCGATCTCGGTCTTATCCAGCACGCGCGCCGCTTTCAGGCAGGCGGCGGTTTCGGCCTCGAACCACGCGCGGAACGTTCCCTTGAGCGCCTTGTCGGGTGGAACCGTCAGGAAACAGAGTTCGCCTTTGGGCAGGTCGGGCGGAAGGTAGAGTTCGGTATCGGCCTCCCTGCCGCGCTGCCAGTCGCGGGGCGGGCGGTAGCTGACCGGCCCGGACTTGCTGACCGCGTCGCGGCAGGGCGTGAGGGCCGGCACGCGGCCCGATGGAATGGCGGTCAGGCTGCGCGCATTGACCGAAGGCAGCCAGAGAAACCCGATAACGAGCGCCTGAACCGTCTTTATCGCAACAGAGATGCGCTTCATGCGACATTTCCCCTCATCATGGATAGGAGTCAACGCGCCTGACCTAGCAGAAACGAACCAGCGCGCGAATGTCCCTCCAGACATTCCATGAAACGCGCTCGCTTTGCTATAAATTCACAAACAGACGGGCCGCGCGAGAAGATTTCCCGCGCGGCCCGAATCGCCCTATTTGCAGAAGTGGAAACCGTCTTTGAACTCTGATTCGTCGGATTATTCGGATAGACTAGGATTGGCTCATGGCTCCATCATAGTCTATCCGATAATCATTCTGATCTCGGTTCGGACATTTCTTCCCTGGTTCTCGGTCAGATCTCCACTTTGGCGAACTGCTTGGTCTGCGATGACTTGAGGCAGGCCAGAATGACCGCCAGCGCGCGACGGCCCTCTTCCCCGCTGATGGTCGGCGGCGTGTTCGTGACGATGGAGTTGACGAACTCCCGGATCACGCCGGAGTCGGACTGCCCGCCCGCCTCATTGGTCTGCAGCTTGCCGACCTCATAGAACTGCTTCTCGCCGCTTGCCAACTCGACGATGACGCTGAAGCGCGGGTCGCTGCCGATGCGCATGATGCCCTTGCTGCCGAAGAGCGTGGTCGCGTTGTCCTCGCCGGGATTGTGCGTCCACGAGGCGGTCAGCGTGCCGATGGCCCCGCTCTGCGCGCGCAGCAGGCAGACCGCGTTATCATCCACATCGCCGTAAGGCTTCTCCAGATGCTCGACGAACGAGGCGACTTCGACGAACTCCTCGCCGAGCAGCCAGCGCAGCAGGTCGGCTTTATGCACGCCCAGGTCGCCCATCGAGCCGACGAACGCCTGCTTTTTATCGAAGAACCAGCCGGTCGCCCCCTCGATGCTCCAGCTCTCCGGCCCCGGATGGCTGAACGCGGTGCGGAACGAGATGACCTTGCCGATAGCGCCCGCCTTCAGCAGTTCTTTCGCCTTGACGTGCAGCGGCGCGAGGCGCTGGTTGTGGCCGATCATCAGGAATTTGCCCGCCTTTGTCGCCGCCGCGATCATATCTCTGGCCTCCTTGTCGGAGGTCGCCATCGGCTTCTCGCAGAGGACGTGCTTCCCGGCCTTGAGCGCGGCGATAGAGATGGGCGCGTGCAGCGCGTTCGGCACGCAGACGCTCACGGCGTCCACGCCCTTGAGTTCCAGCGCGTCTTCCCATTTGGTGAGGGCTTTGGCGTCGTACTTTTTTGCCAGTTTCTCCGCGCGCTCCGGCACGCGGTCTACGAAAGCCAGAAGCTGGACTTCAGGATTGGCGGCGTATTCCGGCGCGTGGCGGTGGGTGGCGATGCTGCCGCTGCCGATGACGGCAACACCGATCTTCTTTTTAGGCATCAGGTCCATCCTTCTTTCGGGAATTTGTGGCGCGGCGGCGCGCACCAAACGCGGTCTCATCGCCCTCCGCGAACGCGCATTTCGACACGCCCGCCCGCAGTTCCTCCGTGTAATTTGCGCCCTCGTCCTCCGGTTCCCGCCGCGCGATCTGCCCCGCATCGTTCTGGAATCGGACAGCCCGTGCAGGCAGCGTCGGGAACAAGGGCGACAGAGGGGCGCCCCCCACCCGGAAGCCGCGGAAACAGGGATTTGCAGCGCGCACGCCGAACCTGGTTCATGGAGATCGCCTCGCGGCGTTCAGTGCAGCGGCGCGCAGTGACAGGCGCTACCGGCACGAACGCCCAGGAGAGAACCCGCAGGAATACCGGTAAGGAAACGCGAGCGCAGAGCCATTCTCCTAGATAGCGCGCCGTTATGTTATAATGGGGACAAGGGAGGAAACACATGGATGTGGAGGAGAGCCGGAATGGCAGCGAGGCGCGCACCGAGGCCATCAACTACAGCATCGTCGCCACAGGTCTGTCCAAGCGCTTCGGCGCGCAGACGGCGGTGGAGAACCTGAGCCTGCAAGTGCGCGAAGGCGAGTTCTTCGGCTTCCTCGGCCCCAACGGCGCGGGGAAATCCACCACCATCAAGATGATGTGCGGTCTGCTGCGGCCCGACGCCGGAACTATCCGCGTGGCGGGCTACGACGTGGCGGCGCATCCGCTCGAAGTCAAGCGGCAGATCGGCGTGCTGCCGGAAGAGACGAACCTGTACGAGCGACTGACCGGAGAGGAGTTCCTGCTGTTCTCCGGGCGCATGTACGGCCTCTCTCTGGACGAAGCCCGCGCCCGCGCCGCCGACCTGCTCGAACTGATGGAACTGGTCGAGTCCAAAGACAAGCTGATCGTGGACTATTCGATGGGCATGAAGAAGAAGGTCGCGCTCGCCTCCGCGCTGCTCCACCGCCCCAAAGTGATGTTCCTCGACGAGCCGTTCAACGGCATAGACCCCATCTCCGTGCGCGCCATCCGCAACGTCATGCGCCATCTGACCGAGCGCGGCACGACCATCTTTATCTCCTCGCACGTTATGGAGGTCATCGAGCGGCTCTGTTCGCGCGTCGCCATTATCCATCAGGGCCGTCTCGTCGGAGAGGGAACGCTGGCCGAACTGAGGACGATGGCGCAGACCGCCAGCGACTCCTCGCTCGAAGACATCTTCCTGAAGATGGTGGATGCGCGCGTGGATGCCGACGCGCTTAGCTGGCTCTGACCCCGCCCACAGGAGAGTTCTTTGTACGCTCTACGCCTTCTCTTCTGGCTCAAATGGAAACTGATGCTGCGCGGCTACCGGCGCAACGCCTCGGCGGCCATCGGCGCGCTCTTTCTTTTTCTGCTGGTCTTTCCCCTCGCCATCGCGCTCGGCTTCATCTTTGCCAATAGCTTTCTGGAGATCGCGCCGCCTTATAACGGCCATCTGCTGCGCAGCGTCCTGCTCGGCATCTATTTCCTCTGGGTGATGGGGCCGATTCTCGGCTACGCCTTCAACGACGCCTACGACATCACCAAGCTGTTCGTATACCCGCTCTCGCTGCGCCAGATATTCGCCGGGGCCATTCTCGGCTCCCTGCTCGATCTGCCCGTCCTGTTCCTGCTGCCCAGCCTGATCGCCGTCTTTGTCGGCTTCACCACCGGCGGCGCGACCTTCCTCCTTCACCTTATCGCTATCAGCCTCTATCTGCTGCACACGCTCTCGCTCAGCCAGGCGTTCTTGCTGGCGAGCGCAGGCATCCTGCGCAGTCGGCGCTTCCGCGACCTGGCGACGGTGCTGATTCCGGTCATCTGGATCGCCTGGTACTTCTTTACCCAGGCGTTGTCGGGACGCACCGGCAGCATTGACTGGCGCATCTTCCTGGAAAGCCGGGCCTGGGATATTCTCAACTATCTGCCGCCGGGGTTGACGGCGCGGGCGGTCTACGCGGCCTGGCAGGGAGAGTGGGGCGCGGCGATAGGCTATCTGATGGCGCTGGCCGCGTTCACGCTTGCCACCGTCTACCTGGTCGCCTGGGCGCTTCAGAAGGTCTATGCGGGCGATGTCCTCCGGCAGCCCGCGCGCGCGGCGGCCCCGGTCTCTGCCGCGCCGTCCGCGCCTTCCGACATAGACACGTCGCCCCTGTTTCGGCGGCTCTCTTCCGTCGTACGCGCCGTCATGGACAAGGAGATCAAATACTTCTTCCGCGATCCCTACTTTCGCATCATGCTGATGAACCTGGTCTATATCCTGTGCGTCACTGGGTTCGCGCTGCTGCGGATGGGCAAAGACCCGATCTCGCCCTACATCGGGCCGGTGGTCGCATGGGCCGCGACCGGCATCGTGCTGCTGACGGAGATGCAGTTGGTCTGCAACATCTTCGGCACGGAGGGCGGCGCGGCGGCGCTGCTGTTTCTCTTTCCCTGCTCCCGGCGCGAGATACTGCTCGGCAAGAACCTGGCGATCTTTTTTGCGCTCTCGGTCATCAATCTCGTCTACGTCCTGGTCACGTCCGCGCTCTGCCACGCGCTTCCCTGGTACGGCCTCCTGTTCTTCTGGATGGAGATGGCGATCCTGGTCTGCATCTCCCTCGGCAACATCGCCTCCATCTACTTTCCGTACCGCATGGTCATGCGGGGCTGGCGCATCCGGCAGCAGTCCGCCACACGCGGCTGCGGCTACTCGCTCATCTACCTGGCGATCATGGCCGTCGGCTTCCTCCTGATGATCCCGGTACTGGCCGCGCTTGTCCTGCCCGCTTTCTGGATAGACCCGAACTGGCTGCTGCTGACGATTCCTCTCTCCATCGCCTACGCAGGCGGCCTCTATCTGCTCTCCCTGGCCCGGGCCGAACCTCTGCTGATGGAACGCGAAGTGGACATCATCGCCAAAGTCGGGCAGGAGGATTAGCCCGCGTGCATAGCCCCGAATCGCGAAGTCATCATGCCTGATCTGGCCGATGTTGTCATCGTGGGCGGCGGGCTGCTCGGCGCGGCGCTGGCCGCCGAACTGAGCCGCCGCACCCTGCGCGTCATCCTGCTGGAAGCGCACGCCCTGGCGGGCGCGGCCAGCGGGAACGGCTTCGCCTGGGTCAATGCGACCGCCAAGCTGGACAGGGAGCCGTACCACCACCTGAACGCGCTCGGCCTGGCGCACTACGATATGCTGGCGGCGGAGTGGGGCGTGGAGCGGATCGGCCTGCACGGGGGCGGGGCGCTGTTCTGGGCGGAAGGCGAGGAAGAGGCGGGCCGCGCGCAGTTGCGGCAGCGCGCCGCGCGCCTGCAAGCCTGGGACTACCCGGTGGCGCTGCTCAGCCAGGCGGAGATGCAGACGCTGGAGCCGCAGGCGCTTTTCGGAGAGGGCGCGGAGGGACTGTTCGCGCCGGCAGACCGCTGGGTAGACACGCCGCGCCTCGTGCGCTTCTGCGCGGAACGCGCGCGGGAGCGTGGCGCAGAGATACGGGAGTACTGCCCGGCGCTCGGCTTCACTCGCAGCGTGGTCGGAACGATTTCGACCGTCGAGACGCCGCAGGGCCGTATCTCCACGCGCCTGCTCGTGCTGGCGGCGGGCGTGCAGACGCCCTCTCTCGTCGCGCAGGTCACGGGAGACCCGGCGGGCAGCAGCCGCATCCCGGTACAGCGCGTGCCGGGCCTGCTGGTGGAGACGCCGCCGGGTTCCGCGCCCGGCCAGGCGCAGCGCGTTCTCTATCCGCCGGAGAAGGGCGGCCTGCACCTGCGTCCCACGCCAGGCGGCGGCCTGCTGCTCGGCGCGGATGATACCGATGCCGCGCTGAACGACCCGGACGCCTCCTACCCGCCTGAAGCGCCTGCCGGACTGCTCGCCCGCGCCGCACGCTTTCTGCCCGGCCTGCCGGTGGAGCCGCTGCAAGACGCTCTTGCCGCCCGCGTCTGCGTGCGCCCCGTTCCCGGCGACGGCCTGCCCATCGTCGGCCCGCTGCCGGGCGTGGACGGCGTCTTCATCGCGGTCACGCACAGCGGCGTCACGCTCGGCCCGCTGCTGGCCCACTACCTGGCCGAAGAGATGGTCAGTGGGCGTATCTGGCCGCTCCTCACCCCCTACCGCCCCGCCCGTTTCCTCTGAGGCGGCGACCGGGACAAGCTTTTCTATTCCGGCCTGGATAGTCTCCCCCGACCGAGTGGATGCTGCTCGCAGTTCGCGCTCATCAACGCCCAATGGGGAGCCTAGCGAAGAGCGCCAGACGGTTCCGCCTTCTCGCCCCGACTCGACTGATTCCCCTCTTCTTGCGCACGACGGCAACACGCGAGAGCGCCGCGTATCGGAACCTACAGCCGATAGCGGTTCTGGGCGATAATAGGTTTACAACCGCCTATTTTTGCCAGGCAGCCGGAGCAACCGATGGAACAGAAGCGGTCAATCGCCACGTCCAACGGCTAATATCGTCTGGCCCGACCTACTCATTAGCACCACCGACTCACCCACCTCTTCTGAGCGTTCCCTAATGGAAACAAGGAGACTCATCCCATGCAACGTTCTGTCCTGCTTGTTGCTACTGTGGCCCTGCTGCTTGCGCTCAACCCCCTCTCTGCTCCGGCTCAGAGATTTCCGACGCCCGCTCGCCGCGCGCGCTCCGTGTCCTATCAGTGCGTGCTGATGGTGCGCAGCGGCGATCCTGCGCCCGGTGTGCGTGATGATAGCGTCTACGCCTTCTTTCAAGAGCCGGTGATCGCCGACGATGGCACGATCGCTTTCACCGGCTGGATCGTGTCTCCGACGACTCAGACCTTCAACACGGGCCTGTTTGCCGCCAAAAAGCCGGAAAAAGATCGCCTGATCGCCCTGGCCGGACGCTCGCTGCCCCGCAAAGACGGCTTCCTGATGTCCTTCGGTCGCCCGGCGCTCAACAAAAACGGTCAGGTCGCGTTTCTGGCCCAGTTCTCCGACTACAGTTCCGCGATCTATGTGCATCGGTATCGGGTCGCCGAGATCGGCGGCGGGGTTCCGGGCGTGGACGATGCCTGGTATAGCTTTCTGGCCGATCCAGCCCTCAATTCCAGGGGCGAGATCGCTTTCGGCGCGGACTATTTCACGGGAACGTCTTTCGGCGGCGGCGTCTTTACTCAGGAACGGGCGCTCGCCTTCGACAGCGATCCGATTCCCGGCCTGCCCGATGTGTATCTGCTCACGCAGGGCAATGTCGCCTGGTTGGGGGACGAAGCCATCGGCTACACGGCGCTGCTCTCCGACGGCTCCCAGGCGGTGTTCGGGGCGGGCGAGATCGTGATTCGTACCGGCGACCTGGCTCCCGATACCGACGGGCAGACGGTACTCTTTCTGGATCCCGGCGTTGCAGGCAACGCGAACGGCGACATCGCTTATCTGGCCGGACTGGATACCGGCGCGCGGGCGCTCTATGTCAACCATCATCTGGTCGCGCTCGAAGGCACGGAGCTGCGCGCCCTGCCCGGTTCCACGCTGGCGCAGGTCTTCTGGCCCTCCTCCGGCACGGGAATGCTGGACGCGCAGGGCAATCTGGTCTATGCCGGGCTGATCAGCACGCCGGAGAACGGCATCGTCGGGGCCGGGGTCTTCCTCTCCGACCGCCTGATCGCGCTGACCGGCCAGCCCGTCGGCGATCCGCAGGACGGGCTGACGCTTCTGGGCATCGCCAGCCCGGCGCGCGTCAACAGCCAGGGGCAGATCGTTTTCATCGGCATCCTATCGAATGGGGAGGAGGCGATCGTGGCCGCCCTCCCGCGCTGACCTCCCCTCCGAGGGATGCATCACCATTCCGCTCTTGTCATTCCGAGCGCAGCGCAGAATCTCCAGCGTGGAGGGTTCCAGCGGAGCAGATATAAGGAAGCGTCAGCGGGCCGGGGCAGGACAAAGGGCTTCTCCCCAGCCCTCCCTATTTGCCTTTCGGCTGGATTCCCGGCTCGGTCGTCAGCGCCGGGGCCGCCATCTGCGCGGCCAGCGGCGCAGGCGTCCCGGTCGCCACCGACACGGCGGCGGCGCTGACGGTCTGGCCCGGTTTCGTGACGGCCTCTCCGACCACTTTGACAGGGGCCGTCACGACATTGCCGACGGCCCGGCAGACCTGTTCCAGCAGGCCGCGCCGCCGGGAGGGATGCAACTGCAAGGCCGTCTTCGGGGCCACAGCCAGGGCGTATTCGCCCTGCGCGTTGGTCTTGCCCCAGGCGAGGATATGGCCCTTTGTATCCAGCACGCCCACCGTCGCATCGGCGATAGGTTTGCCGGTGGCGGCATCGCAGACCTTGCCGTAGAGGACGCCTTTGCGGAAATCGGGCTTCGACGGAGCGGGCGGCGGCCCTGCCAGAGCCGCGACGGACAGAGCCAGCAGGCAAGCGCCAAGCAGCCCTCGCCGCGCATCTGCGAGGAGGCGTGCGTATCGTGGCGGTCGGCAGCTTCGTGGGCGGCTCTCTGGCGGCGGGCCGCGAGCAGGGATGGGATATTCTGGGCGTAGACCCTGGGAAAGAAGTGGCCGATTTCTGCCGCAAGCGCGGGCTGCCTGTCTTGCAGGGAACGCTGCAGGAGGCTCCGCTTGCGCCCGGATCGGTGGATTGCGTGGTCGCCTGGAACACCTTCGATCAGATGCCCGACCCCGGCGCGCTGCTCGCAAGGGCGCAGACCCTATTGCGCCCCGATGGGCGGCTCCTCGTGCGCGTTCCTAACGGCGCCTGTTTCCGCCTGGGCGTCGCCGGATACCGGAAGTGCCGGCATACGTTCCTGCGCCCCTTTGCCGACCTGCTGCTCTGCGCGATGGCCTGGAATAACCTGCTGGCCTTCCCCTATCTGTTCGGCTACTCCGTCCCGACACTGGATCGCCTGATGTCCGCCTACGGCCTGACCCGCTCCGCCGTTCATGCTGATACGCTGGTCCGTCTGGCGGATGCGGCGACCCTATCATGGGCGGCCTGGGAGGAGCGCAGTATCAAGTTCGCCTGTCGTCTCCTGGCACGCCTGGAAGGTCTGCGCTCGGCTGCCAGTTCCTCTTGTGCGCCCTGGATAGACGTCACCTATCGCGCGGGAAGCGGTCACGCCTGTCTGCCGCAGGGAGCCGTGACCGTATAGGAGACGCAAAAACCGCCAGAGCGATTATAATCGCTCTGGCGGTGATGCCGCTGCGGGCTAAGGTTTCCCAGCGGCCCTCTCTCTGCGAAGGGAGGCTGCGCTCTCCTTTCTTCGCAAGCCTGAGCCTGTGCTAACGAGGGCAACAGCAGCCAGAGAGTCGTCAGGGCTGCCAGACAGAAAGAGGCGCGCCGTCCATGTCCCAGCGACGGCAGAGTGTTACGAAGGGGAGGCATCGAACGTAGTTTTCCTTTCGAGGATCGGCCTCTGTGTCCGGCAGCAGAAAGCACGTTCGATAGCCGCCAGCCGAGGCTGAGAGCCACCGCTTCCCGTACAGGATGGGCCGGAAAACACGGGAGGCAACGCAGGAGGCAGCCCAGGCCCCTGCAGACATGCAGGAAAGGGAGGAAGCACACGCTGAGCCAACAGAGGGAAGCGGCCGCTATAGGAGGGAAAGCGGCCTGATACGTGCCGAGCAGTGTTCTATCGAAGAGGCTGGCTGTTATTCTAAACGTGCGACGAATAGACCTGCCGATCTGCTTCCAACGGGGGCGCGAGGTCAGAAAGGGTCAAGGGAACGGCAGGTACGTTCTGCTGCACCGGCAGGAGTGCCTGAGATCGAGGAAGACTGAAAAGGCAGCCGGGTAGGCTGCCTCAGTATCTCCCTGGTTCTTAGATTGTTTCTGAGTGAGAAATGTTCCCCGCCCCATGAAGGCGTTCCTTGTTGAGCAGGGAAACGCGCCTGGCGCGATTCGAACGCACGACCTTTTGCTCCGGAGGCAAACGCTCTATCCACTGAGCTACAGGCGCATCGGTATTGTTACTATACCAGACGTTGGCGCGCTTGTCAACGGGAACTTATCTGTTCTGCCGGAAGCGATTGACTCTCTGCGGTATCGTCCTGGCGCTCGCTCTCGTATTCGTCGGAAGCCTCCGTAGGCGCGGCGAGGGGAAACGGCCCGCCGACGCGCCCGGTCGCCGTCAGTTCGCCGGAGGTGTTCTGGCCCTCCACGCCCTGCTGCGGCGCATTGGCGAGCGCCTCCCTTCGCTTCTGCTCCGCCAGATACGCCATCTGAAGTTCCTCCAGCGTGGGGGCCGCGACCGGATGGGACGTGATGCCGTGCGCGCCGTTTACCTTCTGCTGTATCGGAATCGCCGCCGCCATAAAGCGCCGCCAGATAGGCGCGCAGAGATGGCCGCCCGTTGCGCCCGGCATCGGCAGATAACGCGCCTGGATGACCGTGTTTCCGGCTCTATCCCGCTTCGACGTCTTACGAACGTGGGCCGACCAGACTGCCGTGACCAGATCGCCCGTATAGCCGACGAACCAGGCGTCGCGGTGGCTGTTGGTCGTGCCGGTCTTGCCGTGCGCGTCAGGAATGGAAGCCGCCGCCGTTCCCGTGCCGTGCAGCACGACCTCGCGCAGCGCCACATTGATCTGATCCAGCGTGCGCGATGCCAGAAAGTTCGGGCAGTAGCGCGTCTGCGGATCGTCGCGCCAGACCTCCTGCCCCTGCGCATTCACGAGGCGGGCGACAAAGGCGGGCGTATAGCGCGCCCCGCCGTTGGCAAAGGCGCTGTAGGCGGAGCAGAGATCGAGCGGGTGGACGGCGGAAGCGCCCAGCGCCAGCGGCAGACCGACCTCCATCGGGGTCGTGATGCCGAGCGTCTGCGCGAAGTAGGCGACCGTCTCCGGGCCGGTCTGCTCGGCGACCTGCACCGCGACCGTGTTGATGGAGCGGCGCAGCGCGTCCAGCGCCATCACCGGGCCGCTATATCCGCCGCCGTAGTTATGCACGACCCAGGGCCGGGGAAACGCATCGTAGACGAGCTTCTTGTCCTCAATGGTCGTCCAGAGATCGCAGACGCCGTTCTCGAAGGCGGCGGCATAGACGAACGGCTTGAACGCCGACCCCGGCTGGCGAAGGCCCTGCGTCACCGCATTGAACTGGTTCTTGCGAAAGTCCGGGCCGCCGACCAGCGCCCGCACGAAGCCGGTGCGCGGATCGAGACAGACCAGCGCGCCCGTATTGGCTCCCCAGCCGCTTCGCAGGCCCGCCCGCAGCGCGCGCTCAGCGGCCTGCTGCATCTTCCAGTTCAGCGTCGTCTCGATCCGCACGCCGGAATAGAGGAACTCGGTGCCGTAGGCTGCTTTCAGCAGCTTGAGAACGTGCGTGACGAAATAGGGAGCCTTCCAGTCGGCCATCGTCAGCGGATGCGGGCGCAGCAGATGGAGCGGCTGCGCTTCGGCTTCCGCCTTCTGTGCGGCGGTGATCTTGCCGGTCGCCACCATGCGGGCCAACACCAGGGAGCGGCGCTTCAGAGCGGCGTCCAGATGTTCGGTCGGATCGTAGGCGGCGGGACGCTGGGGCAGTCCGGCCAGAAGCGCGGCCTCGCCGAGCGTCAGCTTCCTGGCGGTCTTGCCGAAATAGCCCCGCGCTGCCGCTTCGATGCCGTAGTTGCCCTCGCCGTAGTAGACCTGGTTGAGATACATCTCCAGGATTTCGTTCTTGCTGTAGGCCGCTTCGATCTTGCGGGCCAGCAGCATCTCCTCGATCTTGCGCCGGAACGTCTTCTCGGAGGAGAGGAACACGTTGCGCGCCAACTGCTGGGTGAGGGTGCTGCCGCCCTGCCCGGTCAGGTCGCCATCGCACAGATTGGCAAAAGCGGCGCGGGCCAGGCCGCGCGGATCAATGCCTTTGTGTTCATAGAATCGGCTGTCTTCGATGGCAAGGGTCGCGTCAATCAGGTAGGGCGAAATCTGGGAGAGCGCCACCGGGCGCCGATGCTGCGTCTCCAGCGTGGCAAGCAGCACGCCGTCGCTCGACACGACCGTTGTGATGGGGTTCAGGCGCAGCGCGGCCAGGTTCTCCACGCTCGGCAGTTTTTGGCTCAAAGAATAGATCAGCCAGACGCCGGAGACGAGACCGGCGGCCAGCGCCGTCAGCGTGACCAGCAGCAGGAAGGCCAGCACGCGCTTGCGCGCTGCCTTGCGCGTCCGGGCGGCATAAGGGCGTGTCCTGACCGTCGGGACACGCCCTTTCCGCACGGCTTCCGGTGAAAGCGTACCGATAGCCATGAGTAACGCCCCCTCGAATGGCCCCACGCGGGACTCGGGATGGGATAGAACCGAAAAACAAAAAACGCCTGAACCGGACGACGGATACAGCAGTCGTCGGTGCAGACGCTCAGGGCCTTTTCTCCCTGCGCCATCGAACCTGGACGGCGGGGAGACGCTATGCAATTGTTTGCGGGTAGATCGCTGTTCACGCCGAACGGCGCGAAATCAGCTTCGCTCGAAAAGACGTTCCTGCGCGCAGATTGTTCCCGTAAATCTCCCTGGCGGCTCAGTTCAGGCTCGGCCAAGAGGCTCTCGCGGCCTCGCCGCGCTCCTTGACTTTCCCTCTCGAATCCGCTACAATCTGCGTATCGTACCTCGTCTCGCCTCAGGGAGTGTGCCTGAATGTCCGCCCGATTCGCGCGCTGGACGCCGTTGTGCCTGGCAGCGTCGCTCTATATCTCCGCGCCTGTCTTCGCGCAGGCTCCCATTCCGAACCCGCCGCCCGCGTCCGGGAAACCCGCCGCGCCCGCAAAGCAGCTCACGCCTGCCGCACAGAAGGCCGTCGCGCAGTACGACCGCGCGGCGCGCTTGCAGCGGGCGCGAAAAGCGCCGGAGGCCATCGCCGCCTACAAAGAGTTTCTGCGGCTGGCAGCGGCGGCAAAGTTTCCGCCGAAAGGCACGCTGCCCGCTTATGCCAATCTCGCGATCCTCTATACCGAGCAGCGCCGCTTTGCCGAAGCGAAGCAGGCGGCGAATCAGGCGCTCAAACTCGCGCCGCCCCCGGAACTCGCCGCGCCCCTCCACTTTGCCCTGGGCAACGCCGCCCTCGCCGCGAACGACCTGACGACCGCAGCAAAAGAGTTCGGTCTGTCGGCGCGGCAGGCCCCCAACAACCCGCAGACCCATCTCAATCTAGGGTTCGTGCTGGCCCGGCAGAAGAAGTACAAACCGGCCCTGGCCGCGCTGGAACGGGCAAGGAAGCTACAGCCGAAGCTGACGCAGGCAGCGTTCTATATCGCCGCGCTCAAGCAGGAGATGCGCGATGTTCCCGGCGCGATCGCGGCCTACGAGGTCGTGCTGAGAGAGGAGCCGCGCCATCCGCAGGCGCTCCTCAATCGCGCGATGCTGCTGCACCAGTTGGGCAAGACGCAGGAGGCCATCAGCGCCTATCTCGCCGCGCTGGAAGTCCGCCCCGACAGCGTCGCCGCCCATCTCAACGTCGGCCAACTCTACTACGGCCTGAACAACTTTACGGCGGCAAAGCAGCATTTCGAGGCGGCGCATAGGCTCGACCCGAAGAATTTCCGCCCTCTGACCAGCCTGGCCTACGCCCAGATGCAGAGCGCGACCACCCTGCCCAACCTGGCCGCCCGTGATGCCGCCTTCAAGCAGGCCGAAAGCACGTTCAAACAGGCGCTGGCGCTTGCGCCGAAGGACATCTCGACACAGAGCGGACTCGGCTTTCTCTATCAGCGCATGAGCCGCTACGACGACGCGCTGGCCCTCTTCCGTAAGCTGCGGGACGCCGCGCCCGATGACGTGACGCACACCTACCAGATCGCGCAGACCTACACGATGCAGAGGAACGTGGAGAAAGTCCTGGCGACCTGGCGGGAGTATCGCGCCCGCAAGCCGGATGATCCCGTCTCCTATGAAGAGGCGGCGCGCACGCTGGAAGCGGCAGGCCGCTACGACCAGGCGCTGGCCGAGTGGAGGCTGCTGCTGGCCCGCAAGCCGGATGTCGGCGTGACCGGCGGCGCGATGGCGGCGATGGCGCGCGACCTGATTCCTTTGAAGCGCGCGGAGGAGGCCCGCGCGCAGTTCCAGGCCGTTCTCGCGCTCGACAGCAGCGGCAAGGGACTCGATCCGAAGCGGCGGAACGTCGCGCTGGCGGCGCTCAAAACGGCGCGGATGGAGGCGCTGCGCGGGCTGGCGCGGCTGGCCGCGTCTGAGAAGAAGACGCAGGAGGCCATCGCCTGGTGGAACAAGGTCAAGGAAGCGGAGGTCGAAGAGTCCGTCCAGACCGGCCACCCGCCCAACCCGCAGACCTATCTGGAGATCGCCCGCCTCTATGAGCAGGCCAACAACCAGGAACGCGCCGCCGAGGAGTACCGCGCGCTGGCGCGGGTCGCGCCGACCGATCCGACGCCGCACGCCAAACTGGCCGAACTCTATGCCAAACAAGGCCGACTGGAGCCGGCGGTCGCCGCCTACCGTGACGCGGTGGAGCGCGCCTCCGACCCGACGCCCTACCGGCTGGAGATCGCCGATCTCTACCGGCGCAACAAGCAGCTTGATAAGGCGCTCGCCGAGTATGAGGCGCTGCGGACGGAGAATCCGAACGACACCCGCATCTACGATCCACTGGCCCGTGCCTACGAGCAGGCCGGGCAGGACGAAAAAGCCCTGGCAGCCTACAACGCGCTGGCGAAGCGGGAGCCGACGTTCCGATGGGTGGACAGCCGCAGAGCCGTGATTCTCACGCGCCTGAAACGCTACGACGCGGCGCGCGCGCTCTATGCGAAACAGCAGGAGAGTCATCCCGATGATCTGCAGGTCTACGCCGACCTCGCCAACCTCTACAAGCTGGAAGGCAGGCCGGATGCTTTTCTGCCCTGGCTCCAGGCGCGCTTCGAGAAAACGCCCACGTCCGGCGCGCTGATGACCGCTCTTCTGGAGGAGTACGCGCGGCAGCAGAAGGCCGAGGCGGGATGGGCCTACCTGCGCGAGACCGCTGAGAAACGGAAGACGGATCGGCGCTTCCTGGAGAGCTATGCCGCCCTGCTGGCCCAGCGCAATCGCAAGGCGGATGCGCTGGAGGTCGCCCGGCAGATCGCGGCGCAAAACCCGCAGGACATCGAGGCGCAGTCCACGCTCCTGTCGCAGTTGGATGCCAACGGGAAGTCGGAGGAGGCCACCAAACTCAACGAGGCGCTGGTCGCCCGCGCCGACCTGCCCGCTGCGCAGCGCATCGGCCTGCGCCGCCGCCTGGCGCAGCGCTATAGCAGGGCGGGCAGATCGGCAGACGCTATCGCGCAGTATCAGGAGATCGTCAAGGCCGCGCCGACGGATTTCGTCTCGACGATGACCCTGGCGCAACTGCTGACGGAGGCGGGCCGTTATACCGACGCGGCTTCCCTCTATCTAAACCTGTCCAAGCAGAACACCTACCCGCCGGAGGTGCGCGCGCAGTTCCTGGTGCGTCTCGGCGGCGTCTACGAAAAGCAGGGCGTCAAAGCCGACGCCATCGCGCAGTATCGCGAGGCTCTGAAGATGAGTCCGCAGAACGCGGAAGCCGCCGCCGCGCTGAAACGCCTGGGCGGATGACCTGCAACCGAACGAAGACAAGGAGAGAGCCATGTTTACCTTTGATGCCCCCGGCATCTCGGAAGTCGCCCCGGATGTTTTTCGCATCTCTATGTTCGCTTCCGCACTCAACTTGCAGTTCAACTACTTTCTTGTCCGCGACACGCAGCCCTTGCTCTTCACGACCGGGCTGAGGACCAGCTTTCCCATCCTGCGCGAGGCCGTCGCCCGCTTGATAGACCCGGCGCAGTTGCGCTGGATCGCGTTCAGCCATTTCGAGGCGGACGAGTGTGGCGCGCTCAATCTCTGGCTGGAAGCCGCTCCCCAGGCCGAGCCGGTTTGCAGCGTAGTAGGCGCAATCGTGAATATGGGCGATTTTGCCATTCGCCCGGCCCGGGGGATGGCGGACGGGGAGGTTCTCCAGACAGGAGACTATCGTTTCCGTTTCTGCTCCACGGCGCACCTCCCGCACGGTTGGGATGCGGGCGTCCTCTTCGAGGAGACCCAGCGCACTCTGCTCTGCTCCGATCTGTTCCATCACGATGGCAACGTCGAACCGGTGACAGAATCGGACCTGATGGATCGTGTCCGCGCGGCAATGCGTCAGATGCAGGCCGGGCCGCTCGCGAACTATATGCCCTACACGCCGCAAACAGACGGCATTCTCCACAGGCTGGCCGACCTGAATCCCAGGACGCTCGCCATCATGCATGGGTCCAGTTACGTCGGCGATGGGTCTCAGGCGCTCCGCAATCTGGTTGACGCCATGAGAGAGAACTTTGGCGGTCAGGAATAGAGACTCCGGGCGCGCTTGAAACGCTCTCGCTTCTCATCCCATAATGCCTACTATACGGCCCGCTGTCGTAAGGAAGGCAGGGCAACATGGAGCAAAGACGCAGTACATTGGGAAAACTTCTGCACTGGTTCAGCGGCGGGAAGGCGGAACAACGCACCGACACGAAAGAGCAAGCGCAGCCGCAGGAGGTTGATAATACCCTCCTGCGCGCATCTAGCGCGCCTATCCCCAAAACGGATAACCTGTTGCGTGCCTCGAGCGCGCCTGGCGTTCCCTTAAGCGCCCTGCGCCGGTCCGCAGAGGATACTGAGGAAGGCTGATGATGACTGAACGCGACGGCGTTATCTTTGAAGATCAGCTGGAAAATCGGGAAAAGTTTGACAAAGCCCTTCGTAGAGCTGTGCGGGCTGCACTGTTAGATCACAAGCAGGCAGGGAATACGGTTGTGACATGGCAGGATGGGAAGGTCGTACTGGTCGCGCCGGAAGATATTGTGATACCGCCTGACCCCGATGAAGATAGCTCCAGCCCTGCGTCACCCCCTTCCCTAGCGAGGAACGAGCGGGTAGGGAAGGGGGACGGGGGGTTAGGTACGTGACCGCAACGCCTGACACTGCTCCTCCCGCCCTGGAGATGCGCCACATCAGCAAGCAGTATCCGGGCGTGCGCGCCCTCGACGACGTCTCCCTGACCGTGCGGAAGGGCGAAGTCCACGCCCTGCTCGGCGAGAACGGCGCGGGCAAATCCACCCTGATGAAAATCCTGGCGGGGGCGCAGCCCAGAGACAGCGGCGACATCCTGATCAACGGCCAGCCCGTTACCATAGACAGCCCGCAGAAGGCGATGGAACTCGGCATCTCCATCATCTACCAGGAGTTCAACCTGGTTCCGTATCTCAGCGCGGGCGAAAACATCTTTCTCGGACGGGAGCCGCGCGCCGCTCTCCCCGGCTTCGTGGATTTCAAGACGCTCTACCGCGAAGCGCAGCAGGTGATAGATCGTCTCGGCGTGCGCCTGGACGCCCGCACGCCCGTCAATCGCCTCAGCGTCGCGCAGCAGCAGATGGTCGAGATCGCGAAGGCCACGAGCCGCCAAGCGCAGATCATCGTCATGGACGAGCCGAGCGCCACGCTTACCGAACACGAACTGCGATCCCTCTTCGCCCTTATCCGCCAGCTGAAAGCGGAGGGAGTCAGCATCGTCTACATCTCGCACCGGCTGGAAGAGGTGTTCGAGGTCTGTGACCGCGCCACCATCCTGCGCGACGGCCGCTGGATCGCGACCGAGGACGTGCAAGACCTGAACCGGGAGACCATCATCCGCCTGATGGTCGGGCGCGAACTGAAAGAGGCCATTCCGAAAGTCTCCGTTGAGCCGGGGCCGCCCGCGCTGGCCGTCAAACACCTCAACCGGGCGGGCGTGCTGCACGACATCTCGTTCACGGTGCGCAAAGGCGAAATCCTGGGCATCGCCGGGCTGGTCGGTGCGGGGCGCACGGAGACGGCCCGCGCCCTCTTCGGGGCCGATCCGATAGACAGCGGAACCATCGAACTGTTCGGCGAGCCGGTCAAAATCCGGTCGCCGCAGGACGCCATCCGGCACGGCATCGGCCTGGTGACGGAAGACCGTAAGCAGCAGGGGTTGGTGCTGGGCATGGCGGTTCGGGAGAACAATACGCTGGCGCATCTCGACGCGCTCTCCACACTCGGCTTCATCCGCCGCCGCGAGGAGCGGCAGGTCGCCGAAAAGTACCGCGCCGACCTGGGCATCAAAACGCCGACCATCGAGCAGACCGTGCAGAACCTCTCCGGCGGCAACCAGCAGAAGCTGGTGCTGGCGAAATGGCTGTTCACCGGCTCCAAAGTCTTGATCTTCGACGAGCCGACGCGCGGCATTGACGTGGGCGCGAAGAGCGAGATCTACAAGCTGATGAACGAGTTGGCCGCGCAGGGCGTCGCGATTATCATGATCTCTTCGGAACTGCCGGAAGTCCTCGGCATGAGCGACCGCATCCTCGTCATGCACGAGGGCCGCATCGCCGGCGAACTCTCCCGCGCCGAAGCCACCCAGGAAAAGATCATGCACCTTGCCACCGGCGGCGAGTGAGGAACCGCAGATGAAAAAAGAGAGAATCCACAGATTACACAGATTATCACAGATTATATGCAGGAACACGGGGGAACGGAGGCCACGAATCCTACATATAAAGTCTGTCCGCACTCCTCTGTTTTGGTTTTTCATCTGTGTCCAGCTGTGTAATCTGTGGATTCTATCGCGGCCTGTTGCGGCGGCGACGGTGGAGGTCGTGCGGCTGCCGGGCGGGGGGATAGTCCCCGATGTGGCGGTGGATGCGCGTGGCGTGCTGCACGTTGTCTACGGCAAGGGAACGGACGGCTACTATACGCAGAGCGTGGACGGCGGTAAGACGTTCCGCGCGCCGGTGCGCCTGAACCGCCGCAGCAAGGTGACGGTCGGCGGAGAGCGCGGCCCGAAACTGGCCCTCGGCAAGGGCGGCGCGATTCAGGTCGTCTGGCAGGGGGATTATCGGAAAAGCGGCGGAGTCTGGGTAACGCGCTCGACCGATGGCGGCAAGACCTTCGCGCCGGAACGCAACGTTCTGGACACGAAGACCGGCATTGACGAGCCGACCATCACGGCGGACGCGGAGGGCAACGTCGTTGCG
>Ga0070741_10004381_pt1 | contig 33032 bp, 37 predicted proteins | sample Coa_R1_4_FD_66440 | JGI IMG/M metagenome (GOLD analysis project Ga0070741, IMG submission 66440) | Surface soil microbial communities from Centralia Pennsylvania, which are recovering from an underground coalmine fire - Coalmine... | ecosystem: Environmental > Terrestrial > Soil > Unclassified ... | reverse complement strand
AGCTCGTCGACCTTGGCGTTGTAGACCTCCTCCTTGATGCCGCAGCCGCCGATTGCCAGCGCGGCGCAAAACCAGAGCACGCGGTTCTTGATCATGGTCGGTCCCCTCGGTAAGAGCTGCGTTAGACGGACGGTGGTCCCGACGCGATGCCGCCGCGTCGATAGACGGCGTCGACGATCTTGTCGACCTCGCCGACGTGCTTGGGTTTGGCGCTCAGCTCGAAGTCCCACTCGACGTTCGAGCGCAAGCGGTGCTTGGCCTGCCTGGCGGAGTACCCCAGGCGGTGGAGCAGGGCGGCGCGCTCCTCCAGCTCGCGCCGGAACATGGCCTCGCGCTTCTCGGCAGAGCCGGGGCCCCTCTTTACTTCCCACCAGGAGAACATGTGGCGCCGAAATTTCGCCGCTTTCGCGGCCCGAGTCAAGATCCGGGGAAGATCATCGAGGCGATCGAGACGAGGGAGCCGCCCGCCTCGTCGGCGGGACACTGGCCGTAGGCGCGCAATTCGCCGGCGCCCGGCTCGGCGGCGGCCAGTAGGTGATGGATCGGCGGCAGGCCGCACACGCGGCGCACGTCGCGCTCGCGGGCGATCTCGGCGAACCACTCGCGCGCATCGCCGCGCGCCGCCGCCTGGAGCGTGGCCTGATCGCGCCGCTCGAGCGAGCCGCGATCGTCCGCGTCGAGCGGCTGCTCGTCGCCGAAGCGCGGCCCCACGTGCGCGAGATCCGCGCCCGCGATCCACAACACGCGCTTGCCCGCCGTCAGCCGCTTGAGCGCGTCGAGGAACGTGGTGATGCGCAGGTCGTGCGACGGCTCGTTCTTGCCCTCGATGAGCGCGTGCAGCGAGCCGCACAGGATCGGCAGCACGCGCACCGCGTCCGCGCGCTCGCGCCACAGGTAGCGCAGCCACACCATCTGGAACTCGATCGAGTGCTCGCCGCGGTGGTGGTGCTCGTCGTAGAACAGCTCGGCGCCGGCCTTCTCGCCCTGCCGCTCCTCGATCGCCTTGACCAGCGCGTCGACCAGCTCCGCGTCGGTGCTCATGGTGCCGAACGGCGTCTCGTAGTGCTTGCGCGTGAGCGTGAACGGAGCGTCGGCGCCGTTGTGATCGGTGCCGAACACCACCACCAGCTCGGGCAGCTCCTCGGCGCCGGCGAGCGCCTGATACGCCCACGCGTACGCCGCGCCGCCGCGGTTGAAGTCGATGTGCGGCGCGATCAAGGCCCGCGGCAATTTGCCGCTCGCCGATTTTTGCGCCGGCTCTTTGCCCGGCCCATTCGGCGGCGCGAAAAATCCGTCGAGCATCGCCGCCAATTTATCCGGCTCGGCGGGATAGCTCTTGCCCGCCAGGTGCGCCGGCCGCACCGGCGAGCGCGCGAAGTCGGCGAACAGCTGCGCCGAGTGCTGGCGAAACTTGTCCGAGTCGAGCAGCAGCCGATCGTCGAGATCGCCGAGCAGTTGATCGAGCTGCCCGCGCTCGAGCGGAATCCGCGGATAGCGCCGCTTGAACTCGGCGCAGATCTCGTCGCGCGTCGATTCGCCGTCGCAGAGCTGCAGGATGGCGACCGCCTCGGGGCGCAGCGGCACCTCGCGCGGCGCGACGCCGGAGGGATCGCGCAGCACCAGCAGCTTCTGACCGTTCACGTCGATGGGATAGGCTTCCAGGGGACGAAGTCGGGGACGCTCCATCCGCACATTATAGGTGATATCGTGGGGCGTGCCTCCTGTCGCGATCGTGCTGGCGGTCCTGGCGTACGCGCCGCCGTCGGGGCACGCGGGCGCCGAGCTGCAGTCGGTGTCGTCGGCGGTCAAGCGGGCGGTGCGCGCGCAGGGCGCCGACGTCGTCGACGGCGCGGTCGAGAAGGCGCGCGCCGAGCACGCGCGCGGCTGGGTGGCGGAGGGCGCGCTCGGATTTTTCGCCCGCGGGCGCGCGCTCGCCGACGAGGGCCGCCGCGCGCTCGAGCGCGTGGAGCTGGAGAAGGCCGAGGACGCGCTCGCCCGCGCCGAGCAGCTCTACGGCGAGGAGCTGGTGCGCCCCGGCGTGGCCGAATTGTGGAGCGCGGTGGCGCTCGAGCGCGGCGTGGCTCTGTTCGAGCTCGGCCGCGTCGAGGCGGCTCGGCGCGCGTTCCGCCGTGCGGTGGCGCTCGATCCCGCCGCCGAGCTGACCGAAGCCAAGGTGCGCCCCGACGTGGCGCGCGCGTTCGCCGACGCGATCGCCGCCGGGCGCGCGCGCGGCCGGCTCACGATCTACGTGGTCGGCGCCGCGCCCGCGCAGCTCTCGATCGACGGCGCCGCGCCGGTGCCCGCGCCCGCCGCGCTCGAGGTCGCCGAGGGCGAGCACCTGGTCCGCGCGAGCGCGCCCGGCTTCCACCCGCAGGCCGCGCTCGTCGACGTCGGCGCGAGCGGCCTCGAGGCGCGCCTCGAATTGGCCAGGGATGCAGCGGCCGAACAGTTGTCCGCGCTGCACGCGCATCCGGCGCCCGACGGCGTGGCCGCGCTGGCGGCGCTCGCCGGGCTCGACGGCGTGGTGGCGGTGGCCGCGGGCGTCGACGCCGGCGCGCTCACGCTGGTCGGCGCGCGCCTCGACGCGCGCGGCTGCGCGACGCCGCTCGCCACCGTCGCCGTCGGCAAGCGCGGCCTGGACGCCGCCGCCGCCGAGCTCGCGTCCAAGCTCTCCGCCGCCAAGACCGAGTGCGCGCCCGACGGCGCCGAGCCCGCGCTCGCCGACGCCGAGCCGATCGCCCACCCGCGCCCGCTTCCGCCGCCGCCCCCGCCGCCTCCGCCGCGCAAGCCGCGCTTCTACGAGCGCCCGTGGCTGTGGGCCGGCCTCCTGGTCGTGACCTCCGCCGCGGTCGGCACCACCGCTGCGCTGGTCTCGCGCGGCACCACCAACTCCGTCACCTGGGATCCGCACAAGTTCGGCACGTCCAAATAACGCGTCATTAAACGCGTTAATTAACGTGCCAACTAACGTGGAGTTTATTCGATGATCTTGGGCTCGCCGTTGAGATCGACCACACGCTTGACCTCGGCGTCAGGATCGATGTTCACGGTGAGCTTGATCTCGCGGCCGGTGGCGGGGCACTGCAGCCACACCTGGTGCGCGCCGGCCGGGAGCGACAGCCCGACGATCGGGGTATCGCGCTTCTTCTCGCCGTCCACCGTCACGTGCGCCCACGGGATCGCGCCGAGCGTGAGCGTCCCCTTGCCGAGCGCGCGCAGCTTTTCACTGACGGAGAACGTGGGCGGCGTGCCGGTGAACGCCGCCGCGTCGACCGCGCGCTCGAACGGCGCGAAGCCGCGCGCGCGCAGCTTGAGCGCCGCCGCCGCGACCGGCACGTCGACCTCGAGCGGGCTCGCGCCGAGCACGCGCTCGCCCCAGCGGACCTCCGCGCCCGCCGGCACCGTGCGCACGCTCAAGTGGCCGAGCTTGACGTTGGCGGCCGGCTTTGCGCCCGGGTTTGCGTTTTCGTTTGCCGGCTTTTTTGAGTTTTCGTTTGCCGCGACGTTTGCGCTACCGTTTAACGTCTTGTCGACCCCGCTCGCCACCGCCGCCGGCCCCTTGAGCACCGCCAGCGCGCCCAGCGCCGCGATCCCCGCCACCAGCGACAGCGCCGCCGCCACCGCGCTGCCCGCCGCCGGCTTCTGCGGGAGCTGGATGCGGGTCGCGAACGTCACCTCTTTATTGGTGCGGCCGGCGACCGGCACCGTGCGCGGCCCGTCGACCTCGCCGACCTCGACGTCGGTCGGCTCGGCGCGCGGCGCCACCACGTCGGGGCAGCGGCGCCGCACGAACTCGGACAGCTCGGCCTGCGTCGGCCCGTCGGCGTCGCGCAGGTAGCGCGCGACTTGCGAGAGCATCGCCGCCGCGTCGGGAAAGCGCGCCTCCGGATCGCGCTCAGACGCCCGCTCGATGATCGTCTGGAGCGCGTCGGGCGCGTCGCCGAGCGAGCCGTCGAAGCGCCGCCCGGCGCAGAGCTCCCAGAGCAGCACGCCGACGCCGTAGAGATCGGAGCGCGCATCCACGCGCCCGCCCGCCTCCTGCTCCGGCGCGATGTAGCCGCGCGAGCCGCCCTGAACCGCGCTCGCGCTCGCCTGCGCCGCGATGCCGAAGTCGACGATCTTCACCTCGCCGTCGCGCGACACCAGCACGTTCGCCGACGACAGATCGCGGTGCACCACGCCGCGCCGGTGCGCGTAGTCGAGGCCGCGCAGCACCTGCTCGACGATGTACGCCGCCAGCGGCGCCGGCGCCGGCCCCTCGGCGATCAACTGCGCGAGTGGCGGCCCGTCGATGAGCTCCAGCGCCAGGAAGTAGGTGCCGTCGACCATCCCCAGCTCGTAGACGGGCACGATGTTCGAGTGCGTGAGCGAGACGGTCAGCTTGGCCTCGGCGACGAACAGGTCGATGAACTCGGGCCGCGCCGCCAGCTCGCCGCGGATCTGCTTCAGGCACAGCACCTTCTCGAAGCCGCCCGGTCCGTGCAGCTTGGCGCGGAACACCACCGCCATGCCGCCCTCGCCGAGGCGCTCGCAGAGCTGGTATTTGCCGAACGTCGCCGGTTCCACCGACGGGGATTTTAGCATGCGATAAGATGGATCCGGTGCGTGCGATCTGCCTGGCCCTGGCCCTGGCCGCAGGATGCGGCCCCTCGTCACACGATCTGCAGATCGTGCCGTCGCTGAACGACCCGTCGTGCGTGCCGGCGACGCCGGTCACCGAGGTGCGCGTGGCCGGGCTCGGCGACTTTCCGCTCGACGGCGCCAGCGTCGGCGCGGCGTCGCAGGGCGGGCTCGGGCACCTGACGCTGCCGCTCGGCACGCGCGTCATCTCCGTCGAGGGATTGGCGCCGGGCGGGCTCGAGGCGTTCGGGCGCACCGGGACGATCGATCCGGCGATGCTCGGCCCCGCGGTGGCGATCGCCTACGGTCCGCCCGACGCGCTGTGCGCCACCACCGGCGCGATGTTGAGCGCGCGCTCGGGCCACCGCGCGACGCTCCTGCCGTCGGGGAACGTGCTGATCTCGGGCGGCGTGAACTCGGACGGCTTCGCGGTCACGTCGCTCGAGCTGTACGTTCCCGGCGGCGACGAGCTGACCGCGCCCGCGACGTTTCGCCTGACCGATCCGCGCGGCGCGAGCGCGCTGCCGGCGACGGCGGTGATGGGGCACGCGGTGGCGGTGTTCGGCGCGGGCGACTTCGTGGTGACCGGCGGCGCGCCCGCGCTCGCGGGCGTGGCGAGCGGCGTCGCCGACGCGGGGCTGCAGCACTACTCGGCGGACGGCATCGCCGACGGGCCGCTCCTGCACCTCGACGGCGGCGCGCGCGCGTTTCACTCGGCGACCACGCTCGCCGACGGGCGCGTGCTGCTCGCCGGCGGCTGCGACGTGCTCGACGCCGGCGCGTGCGAGACCGGCCGCGAGCTCGACACCGTCGAGATCTACGATCCGCTGCTCGGGACTTTTTCGGCGGGCTTCAAGCTCAAGCACGCGCGCTGGGATCACGACGCGATCCTGCGCGGCGACGGCTCGGTGCTGATCATCGGCGGACGCGGCGCCGAGGGGCTTCAGCCGCCGGTCGAGATCTACGATCCCGTCGAGGATCGCGGGGTCGATGCCGGCTCGTCGAACGGCCGCGCGGCGCTGCTGGCGACGGGCGGCGTGCTGTTCGCGGGCGGCAGCACGGCGCCGTCGGCGCACAGCGGCGTGTGGCTGTCGCTCACCGAGGAGATCGATCTCGCGCCGCTGCCCGTCGCCGCGACCGGCCAGACGGTGACCGCGCTCGAGGACGGCACGGTGCTGGTCGCCGGCGGCCTGGTCGCCGGCGCGGGCGCGCCGCTCACGCTCTACGACGGTCTCGGCCGCCCGCAGCCGCTCGCGCCGCCGTTCGCGCGCCGCGATCACACCGCCACGCGACTGCTCGACGGCACGGTGCTGCTCGCCGGCGGCTTCAACGGCTCGAACGCGGTCGCCGCGGCGTCGATCTATTTTCGCTCGCCGCTCGGCCCGTACTCGAGCCTGCCGACGCTGGTGCTCGACGCGCCGTCGCCGCAGTACCAGCCGCGCGACGGCGAGCACGCGTCGGTCTCGCAAGGCCGGCTCGCGCTCGCGAGCGCGCAGGCGGGCGAGGGCGGGCGCCCCGGCGAGTTCGCGCTGGTCTCGGGCGCGCGCCTCGACGGGCTGACGTTCGAGCTGGCGGCGGGACGTTCGGGCGCGGCGGCGGCGGCGCTCGTCTTCGGCTTCGCGTCCGAGGCGAGCTACGCGTTCGTCACGCTCGAGCCCGGCCGCGCGGTCACGCTCTCGACGGTGAGCGCGCCGCGCGTCGGCCAGAGCGTGGTCACCCCCGATCCCGGCTGCGTCGGCGTGCTGCTCGCCGACGGCGAATTGCCCGACGGCGCCACCGCGCCGCTGACGCTGTCGTGGCGGCTCGGCACGCTCGACGTCTCGACGCCCGACCGCGCGCTCCTGCACTGCACGCCCGCGGCGCCGATCGCGCGCGGCGCCGCCGGCGTCGGCTCGCTGCACGGCACCGCTACGTTCGAAGGGCTGACGCTCACGCGCTGACGTCGCGCCGACGTCGCGCCGCGCTTTCGCCGTCGCCGCGACGCCGTCGTTGATTGACCCGCGCGCGGCGGTTACCATGCGCGCACCTTGCGGCTGCGCTTCGCCTTCGCGCTCGCGATCTCGCTCTCGTCGACGGCGGCGCGCGCCTACGACTTCGAGATCAGCGCCGAGACCGTCGGCCAGGGCTACCAACTGCGCGCCGGCGACTCGACGCTGGTGAACCGCCGCCGCCTGACGCAGTACCTCGGCCTCGACATCTTCAACGTCGGCCCGCGCGATCTCCTCGGCCGCCCGCTCGACCGCAACCAGTTCTACCTCGCCGTCTCGATGCGCTTCGAGGCGGAGCTCGGCGAGTACGCGACGCTCCAGGATCTCAGCGGCCACACGCCGCAGCGCGAGCTGTTCGGCGAAAAATTCGATCTGCTCTACGCCTACGTCGGCGCGCGCAACCTGTTCGGCTTCGTCGACGCCAAGCTCGGCCGCCAGCTCACCGTCGACCTGTTCGACTTCTACTCGTTCGACGGTCTCTCGGTCGAAGCCAAGACGCCGGTGCACCTCGCCGTCGAGGCGTGGGGCGGGCTCAACGTCTCGGGCGCGCAGCCGTTCGATTCGCCGGTCTACCGCACCGACGGTGTCGCGCTCGGCGGCAATCCGACCGCGAGCCTGGGCGCGCGCCAGGAGGACGCGCTCGAGCCGACGTTCGGCGTGGCGCTCAAGACCATCGGCCTGCGCGACGTGCAGACGCGCGTCTCGTACCTGCGCACGATGTCGTTCACCGGCGATCGCCAGCCGGGCGAGCCGTCCTCCGCCGTCCTCGACGAGAAAGTGGCGTGGACCGCGCGCGGGCGCTTCTTCCACGGGCTGCTCGTGCCGTGGTTCGGCTTCCGCTACAACCTGCTCGTCGGCCGGCTCGACGAGCTGCAGGCCGGCGCGCGCGTGACCCTCTCGCCGTCGCACGCGCTGTCGGCGGAGTACGTGTTCGCCGCGCCGACGTTCGACGGCGACTCGATCTGGAACGTCTTCGGCTCGCAGGCGTTCAACGACGCGCGGCTGACGTACGACGCCACCCTCGGGCGCTTGCGGTTGTTCGCGCGCGGCTTCGTGCGCCTGTTCTCCGACGAGCCGACATCGTCGAGCGGCGCGACGTCGCAAACCGCGGGCGCGCCGTCGGCGCTCTCGGGCGGCGGCAGCGCCGGCGCGCGGCTCGACCTCGGCCGCGGCTTCGCGCGCGTCGACGGCTACTACGAAGACGGCTACGGCGGCACCAAGGGCGGCGTCGATCTGTCGGGCCGCTTCCTGGTGCTCGGCGATTGGCTGAGCGGCCTGGTCCTCGACGGGCGCATCTCCTACGTCCACTTCCGCGACGACTCGCGCACCATCGTCAACGCCGACTCGCTCGGCCTGCAGGGCGGCGTGCGCTACAGCTTCTGGCGCGGCCTCACTGCGCAGCTCGCCGTCGAGGAGAACGTCAACCGCTTCTACTCGAGCCAGCTGCGCGTGCTGGCGCTGCTCGACGTGTCGTTCTTCCTCGGCTCGCGCGGCGCCGGCTTCGCGCGGCCGCGCGCGTGGAGCCCTGCGCGATGAGCCGCGCGCAAAAAAGCACGATCGTGCTTTTCTTCGTCGCAGCCGCCGCGGGCGCGGCGTCGGCGAAGGCGCCGCCGTCGGAGGTGATCTTTCCGCCGCAGAAGCTGCCGCTCACCTTCAGCCACGCACGACATCTCGCCAAGAAGATCGACTGCGACTTCTGCCACGAGAAGGCGCCCGGCTCGCGCTCGTCGGCCGACGATCTGATCCCGAACGAGGAGGTGTGCGCCACCTGCCACCCGATCGATCACCAGCACCCCGACGGCGCCGGCGCGAAGCCGTCGGCCATGCCGTGCGCGTCGTGCCACCCCGGCTTCGTCGCCGGCAAAGAAGTCGCGCGCGTGGTGATGCCGACGCCCAACCTGCGCTTCGATCACCAGGCGCACGTCTCGCGCGGCGTGCCGTGCGCGCGCTGCCACGCCGGCGTCGAACGCGTCGAGCTGGCGTCGCGCGCGCAGCTGCCGAACATGGACCTCTGTCTCGGCTGCCACAACTCGGGCCGCGGCAAGCTCGACGCGCCGTCGCGCTGCGCCACCTGCCACGTCACCACGCGCGACAACACGATGGAGACGTCGTTCCCGTCGGGGACGCTGCGCCCGTCGGGGCTCTTGCGCGGCGACGCGCACACGCTCGACTTCCGCACGCGGCACGCCGCGGTCGCGCGCGAAGACGAGAAGTACTGCCTCAACTGCCACCGCCAGGACTACTGCCAGTCGTGCCACAACGGCGTGGTGAAGCCGTTCGACTTCCACGGCAACGATTACGTCTCGCGCCACGGCATCGACGCGCGCAAGAACGATCCCGACTGCGGCTCGTGCCACCGCCGCCAGTCGTTCTGCCTCGGCTGCCACGAGCGGCTCGGCGTCACCGACGGGCGCACGACCGCCAATACGCCGTTCGCGCCCAACGGCACGCGCAAGTTCCATCCCGACGGCTGGGCCGATCCGTCGGCGGCGCACCAGCCGAACCACCACGCGTGGCAGGCGCAGCGCAACCTGCGCACGTGCGTGTCGTGCCACCGCCAGGAGACGTGCCTCGAGTGCCACGCCGCGCAGTCGGGGCCGGGCGCGACGGGGAAGATGAGCGTGAATCCGCATCCGATGGGCTGGGCGGGATCGCAGCGGTGCCAGGCGCTGGCCGATCGCAACGTGCGCGTGTGCCTGCGCTGCCACGCGCCGAGCGATCCCGAGCTACACTGCGGCCGATGAAGCTGGTGTTCTATTACGACGTCGTCTGTCCGTACGCGTATCTCGCTTCGACGCGTATCGAAGCGTTGGCGGCGCGCGCGCGCGTCGAGTGCGCGTGGACGCCGATCCTCCTCGGCGGCGTGTTCCGCGCCATCCAATCGCCCGACGTTCCCGCCGCGCACATGCCGCCGGCCAAGGCGCGGCTCAACCTGCTCGATCTCGCGCGCTACGCGTCGCTCTACGGCGTGACGCTGAAATTGCCGGCCGAGCATCCGCGCCGCACCGTCGACGCCATGCGCCTGTGCCACGCGGTCGACGGCGCCGATCGCGTTCGCCTCTCGCACGCGCTCTACCGCGCGTACTTCGCCGAAGGCCGCGACGTGGCCGATCGCCGCGTGCTCGGCGCGATCGCGCGCGACTGCGGGCTCGACGAGAACCTGGTCGAGCGCGTCGAGACGCCGGCGATCAAGGACGCGCTGCGCGCCGCCACCGACGAGGCGATCGCCGACGGCGTGTTCGGCGTGCCCGGCTTCGTGGTGGTGAGCGGCGGCGCGCGCAAGCTGTTCTGGGGGCAGGACCGCATGCACCTCGTCGAGCGGGCGCTCGCGGCATGAGCCGCGCGATCGACTTCTACTACGACTTCTCGTCGCCGTACGCGTACCTCGGCGCGACGCAGCTCGAGCGCGTGGCGCAGGCGCACGGCGCGAGCATCCGCTGGCGGCCGATGCTGCTCGGCGCGCTGTTCAAGGCGATCGGCACGCCGGTGGTGCCGCTCGCCGCCGCGTCGGAGCCGAAGCGCCGCTACCTGCAGCGCGACGTGCTCGACTGGGCCGAGTACTGGGGCGTGGAGTTCCGCTGGCCGTCGCGCTTTCCCATGCGCACGGTGGCGGCGCTCCGGCTGGCGCTGGCCGCCGGCGAGGCGCGGCTGCCGGCGATCTCGCACGCGCTGTTCCGCGCCTACTGGGTCGAGGATCGCGATCTCGCCGACCCGGCCGAGCTGCGGCAAATTGCCGCTGGCGTGGGCCTCGACGCGGCGGCGGTCGAACGCGGCCTCGCGCCCGATCCGGCGATCAAGCAGGCGCTGATCGACTCCACCGACGAGGCGATCGCCTGCGGCGTGTGCGGCGCCCCGTCGTTCGTCGTGCGCGGCCACCTCTTCTGGGGCCAGGATCGCCTGGAGCTGGTCGAGCGCACGCTCGACGGCTGGGATCCGCCGACGCTCTAATGATTGGCCGCGCCGGGCGTGGGCGTGGCGGCGACGTGGAAGTCGTGGCTGTTGTCGTCGGTGTCCGCGCCGTTCGGCAGCCGCTCGATCGACTCGCCGGGCGCGGCCGCCGTCGGTGGCGCGGGCGCGGCGCCGCCCTCCATGAAGCCGCCCGCCGCGCTGCCGTACGCCACCGAGTCGACCAGCGCGCCCGCGCCGTCGCGCAGCCCGACCGCGCCGTTGACCGCCAGCCCCGACGCCAGCGCGCCGTCGCTCGCGCCCGTCCAGCCGCTGCCTCCATACACGCGGTAGCCGCCGGCCGCGATCGAGCCGCTCGCCCACGTGTACAGCGCCGACGAATCCGCGCCGCCCGCCGCGTTGGTGTTCGACGCCGCGCGGTACACCAGCTTCCAATTCGAGAGCGTCACCGCCGACGCGCACGGATTGTAGAGCTCGACGAACTCGGCGGTGCCGGTCTGCGACGTGCCGGTCTGCAGCTCGTTGATCACGACGTGACACGCGGTCGTCGGCGGCGGCGTCGCGAGATCGGCGGGCGCGCGAGCGAGATCGTTCGCGCCCGCGTCGACGGCGCGCGAGAGATCCGCCGCCTCGGCCGGCGCCAGGTCCTCCGCGCCGGGCTCGTTCGCCAGGTCGCGATCGTCGCCCGCGAGCGGGCTCATCGGATGCGCGCAGCCTGCGACGGATGCGGCCGCCAGCGTCAAGGCCAGGGTGAAGCGAGCCATCGCCGCGGAACGTAGTCGATCCGCCGCGCGCGGTTCAACCCATATGTGCGTGACGCGCAGGCGACGACGACGTGACCCGGCGCGCGACCGCCGACGCGATCGCCGCCACCGCGACCGCCGCCGGCACGATCATCATCGGGAACGCCTCGACCAGATAGCGCCCGCCGACGCCGTGCGGAATGGCGAACGCGTAGAGCACCGTGCGCGCGGCGACGCACGACAGGCAGATCGCCGCCGTCACGCGCGCCTCTTTGCTGCGTTGCAACATAATTACCGCGCCCGCCAGCGCCAGCGCGAACAGCGCGCGATCGAGCCAGCCGAACGTCCAGCGCAGCGACGGCAAACCGAGCCAGCTCACTTTGAGCGGCAGCTCCCAGTCGGGCGCCGGCGCCCACAGCCGCGCGATCCGCTTGAGCGGCAGCGTCACGTAGAAGCGCCACGGCGCGCGCGCCCGCCGCTCGCGCGCCAGCTCGCGGAACTGCTCGTCGACCGCGGGCGACAGCCGCTCGGCGTTGTAGCGCCGCACGATGGCGATGATGCGCTGGTGCTCCTCCTCGGAGTCGTACATCGCCGGCATGATGATGCCCGGCCGATTGAGATCCCACGCCATGTTGTTGGCCAGGATCAGATCGAAGAACGCCTCGCCCGGCTGCGAGCTCGACCAGGTGCGCGTCCACTCCATGGTGCCGTCGCCGAGCGGCGTGCCGTCCATCTGCCGCCACGTCGACGAGAACGGGTGCGCCGCGCCGAAGCGCGCGAGGTTGCGCAGCGGCCACGGCGAGAACGCGACGATCGCCGCCGCGCCGAACGCGCCGAGCGCCGCCAGCCTCCGCCTCGGCGGCGCGTCCATCGCCGCGAGCGCGATCGCCACGCCGGGCGCGAACGTGAGCGCGTCGGCGCGCACGAGCTGCGAGACGCCCGCCACCACGCCGGCGAGCGCGGCGTTGAGGAGCGGCCGCGTGCGCATGGCGCGCACCGCCAGGTAGATCTCGAGCGTGCCGAGGAACCCCGACATGGTCTCGGTGAGCGCGTAGCACGACACCAGCCACAGCGTCGGGCACGCCAACACCAGCACGAACCCGGCGCGGCCGGCGCGCTCGTCGAGCTTGCGCTCGCGCAGGATCAGGAGCACCAAGAGCGCGGTGCCGAGATCGAGCAGCACGTTCCAGATCACCGCCGCCACCACGTGCTGCTCCGAGCCCCAGCTGCGCCCCGGCGCGCCGACGTAGGCGAGAAAGACCGGGTATCCCGGCAAGCGTGAATAGGCGAGCGGCGCCGGCGGCGGGGCGAACGCCAACCGGTTGGCGCGCCGCAGCTCCTGCGCCATGCGGTAGTACTGCACTCCGTCGCCGCCCGGCTTGTGCCAGCTGGCGACCAGCGCGAAGCGGAACGCCAGCGCGCACGCCAGCGCCGCCGCGATCATCAGCCGCTTTTTTGACCGGTCAGTCATTAATGTCCGCGCCAGAAGCGCACGCGCCCCACGTCGCAGTGGACGAACTTGGAGTCGGGATAGTAGCCGACGCCGCCGAGCTTGAGCGAGCGCACGAAGCGCAGGAGCACGTTGGTCGGCACCTCGGGGATGCGGAAGTCGACCGCGTGCCCGCGCGGGTGCTCCGAGTCGCGCGCCACCTCGTGCCCCTTCTTGCGCAGCATGAGCTGGTACTTGGGCGCGCGAAAGCCGCTCACGATCTCGACGTAGCTGGTGTTGAACTTCGCCGCCGCGCGGCGGATCGCCTGGAGGAGGCGCTGGTCCATCGAGATCGCCTGGTTGGTGAAATGACAACGTACCAGCTCGTCGAAGCCGGTCGGCGCGGGCGGGGCGCCGGGCGCGTCGACGATCGGCAGCGACTCGTTGGTCCACACGTTGTGCAGCGTCAGCACCTTGTCGGCGGCGGCGCGCGGCGCCTTGGCGAGGCGCACGTCCTTGCGCTCGAGCTTCTCGCGCAGGAACCCGGTCTTCTTCGACGGCGGCTCCTCGTCGCCGTCGAGATCGAGCGCCACCCGCGGCGCGGCGTCGGCGCGCGCGCACGGCGCGGACGACAGCCAGGCGAGGGCGAGGGCGAGCACGATCGCGGCGCGGCGCACGGCCGATAGTCTAGCCGATCGAAGTCGGCGCACCGCCAGTTCTAGCGGCGGCGCAGCGGCGTGAGCGTCTCGTTCATCGCCCCCGAGCGAAACCCCTCGAGGTCGAGCGCGACGTAGGTGAAGCCGGCGGTCTTGCCGAGCGCCACGATCTCGCCGCGCCGCTCGACCGCGCGCGCCAGGTCGGCCCCGTCGAGCTCCAGCCGCGCGATGGTGTCGTGGTAGCGCACGCGCAGCTGGCGGAAGCCGAGATCGTGCAACCCCTCCTCGAAGCGATCGATGCGCGCGAGCCGCTCGGGCGTGATCTCGGTGCCGTAGGGAAAGCGCGACGACAGGCACGCGAGCTGCGGCTTGTCCCACGTCGACAGGCCGAGCCGTCGCGACAGCTCGCGCACCTCCGCCTTGGTCAGCTCCGCCTCGACCAGCGGATGGCGCGCGCCGCGCTCGCGGGCGGCGGCGAGGCCGGGGCGGTGATCGCCGAGATCGTCCAGGTTGGTGCCGAGCAGCACCTCGTTAAAACCCAGCCGATCGGCGAACGGCCTGGCTATATCCATCAGCTCCGCTTTGCAGTGGTAGCAGCGGTCGGTCGGGTTCTGCGCGAAGCCGGGGCGCTCGAGCTCGTGCGACTCGACCACGTCGATGGCCACGCCGAGCGCTTCGGCGAACGCCACCGCCTCGGCGCGCTCGCGACGCGCCATGGTCGGCGACACCGCGGTGAGCGCGCGCGCCCGCGTGCCGAGCTCGTCGGCGGCGATCTTGAGCACCAGCGCCGAGTCGGCGCCGCCGGAGAACGCCACCACCGCGCTCGCGTAGCCGCGCACCACCTCGCGCAGCCGCGCCAGCTTGCGATCGAGCGCCTCCGCCGACGTTTGCTCCGAGTGATTCATCGCGCGCGCATCGCCTCGATCAATATCTTCGCCACCTCGGGCCGCGAGAACTCGGCCGGCGGCTCCTCGCCCGCGCGCAGCAGCTCGCGCACGCGCGTCCCCGAGAGGATGACCCGATCGGCCTCCTCGTGCGGGCACGACTTCTGCGACGCCATCGCCGCGCAGCGACGGCAGTAGAACGAGTTCTCGAACCGGAGCGGCGTGATGCCGATCTCCTCGGGCGTGTACTTATCGAACTCGCGCTGCGCGTCGTAGGTGCCGTAGTAGTTGCCGACGCCGGCGTGATCGCGCCCGACGATGAAGTGCGTGCAGCCGTAGTTCTTGCGCATGATGGCGTGGAAGATGGCCTCCTTCGGGCCCGCGTAGCGCATCGCCGCCGGCAGCGTCGAGAGCTTGGCGCGGTCCTTCGGGTAGTAGCCGGCGAGCAGCGCCTCGTAGCAGCGCATGCGCACGTCGGCCGGGATGTCGTCTTCCTTGGTGTAGCCGACCAGCGGATGGATGAGGATACCGTCGGCGATCTCGAGCGCGCACTTGGTGAGGTACTCGTGCGCGCGGTGGATCGGGTTGCGCGTCTGGAAGGCGGCGATGCGCTTCCAGCCGCGCTCGCGAAAGTACGCGCGCGTGGCGCGCGGCTCGTTGTGGTGCGCGGGAAACGGCGACGGGCGCTTGGCGACGAGCCAGATCTTGCCGCCGACGTAGACGTCGCCGAGCTGCTTGAGCTGCGCCACGCCCGGATGCTTGTCGTCGTCGGTGCCGTAGACGTTCTTGGCCTCGCGCGGATCGCGCTCGAACAGCTCCTCGACGTCGATCACCGCGTGCAGCGTGCCGTCGTAGTAGAGCGCCGCCTGCTTGCCGGGCGCGAGCTTGCCCGCGGCGTCGCGCGTCGCCGACAGCGTGATCGGGATGGTCCACGGCAGGCCGTCGGCGAGCCGCCCCTCGGCGACCACGCGCGTGTAGTTGGCCTTGCACATGAAGCCGTCCATCGGCGACAGCGCGCCGACGGCGATCATGTCGAGATCGGCGATCTCGCGGACGTGCAGGTCGAGGCGCGCCAGCGACGGAGCGCGCGCCTTCAGCTCGGCGGCGCGCTCGGGCGAGGCGACGCGGTCGACGAGAGTACCTCCGTGCGGGGCGATGGCGTCTTGATCGGCGGTCATGTCATTCCTTCTTGGCTAGTCGGTGCTCGGCGCGTTTGATTACCACGATCCGGCAGGCGCGGCCCGTCTGCTCGACGGAGACGACCTCGTGGCCCTCGGCGCGGAGCGAGCGGGGGACGTTGGCGGCGGCGGGCGGGTGATCGACGACCACGGTGAGCGCGGCGCCGAGCGGCAGCTCCTCGAGGCGCAGCTTGGCGCGCAGGAAGGTGTAGGGGCAGACCTCGCCCGACAGATCCAGCGTTTCTGACCCGCGGGTCAATAAGTCCGGCGTCACCAGGTCACCTCCAGGTGGCCGGGCGGCGCGTCCGAGGCGGGCGCGATCCGGTGGCCGAGACCGCGCAGCGTCCCGACGGCGCGCAGCACCGCCTCGGGCAACTGCAGCAACGACGACTGCAGCAGCCGCGACCCCTGCGGCAAATTGCCGCTGCCGGGCGAGACGACCGCCGAACGGGCGGCGAGCGCGTCGAGGATCGCGCGCGCGGGCGGCTCGACGGCGATCACCACGTCGAGATCGCACGCCGCGTAGCCGACGGCGGAGCGGAGCGCCTGCGCGGTCTTGCCGTCGCGCACGTCGCGGGTGAGGCGCACGCGCACGACCCGGCGTCCGGCGCCCGCCGGTGGCGCGTGATCGTCGCGGTGGCCGTCGCCGGTGAGCGCCACCACGCGCCGCGCGTCGCGCACCATCACCGCGTGATCGTACTGCGAGCCGAAGCGCGGCCCGCCGTCGACGGGAAGCACGCCGCGCGCCTCGGCGTCGGCGGCGCACAGCGCCACCTCCACGCCGGCTTCGAGCAGCTCCATCATTAATGGAGCGCTCGCCGCGCGCGCACCGTCGTCCATCAGGAACAGCGCCGCGCCCGACGGCTCGCGCGCCAGCGAACGGATCGCCTCGCCGGCTTCGGCGAGCCGCCGATCGTCGGCGAGCAGCACGCCCAGCTCAAGGCCCATAGCGCTCGACTTCGACGAACCGCCCGCCTTCGAAGCGAAACCGTTTCGCGCCGCGCACGCCGTCGCGCGTCGCGTCCACCACCAGGTAGTCGACGGGGTAGAGCAGCTCGCCGTCGGGCGCCGCGGCGCGCACGTCCTCGTCGGAGAAGTAGGCGCCCTTGTCGACGTGCGAGTGGTAGATGACGCGCACCGGCCGCGGCCCGCGCAGACTCTTGTCGAGGAAGAAGAGATCCTTCGCGCCCAGGTTGTACGCGGTCGACGCGTCGCGCGGGAAATTCGCCGGGTCCTCGGCGTGCAGCGCGTTCTGCCGGTTCTCGCAGCGGCGCACCTCGTCGTCGAGGATGAAGCCGCAGACCTCTTCCGGATACCCTTCGCGCGCGTGCGCGTAGATCTCGTCGAGGAGAGCGCGCGCGAGAGCGCCACCCGCCGGCTCACCACTCATAGTGCCGTTCCCACTTGAGCGGCGTGAAGTAGCGATCGCCGCGATCGCACAGCACCGTCACCAGGCACGCCTCGCGCCCCGGCGGCACCTCGCGCGCGACGCGCAGCACGCCCGCCACCGCCGCGCCCGACGAGTGGCCGACGAACAGCCCCTCCTCGTGCGCGATCCGATCGGCCGCGTCCCAAGCCTCCTCGGTCGGCATCGGCAGGATGCGATCGACGCACTCGTTCGGGTGCCAGATGCCGGGCACGATCGACGACGCCATGTGCTTGAGCCCCTCGAGCCCGTGCAGCGCGTCCTCCGGCTCGACGGCGATCACCTCGACGGCGCGGCCCGACTCCTTGAGCCGGCGCCCGGTGCCCATGACCGTGCCGGTGGTGCCGATGCCGGCGACGAAGTGGGTGACGCGATCGCCGAGCGCCGCCAGGATCTCGGCGCCGGTGCCGAGGTAGTGCGCGCGCGGATTGGAGTCGTTGGAATATTGATCGGGATAGAAATAGCGCGACGGATCCTTGGCGACGAGCTCGCGCACGAGCTGGATGGCGCCGTCGGAGCCCTCCATCGGCGACGAGAAGACGAGCTCGGTGCCGTACGCCTGCGTGATCTGCTTGCGCGCGGCCGACACGTTCTGCGGCATGACCAGCGCGACCTTGAAGCCGAGCGCCGAGCCGACCAGCGAGTAGGCGACGCCGGTGTTGCCGCTCGTCGAGTCGATGATGGTCTTGTCGGGCGTGAGCCGGCCCGACGCGATGCCGTCGCGGATCATCTGCAGCGCCGGGCGATCCTTGACCGAGCCGCCCGGGTTCATGAACTCGGCCTTGGCCCAGATCTCGACGCCCGGCCGCGGCTCGAGGTTGGCGAGTCGGATGAGCGGGGTGCCGCCGATCAGCTCGACGATCGAGTCGACGCGTTGCGCGCGGCGCACCGCCGCCTGCTCGTCGAGGGCCAGGATCGCCGGCGGCGCCTTGCGCGCGGGATGCTTCACAGCTCGAGCACCCGCTTGAGCTGCTCGACGGCGCGCAGCGCTGACGCCTCGACGCCGTCGTCTACGTTTACGGCGACGGCTACGGCCACGGCTACGTTCGGATTCAACTCGCGCACGGCCGTGGCCGTACTTTCTGACCCGACGGTCAAGAATCCCACGCCCGCCGCCGCCAGGTACAGCGCCTCGACCTCGCTCTCCGCCGTGGCGCGCGCCGCGCGCAGCCGCTCCTGCCCGACGCCGCCCACCTCGGGCATCAGCATCTGGCGCGCGTAGCGGCGCACTTCCTCGTCGGAGAATCGCGCCACGTCTAGCGGCCGCCCGCGATCGCCGGGACGATCGACACCTCGTCGCCGTCCTTGACCGGCGTGTCGAGGTTCTGCAGAAAGCGGATGTCCTCGTCCTTGACGAAGATGTTGACGAAGCGCCGTACCGCGCCGGTCTCGTCGCAGATGCGCTCCTTGATGCCGGGAAAGCTCTTCTCCAGATCGGCGATCAGCTCGCCGATGTTCTTGCCGCTCGCCGGCACTTCTTCGGCGCCCTTGGTCAGCTTGCGCAGCGGAGTCGGAATGCGAACCGTGGCCATGGATGTCTCCTCTAGATGATCTTCTCGAACTCTTCGATGCGCGGCGCGATCACTGGCAGCGGCTTCATGCGCTCCTGGAGCGGCTCCTGCGTCTTGAGCCCGTTGCCGGTGATGCAGATGACCGTGGTCTCGTCCTTGGCGATCTTGCCGTCGGCGATCAGCTTGCGCGCGGCCGCCAGCGTCACGCCGCCCGCGGTCTCGGTGAAGATGCCCTCGGTCTCGCCGAGCAACTGGATGGCGTCGAGGATCTCGTCGTCCGAGACCGCCGCCGCCGCGCCGCCCGACGCGCGGATCGCCTGCGCCGCGTACGGCCCGTCGGCGGGGTTGCCGATGGCCAGCGACTTGGCGATCGTCTTCGGCTGCTTGACCGGCTTGATGGCGTCGCGCCCGGCGATCACCGCGTCGGCGATCGGCGAGCAGCCCGACGCCTGCGCGCCGTACAGCCGCGTCGGGCCCGCGGTCTCGACGAAGCCGAGCTTCTTGAACTCGTCGATCGATTTCGCGATCTTGGTGAGCAGCGAGCCCGACGCCATCGGCACCACCACGTGGCGCGGCGCGCGCCAGCCGAGCTGCTCCTGGATCTCGAAGCCGAACGACTTCGAGCCCTCGGCGTAGTAGGGGCGGATGTTGACGTTGACGAACGCCCACGGGTGGCGCCCGGCGATCTCCGAGCACAGCCGGTTCACGTCGTCGTAGGTGCCGTCGATGCCGATCACGCGCGCGCCGTAGACGGTGGTGCCGAGCACCTTGCCGGCTTCGAGGTCGCGCGGGATCAGCACGAAGCAGCGCAGCCCCGCCTGCGCGGCGTTGGCGGCCGTCGAGTTGGCCAGGTTTCCCGTCGAGGCGCACGCCACGGTGTCGAACCCGAGCTCGCGCGCCTTGGAGAGCGCCACCGACACCACGCGGTCCTTGAACGACAGGGTGGGGTGACATACGGCGTCGTTTTTGACCCACAGGTCAGAATGTCCGAGCGCGCGGCCCAGGTTGCGGGCGCGCACCAGCGGCGTGAAGCCGGCGTCGAGGCCGACGGTGGGCGGCTCGTCGATCGGCAGCAGCTCGCGGTAGCGCCACAGCGTCGGCGCGCGGCGGGCGATCAGCTCGCGGGTGAGCCGCTCGGCGATCAGCGGGTAGTCGTAGGCGACCTCGAGCGGGCCGAAGCAGAACTCGCAGACGTGCAGCGCCTGCTTGGGGTAGTCGCGGCCGCACTCCCGGCAGCGCAGCCCGAGCACCGTCGACGTAGCCGAGGACGTGGACGAGACACCGGTCAGCATGAGGGCACCTCGCTGGAACGCCGCCCCGCGCCCGCCGCCGGCAACGGCGACGCCGGCGACGACGCGACCGTGGACGACGACGTGGTCGTGGACGGCGACGGCGACGTGGCCGTGGACGACGACGCGGACGTCAACGACGCCGTTGACGATCGAGCTATCGACGCGCTCAACGCCGCCGCGGCCCGCGCGCACGCCTCGCACGACAGCCGGCGGCGGATGGCGACGCGGCGCCGCGCGCGATCGGGCAGCGCGAGCGCGTCGTAGATCATCAGCGCGCCGGCGAGCTGCGGGGTGCCGTCGAGGATCGCCAGCGCCTCGCGCGCCATCAGCGCGCCGACGACGCCGCACACCGCGCCGAGCACGCCCGCCTCCTGGCACGACGGCGCGGCGCCCGGCTCGGGCGGGGCCTCGAACAGGCAGCGGTAGCACGCACTTTCTGACGTCACGGTCATTAACTGCCCGCCGAAGCGCACCACGGCGCCGTGCACCAGCGGCACGCCGGCGCGCACGCACGCGTCGTTGAGCAGGAACTTCGACTCGAAGCTGTCGGTGCCGTCGAGCACCACGTCGTGCGCCGCGACCAGCGCCCCGACGTTGTGCGCCGCCACCCGCGCCTCGACGGTGTAGACGGCGAGCCGCGGCCAGCGCCGGTCGAGCGCGTCGGCCGCCGAGTCCACCTTGGGCCGCCCGACGTCCGCGTCGCGGTGCAGGATCTGCCGCTGCAGGTTGGAAGCCTCCACCACATCGTCGTCGGCGATGGTCACGGATCCGCCGCGCGCCGCCAGGAGTGGTGCCAATTCCCACAGCGCCGGGCAGCCGAGGCCGCCGGCGCCGACCACCAGCACGCGCACCGTCGAACGTGGGCTACGCAAAGTACTCATCGAGCGAGAAGTACCGCTCGCCAGTGTCGCACATCACCGTGACCACGCGCTTGCCCGGCCCGAGCTCGCGCGCCACCTGGCAGGCGATGAACGCGTTGGCCCCCGACGAGATGCCGACCAGCAGCCCCTCGCGCTTGGCCAGCTGCACCTTGGTCTCGTAGGCGTCGCGGTCGGCGATTTTGCGCACCTCATTTATGACCGACCGGTCAAGAATGTCGGGCACGAACCCGGCGCCGATGCCCTGGATCTTGTGCGGCCCCGACGGCTGCCCCGACAGCACCGCCGAGGTCTGCGGCTCGACGGCGATCATCTTGCAGCGCGGCAGCTTCTCGCGGAACACCTGGCCGACGCCGGTGATGGTGCCGCCGGTGCCGACGCCGGAGACGAACGCGTCGGCGCCCTCGGGGCCGAGCTGCTCGAGCAGCTCGCGCGCGGTGGTGCGGCGGTGCACGTCGGGGTTGGCCGGGTTCATGAACTGCTGCGGCATGAAGTAGTGCGGATATTTCTTGCAGAGCTCGCCGGCGCGCGCGACCGCGCCCTCCATGGTGCGCTCCGACGGCGTGAGGATCAGCTCGGCGCCGTACGCCTTGAGCAGCGAGCGCCGCTCGAGCGACATCGACTCGGGCATCGTCAGGATCAGGTGGTAGCCCTTGACCGCGCAGACGAGCGCCAGGCCGATGCCGGTGTTGCCCGACGTCGGCTCGACGATCACCGACTCGCCGGGCCGGATGCGCCCCTCGCGCTCGGCGGCCTCGATCATCGCCAGCGCGATGCGATCCTTCACCGAGCCGCCCGGGTTGAACTGCTCGCACTTGACCCAGACCTCCGCCGAGTCGGCGTCGGGCAGGCGGCGCAGCTTGACCAGCGGCGTGCCGCCGATGAGCTCGAGGATGCTGTGCACGTGCGGCGCGGTTTGCGGCAAGTGGCCCTCTAGATGAAGTACATGTGCGGCTGTCCGTCGCCGCGGTGGATGCCGAGCGCCTCGCCGCGCTGGCACAGGTCCTTGATGGTGACGCCGTCGAAGCAGGCGCGGATCTTCTGCGCCAGCTCCTTCCAGATCGACGCGGGGACGAGCTTCGAGCGGCTCTCGCGCGCGCGCTCGCCGCCGGCGTGCGAGTCGTCCTCGGGGGCGATCAGCTCGATCGGGCCCTGCACCGCGCGCACGACGTCGCCGAGCGTGATGGTCTCGGGCGCGCGCGCGAGGAAGTAGCCGCCGCGCGGGCCGCGCTTGGCCTCGACGAGGTTGGCGCGCCGCAGCTCCTGGAAGATCTGCTCGAGGTAGCGCAGCGGCACTTCCTGGCGGCGGGCGATGTCGCGCGCCTGCGTCGGCCGACCCTGGTTGTGGTAGGCGATGTCGAAGACCGCGCGCACGCCGTAGCGGCTTTTCGTCGACAGCTTCATCCGCGTTTCGCGCTCACGTCAATTCCCGACCAAAAAGGTCAGGTTTTGCTTATTGGATACTTGAGCGGGTTTGTCAAGATGCGGCGGAGAGGCCGCAGACCTTGCATTTGCCGTCGCTGCCGATGAGGCCGGTGCAGGCGCCGTCGGGGCAGAGTTGGCGATCGTCGTCGGCGAACGCGCCGTCGGAGTCGCGGTTCGGTTCGCGGTTCGGTTCGCCGCTCGGTTCGCCGTTACTCGATTCGCGCGGCACGCCCGGTGAGCCGTCGCCCGCCCGGCCGCACACCTTGCAGCGCCCATCGGCGCCGAGCAAACCGGTGCACGAGCCGTCGGAGCACAGCTCGCGCTCGTCGGGATCGAACGCCTCGCGATCTTTGAAGTCGGGATCCACGTTAAAGCACTACTTGAGGTTTTTGAATAAATCGTTCAATTTAGCTTTGGCGTTTTCCACGCTGCTGTCGACGCGCGCGGCCTCCGCGTCTTTGAAGTCGAAGTGCGCGCAGAAGTTTGCCTCCTCGCGGTCGCGAATGAACGCGGCCTCGGGTTCGCGGCATTGATTGTGGATGTTCGGATCCCACAGACGGCAGTTCTTGCAGACGTGCAGATCGGCCGCGCAGTGCGGGCACGAATCGCGGCGGCCGACTTTGACGCCGACCTTCACGTCGAAGATCTGCTCGTTCCCGCACGAATAACAGAAGTACGCCATGGCGTCGCACTCTAACCGATGACAGACGCCCGCGCCAGTTGACTCCACGCCCGAGAAAAGCTACTTACGCCCGCCATGGGATCTGTAGAAGCCACCGAGCTCCGCACGGGTTTGAAGGTGCTGATCGACGGCCAGCCGTACATCGTCATCGAGCGCCAGTTCGTCAAGCCGGGCAAGGGCGCGGCGTTCACCCGCACCAAGTTCAAGAACCTGCTCACCGGGCGGAACGTCGAGCACAACATCCGCTCGGGCGAGAAGCTGGAAGAGGCCGACGTCGAGGAGAAGGCGATGGCCTTCCTCTATAAGGAAGGCGACGACTTCGTGTTCATGGACCAGCAGAACTACGAGCAGGTGACCGTGCCGGCCGCCACGCTCGACCAGGATTGGCGCTGGCTCAAGGACAACATGGTGTGCCACGTGCTGTTCTGGAACGGGCGCACCATCGGCATCACGCTGCCCAACTTCGTCGAGCTCAAGGTCACGCACTCGGAGCCGGGCGTGAAGGGCGACACCTCGTCGGGCGCCACCAAGCCGGCGACGCTCGAGAGCGGCGCCACCATCAACGTGCCGCTGTTCATCAACGAGGGCGACACGCTGCGCATCGACACCCGCTCGGGCGAATACTGCGAGCGCGTCAAGGCCTGAGCGGCCGGGACGCGTGAGCGAGCGCGACGCGTGAGCGGGCGCACCGCGTGAGCGAGCGCGAGCGCCTCGCCGGCCGCGTGCGCAACCTCGAGCGGCGGGCGCTCCTGCTCGGGGCGATCCGCCGCTTCTTCGACGAGCGCGGCTTCGTCGAGATCGAGGCGCCGATCCTGGTGCCGTCGCCGGGCCTCGAGCTGCACCTCGACGCGTTCGCCGTCGCCGACTCCGATCGCTGGCTGATCACCAGCCCCGAGTACCAGATGAAGCGGCTGCTCGCGGGCGGGCTCGAGCGCATCTATTCGCTCGGGAAGGTGTTCCGCCGCGGCGAGCTGGGCGCGCACCACAACCCCGAGTTCACCATGCTCGAGTGGTATCGCGCCGGCGCCGCGTGGACCGCGATCGCGGACGACACCGAGCAGCTGGTGGCGGCCGCGGCGCGCGCGGTGGCGGGGACGACGCGGCTCGGCGCCCTCGAGCTGGCGCCGCCGTGGGATCGCCTGTCGGTGGCGGAGGCGATGCGGCAATTTGCCGCAGTGCGCGTCGACGGCGACGAGAGCGCAGACGAGCTGCGGGCGCGCGCGCGGGCCGCCGGCCACCGGGTCCCGGACGGCGGCGCCTGGGACGACGTGTTCTTCGGCGTGTTCCTCGACGCCGTCGAGCCCCAGCTCGGACGCGAGCGGCCGGTGATCCTCTTCGACTGGCCGCGGCCGCTCGCCGCGCTGGCGCGTGAAAAGCCGGGCGACCCGCGCGTGGTCGAGCGCTTCGAGGCGTACGCCGGCGGCCTCGAGCTGTGCAACGCCTTCGGCGAGCTGACCGATCCGGTGGAGCAGCGCGCCCGCTGCCTGCGCGATCTCGACGAGCGGCGCGCGCGCGGGCTGCCCGCCTATCCGCTCGACGAGAAGTTCCTGGCCGCCCTCGCCGACGTCCCGCCGTCGGCGGGGATCGCGCTCGGCGTCGATCGCCTGGCCATGCTGCTCCTCGGCGCCGCCGACATCCGCGACGTCCTCGCGTTCAAGTCCGACGAGCTTTGAATACGCCGTTCATGATGTGAATCTTCATTCACTTTGTGAACGGCGCTTCTAAACGGGGCGGCTAGAAGTAGTGGGCGCGGCCGTTGGCGTCGAGCCAGACGTGACGGCCGAAGCGATCGACCGACTGGCCGGGCACCCAGCGGCCCTCGCCGCGGATGAAGCCGCGCCGCCCGCGCTCCCAGCGCGGCGGCACGTAGACCACGCCCGCGCGGGGCGCGCGCGACCAGCGGCCGCCGATCCAGATGTAGCGGCGCGCGGACGGGTTCCAGTCCCAATAGCCGCCGATCCACGCCGCGTCGGCGTACGGCGCCGGCGGCGGCGTCTCGTAGAGCGGCTCGGGCGGCGCGACCGTCACCGCGAGGCTGCTCGAATCGCTCGGCTCGTAGGCGTCGTACCCGACGGTGCCGTAACAGCCGGCCGCCGCGGCCAGCCCGACGATGACGAAATACCGGAGGACACGCATGCCCGATCGTCGAGCAAGAAAAGTGCCCTGGTTCTTGATCCGGCGCGCGATTGTGTCGAGAATCGCCGAAACCTGGGAGGACCACATGATGACGCGCTTTGCCCGCTGGGTGCTGCTCGCTTGCTTGACGGTGCTGTTCGTCCCCGCCTCCGCGTTCGCGCAGGCGCCCAAGACCACCGGCGCCAAGACCGACAAGGCCGCCGCCGACAAGCCCGCGACGGCGGAGAAGGCGCCGGCCGCCGACGCCAAGACCGAGTTGGTCGATCTCAACAGCGCGACCGAGGACCAGCTCAAGGCGCTGCCGGGCATCGGCGACGCGTACTCGAAGAAGATCGTCGCCGGCCGCCCGTACGCCAACAAGACGCAGCTGGTCTCGAAGAACATCGTCCCGAAAGCCACCTACGACAAGATCGCCGACAAGGTGATCGCCAAGCAGCCGAAGAAGTAGCCGCTGGCCCGCGCGCCCGAGCGGCGCATCTTCATCCACAGGTGACGCCGCTCGGGCGAAAAGTTCAAAACGCGCTCGACGAAGCGCGCATCTTGATCCTCGGCGCGCAGGTGCTGCTCGGCTTCGGGCTGCGCTCGACGCTGGAGACGCGGTTCGACGCGCTGCCGCGCGCGTGGCAGTGGGCGCGGCTCGGCTCGATCGCGCTCCTGCTCGCGGCGCTGGTGCTGCTGATCGCGCCGGGGCCGTTCCATCAAATCGTCGAGCGCGGGCGCGACACCGCGCGGCTGCACCGGTTCACGCTGCGCGCCATCGAGGCGGCGCTGGCGCCGTTCGCGATCGCGATCGCGGTCGACTTCGCGGGCGCGGGGCGGCAGCTCTACGGCGTGCGCGCGGGGATCGTGGCGGGCGCGGCTGCGGCGGCGGTGGCGCTCGGTTCGTGGTACGGCGTCGAGCTGCTGGCGCTGGCGCGGCGCCGCGGCGAGAAAGGAGCGGCCATGCAGGAGCAGGCGGCGCAGACCTCGATTCACGATCGCATCCGCCACGTGCTCACCGAGGCGCGCGTGGTGCTGCCGGGCGCGCAGGCGCTGCTCGGCTTCCAGCTCGCGACCATGCTGCTCGACGGGTTCGCGCGGCTGCCGCGCTCGTCGCAGGCGATCCACTTCGCCAGCTTGTCGCTGATCGCGCTCGCCACCATCTGGCTGATCGCGCCGGCGGCGTTTCACCGCATCGTCGAGCGCGGCGAGGACACCGAGCGGTTTCATCGCGTGGCCAGCCGGCTCCTGCTGGCGGCGCTGGTGCCGCTCGCGCTCGGCATCGCCGGCGACGTGTTCGTGGTGGCGCGCAAGGTGAGCGGCTCGACGGGCGCGGCGGCGGCGTTCGCGCTCGCGGTCGCGGCGTGCGCGCTCGGCTGGTGGTTCGGCGTGCCGCTCGCGGCGGCGCGCCGTCCGCGGCACGGTTGGTGGGCGGGGCGATTGCGGACAAACTGATCGGGTGCGCCGCGCCCTCGCGATCGGGCTCGCGCTCGCGCTCGCCGCCGCTCGGCCGTTTCGCCGGCGAGGCCACGCTGCCCGTCGAGGACTCTGCGTGTCACGTGATCCGCCTGGCCGCCGGCGGCGGCTTCTCCGGACCGGTCTACGTCAACTGCGGCTTCGCCGAGCGCCCGCCCGTCGACCCTTGACGAAAAAGATCGCGGCCACAAATTTTGCGACGAAACCGGGAAACGATGAGGAAGCGGGGCGCCGCGCTTGCCGCTTCATGAGTGGTGCCTACGTCGGCGTCTCCGCAAGGAGGATGACCATGGCCAATATCGTTCGCAGAGGCGGAGAGTCGCGCGACATCGCGCCGTCGGCGCGCGGCGAGTGGGATCCGTTTCGCATGATGCGCGATCTGCTGCGTTGGGATCCGTTCAGCGAGATGCTGCCGTACGCGGGGGCCGAGCGGCTCGGGTTCGTACCGCAGTTCGAGGTCAAGGAGACGCCCGACGCGTACATCTTCAAGGCCGATCTTCCCGGCGTGAAGGAGCAGGACCTCGAGATCTCGGTGACCGGCAACCGCCTGTCGGTGAGCGGCAAGCGCGAGCAGGAGGAGCGTCAGGAGAACGAGACGTTCTACGCCTACGAGCGCGCGTACGGCAGCTTCACGCGGTCGTTCACGCTGCCCGAGGGCGTCGACGCCGACCACGTGCAGGCCGACCTGCGCGAGGGCGTGCTGACGCTGACGGTTCCGAAGCTGCCCGAGATGCAGCCGAAGAAGATCAACATCAAGGGCGGCGCCGCGCAGCCGCAGCAGACGAAGGGCAAGGCGTAGCGCGAATCGCGGAGCAGGACCGCGCGCGATCTCCCGACCGGGATCGCGCGCGATCTTTTTGTGCAGTGCGCCGGCGCGAGCTGCGGCATTTTGCCGCACGTTCATGCGGCACGTACGCCGGCCGACGGCGATTCACCAGGAGATGACGACGAGGCCCTGACCACCGTTCAGGATGCTGCTCCCGCCGGCACCGCCGCCGGCGCCGATCCCGGACGTGAATTGGCCTCCAGGGATGTAGTCGGGGTCGCTGGTACCGGCCGGATCGCTGGTTAAACCGGTTCCATAAGTCGCGGCCGTGGTGGTCATGGTCGCGAGCCCGTCGGTGTAACCGGAGCCGCCGCCTCCTCCGCCGTCGGCGCTCCCGCCGCCGCCGAAGTAGCCGCCGCCTCCGCCGCCGCCGAGCGCGATGCCGCTCGTGTAGCCATGGCCGCCCTTCATGCCCGATCCCGACGTGCCGCTCACGCCGAACATGTTGGGGCCGGAGATGCCGGGACCGGTCTGCGTCGCCGCGGTACAGCTCGCGTCGGTGCACGCACCGCCGGACGCGCCACCGCCCACGCCGCCGGGCCCGCTCAAGCCGGCGCCTCCGCCACCGCCGGCGACGAGCAGGTCGCTCGCGCCCCAGGTCACGCTGCTCGCGCCACCACCGTCGCCGCCCCCCATGGCGTATCCGCCGCCACCCTGCAGCGGAAAGCCACCACCGCTGCCGCTCGTCTCGCCGCCCTCACCAACGACGATCCGGAGCACTGTGCCGGGCGCGATGATCGCCGTGCCGGTCGTAAAGCCGCCGCCGCCACCCGGGTTGACTCCGCGCGTCGAACCGCCGCCGCCCGCGCCCCATAGCTTGAACGTGATCAGGCTGCACCCTGGAGGAATGGTGAGTGTCGACGGAGGCCCGAGTGGGATGACGTGATGCTCGGGGACGCACACGGGCGTCAGATCAGCCGACGACAGATCGGGCACCGGCGTCAAGTCTGGCGGCGTGGCGAAATCGGGCGTCGCGAGATCGATCGGGGCCGCGAGATCGACGGGCGTCGTGAGATCGACTGGAACGGCGAGATCGAGAGGCAATCCGAGATCGACCGTCGATGTGAGATCGACGAGAGACGCGAGGTCGACGGGCGTTGCGAGGTCGTTCGCGCTCGGCCCGAGCTCCGACTGGATCGGCAAGCCCGTTACGCCGCAGCCGGTGAACCCGATCACGGCAATCGCGAGGCGGGCGCGAGCGAACGACCGAATGCCCACGCGTCGAGCGTATCACGCCCGCGTGGCGCGTCCGCGGTGGAGCAGGGCGCAGCGGCTCGTCGTGTCGTTCGTTGTCGGTGCCGAGGGCGGGATTTGAACCCGCACGCCCGTTTCCAGGCTAGGGATTTTAAGTCCCCTGCGTTTACCAGTTTCGCCACCCCGGCGGGTCGCGTGAATTTACCTTCGCGCCGCGCGTGCGTCCAATGCGCATGAAGCTGCGATCGCTGGCGGCGGTTTGCGCGCTCGCGGCGGCGTGCTCGCCGTCGGGGATCTCGGCGCCGCTCGACGGCGGCGCGGACGGCGCGGCGGCGTGCACGCCCGCGGCGGCGCGCCCGGGCACGGTGGTGACCGACTCGGGCGCGGTGACCGGCACGCTCGCCGGCGCGAGCTACATCTATAGAGGCGTTCCGTACGCCGCGCCGCCGATCGGGCCGCTGCGCTTTCGCCCGCCGGCGCCGCCCGCGTGCTGGTCGGGCGAGCGCGCGACGACGAGCTTCGCGGCCGAGTGCCCGCAGTTCTCCGGCTCGTCGGCGGGCGGCGTCGGCACGGGCGCGATCGCCGGCGACGAGGACTGCCTCTACCTCAACGTCTGGGCGCCGTCCGCGCCGCCGCCCGCGCCGCTGCCGGTGATGGTGTTCATCCACGGCGGCGGAAACGTCGAGGGCGCCGGCTCGCTGCCGTCGTACGACGGGCAGTACCTGTCGGAGCACGGCGGCGCCGTGGTGGTGACGATCAACTATCGGCTGGGCACGCTCGGCTTCCTGGTGCATCCGGCGCTCGAGGCGGAGAGCGCCGAGCACGTGAGCGGCAACTACGGGATCCTCGATCAGATCGCGGCGCTCGCGTGGGTCCGGCGCAACATCGGCGGCTTCGGCGGCGATCCGGCGCGCGTGATGATCTTCGGCGAGAGCGCGGGCGCCGTCGACGTGTGCGTGCTGATGGCGTCGCCGCTCGCCAAGGGGCTGTTCGCGCGCGCGCTGATGGAGAGCGGCGGCTGCTACCAGCAGCCGATGGCGGCCGAGGAGCCGATGGGCGCGCAGCTCGCGAGCGCGGCGGGCTGCGGCGGAGCGAGCGACGTGGCGGCGTGCCTGCGCGCGCTCGACGCGAAGACGATTTTGCAGGCGCTGCCGCCGACGGGAAACGCGATCGTCTCGGGGCTGGCGGCGTTCAAGCCGAACGTCGACGGCTATGTGCTGCTCGAGTCGCCGATCCTGGCGCTCGGCGACGGCAGCGCGGCGCACGTGCCGATGATCGTCGGCGCGAACGGCGACGAGACCGGCAAGGCGGCGGCCGCGCTCCAGCCGCCGATCGCGAGCGACGCCGCGTACCAGGCCGCGGTCGACAAGCAGTTCGGCGCCTACGCGAGCGCCGTCCTCGCGCAGTATCCGTCGTCGAGCTTTGCCAGCCCCGAGCAGGCGTACGTCGCGGTCACCACCGACGCGCGCTTCGTGTGCCCGGCGCGCCAGACGCTGCGCGCGGCGCAGGCGGGCGCGCCCGAGGTGGCCGAGCGGCGCTACTTCTTCACGCACGCCGTCGAGAACGCGGGCGCCGCGATCCGCGCGCAAGGCGCGTGGCACGGCGAGGAGCTGCTGTTCGTGTTCCACACGTTCGGCGCGGCGGCGGGCTACGTGCCGACGGCGGCGGAGTCGGCGCTCTCGGACGCGATGGTCGGCTACTGGTCGCGCTTCGCGGCGGGCGGCGATCCCGACGGCGCGGGCGCGGCGGCGTGGCCGGCGTTCACCGCCGCGGGCGACGAGTACCTCGGGCTCGACGACACCATCGCCGCCGGCGCGGGCGTGCGCACGGCGCGCTGCGACTTCTGGGACGGGCTCGCCGGCATGCCGTGAGAAAGTTTGAACGGCGGTTCAAAATTTTGAACGCGCGTTCAAAGTCTCCGCCGGCGGGCGCGATTGGTTGAACCAGTGCTTGCCGCGCGCGCGTCGCTGGCGTAAAAGGGCGGCATGCTGCGCGCGGTGCTGTTCGACCTCGACGGGACGCTGGCCGACACCGAGCGCCAGAACGCCGAGTCGGTGGCGCGCGCGCTCGCCGCCCGCGGCCGGCCGCTCTCCGACGAGGAGCGGCACTTCGTCATCGGCCACGGCTGGAACGAGATCTACCACCACCTGGTGGGAAACGGCGGCATCACGCTCGGCTTCCACGAGCTGGTCGAAGCGGCGGCGCACGCGCGCGCGGAGCTGGTCGCCGCCGAGGGGCTCGACGTGCTGCCGGGCGCGGTGGAGGCGGTGCGGCGGCTGTCGAAGCGCTATTTGTCGACGGTGGTGTCGGGCTCGAGCCGCGGCGAGGTGGAGATGTGCCTGCGCGCGCTCGGCGTCCTCGACTGCTTTCCCTGGTTCATCGGCGCCGAGGACACGTCGCGCGGCAAGCCCTCGCCCGACGGCTACCTGCTGGCGGCGACGCGGCTCGCCGTCGCGCCCGCCGACTGCCTGGTCGTCGAGGACTCGACCGCCGGCATCCGCGCCGCGCGCGCCGCCGGGATGCGCTGCGTCGCGGTGCGCGCGGGAAATTTCGCGCACCAGCCGCAGGACGAGGCCGATGTAGTCCTGGATACGCTGGAGCGCCTCGACGACGGCGTGCTGGCGCGCCTGTTCCCGAGTGATTAAGGATCTAGGGAGATGCTCGAGAAGTTTCCCAAGCGCGTGACGATCTACGAGGTGGGCCCGCGCGACGGCCTGCAGAACGAGGCGCGCCCGGTGCCGACCGCCGACAAGGTGGCGTTCATCGACGCGCTGTCGCAGACCGGGCTCGCGCACATCGAGATCACCAGCTTCGTCAACCCGAAGTGGATCCCGCAGCTCGCCGACGCGGCGCAGGTGGCGCGCGAGATCCACCGTCGCGACAGCGTCGCCTACTCGTGCCTGGTGCCGAACAAGAAGGGGCTCGAGAGCGCGCTCGGCTGCGGCATGCGCGAGGTGGCGGTGTTCCTCTCGGCGTCGGAGACGCACAACAAGAAGAACGTCAACAAGACGATCGCCGAGACGCTGACCGCGTTCGAGGAGGTGATCGGGCCGGCCAAGGACGCGGGCGTGCGCGTGCGCGCTTACGTCTCGACGGTGTACGGCTGCCCGTACGAGGGCGCGGTCGATCCGGCGCGCGTGGTGGCGCTCGTCGAGGAATTGCGCGCGCGCGGCGTGTACCAGATCTCGCTCGGCGACACCATCGGCGTCGCCACGCCGCTCCAGGTGCAGGACGTGCTCGGGCGCGTGCTCGCCGTGGCGCCGGCCGAAGAGGTGGCGCTGCACTTTCACGACACGCGCGGCACCGCGCTCGCCAACGTGCTGGTCGGCGTCGGCATGGGCGTCTCCACCGTCGACAGCGCCATCGGCGGGCTCGGCGGCTGTCCCTACGCGCCCGGCGCCAGCGGCAATTTGTCGACGGAGGACGTGGTGTACATGCTGCACGGCATGGGCATCGAGACCGGCGTCGATCTCGACGCGCTGGTGGCGTGCGCGTCGCGCGTGTCGGCGCTCGTCGGGCACGAGCTGCCGTCGAAGTATCTCAAGGCGGCGCTCGGCGCGCAGGCGCGCAAGGGCCGCGCGGCGTAGCGCAGCGGCCGCGTCTCGTGCGATAATTTCGCCATGCAAACTCGCGCGCATCGGCGAACGATCCTTCTCGTGGCGCTCCTCGCGGGCGCGCTCCTCGGCGGCGCGGCGTACGCCAAGGGGCAGCTCTCCAAGCTCGCGGCTTTCACCGCCCCGGGCGCCGAGATGCAGGTGCTGACCTTCGAGGACCAGGGCAAGCGCGTGGCGCTGTTCGGCATCATCAACGGCAGCACGCGCAACTCGTTCACCGCCAACTTGAGCGAGCTGCCGGGCGTGATCGAGCTGTGGAAGAAGGCGCTGGCCGCGCGCTCGCCCGCGTGGAAGACGGTCGGCTCGCAGAGCGAGACCGACACCTCCGATCGCTCGCGGCTGACGCTGAGCGCGGGGCCGGGCATCCGCTTCGTCATCGATTCGCCGAAGGGGCAGACCGAGACGTTCACGATGGAGAACGGCGACGCGGCGCGCTTCGAGGAGGCGCTCGGCAAGGCGAAAGAGGCGCTCGAGAACGCGCCGGTGAAGTGAGCGCGCGTTAGCGCAGGCGCGCGGCGAGGAAGCGCACCAGCGCCTGCGCCTTCGGCACCAGCGACGCGCGCTCGATGTATTCGTCGACGGTGTGGAAGCCCTTGCCGCGCGGGCCGAGGCCGTCGATCGCCGGCACGCCGAGCGCGGCGCAGGTGTTGGCGTCGGAGCCGCCGCCGAGCAGCGGCGATTCGCCGTCGCCGAGACCGGACGCGCGCGCGCACGCGGCGTACTCGGCGTAGAGCGCGGCCGACGCGTCCGAGCGCACGAGCGGCGCGCGGCTGACGCCGCCCGAGAGCGCGATCGTCGTTCCCTCGACGGAGGCCGCCGCCTCTTCGGCCGCGCGTTCGAGCGCCGCCGCCACGGCGGGCCCGTCGTCCGTCGAGACGAAGCGGAAATCGACCAGCGCCTCGGCGCGCTCGGGCACGGTGTTCTTGCCGATGCCGCCCTCGATGCGCCCGACGTTGACGGTCACGCCGCGCGCGTAGTCGGTGAGCTGCTGCGCGCGATCGATGAAGCGCGCCAGCGCCCAGATGGCGTTGCGCCCCTCGTGGTGCACGTTGCCCGCGTGCGCCGCCTTGCCGCGCGCCGTCGCCGTCATGCCGCCGACGCCTTTGCGCCGCGTGACGATCAAGTCGTTCACGCGCCCGGACTCGAACACCAGCGCGCACGAGGCGCCGCGCGCGGCTTCGGCGACCAG
>Ga0070741_10004379_pt1 | contig 33036 bp, 26 predicted proteins | sample Coa_R1_4_FD_66440 | JGI IMG/M metagenome (GOLD analysis project Ga0070741, IMG submission 66440) | Surface soil microbial communities from Centralia Pennsylvania, which are recovering from an underground coalmine fire - Coalmine... | ecosystem: Environmental > Terrestrial > Soil > Unclassified ... | reverse complement strand
CGGACGCCGATGTGGTTGCCGATCGCCGTCGTTCCTCGGGCGTCGGTGCCGATGTAGTTCCCGGCGACGGTGTTGTCCGTCACGGGGCCAAAGGTCTGAAAGTTGCAATCCTCTCCGTTGACGTCGACGCCGACCAGCCCGTTGCCGGAGATCACGTTGCGGGCGCCAGCGCTCGGACCCCCGATGGTGTTCCCCTTCGAGTCGAGGGCTATCCAGACACCCGTCTCGTTAGGGAGGCTGGCATTCCCGGCTGCGTTGGTGCCGACGTAGTTGCCGGCGACGGTGTTCCCCGAGCCACCGCCGCGACGGAAGGGACCACCACCGATCTTGATCCCGGACTCGCGGTTGCCCGAGATCACGTTGCGGGCTCCCGAGGTGAAACCGCCGATCGTGGTTCCGCTCCCCAAGATCCACACGCCGATGTCGTTCGCGATCGCGGCCGTTCCGGTCGTGTCGGTGCCGATGTAGTTCCCGGCCACCGTGTTGCTCCCCGTCTGGTCGACCAGGACGCCCGCCCTCCGCGACTGCGCCTCGCCGGGGCGCTGGTTGCCCGAGATGACGTTGCGCGCGCCCGCGGTGTTCCCGCCGATCGTGTTCCCGGCGGCGCCGTGCTGGAGCACGACACCGTGTCTGTTTCCGAGCGGCGTTGCCCCGGATGCGTCGAGACCGATCCAGTTGCCTTCGACGGTGTTCTGCGACGTCCCGGCATCCGTCAGCACCACTCCGGCGCTGACGCCCTTGAAGATGTTCCCGGAGATCAGGTTCCGCGCGCCCGCCGACGTCCCGCCGATCGTGTTCCCGCTCGCGCCGGCCTCGACCAGCACCCCAGCGTGCCGGTTCGGGATCGAGGCGCTCCCCGCCGCATCGGTACCGACGTAGTCGCCGAGCACGGTGTTCCCGGACGTTCCCGAACCAGACAGGTCGATGCCGGCGATGACGTCGCCCGAGACGACGTTCCTCGCCGCCGCACTCGTCCCGCCGACCGTGTTGCCGGACGCACCAGCCTCGACGAGGACCCCGGTTCCGTTCGGCAGGGCCGCGCTGCCGTCCGCGCTCGTACCCACGTAGTTGCCGGCGATCGTGTTGCCGGACGTGCCCGCACCGGTCAAGTCCAGCCCCACGCCATCCTCATACAGAACCCTGTTCCCGGAGATCACGTTCCGGCTGCCGGCGGTCATGCCGCCAACGATGTTCCCGCTGGCGCCCGCCTCGACCAGCACACCCGCACCGCGGTTCGATACCGAAGCCGTGCCGGCCGCGTCCGTCCCGATGTAGTTGCCGAGCACCGTGTTCCCGGAGGTTCCGCCACCGGCGAGATCGACGCCCGTCCCCGTGTTCCCCGAGATCAGGTTCCGGGCCGCCGCCATCGTGCCGCCGACCGTGTTCCCCGCCGAACCCGCGATCCGCACGCCGACGCCGTTCGCACGCGCGACCGAACCGGCCGGATCCGTCCCGATCACGTTCCCCGCCACCTTCACACCCGACGACGACGCACCCGCGATCTCGACGCCGACGCTCGCGTTCCCGGAGATCACGTTCCGCGCCCCCGACCCCGTCCCGCCGATCAGGTCACCCGAACCCGACACCACCCGCACGCCGACCGAGTTCCCCAACCCGCCACTCCCCGCCGCGTCCGTCCCGACCAGACTCCCCGCCACGACCTCGCCATCGCCAGCCAGACGGAGCCCGACCGTGAACCGCGTCACCTCCAGCCCCAGCACCTGGCTCGAACCCGCATCCAACCGCAACCCCGTCCACTTCTTCCCGCCCGGGTCGTCCACCCGCACCAGCGGCGACCCCGCAAAGCCCGGCTGCGAGCGACCGTTGATCACCACCGGATCCGTCACCGCCGGCAACGCCGCCGACGTCACCGCGATCGTCCGGACTCCCGACCCCGAAAGCGCGAACCGGATCACGTCCGCGCCCGGGTTCGCATTCGCCTCCAGGATCGCCTGCCGCAACGACCCCGGGCCCGAATCCGCCTTAGTCGTAACCGTGAACGACGCAGCCGAGGCCGCACCCGACGCTCCCGCAAGACCCATCAGCAGGGCCAGCAGCAAGGCGCGGGCTATCACGGACTCGTGAAGCAGGTCGAAAACTGCGAGGTGTCGCCGGTCGAGAGGTCCGTCGCCGTCGCGGTCACGGCCCGGCCGGAGGGGATCGCCGGCACGTCCTCGAAGAAGGAGACGTCGCCGCCGGAGTCGGTCGTGACGTTCGTGGAGCCGACGAAGATTCTCCCCTCACCGCTGCCGGAGGGGTCGCAGGTCTTGCTCTGGAAGAACTCAAGCCGGAACTGCGTCGAGGATGCGCTGTGCAGGGTGCCGCCGATCGTCGTCGTCGACCCGCCCGTCTGCACCGACGTGATCTGTGGCGCCGCCTGCCCGTGGTTCCCGCCGGCAAGCAGGCTGATCCCGAGCCCGCCGTTGAAGAAGATCCCGTTCCCGAGGATCGAGTCGCCGTTCGCTGCCGCCGCCGTCCCGTCCACCGTCACGCCCGCGCCGTCGTTGAACGCGATCGTGTTCCCCGCGTCCGCGGTGGTGCCGCCGACCGTGTTCCCGCTCGCGCCGGCGATCAGCACGCCCGCGCCGTTGCCAAGGCTCCCCCGGCCGGCCGCGTCCGTCCCGATCAAGTTGGCCGCGACCGTCGTCCCGGTCGCGGTCGGGCCGTCGATCTCGACGGCGGGACCGGTGTTGCCGGAGATCACGTTCGTCGCGCCGGCCTTCGTGCCGCCGATCTTCGTCAGCTTCGCACCCGCCTCGACCAGGACGCCCGCCGCGTTGCCGAGCGCGCCGCTGCCGCCCGCGTCGGTACCGATCCGGTTGCCGGCGACGAACGTCCCGTTCGTCCCCTTGCCGTTGATCTCGACCCCGTCCTCCGCGTTCCCGGAGATCACGTTCCCGGCGCCCGCCGCCGTGCCGCCGATCGTCGTCCCGGCCGCGCCGTTCTCGATGACCAGACCGGAGCGGTCGCCGAGCCCAGCGCTGCCGTCCGCGGTGGTGCCGATGTAGTTGCCGGCGACGGTGTTCTTCGACGTCCCCGGGTCGGAGAGCAGGACGCCCGCTCCGGCGTTGGCGGAGATGACGTTGCGGGCACCGGTCGTCGTGCCCCCAATCGTGTTCGCCTTCGCGGCGCGGTCGATCCCGACGCCCACGCCGTTGCCAAGCGCGGCGTTACCTGCGCCGTTTGTCCCGATGTAGTTGCCCTCGACGACGTTGCCCGTCGTGCTCGAATAGGTGGAGCTGATCTCGACGCCGTCCCCAGTATTGCCGGAGATCAGGTTGCGGGCCGCGGCGCCCGTGCCGCCGACCGTGTTCCCGCTCGCGCCCCGGTCGATCCCGACGCCCACGCCGTTGCCGATCGCGGCGTCACCGGCCGCGTCCGTCCCGATCTCGTTGCCCGCCACGACGTTGGCGTTCGTCCCCGGATCGGTGATCGAGACGCCGGCGTGGGCACTGCCGGAGATCACGTTGCCCGCGCCCGCGGTGGCGCCGCCGATCGTGTTCCCAGTCGAGCCGTTGCCGACGACCACGCCGTTGCCGGCGCTGCCGAGGGCGGCCGCGCCGGTCACGTCCGTGCCGATGTAGTTGCCAGCGACGACCGTCCCGGTGGCACCGAACATGATGACGCCACGCGTGTTACCGGAGATGAGGTTGCGCGCTCCGGCGGCCGTGCCGCCGATCGTGTTCCCGCTCGCAGTGTCGACAGTGACGCCATTGAAGTTACCGAGCGCACCGGTACCCGCAGCGTTCGTCCCGATGTAGTTCCCGGCGACAGTATTCGCGGACGCGCCGTAGATCAAGACGCCCGTCGAGCTTCCGGCGATCACATTGCGGGCGCCCGCCGTCGTACCGCCGATGGTGTTCCCGCTCGCGCCGGCCTCGATGCGTACATCGTCAAACACGTTCGGAACTGCGGCGCCGCCCGCGGCGTCCGTCCCGATGTAGTTGCCCGCGACGGTGTCGCCTGTCGTCCCGGCGCCGTTGATGGTGACGCCTGCGCCGTCGATTCTGCTGTTGCTGCCGTTGCCGGAGATCAGGTTGCGGGCGCCAGCGGTCGACCCGCCGACGGTGTTCCCGCTTGCGCCGGCCTCGATCCGCACCCCCCACGTGTTGGCGAGCGCAGCGCCGCCCGCAGCGTCCGTCCCGATGTAGTTCCCGGCGACGACGTTGCCCGTCGTGCCGGAGCCTCTGAGGTCGACGCCGGTTCCGTTGGTGTTGCCCGAGATCAGGTTGCGCGCTCCGGCCGCCGTCCCGCCGACCGTGTTCCCGCTCGCGCCGGCCTCGATCCGCACGCCGGTGCCGTTGCCAAGCGCCGCGTTGCCCGCCGCGTTCGTGCCGACGTAGGCACCCCTGACCGCATTGCCGGAGGTGCCCGAGCCGGTGATCTCGATTCCCGCCTCGACGTTGCCCGAGACGACCGGACGCCCCCCAGGCGTGGCATCGCCGATCGTGTTGCCCGTCGCACCCCCGCTGACGACGACACCCTGCCTGTTGGCGAGCCGGGCGCTGCCGCCCGCGTCGGTGCCGACCAAGTTGCGGAAGACGCGGTTCCCGGTAGTCCCCGCGCCCGCGATGTGTACGCCGGCGACACTGTTGCCGGAGATCACGTTCCGGGCCGCCGTGTCGAAGCCGCCGATCGTGTTGCCGGAGGCGCCTCCCTCGACCAGCACGCCCTCGCCGTTCGGGACGCCGCCGCCACCGCCGAAGTTCGTGCCCAGGAAGTTGCCGACGACCGTGTTGCCCGTCGTCGTCGACCCGGTGATGTCGACACCGGTCGTGTTCCCGGAGATCAGGTTCCGCGCGCCGGCCGAGCCGGCGCCACCGACCACGTTTCCGGTCGAGCCAGCCGAGACCCGGATCCCGATCGTGTTCGGACGGGCCGCGCTCCCCGCCCGGTCGGTGCCGACGAAGTTGCCGGCCACCTTCGTCTTCTTCGCCGACACACCCACCACGTCGACGCCGGTGCCGTTCGCCGAGATCAGATTCAACATGTCCGCCGTCGTCCCGCCGACCGTGTTCCCCGAACCGCTCTCGATCCGTACCCCGGCCGTGTTCCCGAGACCCGCCGTACTGCCACCGTCGGTGCCGATGAAGCAGGCCGCCACCGTGTTCCCGTCACCAGCCAGCCGGATCCCGACCGTGAACCGCGTCACCTCCAGCCCGAACACCCTGCTCTGCCCCGTCTCGATCTTCAGCCCGGTCCACTTCCCGCCCCCGTTGTCCAGCTGCACCAGCGGGAAGTCCGTGTAGCCCGGTTGCGTCCGCGCGTCGATCACCACCGGATCCGTCACCGCCGGCAACGGCCCGCTCGTGACCGTGATCGTCTGCACATCCGAGCCCGGCAACGCGAACGAGATCGTGTCCGCGCCCGTGTTCGCATTCGCGTCCACGATCGCCTGCCGCAACGACCCCGGCCCCGAATCCGCCGTCGACGTCACCGCAAACGTCGCCGCCGACGCGACACCAGTCGACGCAGACAACGCCAACACCGTGACCAAGGCCACGACCGCCCCTCGAAGCCACTGACGCGCACGACCCCGCAGCCGCCGACAAGGAAGGCTGCCATGGCGAGCATTACAGTAGCCGCGGACTTTGCCGCGCTGAGCGAGCAGGTCGACCGGAACCTTCCACCGGGCGCCCTTGATGAGCGGCTTCCAGAGCAAGTGCCGTCGCGAGCCGGTCGACCGAAGAACCATGTCAGCGAACGTCGAAGCGGCCACTCTGACGGACGAGGCCGCCGCTGGCCAACGTGACCCGATCGCGGCTGTAGACCGTGCGGATCGTCGCGGTCGTCTTGCTGACGCCGTTCGAGAAGGCGTTTGGCGAGGCGGGGATGAGCGTGCCGGACAGGTCTGACCATGTCGCAGGCCCGGAATATCCAAGGAGTGTGTTTCCGACCACGTCGACCGCGTTCGCCCGGAGCGCAAACGGCACCCCCACACGGATCGGCGTCGCGAAGTTGAGCCTGATCGCCGAGAACGAGCCAAGGCTGTTGAACAGGTTGCTCTCGCCGGTCGTCCCGCCTGTGGAGACAGTGATGCGGTCGTTTCGGTACGGCGCCGGAATCGTTGCGCTAGTCGTGCTGACGCCGTTGACGAAGTCGGCAGGGCTCGCCGGGGCGAGGTCGCCGTCTAGGCTCGACCAGCTCGCCGGGCCGTCGTAGCTGGTCAGCGGGTTCCCGACCGCGTCGTAGGCGACAGCGCGGACGGTAAACGATCCGCCCGCACTCACGGCGAGCGGCGCCTCGCCCGGCTGGCTGAGCGCAGCCGGGTTCGCGGCGCCGGGCATCCGCACGGAGATCGACGCCAGCGGACCGAGGACGTTGAACGGCCCGCTCTCCTGCGAGCCGTCGCCGCTTCCGACCGTGATCCGGTCGGCATGCCACGGCGCGGCCACGGTCGCGGTCGTCGTGCTGATCCCGTTCACGAAGTCGCGCGGCTTCGCCGGCGCGAGCGTGCCTGAGAGATCGGACCAGGCGGCCGGCGCATTGAAGCCGGTCATCACCTTCCCGTCGACGCCCTGCGCGATGGCCCGCACGGTGAAGCTCGTCCCGGCGCCAACCGACGGGCCAACGAAGACCTTGATCCGGACCGGGCTCCAGATCACGTCCAAGGGCACGGTGCTCTGAGTCGTCGTTCCGTTTCCGAGTTGGCCCGAGTCATTGCCGCCCCAGCACTTCACACCGCCTGCCGTCAGTGCGCAGACGTGGTAGAAGCCCGCGCTGATCCCGGTCACGCCTGAGCCGAGCCCGCTCACCGCTACCGGCGTGTACCGATTGGTCGTCGTGCCGTCGCCGACTTCACCCTCGCGGTTGAAGCCCCAACACATAGCGGCACCCTTCTCGGTCACCGCGCAGGTATGCGCCGCACCGGCGCTGATCGTGGCGACACCCGACCCGAGGCCGACGACATCGACCGGCGTCCATTGATCGACTCCCGACCCGTCGCCGAGACCGCCCCACTCGTTGTTACCCCAGCACTCCGCCGCGCCGCCCTCCGTGAGCGCGCACACGTGGTTCTGCCCCGCTGTAATCGCGACCACGCCGGACGAGAGCCCGCTCACCGGCACCGGCCTAGGCGAGTTCGTCGTCGTCCCGTTGCCGAGTTCACCGCGGCCGTTGTAACCCCAGCACTCGACCGCGCCGCCACTCGTCAAAGCGCAGTTGTGGCTGTTCCCCGCGGCGATCGCAACCACGCCCGAGGTGAGCCCGACGACATCGACCGGCGCCGTCCGGTTCTTCCTCGTGCCGTCCCCGAGTTGGCCCGCAAAGTTGTAGCCCCAACACTTCACGCCGCCCGCGCTCGTCAACACGCAGGTATGGCCGAAACCGCCGGCCACCGCGACCACGCCCGAACCAAGTCCCGCCACCGGACCAGGGGTAGTCCTGTCCACCGTAGTCCCGTCGCCCAGCTGACCCCACTGGTTCGATCCCCAGCACTCAACACCGCCAGTCGTGGTCACGGCGCACGTGTGGTAGTAGCCGGCGCCTACCTCCGCCACGCCCGAGGCAAGCCCGACGACGACCACCGGAATCGAGCGGTCGGACGTCGTACCGTCGCCCAGCTGCCCGACCTGATTCCAGCCCCAGCACTCGACCCCACCCGTGCTCGTCAGCGCGCACGTGTGAGCCGAGCCACCACTGATCGCGCTCACGATCGGCACGGCCGTCGAGACGATCGCCCGGGCCCTGACCGCCCCCGACACAAGCAGCACAACGGACACGAACGGCACCAGCCCGAACAGCGGGTGCAACCTCAGAGGGCCCGAAGGTTTCACACGTCAAGAGTAGGCCGCCGACGGCGAAACACCAAAGGCGCCTCTGCCATCGCGTGCCCGTAGCCGCCCAGAGATCAAGGCGGGACTTCAGCCCAAGCATTTTCCGATTCGTGCGGGGCTAGTATCTGCGCCCGGCCTCTTCCGAGGCCGCCGAGTTATCGCCTCTCGTTGTGCGTTTTCCGGTCGGGATGTGCTTCGAGCTGGTTGGCGAGGCGCTCGGCGATCGCGGCGACTCGTTCGGCCCCATGTTGCAGCTGGCGGAGTCTGCTGGGGGTGAGGACGAGGTTGAGGCCGTCGCGGAGGGGGTCCCAGAGTGGGTCGACGAGGAAGCGGCCGCCGTGTTCGCCGACGCCTTCGATCGAGCGTTGCGGGGGGTGGCCGAGCATCCCGATGTGTTTCAACTCGCACCAGAGTGCAAGCCACTCGATCTCTTCGACGGTGAGCGGGATGAGAGTGAGCGTGCCGAAGATGCCGCAGCCGGCGTCGTTGCTGCCGGTCACCGTGACGGTGACCGGGATCGGCTGGTCCGGCATTGTCGCTTCGAAGAAGGGCTGGTCTTGTGATTGTCCCTGGCCCGCGCTGATCGACCACTGGAAGTGGTAGCCCTGGCTGAGCGGGAGGCTTGCGGGGTCGATCTTGAACCGTGTCTTCGGACAGTTGCTGCCGGCTGGGCAGACGACGGGGGCGAAGCGGCCGCAGGAGCGTGGGGAGACGCCGACGATCCGGACGCTCTTCGTCGCGAGCCGTTCGATCACGTTGCGGGTGATCCGGTCGACGGTGGCGTTGCTGTGGACGACGCGGGGCCAGTCGGTCGTGGCGGCGTTGAAGACGGTGCCGCCGCGCGGCTTGGTCTGGATCATCATCGTCGCGACCTGGCTGCCTGCGGCGGTGTCCATCCAGCCCGGGTTGGTCAGGTCGCTGTCGAAGCGCAGCTCCGCGGTGGCGAGGATCAGGAAGTCGGTCGGGGTGCCATCAGAGCCGGTCGGGACGGGGATCCCGTTCAGCCGTTGGAAGGTCGCGCCGTCGCACTCGTAGCCGACCAGGTAGTCGGCTTCGCCGAAGCTGTCTCCGTCCTGGAGGCCGGTGCCGGCGAAGACCCAGTGCGCGGCCTGCTCGACGGTGTAGCCGACCGGGTCGCGGCTGCTGTCGCAGACGCCTCTGGGGTCGCAAAAATCGACGAAGGTTGTTGGTTGCCCGTCGATCCGCTTGCGGCTCCACCAGCCGCCGGCGTTGTCGTAGCTCGCGCCGGTCAGCCCGTTCTCCGGGTCGCCCAGCCCGCGCCAGTTACCGAGCTTGTGCATGATCGCAACCTGGAGCGGATCGGCTGTCTTCTGCCCGGTCGAGTTGAGGAACTCGACCTTGCGGTAGCAGGTGTTGCCGCTGAAGATCGCGATGTTGCCGCCGCGGTCGCGAAACGCGGTCAGGTTGTCGCGCATCTCCTGGCTCCAGTACTCGTCATGGCCGACACAGAGCACAAGCTCGTAGCTCCCGAGCAGCGACCTCGTGACTGCGGCGTCGCAGTGGATATCGAGGTCGGTGCAGTAGTCAACCCGGATCCCGGCCGACTCCAGCCACTCGATGAAGTGCGCCTCCCAGTGCCCGAACGTCTGCCGCAGCGTCTGCGAGTCGTAGATGTCGTCGTCGCCGCAACAACCCCACGTCTCCGGGGTGAAGGTGGTGAGGCCGCCGAGGCCACCCCCGGGCCGCCGCACGGTGACCGTGTCGGTGGCGGCGTAGAAGCTGGCGCCGCCGGTGAAGTTGTACGCCTGATACGTGTTCAGCGCGACCTTGAAGAGGATGCACGTATCCGAGCCGGGGTTGGCGCTCTTGACCACGAACAGCGCCCGCGAGTCGCGAACATCGCCGTGCTCGATCACGGGCGGCTGCGGCGGCTGCTCGTCGCCTGCGCCGGCCGCGACGACGGCGACGTACGCCCCCGAAGGCCAGTCCCCGGGAACCTGGAACACATAGGGCGGCCACCCCCAGTCCTCCTGCACGAGCCCCTCGAAGGCGTGGTGACCCGCTTGGTCGGCGAGGCGACCCATCCACTCCAACTGCTGGCCCTGCCGGTAGAAATCGATGTGGAACGGCTGGCCGTCGCGATCCGCGGACACGCAAAACGTCACGATGTCGCCCGGGAACACGCTCGCCGGCTGCGGATAAACCCTCACAGTCCCTCCTCCACGTCGCACGCCGCAAGCCGCCGCTGCCGCAACCATACAAGCGGCCATTCGCGGGCTACGGCCGGTCGGGCTCGGCCAGTTCGTCGGGTACTTCGTCTCCGCCGGTGTCCGCGACGGGCCAGGAGCGCATCGCTTCGCGGCGGCAGAGGAGAGCGATGCGGCCGCGTTGTTCGATGTGCTCGTCCGCGTACCAGTCGGGGAAGCCGAACGAGCCGAGGTTGTCGCCGAGGTCGGGCGGCCGTGGCGTACGCAGCCACTCCTCTTTGCCTCCCATCACGAGCAGCACATCAACTGTGGCCACGACGGGAGTCTAGGGCCAGCTGAGGAGCCGGGCGGACCAGGGACCGCTGGGCGCAGTCGATCCAGTCGCGAGCGTGATCACGCCGTCGGGCTTGAGAGCAAGCGCGGGCCACGCTTCGTATAACAACTGACGCTGGCACCGGCCTGGGTCGGCACAGGAGAAGGTGACCTCCCATGCAGGTCCTAGCCTACGTGCGCGTGAGCAGCGAGGAGCAAAGCGAGAGCGGCGCCGGGCTTGAGGCGCAGCGGCGGGCGATTGCTGCGGAGTGCGAGCGGCGTGGCTGGCAACTAGTCGAGGTGATCGAGGACGCGGGGTTCTCGGCGAAGGACTTGAAGCGGCCGGGGATCCAGGAGGCGCTGCGGATGCTGCGCGAAGGGGACGCGAAGGCGCTGGTCGCGGCGAAGCTCGATCGGCTCTCGCGCTCGATGCTCGACTTCACCGCGTTGATGGCGACGGCGACGAAACAAGGTTGGGCGCTGGTCGCGCTCGATTGTGCCGTTGACACGACGACCCCGGCGGGGCAGGCGATGGCGAACATTCTGGCGACGTTCGCGCGGTTCGAGCGGCGGTTGATTTCGCAGCGGACGCGGGAGGCGTTGGCGGTGAAACGTTCGCAGGGAGTGCGGTTGGGGCGACCACGGACGCTCCCGGCCGAGGTTGCCGAGCGGCTCAGCCGCGAGCGCCAGGCGGGGCGGACGTTGGCGGCGATCGCAGACGGGTTGAACGCCGATGGCGTGCCGACCGCGCAGCGTGGGAAGCGCTGGTATCCGGCGACGGTCCGCCATATCGCGCGGTCGGCGGAGGCCGCGGTCGCAGATGGCTGAGTTTGATCCCGAGAGGCTCGACCCGACCGGGACGCCGCGACCTCCCTACGTCACGACCGAGGCGGAACGGCAGCGATGGGACCTCTGTGTGCTCATCGCGCGTGAGATCGTGGACTTGCACGAAGGGCCGGGTGAGAACGCCGCGATGCGCTGGCAGATGGTGCGCTCGATCTACCAGAGCGATATGGAAACCGGCGATCCTGCGGAGGCCGCCGAGGTGCTGCGGGAGGCGCTGGAGCAAACTACGACTACCTGCCACAGACCCAGCCGGGCTCACCCGGTCGCCGGATAAGAGGACACTCAGCCGGATCTAACCGTCACCGGATAGCTCGTCGCATTGTTCGAGGGGGTCCTCTCGCCGGGAGCCGGTCCGACGCTACCCAGATGGATCCTCCAGGCTGCAATCCGTCCCTCCGTTTAAGGCTTCGCGCACTCATCTGACCGTCGCACCGCCTGTCCGTAGGCGTAAGCCCAGATCGTGCGCGCTCAGCGACTGGGGCACGTCCTGCGGTTCAGGTTTCCGGGCCGCAGAGGGACCGTCGTCGGGCTGGTCTCGGACGAGGGATTGGCAGTTGTTGAGGATCGGCCTAGGGTTGGAGAGGATGCGGTTCGGGGTCAGGATGCTTGCGGGCGCGGCGGCGGTGGTTGTCGCGTTGTTGGCTCAGGGTGCTGGGGCGACGGTGGCGGCTCCGTTGGCTGTGATTGGTTACAGCTACGCGACCTGTGCGCCGAATGGGCCGGGCGGGGTGGTGTTGGCGCAGCCGGACGGGGCGGGGTTGACGACGGTGGTGAAGGACTGGAACGGCTCGCTCGGGTTCGGGCGGGGGAACTGGTCGTTTTCGCCGGACGGGACGCGGGTCGTGTTCGCTCTCGGTCACGGGAGGAACGACGCGGAGATCGACGTGATGAACGTCGATGGGTCGGGGTTCCGGCAGGTGGTTCGTCTTGCTGAGGATGTTGCGGAGCCGCGCTGGTCGCCGGACGGTCGGCTGATCGTCTTCGAGGCGGTCTTCGATACCTGGCCGAGCCAGGACTTCGACGTGTGGGTCGTCGGGGTAGATGGGACGGGGTTGCGCCAGTTGACGACGGATGGCTCGACGCCGTCGCCGGGGGGCGAAGGCCCGATCGGGATCAATGAGGACCCGTCCTGGTCGCCGGATGGCAGCCGGATCCTGTTTGTTCACCGGGATTACCGCGATTTCAGCGAGCGTGAGCATCTGTTCACGATGCGGCCGGACGGCAGCCGCCGGACGCAGTTGACGACGAAGGGGAGCGGCGTCGAAGTCGAGCCTGACTGGTCGCCGGACGGGAAGCGGATCGCGTTCGTGACTTCTGACGGCCCCGGCGGCTCCAACTACATCGCGACCGTATACGCGGACGGATCGCATCGACGCCAGCTCACGCATCCGGGAGCAGACAGCTTCGGTGACCATCAACCCTCCTGGTCGCCGGACAGCAAGCGGCTCGCCTTCGCGCGTATGTACAGGGGGCCGAGCTACTGCCACCAGGTGTTCTGGATCAACGCGGACGGCAGCGGCGAGACCGTGCTGCCGGGTGACGATTCGACCGCTCCGCGCTGGCAGTCGCTCCCCACGGGGCGACCGATGAACGACTCGTTCGTCCTCCCGCAGCCGCTCTCGGGCTCGACCGGCAGCAGCGCCGGGTCGAACCTGGGGGCGACGAAAGAGATGGGTGAGCCACACCAGGCGGGCAACAAGGGCGGCGCCTCGGTCTGGTACCGCTGGCAGTCGCCGGGCACCGGGACGGTCAGCCTCGACACGCACGGCTCCGGCTTCGACACGCTGCTCGCCGTCTACACCGGCACCACTGTCGAGGCGTTGACGCCGATCGCGGCCAACGACAACACCAGCGGCTCCGACTTGACCAGCGCCGTCAGTTTCCAGGCCAGCGCCGGGGTCGTCTACCGGATCGCCGTCGACGGCCACCGCGACGGCAGCGGCACCGTCGCGCAAGGCAACCTGACCCTGCACTGGAACGGGCCAGCCGCCCAGGCACCGGCGAACGACAACCTCAAAAAAGCCCAGATCCTGACCGGCACAAGCGGCCAGGTCTCAGGCTGGAACCTCGGCGCGACCGCCGAACCCGGCGAAGACACCAGCCGCCTCGACCACGGCGGAGCCTCCGTCTGGTACCGCTGGACCGCCCCCGCCACAGGCAACCTCACCCTCGACACGCAAGGGTCAGGCTACGACACCACGCTCTGGCTCTACACCGGCAACGCCGGATCACCCGGAAACCTCAAGCTCCGCTACTGGGCCGACGACGCCAGCTTCCCCGCCGACCTGACAACCCGGATCAGCAGCCTGCCCGTCGATGCCGGAACCACCTACACAATCATGATCGACGGCTACCGCAACCCCGACGGAATCACGCAAGGCAACTTCACCCTCCACTGGACCGAGACAACGCCGTAGCACGAACCGGTCGCTGCCGCCCAGGCTCGGGCCGGGACGTTGACGCCGGCGGCGCCGTCTCCGTTTGTGACGGGTGAGCACGACGACAGCGTCGGTCGTGGCGGCGTTCCATCTTGGACGGATCACGTTCGCGAGCGGCGATGTGCAGGCGCAGAGCGGCGTCTTCAACGTGTTCGGGCCGTTGGCGGCGGTGACCGTGAAGCTCCCCGGCTCGACGGTCGTGGCGGAGCCGGCGGTCAAGCCCGCAGCGGTCGGCTCCGGGTCCCAGTTCACGGTTAGGCGCTGGCTCGCGACGCGGTCGGGAACCCACGGGCCACGTACAGCGGGCCGGCGAGCTGGTCGAGCCTGGACGGCCGGCTAGCCCCTGCGGCACCGAACCCGTTCGTGAACGGGGTCAGATCCACGGCGGCATCGATCTCGGGCCCTTACCGCGGTGACCGGATCACTGTCTCGACCGGCGGAGTCAGCCGCCAGACCGGCTCGTTCACGGTCGTCGGGCCCCTCGCGAAGATCGCCGTCAAGGTCGCGACGCCGGCCACTGACGGCACCCCGTTCCAGGCCAAGGCGATCGCGCTCGACGCGCTCGGCAGCCCGGTGGTTTAGCTACTCGGCGCCGGCGAACTGGTGGAGCCTCGACAGCGATCTCTCACCTGCGAACCCATCGAGTTTCGTGAACGGCGTCACCACGACGACCGCGACGATCCCGGGCTTGTTCGCGAACGACCGGATCACCCTGTCGAGCGGCGGCATCCAGCTCCCCTCGTTGCTCGCAGCTACCCCGCACGAGAAGCCCCTCGCGCGCAAGTCCGGAAGCGCGAACGCACCGCCGACGCTGACCTCGATGACGAACCCCTTCCCACCGGCCCCAGACTGTCGGCTGCTCCCGAACCGGCCGCGGCTGCCTTCGCGATCACGCCAAGTTCAAGCAGCGCAACTAGCTTGGGTGTCCGAGCCAGCGGCAGGAGCCGGGAACGAGTTCCTCAAAGTCCTCCCAGGTCAGCCAGCCAAGACGCTTCGACACGACCTCCCAGTTCGCGTCAGCCCGATGGGGCAGATCGCGGGCGAGCGCTTCAGGGTGGCTTCGGTACTCGGTCATGAGGTGGCCGTAGAGTCGCGAGTGGGGCTGGTTGCGGAACAAGCGGGGTGTCAGCAGCACGAAGAGCGTCCGGTTCGGGATACGCGTGGAGAGCGGGTGTGGGAGATGCTCGTTCCGGTCGAGCATTACGTCGATGTTGCGGGAGATCTGGTTGCGGAGCGTGTCGAAGGTCACATCGATTGAGCAGTCGGAGAGCACCTTTGCCTCGAACAGGATCGCGCAGCCTGTGCTGGGGTCGAGAACGATCGCGTCCACGTGTGTAGGGCCTTCGAGCACTTCGCCGGAGCCGGGGGCAGCGCGGAGCACGTAGGGGATGAACTGTCGCCGGGTGAGGTTATCCTTGAGCCAGGCCCGGTAGGACGGCGGTGAGGGAAGGTTCGTCTCGAAATACAGCCGCACCTGGTTGGTGAACGCGGCCGCCCATGTTTCGATCCCCTCTAGAGGCGGCGTCGGTCCGAAGGCGCGCTCGCAAAGCGCCGCGAGCTTGGCCGCTCGGTCGGGCGCGTAGTAGTACCTCATCAACGTCGAAGCGGTCCAAAAAAGCTCGTCCTTTTCGATCTGGCAAGGGCCTCTCGCGTCCTTCACGGGCAGTTCTCGCGGCGGCGGATGCTGGGCGAGGAACTGGTCGTAGCGTGCGGCGCTGGACGCGTAGATCTTGAGGTGTTCGGCCGCGACCGTATCTGCGCTTTTGCCACCAGCGGCAGCGAAGTGCTCGCGCAATGCGCTCTGCGTGAAAGGCAGGTAGGTGCACTGGATCGGCTCCTCTCGCTCGGGAAGCGGGAGCGCGGCAGCGTCTGTCAACGCCTGAGCAGCGGCAGCCAGTCGGTCGGACACCTCCGCTTCGTCGATCGTGAGCGCGTTCGCGATTTCGGCGGTGCTGAGCCCCTCGTAGCAGGTGAGCATCGCGACGCGCCGCACCGCGTCGGGTAGGGCGGCGAGCGCCCGCGCCAGCGCCTGCCGATCGAGTCCGAGAGCACTCGCCGCCTGAGGCTCGCTCATCGTGTCTTTGGCCGCGCTTTCAGCGCCCGTGAGAACGCCTCAGCAAAACGGCGCTGCCTGCCCGACGACGGGAACGGGATCCGCCCGTCCACGACCGGCAGCCCCGCGTCCCTCAGCGCCGTGTAGGCAGCGTCGTAGACCGTCGCCTTGATCAGGATGATCCGCTCGGGTGCGAGCTTCACGCAGCGTGCGACGAGCGCCGGAACGAACGACGCTAGCGGTTGGACGGCGAGCGGGACAGGCGAGAGGTCGATCAGGAAGATGCCTCGGTCACGTAGCTGTTCCAGAAGAGCCTTCTTTGATTCCCGCGTCGGCTCCTTTCGGAGCGCGCCCCGCACTACGTAGCGGAACAGGTGGTCGTGCTCACGCACGTCCGTGAAATAGAAGTAACGATCCAGTGCGGCGGGCGGCGCCTCCGCGACGAGCAGCGTCTTGATCGCGTCTGGCCGGAACCGTCGCGCCGTCCGGCGGCGGCGCCCCCGCGCGCGCCGTTGCTCGACCGGTGTCATCCCCAGAAGATCACGCGATCCGACGCGGGCGTCAAGACTTCGCAGGACGGGCGGGACGATTTGAAGGAGCGAGAGTGCTCTCACGGGGCCGTGCGCGCCTTCACCGGCTCCCCAACGCAATCACCGAATGCCTCCTTGTCCACCCCGGCGACCCCGACCTCAACCGGCACCACGACGCCGTGGTACGTCACGGCCGGCGAGGTTGGCGGATTGACCGACCACCCGACGACGCGACGGTGGACGCGACGCTAAGCGAGGAGCGACAGCAGGTCGGGTCAAGCGGGGCAAAGTGCGCCATATCGAGTTCGTCCGGCAGCAAGTCGAGAAATCGGAAGCCCACGTCGGAATCGTCCACGGGATGATCGGCGAGCTACGCGGGAAGTTCCAAGCCGAGGGCGTCGTCGACGTCGATGCCGAGTCGCACGTACTTGACCGCAGCCGCCGGCACCACATGCATGCCGCCGCCCACCGGCGCCTTGCCGGCCGAGAAGCCGGCCAGCACGAAGTGGTCATCCGCGACCGAATCGACGTTCCCCACGAGCGGTGGTACGCCGTCGCCGAAGACGACCATCACGAAGGCCTCGCCCTCGATCGCCCGCAAGAACTCACCCATCGTCTGCCTCCTCCGCTCGAACTCCGGGGTCACCCATCCCAGCACCCTGAGCTTTACAGGCTGTCGGTAGACCAGGCACTCACGGAAGTGAAACTCGGGAACCACCGGCGGTTCCCTGTTCGAGCAGGCGGCCGAGGCGCCGCAGCCCGGTTGCCGTGCTCCCCTGGCAGACCAAGAAGGGTCGCGAACGGTGGCTCCTGAAGATGCTCGATCTTCCTCGACTACTACATTGGCAGCCTCCTGCTTTGGAAGGAAGCGGGGGAACTTCGAGCACGATGTGCTCCGCTCTCCCGTTCGAGGAATCACCGTACAACGGCTCGCACGCGAGCGCTGATCTAGGCGTGACCGCGTCTCAGATCGCGCAGGCGGCGCGGATCCTGGGCTCGCTGCTGGCGAGGGTCGAGGCTGGTGAGCTGTCGGCGTCGAGGGGCGTGCGTGCCCGGCTGGAGGGTGCCATGGCTGGTTTAGAGGCCGTGGCGGCGCGAGGGTCGCGCCGGCGCAGGAGCGGTCGCAGCTCTCGCGCAACCGGCGCGGAGGAAGGATCCTCCTCTGGCTCGATGTGAACCGAGCCACGTGTTTCCTGCGCTTCTCGCGAAGCCGCACCGACACGGGAGGTCTTACGGCTTTGGAAGATAGGCCGTTCGGCCTATGTTGCCCGTTGTCGAGGGGCCGTAGGCTTGGCGGGTCGTGCGATCAGCGACACTGGAGAGTTTTTGATGCGGCCGCGTGTTCGTGTGTTGGTGCGGGTGGTGATCGCGCTTGCGACGCTCATTGTGTTTTCGGCGTTCGGTTCGGGCGGGGCAGGAGCGGTCGCGATGGAACGTGTCGGAGCTGCGCGGGCGGCGTTGGCAGTGCCGTCTGCGCCGTTTCTGGAGAACGTGACGCCGGTCGGGTTGGGGGTGTTGGTGTCGTGGCTGCCGGCGGATCCGGCGGAGCAGGTCACCTCGTACGCGGTTTCGGTGGCTCCGGCGGCTGGCGGGAACCCGCCCCCGGCGGGGTGCTCTGGGCCTTTTACGGTGACGGTGACGGCGGCGAACTCGGCGGCGCGTGTCTCGGGTCTGTGCATTGGTGTCGCGTATGCGGCGACCGTGGCAGCGAGTAATGCGAGCGGCTCGGGGAGTCCGAGTGCTGCGTCGCGGCCGGTGGTGGCGTTGCGGGCGGGTGTGCCGTCGGTTCCGTTGATCACGTCGGTGGTGGCGCGTGACCAGTCGTTGATCGTGTCGTGGTCGCCGCCGGGTGACGATGGGGGCCAGCCAGTGACTTCGTACGTGTTGTCGGCGAAGCCGGGGAACGCGCGGGTGCAGGTCGGGGGGTCGGTGACGCAGGCGACGTTGAGCGGCCTGACGAATGGCACGGCCTACACGGTCAGCCTCGTTTCGACGAACTTGGTGGGTTCGTCGGGTCCGTCGACGGCGAAGGGAGTGCCGAGGTCAGCGCACGCGCCGGCGGCGCCGACTGATCTGGCGGCGGTGCCGGATGGTTCGGGGAGCATCGTGGTCTCGTGGACAGCGCCAGCGGATGACGGCGGCAGCCCGCTGACGGGTTTCACCGTGACGTATCAGCAGATGATTGCGAACCAGTCGAACACGGGGTTCGTGCCGGCGCCGGGATCGAGCCCGCAGACCGTCCAGGTTGGCGCCTCGCAGGCCTCGCTGAGCGTGTCGGGCTTCAGTCTGACGAACGGGCTCTATGCGTTCTCGGTGGCGGCTGTGAACGGGTCTGGAACGGGCGTGTCGACGGCTGTGAGCGCTCCTGTGTCGCCGCAGACGCTGGTGACGGCGAAGACGGTGGTGTTGAAGGCAAAGACGATGGCGGCGCTCGGATCGGGTAGTGGTGGTGTGCTTTTCTGGCCGGCGCCGGCGCCGGCACAGGTTGCGGGGTTGAAGGTCGGGCAGGTGCTGGTTGCTGCGCCGGCGCTGGCAGCAGTTCAGGGGTTGCTGAGGGTCGTGAGATCGATCGAGCAGCCGACCGCGGGCAGCTACCGGGTGACGACGACGCCGGCGGCGCTGAGCGATGTGTTCCAGTCGCTGGCGCTCGGGAAGAACATCAATCCGGTCGGTGGCGCGGGCGGCGGCTCGTTTACTCCTTCGGCTCCGGGTGTGCGTGTGGTTGGCTCGTCGTCGGTCAGCTTCTCGCGCTCGCTGACGCTTGGGTTTGACTGGAAGGCTGGCGACCAGGTCGGCGCGTTCGTCTCGGGCGAGGTTTCGATCGAGCCGGAGTTAGCGCTTGAGCTGCGGCTCCACCATGGCTGGTTCGGGATCCCGGACGGGGTCGGTTTGACGGCTTCGGCGAGGGTGACCGCGAGCGCGTCGCTTTCCGCGGGGCTGACGGTGAAAGTGGAGCGGCGGAAGCTAGGCGAGATCACAGGCGACCCGATTGTGGTCCAGGTGGGGCCGGTGCCGGTGGTGATCGTGCCGCGGATGCCCGTCTACCTGGACGTGAACGGGAAGGTCGGGCTCACGGCGACGGCATCGATCAGCGTCGGCGGCAGCGTCTCCTGGGACTCGACCAACGCTGGGACGCTGGTCACGAAGAACCTGTCGACGCCGATGACGGTCAAAGCCGGGCCGCTGCCCGGAATGTCCTCGACCGGAACACTCAGCGTCGACCTGTCGGAGGAGCCGCAGCTCGACCTCTACGACCTCGGCGGCCCCGGCCTGACCGCCGACGAGCGGCTCGACGCGGAGATGAACCTCAGTCCGCCGGCGGGGACGCCGTTCCTGAAAGTCACCCCGTCGCTCTCCGTCAAGGCAGGGTTGATCTTCGACTTCCTCGGCTACCACGCTTCACTGGAACAGCAGATTTACTCGCACAGCTTCACCCCGTTCCAGATCCTCAACCCACCAGCGGCGACGCTGACGATCGCGCCGCCGAACCAGAACGTGATCGCCGGCAGGAGCCTCCAGTTCAGCGCCACCCGCAGCGACGGCACCAGCCACCCGATCAGCTGGACGCTGATAGGCGCCGCCGGCGACACCATCACCAGCAGCGGCCTGTTCACCGCCGCCGCCCCGGCCGAGCGCACCCTCACCCTGGTCGCGATCGATGACACCGGTGCCAGCGGGCAGACCACGATCACGATCGGCAAATACTTCGACCCGCCGGGCAACCTGACCGCCACGCAGCAGTCCGGGACCACCGACGTACTTGTCACCTGGACGAAGCCGGTCAACACGGGCGGCAGTTCGCTCGCCTCCTACACGATCACCGGCGACCCCGGCGTCCCCTCCACAACCGACGGTGCGGGGACGACGTCGTTAACGCTGAAGAACCTCGCCCCCGGCGCCATCTACACGATCAGCGTCTACGCGACGAACGCGGCTGGCCTTCACTCTCCGCCAGCAACCACCGTCATTAGCCTCACCGGCGGCCGCACGGGCCCTGACCCACTTTGGATTGCCCACTACAACGGGTCGTTCGGATCCTCCGTGCTGCTCGCGAGCGTGCGCGACGGATCGAGACTGTTCGTCAGCGGCTCCAGCACCGACGGGCAGCAAGCGACGTTCGCCACAGTCGCGTACGACTCCGCCGGGACACAGCTATGGGGCCGCCGTTACAACGACCGCACCGCCTCCGACGAAGTCGAAGCGGTCGCCGCCAGTCCTGACGGGTCGAAGGTATTCGTCACGGGCTCTAGCACGCCCTTGGACAACCCTTACAACCCTGGCTATCTGACCGTCGCCTACGCCGGCGACACAGGAGAACGACTCTGGGCGAAACGGCTCAACATCGGCGGCGCGAGCGTAGCGACCGCGACCGCCGTCAGCCCTGACGGCTCTCGTGTATTCGTCACCGGCTCGATCCCGGGCACGGCTTGTTGCTCCACGAGCAACTACCTGACGATCGCGTACGACACGGCCACCGGGAAGCCGCTGTGGCAGACGCGCCACGACGGGGGCGGATACACCGCAGAAGTCCCAACCGCGATTGCCGCCAGCCCTGACGGCACGCGAGTGATCGTCACCGGCGCAGAAGGGTCGTCAGCGAATCCCTTCCGCGACTATCTGACAGTCGCGTACGACGTCCGTTCGGGATCGCAGCTCTGGGAACAAGGCAAGGGGGACGGCACGCCGACGGGCGCACCCGCTGGGCTGGCGATCAGCCCGGACGGGTCAAAGGTATTCGCAACCGGCGGAGCCGAGTATCCGGGGCCCGACGACTACCAGACCGTCGCCTACAACGTCCAAACCGGTGAGCAGCTTTGGCAGCGCAACTACGACGGTCCAACTGGTGGCGACGACATCGCCGTGAATCTGACAGTCAGCCCCGACGGCTCGCGAATCTTCATCACCGGACAAAGCGACGGGGAAACCGGCATCCGCGAGTGTGCAACAGTCGCCTACGCAAGCGGGACTGGCGCGCTGAACTGGACGGAGCGCTACGACGAAGCTGACTCCCGAAGCAACGTATGCACCGCCGCAAGCGTCAGCCCTGATGGATCTCGCGTCTTTCTGACCGGCTCAAGCTCCAACGGCTCCAACCAGCACTATCTAACCCTCGCCTACGACGGTGCGACCGGCGCACCTATCTGGACGGCCACGTACAGCGGGCTCTACGGCGGATTCGGCACTGCGCTCGCGGCGAGCCCAGACGGATCGAAGATCTTCGTCACCGGCCTGAGCGCCGAGGGACGCAGCAACTACTGGGACGCAACAACGCTCGCCTACCCGAGCCGCTGATGGTCTTGGATCCGTAGCTCGAACGGGAGCAGGGTTTTTCGTTAAAGGGGCTCCACCGGAGGTCGTGCGTGCCACGCGTGCGACGGCCTAGAACAAGAAGCTTGCGGCGGCCGATGGAGGTCGTGGCCTTGAGCCCGAGTGTCTCGTTTGAGAGCAGGCGGCCGCTCTTCACCACCTTGGTTCGGTCAGTGCGGGTGCGCCCGGTGGCGGGCCTTGACACGCAGGAGGGGGTCTGGGGCTATGAGAACGCTTGGCTGGGTCGGCCTACGAGAACGCTTCAAGTGGCGGGAGGAGGCCCTGTACTCGGGCTTGTTCGACGGCCTCTGTCAACTGTTCGTCGGTGAAGCCGTTTTCGTATTGGGGTCGTTGAACATGGTTTGTGCCATTGTGCAGGACGAGTGGGTTGTTGACGTTGACACCGGGTTCGAGCTGGTTGGAGGTTGCGGTTGCGATCAGGAGGCAGACGTTCAAGCGGCGTTCTTGGCCGGGGCTGTTGATGGTCGGCGAGTAGGGGTGTCCGAGTAGCTCGCGGAGTTCGAGCCAGTCGCGGGGGTAGAGGCCGACGGCGTGGAGCGGGTGGGTGATGCCGTAGATCTGGAAGACGTGGCTGAGGAGATCGGCGGCGATCTGGCCTGGATCGTCTTGTTTGTCGAGTTGCCTGGTTGAGTGAAGTTGGTTTGGCTGCGGCGGAAGCCGATCCCTTCGAGTGCGGCGATCTGCTGCTCTTCGAGCTGGCCCGTGTCCCACTGGTTCAGATCGGCGGCTTCGAGGTAGAGGATGGTTGGCGAGGTGAGGCGGCCTTGGACGTAAGAGCCTTGCCGGCCTGCGGCTTCGATCACGAACGGCCCGCGGCCGCGAGCGCCTGCCGCGCGGCCTTGGCGATGAACTGCTTGTGTGTCATCTGGTGCTGGATTGGCTGGGATGTGGGCGGCCGAGGTTTTCGAGCATCGCCTCGATTGGAGGCCAACCAGCGGGATCGATGCCCGCCTCTTGAAGCCTCTGGACGAGTGCTTGGACCGCGTCGCGCAGGTCTTTCTCTTGTGCTGTGAGTATTTGCGTGAAGCGCGGGTCGAGCAGGTGGCGGCTGACCGTCGTTGCTTGGGCGAGCATGTAGTCGAGGAAGACGTCGAGTAGCCATGCCGCTTCAGTCCGATCGCGGTCATCGGCACCGGCGAGAGCGACGATGTCGAGGTCGTTTGCCCAGAGCGCTGATGTCAGCGGCTCAGGGGCGAGCGCAAGCGCCGTTCCGAAGGGTTCCTGGTTTGCGCTGTCGCGTCGGACGGCGCGGCGGACGTCGTCGGCGATTCGGTAGAAGTTGTCGTCGGTGAGGCTGAACCCGACGAAGAGCATGTGTCTGGTGATCAGGAGCGCTTGCACGAGCCCGCGCAAGGCGCCGCGGGTTGAGGTGTAGCGGAGGTAGTCGGCGCGGGTGAGCACGATCTCCTCGTGGTGGTCGATGGAGCCGTGCATCTTCAGGAGCCAGCGCTCGCGACCCTTCGTGGTCTGCCAGGGGAGCACGGCGACCGGGCTGCGGGCCGCCTCGGCGGCCTGCTCGAACAGCTGGTCGTAGTTCATCGTCACGAACTCGCGCACCGGCAGCGAGGCGAGCAGGGTGTGCGTCAGTGTCGACCGGGACGCGGGCCGGAAGATGTCGGCGATCGTGGCGCGTAGCTGACGCTCGCCCTCTGCTGGGGTCGCGGCACGGGCGGCGAACCGTGCCTCGATCACGGCGGCCCAGTCGAGCAGCCGGTCTGTTGCCTGACCGAACTCCTCCTCCAACCCAACCCGGCTCGCCAACTGGTTGATCAGGCCCGGCCAGTCCGGCAGCCCGGCGGCGGTACTGACGCCGGCGCCGAAGAAGACCACCAGCTTTCCGGTCGCGGCCCAATCGGCGAGTTCACGCGCGCGCCCGAGCAGCGGCTCGCCAAGCTCGCTCCAGTACAGGGCTGGGTTGCGGCGGCGTACGGCCTGGGCGGCCGTGAAGCTGGGGTCATCGAAGGCGGCAAAGACGACGTCCTTCTCGACCCGGCCGGCGAGCTTGTCGGCCTCGGGCAGCAGCTCTTCGAGCAGCCCGCCGCGCGCGTGATCCTGACCTCCCGCACCCGAACCGATAAACGGGATCGCGAGAAGCGGCCGGCGCCGCAGCGCCGTGTGCGGGTGCTCCTCCCGAACGAACTGGTCGATCGCCTCGACATACCAGCCAAGCGCGTGTGCTTCCGTCCCGCCGGTGTCGGCGAACCAGACCGCCGGCCGGCCTGCCTCAGCCGCCCGAAGCCGCAGAACACGCCGCTCGCGGAGCCTCGCCCGCAGAGATGCCGGCAGCCGCCCGTTTTCGAGCAGCCCCACAATGTCCTCGCCGCCGTGCCAAGCCCGATTGACGTACCCCGCAGCATCACCGGGCAGCAGCCAGGCATCGCACGCCAACTTCGTGATATCGCCGCGCGTCACGAACAGGTGACCCACGATCACAGCCCTCGGCAAGATCGGGAGACACACGGCCGGACAGGGCGCGCAGGTCTGGACGCGCTCACGGCCTGTCCCGCCGGAAGGGAAGGCCGACCCTGCCGCCCTGGCAGCTTGGGCAGCGGCGCTGCCAGATATCGGACCCGTTGGCGCCGTACTCGTGCCCGCAGCTTCCGCAGCGAAGCCGGTAGATCCTCTGGTTGTGGTCGTTGCCTTGCAGCGCTGTCGGCTCGACCACGATCTGACCGTTGCGGTTGCGGTAGCCGACGGCGGTCGTGCCCTTCGACTGTCGGCCGGTCATGATCGAAAGCTTGCCGGCGTGGCGGCTTCCGCCTCCGCTTCCACGAGCGCCTGGTCATCAAGTCCGAGCCGGTCGAGGACGGTCTCGCGAGTAAGGGTGTCGGTGAGTTTGGTGGCGCTGTTCTGGTTGCCGTAGCGGCCCTTGAAACGGATCGCCTGTTTCCGCGGCAGCGCCTTGACCCACTCGACCGGAACGTACCACTCGGTCTCGTCGTCATCGAGAAGGGCAAGCTCGGCGAGCACAGGCGTGTTGGTCTCCGCCTCAGCGAGCGGCACCGGTTGTCCGTCGACCTCGATGGTGAAGTTGCGCAGAGGAGTGGGCGGGCCGGTGACCACGCCGACGCCGACGTAGCCGCGCCCGGGCAGGTTGACGAACACGCGGCCGCCGAGCGGCAGCTTCCGCAGAGTGCCCGAGTACCAAGGGGCGCCGCCCGCGGAGACGAAACCGTAAACGACGCGCGTCATCCCAGTCCCGGCTCTCGCCCTCACCGAAACTGACGTACCAGTCCTTGCCGTTCCAAGGCGCCTGCTGCTTCTTCGCCTGCCCTGCCCTGCGTGCAGGCGCCTCTTCGACTGGGTCAATCAACCAAGTGCGCGTCAGGTACTGGGCACCGTTCTCCTCGAAAGTCTGGAAGAACGCGACGTTGATCGGTAGCCCGAACCCCTGCGCGTAGCCGACGATCCGCTCGCTGGCCGGGTCGAGCGCGCTCGCCACGATCACCAGCTGATGCTCGCCATTGATCGTCTCCGGCGGCTCCAGCTGGAACGTCTGTCGGAACGCCTCGTCAAGGGTCGCCGCCGTCGCGGTAACGCCCGTAGATCTTACGCAGCTGCTCGCGGTCGAGATCGCGAACCCAATAGCCGTAATCCATCGCCTAGGCGACGACCTCGCGCGGCGTCCGCTGCTTCTTGACCTCGGCCACATAGACGACGCCGTCCTGGTCGAGGCAGAGCAAATCGACCCGCCCGGCGTACTCGGTCACGACCTGCCGACCGACCACAAGCAGCTGGTTCGGCAAACCGAGCAGACCAATATCGGCTTCCAGGATGTCTTCCAACAACCGCTCGTTCGCGAGCGCACTCCGCCCGACCGGCACAGCCTTCCCATCCTCGATCCGCCAGACAGAGACGCCGATCGGCACCGCGCAAGTCTACGCCCGCACCCGCCGCCCCACGCTCCCCCGCCCGTCGAATGAAAGGAAACTCCTCTCGTGGGAGCGGGAACGGAAACCTTCGTAGGGTCGCGCGTGAGTGGGCTCAGGCGAGGCCGCGTTCCTGAGCCAGGCGATCGCGCTCCTTCGTCTTCGCCAGCGCCTCGTCGATCGCATTGCACGTCAGGAGCAGGTCAATATCAACGTTGGCGTGCATCGCCCTCGGCACTCCCCGCCCGGTCTTGACAACGTGACTGGGTCTGATCGGCGGCCCAAGTTTGACGAGCGTTCCTGGCCCCCAGTTCTCTGTGCTCTCCGGGAACAGGTCGCGGAAGGCGCCGAACTGTTGAGCGTCGTCGACGTGGTGGATCGACTGAAGCTGGCCGCCGAAGCGAAAGCCAAAGTAGACCGGTGGCTCCTTCGGCCAGGACCGCCCCTCGCCGTACCAGTAGACGCCGCGGTCGTACGGAACCCGGCGGTAGGGGATCCCCAGCTCCGATGCCCCATTCGCCAACGCGACGACGAGCACTCGGTTGTCGCGGTGTGACTGCACGTAACCCGCTCCTTCCAGATAGTCGAGAAGCTCCCGCAGGAAGATCCTTGCTCGCTGCCCGCGCTCGTCCCGAAGCGCCTGCCTCAGCATCGCCGTCACATCCGTCAAGCCGACGGCGCTGATCGGGATCCCGCCGATCGACGAGCCAAGCGCATGCTCGACCACGGTCTGCGCCGCCGCGCTCCGGCGCGTCAGCACAACGAAGCGCTTCTCCACAGCCGCCGATCGGCGAAGCCGGGGCAGATACCTCTCCAGCTGACGCCTAGTCGGGGGCGCCCAGCCGCGCTTGGCCTCGACGACCAGGTGCAGATCCGTCGATTCGATCTCCACATCCGTGATCCCGATCAGCGTCTCGTCACGCTCGTGCCGTTGCAGCCGAATCAGCGCTGCCGCGGGATCGACGCCCGTCGTCTGCGCTGCGGCGAGGAAGAGCCGGAAGAACACGTTCGACTCGCACAGCGCCCACCCGATCGCGTAGGTGACGTCATTCTCGTCGGTCCCCAGCAAATCGAAGACCGTCGCGACCGGACGCTCCCCGAGTGTCAATCGAGCCATTTACACGAGCCTACGTCACCTCTGGGCGGCGGTGCGGCTGCTTCTCGACAACATCCGCGTCAAAGCACAAGGCTGTGTTGTCCAGCTGTTCGGTGCTCTCAGCAGGCGCCAGCTCCCTGGGCGAGCAAGGCGCGCCAGACGAGCGTCCTCCGCTCTTTCTCAAGAGCGCTCACGACACCGTGGCGATGGCTCTTTCAGATCGCAGACTGATGTCCGCTCGGGTTCAGGGCCTGCTCGCCGCGCTGGGATGTGAGGGAGCGTGGGCGGTCTGGTCTACCCACGTCGATCCTTGCTTGGCGCCTCGAAGGCCCGGTGTTTGAGCCGTGACAGCGTCCTCGACCCCCCTGCACGCGAAGCTGAAGTTCGGATCAGGCGCCTCTGCCGTTCAGCGGCAGCCGCCTGCGGCGGCGAGCGGTTCCATCCGCGCGAGCAGATCGTCCACGAGCTCGCGTGAGGCTCGGTGTTCGGCGAGGACTTCACAGAGTGTCTCGCCGAGCCGCTCGAAGTCGAGCGCGTGCAGCCCGTGCTCGTAGCGAGGAAGCAGCCCGCAGGCGTGCATCACCTGCGTTTTCCCGGTTAGCGCGGAGTAGCGCATCTTGATCGCGCCGAGCCGGACGCTGTCGTTCCGGGTCGTCTCCGCCAACAGCGCCGCATCCTCGACGACCGCGTCGAGTTGCGCGAGCGTCTCTCGCAGCGACTCTTCCAGGTCGACCTGGTGTGGCAGCGGCTCCCGGGCGAGATGATCCCTCCAGATCGTCTGGCATTGGCGTTCGCTCAGCCCGTGGCGGCCGGCGATTGTTGCCCAGGCCAGGCCGCGTGCGCGGTCGGCGACGATTCTCTGGTCGCGGATGACCTTCTCGCGGGCGGCTGGGCGTGCGGCCATTGGCGGCATAGTGCCGGGCAGAAGCGGACGGACTGCGCGGGGCCGATTCCACGGGAGCGCTAACGTCAAAGAGCGCGAGCGCAAGCACGGCAGGATCCGTCGCCGCCACAGCAACACGTCTGTGCGCTAGTAGGGCTGCGGAGCAGTCAGCCGAAGCCCATGACGCTCCACTCGGCCGGGCAGCAGACGGGCTGGAAGGCCAGATTCTGGGTCCGATTGCAGGCGCGAGCAGCCAACGCCTGTCCCACGCAAGGTGGGCATTGCCTACTGCAATGTTACTTCGAGAACTTCCTGAGGGAAACCGAGCGGCTGAAGCTCCCCGCCGCTCCAACTGACTTCGCAGACGAACGACCGAGCTTCGACATTCGAGCCGGCAACTTCAAGGTTAAGCCGAACATGCTTCCCTGGCAAGAGGTTTACGGGCGCGCCAGGAAGTACAAGCTGAGCGGCAGTCTGCTGGCCACTTGTGCGGCGCAACTCCACCAAGTCCACCCACCGCGAGGCGCCCGATGGGACGGCCTGAACCGTTCGCGACGAGTGAGGAACCCGAAGTGCCTGTCCTCCCGCGGGGAGCAGAGCATGGATGGGTTTTGCAATAGCCTCCGATACATTCGAAAGAAAGACCTCGACACCCGTGGCTGTATTCCTCTTGGGTACGGCGGTGATCCGCAGCCGGAAAATGGCGAGGTCCACGTGGTCTGATTTCATTCGGACGACATCTTCGTACAGATCATGAGATATGAGCAGCTGCGGACGGCGCTGCCATTCTCGGAGAGATTGCAGGAGCCCCACAAAGAGGGCCACGATCACGGCGACGAACGTCGCGATCACACCGAGCGCGTCCCAACCGAATGTCCAGGGACCGGACTGAAGCGTCACGGTTACGCCGCAGACCCGGCACGCCTGTGGCTGCTGACCAACGACGGCTCCTCCGGCGGGTAAGCGAGCCCGGGGCGGCCGCCCTGACAGTTGGGGCAAAGGCGCAGATGGATGTCCGAGCCGTTCGCGCCATACTCGTGCCCGCACCGCTCGCAGCGGAGAACATAGATCTTCTGGTTAAAATCATTTCCTGCCAACTTGGTCGGCTTGACCACGACTTGGCCGTTGCGGTTTCGGTGGCCGACAGCGGTGGTGCCTTTCGAGCGCGCTTTGCTCACGAGGCGGAGGATGTCTCGGCTTCTGCCTCTTCAGCGGCTGCCTCCGCATCGACGAGCACTTCGTCGCGGAGTGCAACGCGGTCGAGGACGGTCTCGCGAGTGAGTGGCCCCGTCAGCCTGGTTGCGCTGTTCTGGTTGCCGTAGCGGCCCTTGAAGCGGATCGCTTGTTCCCGCGGCAGCGTCTTCACCCAGCGGACCGGAAGGAACCATTCGGTGTCGTCGTCATCGAGCGCGGCAATGTCGGTAAGGGCGGGTGTCTCATTCGGTGCGGGTGCGAGGGGTACTTGTTGGCCCTCGACTTGGACGTTGAAGTCGCGCAGCGGCGTTGGCGTGGCGGTGACGATGCCGCCCCCGACGTGGCCGCGCCCGGGCAGGTTCACGAAGACGCGGCCGCCGACTGGCAGCTTCTTGAGGGTTCCGGAGTACCAGCGGCCCCTGCCGGCGCAGACATAGCCGTGGCGGCGCGCGTCTTCCCAGTTGTGCGACTCGCCCTCACCGAAGCTGAGGTACCAATCCTTCCCGTTCCACGGCGCCTGCCGCTTCTTCTGCCGCCCTCCGCCGCACACCGGCGCCTCCTCGACAGCGTCAATCAGCCAGGTACGGGTCAGATATTGTGAACCGTTTTGCTCGAATGTCTGGAAGAACACGACGTTGACTTGGAGGCCGAAGCTCTGCGCGTAGGTGACGATCCGCTCGCTGGCCGCGTCGAGCGCGCTGGCGACGATCACCAACTGGTGCTCGCTGTTGATCGTCCCCGGCGGTTCCAGCTGAAATGCTTGCCGGAAACGGCCATAGATCTCCCGCAGCTGTTCATAGCCGAGATCGCGAACCCAGTAGCCGTAGTCCATCGCGTGGGCCACGACCTCGCGCGGTGTCCGCTCCTTCCTGATATCGACCACGTACAGCCTGCCGTCCTGGTCGAGGCAGAGCAGATCGACCCGCCCCGCGTATTCGGTCACGCCCTGCCGGCCGATCACGAGCAGCTGGGTCGGCAACCGAGCAGACCAACATCGGCTTCGAGGATGTTTCCAGCAGCGGCTCGTTCGCGAGCGCACTCCGCTCGACCGGCAACGCCTTGCCACTTCGATCCGCCAGACAAAGACACCGATCGGCACGCACCTACGCTACAACGTTCGATCCTGAAAGGGCAAGGACGCGGCTGCCTGGCGCTTCGCCGGACGTGCCCCCTGCTCGTCGAGCGCCTTCCGTCGACGCGAGCAATCGGGTATCACGAGACCCGCGATTTCGGATGCGCTCGTGCACAGCCGGCTACTCCGGGAGGCTTGACACCTCCGGATGCGTTTGACAGATTCCGACTGAGTATGAGCTTCGTGCCGCCTGCGGGGACGACGCTGCCGCTCCAGCCGGATGGGCGAGCCGCCTGCTTCTTTTCGGGATTCTTCCACCAGGTGGTGCGCGATGTCCGGGCCGGTGTGGGAAGTCAGGAGGGATCGGAGCGTGACGACCTACAACAGCACCTGAAGGCGCATGCTGACCCTTCAGATGCCGGGTGCGACGACTTGAAGCACGGTCCGAACTACGACCCTCCGTGCGCATACAAGATCTTCCTTGCGCAGCTCGATCCAGGCGACTGGATCCCCATGGAGCAACGGTGGGAACAGCACGGCGCGGATTACGTGAGAGCACACTGAGGCCCCCGGCAGGTCCTGCTCGCGGGGCAGGTGAGGGCCGACTTCGAGGGGCGACGGGGGAAAAACAACTTGCGCCAGTTTGGGGCGTCGAAAAGCGGCACCAGGCGCTGGGTTGAGGGCTGGGTGAGGCGGCTGGCACAAGTTCGAGGCTCGACTTCGTGACGGTCGAGAAGGCGAAGGTCATCGGGTTTGCCGAGTCACCGTAGTTAGGAACGGGCAGATCAGGGAGTGCTGTAGGCGACCGTCGCGTAGTCGGAGCTACCCGTTGACCCCACGCTTTCCCCCGTGACGAACAGCTTCGAGCCATCCGGGCTGAGGCCGAGAGCTGTGGCGCCGCCTCCTGTTCCCAACCCTTGGACGTGGTAGAGCTTGGTCCAGAGTTGAGTACCAGTAGCTGCGGCATAGGCCGCGGTTCCGTATTCGGGCGGCCCAACTGCTCCTGCGACGAACAGCTTTGAGCCGTCCGGACTGACACCGAGTGCTGTGGCGCTCCCGCCGCTGGTGCCTGGCGGGCCGGTCCACCCTTTCACCCAAAGCTTGCTGCCGGTCGCGGTGCCGTAGGCGACAGTGGCCCAACCGCTAGGGGTCGTCCAACTCCCTCCCGTGACGAAGAGTTTCGAGCCGTCCGGGCTCACTCCAAGCGCCCGCGGGATGTCATCGCCGTAGCCGGGTCCACTCCAGCGCTTCGACCAAAGCTGCGAGCCGCTGGTGGCGTCATAGGCCAAAGTGGCGTAGTCGTAACGGCTAGCCGGCAACGCTCCCCCAAGTCCGGTGACGAACACCTTCGAGCCATCGGGGCTAGCAACGACAGCATCGCCTTCAACGGAAGACTCGGATTCGGATGTGCCCCAACCTGCGAAGCGCGCAACCCACTGCTCCTTGCCTGTAGTGGTGTCGTAGGCCACGGTTGCGCAGTCCTGGCGGGCGTTATATGCGACGTCGGCACTTCCCGTGACGAACACCTTCGAGCCGTCCTGGCTTATCGCAAGGGCGTTGGCGCGGTCGTGGAAGCTGCTTGGGCCGTTGTAGCGTGTCGCCCAGAGCTGCTTCCCGGACGCGGCGTCATAGGCCAGCGTGGCGTAGTCGGTGTTGGTGCTCGGGCTAGGCCCGCCATAGCTTGCTCCTGTGACGAATACCTTCGAGCCGTCCGGACTGATACCCAATGCCCGAGCGTCGTCTTCGACGTTTCCCGGACCGTTGTAGCGCTTCGCCCAGAGTTGCTTCCCGGTCGCGGCGTTATACGCGAGGGTGGCGTAGTCGAAGTCGTAGTCGCGGCTCGACCCATAGCTTGAGCCTGTAACGAACACTTTCGAGCCATCCGGACTCACGCGGATGGCCACAGCGTCGTCTTCGCGGTTTGCCGGGCCGTTGTAGCGGACTCTCCAGAGCTGCTGCCCGGTCGTGGCCTCATAGGCTACCGTGGCGTAGTCGTTAGTATCGTCCTGATACGAGCCGCCGTGCAATCCGCTGCTCGCTCCGGTGACATACAGCTTCGAGCCGTCCGGGCTAACCGCCAGCGCTGAGGCACCGTCCGTCCCTTTGGCAGGGCCGTCGTAGCGGGTTGCCCAGAGCAGTCTGTCCAGTCCGTTGTAGGAGCCACCCGTGAGCGTTCCTTGCGTCTCGGGTGTTCCGTCCGCATACGTCCCGTCGGCGTACGGGTCAGGCGCATTCCAGAGGCTGCTTAGTGGCGTGACGACTAAGCCGAGGCCGTCCAGGTTGGCGACCTTGGTGCCGATCTCGAAATGGACGTGCTGTCCGGTGGAGCAGCCGGTCGACCCCATCACTCCGATCTGTTGACCCTGCTCGACCGCTTCGCCAACGTTGACGACTCGCGATCCCGGTGCCATATGTCCGTACAACGTGTAGTACTTCGTCGGGCCGTCGTCGTGCTGAATGACGACGACCTCTCCGTAGCCCTTCGGATGCCCCGGCGCGTACTTGCAGTCACCGCCTGGAAGATCCAGAAACGAACCAACGACGGTTCCGTCATAAGCGGCCACTACGGGGACATCCGCATTGGGATTGGCGACGTCCTCGGCGAACTGGTGCTCGGACGCCTTGTGTTGTGCCGCGTTCTGTGTGATGTGCCCAGTAGCGGGCCAGATGAAGTCATCCGGCGACGTGCCCGATGTCGCCCGAACCTCGCGCGTTGCACCCGTAGGAATCCTTGGTTCTCCGTGGCCTGAGGCGCTTGCCGTGCCTGCCGCGCCAGCCGCCGAGCCAACAGCGGTCACCGCCAAGAGGGCACTAACAAGCATCGCGTTGTTTGGGCATCGAAAAACCACGAGCCGTATCGACGATGACACAAAGCTCCCAGCTTGTCTATGGACCAGACGACTGATCTTTGCAAACGAGCAAGTTCGCGCCTTGTCTCAGACTTGTCCGACGGCGAAAACGCGTATGGGAAAGGCGCGCAGGTCACGTGGGTGTCAAAGCCGGAACGTGGCCAAGACCTCGCGCCTCACTTGCTGACGGAAGAAAGACGGCTGGGGGGCGCCGGGGCGATTCATCGCGGCGCAAGCGCAGGTAGTCAATCCCAGATCGTGCCTGGGTCAAGCCCGCGGCCACTTCCACTGCAACGCAGTCTCGCCGTCGTCGGGCGCTTCACTCATGTCGCTGCGCTCGGCCCCGGCCACCGGTCGGCCAGGTAAAGGTCGAGTTCGTCGCCGGGCATGATGCGGCTGGAGTTGTTCATGCGGACGTAGAAGACGCGTTCGTTCTTGCTGGTCTTCGCCCAGATCGGCTGGGATGAGCGGGCGACGTCGAGGCGGCATAGTTCGGCGGCGTCGTGGGGGACGATGCGGGCGCGTGTGCGCATGACTGCTGCCTCGCCGAGGGCGTTCGCGAGGTGGGTGGTTAGCCAGTTGACGAGGCCGTCGCCGTTGGCTGGTTTGACGTGTGGATAGTC
>Ga0070741_10004378_pt1 | contig 33044 bp, 25 predicted proteins | sample Coa_R1_4_FD_66440 | JGI IMG/M metagenome (GOLD analysis project Ga0070741, IMG submission 66440) | Surface soil microbial communities from Centralia Pennsylvania, which are recovering from an underground coalmine fire - Coalmine... | ecosystem: Environmental > Terrestrial > Soil > Unclassified ... | reverse complement strand
GAGATTTCAATGGCAGGATGGCTATGGAGCCTTTTCAATTGGCGCTTCACAAATCCCGCAGGTGAAATCCTATTTAGCTAAACAAAAACAGCATCACCGAAAGACAACGTTTCAAGAAGAATTTATTCAATTTTTAAAGAAATACGAGATCGGTTACAACGAAAAATATTTGTGGCGACAGATAAGGTCCGACCCCTTCAGGGTCGGAGAATCTTATCTATGCTTTCCGTGGGCGACGCTTCGCTTTGCCCACGGCTATTAACTTTTTGCCCTTTGGGCAAATCAAAGGTTTTCCGCATAGCAAAGCGGCGGAGCCGCGCAAGTTACCGTAGATGGTCAAACGCAAGCGAGCGCTTCGTCAGCGTTAGAAATGTCCAGATTTCAGAGCGGCGCAGCCACGTATGGTTACTGCCTGCCGGTGGGTCATCGACACCGCCGCACAGCAAAGCGGCCGCAGAAAACCTGGACACCCTGCACTTACGGGGTTTCGGCTATGGGAATAGCCGAAACCCCGAAACCGGCGACAGATTCCGGGGGAGTCGCTCTGTCGCCCTTTTCAAGCGCTGGAAGGGCACGGTGACGTTGTCGCCAGCGTCGCTTGCTCGACAAATCCCGACGAATAGAGCCTTAGCGATGACCGGATTCGGTCGCCGCTGACGCGACTTTCGAGGTCACAACAACCACCTACGACGCTGCAGCCGCGCTGTTCGGAGCCTGGCGTCGTCGTCTTCCGCTGATCAGATAGAGCGCCGCTCGGACGTCCAGCAGCGGATCGGCCGAAGGCTCAATTCCATCAACACGCGGAATCGGATCGAAGATGATATGTTGCTGCTCGGCCGGATTATTGGCAACCACCCGGTTCAGTTCTACTGTTCCCAACTCGATCTGCTCGCGGTCTTCAGGCCAATGCACCGTGGAATCGTCGGTTATATCTGTCGGCGCCGCAACCTGCACGACGATCTTAAATCGAATGGGAGACTTTGTTACACGCTCGACGATTTCATCGAAATGATAATTTGGTGAGAGGCTTGAAACCTGCTCTGCCGGTAAATAATCATTTCCGAGCTCCGGAATTATCCGATAGCGCCCGAACTTTGTTTCCCCGGCCGCATTGGTGAACGCAAGCGCCGTCACGCCAAAATAGGTTTCCCGCGCGAGACTGGAAGGAAAAGGTTGGTTTGCCGTCACGAATGCCAGAGCGGCGGGATGGGAGCCCAGGAACTTCTCGATCGGTTTTGGCGAGGGTACGTCAGGACCGCTCTGGGCGGCTGCGTGAAGAAATTCCAAGAACTCCGCTGGGGTATGCGTCGGAAAAGAATCGAGCGAATGACTGACGATATCTGTGTGGACGTGCTCGCCCATAAAAAATCGAATCGCAAACCCGCGCGGATTCGCTTCCGCGGTGTTATCAGGTATCGCGGGAATCCCGGTTGAATTTGAGAAACGAGCCTCCACCCGTATCGGGCCTCCATTCAGATGCGGAGCTCGGGAAAGTTGCCGGGCCGTCGCAGCCGGCGTGAATGTTCCGCTCAGCAATTCGCCTTTCGCGTGAGCAGGTCGAAATCCGGGGTGTACTCCGAACAGTTTGTCAAACGCCTGCAATAGATCGTTGGCTAGAGAGACGATGCGTTCATCCTGTGGTAATGGCATTAGGTGGCCTCCTTTTGAGATCAATTGGTCGGGTTGTGATTGAGGGGTTAATGATACACGCTGTCCGCAACCCACAAAAGTTGCCGTAGACGCCAGTTGACGCTTAGACCTTTAAACAGAAGGTTATAGACTGTGACGCCAATTGGCCAAGTCCTAAGACCTTAGTATTTGGCCATCTGGTGTAACGCTGGTCAGGAATGAGCAAACGCTTTGAACGCTATGACTTGCAGCAAAAAAGCGGGTCCAGTTCTGTTGTCCCCGGAAAATTGCGTCTAGATATGTAAAGGGAAATTCCAGGCTCTACGGGACGAGGCAGCACGGCCGAAACGACCGGACAACCGAATTTGGCCAAGTGATGTCATCCTGTCACAGCTGGAATAAGCTCTTTCAGTGGTGCAGGTTACGCTGTGACACCTCAGTGTAACAGACGGACTTCGTGGCCCAACTGATGGCACACCGGTTCAGTGTCCAGGCTTTAGCTTGCCATCTTCTAATGGCGGGCAGCCTGAAGGCTGGACTCTGAACTTTGCAATGTGCTGTCACACGTGTCACAACACTGTAAGCTCTTTGCTATCTGTTAGTACCGCTGTGACAGCCACTGTGACATCAGGCTAAAACGGCCGAATTCGGCCATTTGACGTCACACACGAACAGCCAGGGTTACGAACAATCGCGCTTTGCCTTTGCACGCCGAATCAATCAAGGTTATTCTAAGCTTCTGTTTCTTAGGTTGTGCTGGGTACGGTCAAACCAGCCTTATCGAATACCGAAATCATCTTGCTTTGCAGAAGGGAATTCTTATGGGCGCATTTTCCAAAAAGACATCCAGAAGAGAATTCGCGAAAACCACCGCTAAAGCTGCCGCCTTGCTGACGTTCGGCGGCGCGCTTGTGCCAACTGAAACGAGCGCCAAACCCGTCATTCCAACCGAGGCTACTGTGCAGCAACCGCAAGGGAATCAGACGCCGCCTGCGGGACTCGACGCGTTGACGCAGTATGTCAAAGACAAGTACGGCAAATACCTTAACGATGCGCAGTTCGCTGATGTAAAACAGGGAATCGAGCGCAACTTGCGCACGTCGGAACGGTATGGTCGGCTGAAGCTCGAAAATGGCGACGAGCCCGTCTTTCGCTTTCACGCTTAGTGGCGATTGGAAACTAACAGGAGGATTCCGTGCTGAACGAAGAGACTTTCTTTGCACCCGTACGTCAGTTAGCAGCAAAAATCAGGTCGCGCCAGATTTCTTCGGTTGAGTTGACCGAGGGCTATCTGGATCGCCTGGAAAAGATCGGTCCGAGACTGGGCGCTGTTGTCACCATTACGCGCGATCTCGCAATGAAAGAAGCGAAAGCGGCAGACCGCGAGATTCGCGCCGGGAAATATCGCGGACCACTGCACGGAATTCCGTACGGCGTCAAAGACTTGCTGGCAACAGCGGGCATTCCTACAACCTGGGGCGCTGCGCCATACAAGAATCAGGTCTTCAATTATGACGCGACGGTCGTAACTAAGCTGCGAAAAGCTGGCGCGGTGCTCGTCGCGAAACTGGCGATGATCGAGCTGGCCGGCGGGCTTGGTTATAACAATCCGGATGCTTCGTTCACCGGTCCGACGCGAACCCCGTGGAACCTGGGTTTCTGGAGCGGCGGTTCTTCGAGTGGACCGGGATCCGCAACGGCCGCCGGGTTGGTGGGGTTCTCCATAGGGTCAGAGACTTCGGGTTCGATTGTTACTCCTTCGGCGTATTGCGGGCTTGCTGGCCTGCGACCGACATACGGACGGGTGAGCCGTCACGGAGCTATGGCGTTGTGCTGGACGTTAGACAAGCTGGGACCAATTTGCCGAAGCGCAGACGATTGCGGGTTAGTTTTGGCGGCAATCGCCGGTGTTGATCCGGCCGATCCAACTTCAGTTGCATTACCGTTTACGTATTCGCAGACCTCCCAAAGGACTCGGCGATTCAAGATTGGCGTTCTTAAGAATGCAACCAGCGGATGCCAGCCCGAAGTTCAGAAAAATTTCGAAGACTCTTTGAAAGTGCTGAGCGAATTCGCCGACCTGGACGATACAGCGGAATTTCCCACGGACCTTCAGTATGGTGTTGTCGGTACTATAGTTGCGGCCGAAGGTGCCAGCGCATTCCGTGAGATTATAGAGAACGGCAAAGTACAGGAACTACAGACTCCACGTGATCGCATCGGCGGATTCACCGCGATGACAGTATTCGCAGTCGATTACATCGATGCGATGCGTCACCGTGTTAAGGTTCAAAAAGGTATGGAAGCGGTCTGCGCGAAATATGATGCAGTCGTAGCGCCATCCAGGAATACGGTCGCTTCACCGATTGACGTAGATTTCGACAAAGCTTTTCCGGAGATGCGCAATCAAAGACCAGGTGCACCAGCTCCTCCGGTTATCGCCGCCGGGAATCTGGCAGGGCAACCGGCGATTTCGGTTCCGAATGGCTTTGGCCAGAACGGGTTACCGACTGGCATCCAATTCCAAGGCAAGGCATTCAGCGAGGATAAATTGCTGGCCATTGCGAACGCTTACCAAAAAGCGACCGACTGGCATACAAAGCATCCCAAGGTCTAACCTGGAAGAGGACGCTCGCAGAGGCTATCTTTCCTCATAGCTGGCGTCAATTATCTTCCAGCCCTGGCTGGTTTTGCGAAACCGGATTTTCTCAGCTTCCTGGCGAACAATGGGAGTGGTTTGACGATCTTCTGTCAGCTTTCCATTAAGAGTGGCGCTGACAATTGCGTCAGCGTGATCGCCATGAATCGCTAAGTTCTTTACCTGCACATTTGTTAGCGTCATGTCGTGGACCTGGTCCTGCTTACTGTCTGTATCGGTTTTTAATCGACGCTTTACTTGTTCGAGATGAGTTCGGACCGTTGGATCGGACATGTCGAAGTACTTATCCAGTTTGTTGTAGTCTCGGTCATTAACCGCCTTGGCTAAGTCGGCTGAAGCATTGTTAATCAAATCCTGTATCGCTTTTTTGTCGTTTGATTCGTCTGTCGACGGTGTTGACGCAGTCCCCCCCGAAGACGCTGTCGGTTGCGACGCAGGGTTTTCTGTATTTGAACTAGAATTCGATGATTGATTCGTAGGTTTGCAACCGACGTAAATGAAAAGGGTTAACAGACTGATGCAGAGTACTGCCGTGGAAACATTTCGTCGCATGTGGTTTTTCTCCCGAAATGAACGGTTGTTTATTGTCTTTATTATTCTGGAAAGCTAAGCAAGAGAAATGCCCGATTCTGTCAAATTCTTGCCCTATTTGGGTCATTTAGTCACCATTTGGACAGTTCTTTCTGCGTCTCAGGTTGACGACTATGGAAATCTGCGGTCGCAACTTTGTTATAATCGTTGCGATTGTTTCAAATAAAGCTAACATCATCAACTGAATCTGAGAGAATAACCGAAACTGACATCTCGCAAACCCATCGAATGATGCTCGGCAGGTCGACCGGTACCAAGTTTGTATTAGTAGTGAGCGAACGGCGGGATTACGGAGGGTAAGGTTATGAAAGGTCAAGTGATTGTAAAGCTCGGTTCGAAGCAAGCAGTCGAATCTGCCATAGACGGACTGGAAGTCTTATGGATCAAGGATCTGGGCGACGGTCGCATGGCTGCAGCGGTGGTTCTGCCTTTTTGCGGGAGATAAACGGCTTTGCTAATGAATTTCGTCAATATAGAAGACTTCGACCGCATCGACGTACAGCAGCGCACGCCCAGTGTTTCGTATCTTGATTGAATCTGCTCTGGTTAAGTTCAATCCAGCCAAATCGACTAAACCTCCGGCATCTCTACCGGAATCGGCTTCAACCCATCTTTCTCTGTCAGCACTCTTAACCCATACTTGAAATTGTGGGTTTCCCGCAGTTTTGGCGTACACGCGAATATCGGGGCCACTGCCATTGTGAAAATAACGGTCTTTGGACATCTCCAGGACCAATTCACCGCCTGAGCGAATTGTCGCATATCGACCATCTTCCGGGCCTGTTGCGAATTGAGGATTATCCACGTCAGTGCTTTCGTCTGCCCTGCTTATCTGAAAATAGTGACCGTAATTACCCGATGATTGTGCGTTGGCGCTGAATGGATCGATAGCGACGGAGGAGTTCCGAGGCTGTGACATTATTCCCACGATAGTCGGAGGTTGATTAGGATCATCTGCGTCCAGTTTCCATTGACTCGATTCCTGAACCAGAGCAATCTCCTCTGCCTGCGATCTTACAACTCCATCCGAACCTCGCCCCACAATTGTCACGATTACCCTGGCGGTTCGACCCGTAATTTTGGAATCGATTATGTCCAGTTTGATCAGGTTCTTATTCAACTGTTTTAGGGATGATTCAAGATTAGTTTGATCTTGTCCGATTACTCCGGGTTTTGTCGCTTCGGAATAACATGCTGCCAGAGCCTTCGGGTTAGCGGACTTTACCGCGCCAGCCCAGGCGTGAATGGTCGATTGCGGCGAAGAATAATCGAATGACGAGCCAAAATAAGGACCAAACAAATAGTTGCCCCCCACGGCAAGACCGCCGAGCGCAATCATGATCAATACGATCGGCACCAGTGGCCGACGTTGTCCGGCAAGCGGTCCGAGCTTCAACGATACCGGTCCTTGACTCACAGGTGGCGCTGGGCGATTTACTACTGGCTGAGACGGAGTGATTGAGCTGACCTTGCGCCCACAGTTGCTGCAGAATCTGGCGCCGGGTCTGACAATAGCTTTGCAGGAACGACAATTCATAAATGCCACGGCTTTAATCGTGTGTTATGACGCAATCTGGGGCAAGGTCGTTAACAATGATAGACCACTTCTTTACAGAGTAAAGTGGAAGATTTGGTGAAAAAGTTTCTGCCCTCGTTTAAGGATAATGAATCGAAGAGTTACGAGAGAGCGGCTCGCGATACGCATCGCACCGGTCGCCGCTCAATTTCGATTAGGGGCGAGACATTTACTTGTTGAATGTTATATGACTGGTCTTTGTAGCGGCTTCCACGCACGAACCGCCGCCGGTGGCGTCCCATGGGATCGAATCAACATTCTCTTTATGGACAATCCGCGCGTCTTTGAATTGGAACAGGACCACATTGGCCGACCAATCGGCAGCGCCAGGTTTCGTGAAGCTCACTAGTTTGAGCGACGTCAGGGCATTCCACTGTTTGAAGAACAGATCAAGGTCAAAGTTTTGCTTTCCAGTCTGCGGATTGTATTCGGCTGGACGTACTGCACTGTTCCACTCTACCATCCATTGATCTGTTCCGTGAAGATCAACTTGAATCGCGCTCAGACCAAGCGCCGCAAAAGGAAATGCGCCACCGACGCCTGCTATGGATTCTTGCTTCGGTTTGAAAAAGATTTCGTGCTTATCATCCCAGCTATACGCTGTATCGAAGGCTCCTGACGTCGAAGCAAATTTGCCGTTATCTCCAGCCAGAACCAAGTAGTTGACAGTCATGTTGTAATCGACATTCTTATCCAGCGGCTTGCACTCGACAGACTTGCAATCAACCCTGAGATTGAGAAAGACCTGAAGGTTAATCTTGTTAGTCGTATTGTCGTATTTAACATCGCCCACACCAAGATGGAAAAACACGGGCTTCTTTGCGTCACTTTTGGCGCACATATCGAAACCGTTCAGGATCACTTGATAAATGCCGCGGTTTTTGACTGCCATTTCGGCTGGAACCGACACCGGAATGGCCATGCTTATAGTCTCGTCTTCTTTACCCGTGACTTCGAAATTCGTCGAGCCGGATTGAAATCCAACATCAGGTGAAGATATCTCTGTAAAATAGGAACGGAATGTAGCTGTGTCAGAACCTGATCCAGACGCTGCTGCATGAGTAACGTCCGCATTGAATTCGCTGGCGTTCTGGTCAGAGAATTTTACGAAATCACCCATTCGATTCAAACGGTGATTGTAGCCCCATTGTTCTTCGAATCCCCGCCAGATTACAGCCCCGTTATAAGCACCTTGCTCTCTGCCACCAAATTGATTTCCTTTTGATGGTTGATTGAATCCGATCAACAACAGTGAGAGCAACACTGCTGCTGCCATTGTAAATTGTTTCATTGTTCATCGACTCCTTCTGGGCCGTAGAGTCGAGATTTTAACCTAACGAACGGTTGAGAGGCTAGTCCGGACTATATTATCCGGCCTGTCCGGAATGCTGAACGGTTGCCTTTCGCTCCAGCTTACCCCAGCCGACTATCGAGCCCCTGATTGCCGTGATCGTAGATTTGATCGCAACGTAATACATTATCTGGCGATAACAGAATCGTTGCGGCAGTAGTAAGATCAGTAGCTTCCAATTTTCTTTCGGCTCAAGAATGAAAGCCACAACGGCCGCGATGACTTCGATTAACAGGAATAACGTGTAATAGAACAATGCCCACTGTAGTGTGTCGGTAGAATAATCATTTGGGTGTTCAACCATTCCCCAGACAGTCGCCAGCAGCGAGCCCACCATCATTAAGTCCATCACCGGTGAAATCAGCGGAAAGAAGATCTGGAAGATAAGCACATTCGGAATCGCCAGAATTCCCATTGAACCGTATTTCGGACGGAACAGAGTATGTTTGTGCTTCCAAACCGCCTGAAGAGTACCGAACATCCAGCGGAAACGTTGCTTCACAAAGCCGCGAATGGTGTCGGGCGCTTCGGTGTACGCGATGGCTTCTTCTTCGTAATTGATCTCGTAGCCCATTTTCAAAATGGTGAGCGTAAGATCGGTGTCTTCGGCAAGAGTGTTGTCTGGGAAACCGCCTGCTTCGACAACCAGGTCGCGTCTCCACGCACCGATAGCGCCGGGAACCACCGAGATGCAATTAAGCGCATCGAACGCTCGCCTGTCCAGGTTCTGGCTGGTGATATACTCCAGCGCCTGCCATCGGGTCAGCATATTAATGCGATTTCCGACCTTGGCATTTCCGGCGACGGCGCCGACTTCGAGGTCGGCAAAATGGCGAACCAGTTTGCTAATGGCATCTTTCGCAAAGATTGTGTCAGCATCCAGCGCTACTATGATCTCTGCCTTTGAACGGTTGATCCCGTAGAGCAACGCTTTCGCTTTGCCGCCATTCTTAACTCGATAGACTGAAAGGCGTTTGTCATTACCAAACTCGTTCATCGCCTTATCGTAAGTTTCGTCAGTTGAACCGTCATCGACTACGACAATCTCAAAGTTCGCGTAATCGGAATCAAGCAGCGCTTTAACTGATTTACAGATCACGCGTGCTTCGTTATAGGCCGGCATCACGACCGTCACCGAAGGGCAATAGTCTTCGGGATATGTGCTATGTCGCCATCGCCACCATTCCCCGAGCGCCAATACGACCACAAAGACCAATCGCATGATTCCCAGAACAATTCCAGTCAGGAACAAGTAGTGAATGATCGTTCCGAGTTCCGTTAGAATGATGAATCCAGCGTCCGTCAACCCCGCCGTAAGTCTTTCCCCGGGTGGAATCGGCGGCATTACTGAGTCACGAGAAAGGCCGACAAGCTCAGACACCGTTACCAGTTTGAATTGTCGATCTTTAAGCCCCTGGATTATTCGCGGCAGCGCAGCCAGCGTCTGCGAACGATCCCCACCGCTGTCGTGCAGAAGAACAACGTTGCCCTGACCTTTAACGGCCTTGTCTATGGTTCTGTTTACGATTTCGTCAACGCCAGGGTTTTTCCAATCCCCCGGATCGATCTGCATTCCAATTGTGTGATATCCGAGACTACTGGTGAATTGTAGAGGCTCAACCTGGTCCGGAGCATCGGGTTCAACATCTTCGGCGTACGGGGGCCTGAACAACAATGAACGACGGCCGAGTCGGCTCTCAAACAATCTTTCAGTCGCATTTAATTCCAATCCGAACTGCTGCTGGCTGATAATCGAAGTATTCGGATGCGTAAATGTGTGGTTGCCGATCTCGTGACCTTCGTCCAGCATTCTCTGCAAGAGATTCGGATTCATGTCGGCTTCAAGTCCAATCACGAAGAAGGTTGCCGGAACATTATATTGTTTCAGGATATCTAATATCTTTGGAGTGTTCCTGGCATCCGGCCCGTCATCGAAAGTCAGGGCAATCATCTTATCATTCGTGCCCCAGCGTGTGATCACGTACGGCGATGGGTATTGAATAACTTTTTCATTAGTTATTAATCCCTGCTCATCGTTGTAGGTAATGTCGCGTCTTCCGTCGTGTGGGGTTGAAGTAACCTGGAGCACTTCGCCGTGACCGTGGTAATCCAGATCGTAACCGGATCGCATAGTCGTCAGCATGTCCGCAGCCTGGTGATCGAGGTTCAGACGATGCTCGAACACATTCCAGATCAACGGGTCTTCCGCGCCGAGTCGCCACAACGCATAACCATGCGGATTGAACTTCTGAGCTTCTTTAACCTGATTGAATGCTGTCACCGCATTCAGAAACCAAACGTGTCTGAGCGCATCGTTGTCATCGTAATAATCGAAAGTCGGATTCAGCGTGCCAGAGTCGAGCGTTATCTTTCCCTGTGACTCGTCAGCCGTTTGGATCGCGTCCTGGTAGGCGTATTCTTTGGCAGAGTTGGTCTTGTCATCCCAGTCGTATGCATAATTGCCCAGCGCAATCACATATTTTTCAGCCGGTACATCCGCGAATCTTTTGTGAAGTGCAGTCGCATACCAGTCCTGTGCTGCCGGCGGTCCGGGCTCGCCGTTGCTGTCGTGCTGGTCATATGCCATCAGGATAAGGAAATCGCTGTTCTGTGATAACGCTTTGTAATCGTACGATTCGTCGTCGAAGGGAACCGATTCTGATACTTCCAGCCCGAGCGCGTGAAACCTGTTGTACAGGTCTCGCATAAATATGACCAGATTGTCCTGACTGTCGTCGGGTACGGCTTCAAAGTCTATGCTGATGCCGGTGAAATTGTTTGACTGGATAACCCCGAGCAAGTTTTGGATAGCTCGCTCGCGCTTATCCGGATCGCCCAGCATCTGGGCCAGTTTTTCGTTTTCCCAATGTCTCTGCTTTGGATTGAAATTATTTACAATCGGACAAATCGGCAAATTTGGACGGTGATCATGAACGTATTGAAGCACCAATCCCTGCCGTGCAGGATTGTCCATCGTGAAAGTGCCATCTGATTCAGTCAGGTGGTACCATTCCGGCATCACCTTGTCCATTTTGTTGATGTTCTGCTTGAACGAAGTGAAACTGGTATCTTCCCAGTCGACGAAAAACCCTATAATTTCGGATTTTTTTGACGTATTCGAGTTCGGAAAAGCATCGGGCGCTGCCTTAACGCTGGCGACATAATCGTTGACGCTGGATTGCGCCTGGTCTTCCTGTTTTTCTTTGGCCGAAGGATTCCACGGTTTCGGAACAGGTGGAGCGCCTTTTTTAGAGGAAGGCAGGTTACGAATTGGTTTCAGGCCAAGACTGGGAAGTTCCTGCTTATAGATAACGCTGACTGCCAGCACGCCGAATATTATGGACAATAATCCCGCTACAAGCTGAATGAACAACTTGAAACGACGCCAGCGCCGACGTTGGGGATCGTAAAAAACAGGAGAGAGTTGCTTACCAGGCATTTCGCGTACTTCTCATCTCAATGAATCCTTCGAAGCCCCCTCCATCCGATTGGATTCGATAACCTCAATCGAAATTTAAACCGCCATTGTTGTGCGATCAGACAATGAAACACCTATGCAGGTTTAACAGATTCTGGCGCTTTTGCGCCGGCCTGTATCCGCGTCCAAATTGCAAACAGGCCAATCGCCGTGAAGGCCTCGAGGAGCGGATACACTTCCAAAACATATCTGCATTCCGTGTTTTCGAGCGATGCAAAATAGACCGTCCTGATGCCGATAGCCAAAACAGTTAATAGTATCAGAATCCTGTCTTTTCGCATCAAATAAACGCCAACAATGCCGAGAACGATATATCCCGCGTTCAGCAGGAACATCCAGAAATCGATTGTGAAATCGATCGGCGCATCGTTTATTTGCTGCTTTATTGGAAGAAGCACGCCGTTAATCGGCAACAACTCCGTCCGGGTGTCGAACCACAGTGAGACGCCCCTTTTGGCCGGCACCCAGAAGTAGTAGTTGAACGGATGCCTCGCTATTCTCTCATCGGCGATCTGGCCAAACTGCTGATCCAGTTCAGGTGTCATTTCTGTGTTGTCGTTGTATTTTTCCAGCAAGTCGGCGACGCGATTTTTTTCTTCTTCAGAATCGAAGGCTTTGTCTGGCAATGCACCGAGATCAATCTCGCGATCATCAAGAGTCCAAAGCGCCAGGTTTTCGTATTTGCTGTTATCTATCCAGGTTCGCACCCATTTCATATAGCCCTTTGGGACGTATTCTCCAGGCATCTCAGCATAGCGGGCAGATAACGGCTGGAATTTCTTTAAGGTTACGAAGTTTCTGATAATCCAGGGGCTCATCACTGCGATTATCGAGAAACCAAATGCCGATGCGCCAATGACCAGTGATTTGAAATCCTTTTTTGCAAACAGAGCAACCAGCAGTGTTATCCCGATTGCCGCCGCCAGCAGTACGGAGTCAGGCCTGACAAGGATGGTCAATCCACAGGTAATTCCTGACAGTAACCAGTAACGAACTCCGCCGCGTTTAAGCGCGTTAATGCAAAAGAACAGCGCCAGCGTAGTCAGAAAAATCGTCAGCGTTTCGCTGAGGATCGACGCCGTGTAATTAGCCAGAAAGGGACACACCGTGGCTATGGCGAACGCCAGCAGCGCCATTCGCATCCGGTTCGGATCCGGCGCAATCGCCAGGACTATCATCGCGATTAAGAAACAGGTCAGGATATCCAGCAGAACCTGGGCCAGTCTGATCGGTGTTTCGTGATGGCGAAACACGACGTAGATGGCAGCTATAAAGAGAGGATAACCGGGAGTCCTGATATCGTTCGGAACGTACGGTGCGGAGTCGGATATTGAAAAGGTGTGGGTCGCGATAATGTCGTTCGCGAGTTTTTCATAGACGATAGTGTCTCCGCCGATATGAGGGAACACCGCAACTAAATATAACCGTATGATGAGCGCAACGATGGTAAAGAATAAGACAAAGCGACGGTGATCGCGCCACGATTGCTTAACAAAGTCAGGGAGATTCACTCTCGATTCACGGGCCTCTCAAAAAAAAGTGAAGCACAAGTATAGCATGCCGGGAAGGGCGCACGCGTCTCACGTATCTTTCGTTTATTAAACCGGAGCGTCTAGAAAACAGATCGTAGATTTAAAAAGTTTTGCGCCCGAGACGCGTGCGCTCACAGGTCAGGTTCGGGACTTGATCCATTCGTTGATGCCGGAAAGAGATTGCCGCGGAAAAACGTGCCCACCTTCGCAAGTTCGAAATTCAACTGCTGCCGCGCGGGTTTCAAGGGCATCCTTAAACTTGGTGGAACGTTCGAGCGGATAATACTCATCTTCAGTCGCAGCGATGTGCAGAACTTCCGTTGAAGTGTTCTGGTAAGGACCGTCAGCAAAATCGCCAGGTATACCGCCGCAGACGCCCACCACCCCTCGAATAATATTCGGATTCGAAAAAATGAACCGATAGTTCACCGCAACGGCCTGCGAAAATCCCAGGATAAATATTCGGGCGGGATCAATGTGGTATGCCTTCGAGGTATTACCAATGAGATCGAGAACGTTTTTGTGGTGAAGCGCGACCGATTCCGCCGATTTGTAAGGTGTCAGCCAGCCGAATCCCACTTTTCTGGTGTCGCTGCCATCCTTTGCCCTGATGAGGAACTGATACGGCCCCTGCAAAGACGCAATCAGCCAATCGCTGTCGTTAATAGATAGCGACAGCCGCATCATCGACTCTTTGGTTCCCTCATAACCGTGCATCGATATCAACAGTGGCCATGCCTGACTGTCGTCATACGCAGCAGGGACGTGCAAATCGTAATAGCATTTGATCTGCTGGTTAAGATACCGTTCTGTTATCGTCGGGTTGCGCGCCATCTGGAGAGTTTGTCGAGGCGTGACCTCTAGTCCAAATCGTCAATCGCCATCTGAAATTCTTCGGCCATACCGGGATGACCGTGTTTATTCGCTGCTTCGATCCCGCGTTCGTAGGACTTCCGGGCGTCGTCGGTCTTTCCCAGCTTTTGATAGGATTGCGCAAGAAGACGGAAAACTGCGCCTTCGTCTTCTTTCATATTAAGGTACGTCGAGATATGTTCGATTGCCTCCGGATATTGACCGGCTTTGAAGAACTCGTTCGCCAGCATGTAGCGAAGCATTGGATCATTCGGCTCTTCGGGAAGCATCCCCAGCAACGCTTCCAGTCTTGGGTTACTCAATCACTTTTCTCCTGTCAGTAGGCGTATAACTTTGTAATAGCCGCAACAAAATCATTTATCTGCGGAAGGATTTCGTCTTCCAGCTGCGGCGCGTATCCGACGAACGTGTCCATGGCGGCAACACGCTGGATCGGACCATCCAGGTATTCAAACAATTCATCGCTAATCCGCGCGGCGATCTCTGCGCCGTATCCCCACGAAAGGTTATCTTCGTAGCCAAGGATGACCTTGTTTGTTTTGCGAACCGATTGGCTGATCGCTTCCCAATCGTATGGTGCAAGAGAGCGCAGGTCGATTACTTCGACGCTGATTCCTTGGTCCTCGACCTGTTTTGCCGCGGCAAGAGCTTTTTGAACCGTTCCTCCGTACGTGATTATCGTCAGGTCCTTGCCTTCGCGCAGAAGGTTCGCTTTGCCGAAAGGAACCATGTAATTCGGTCCGGGATATACTCCCTTGCTATAGGTCTGACGGTAAAGCCCTTTGTGCTCAAGGAACAACACAGGGTCGTCACAACGTATAGCTGTGCGCAAAAGTCCATTAGCATCCACCGCATTTGACGGCATTACGACGCGTAATCCTGGAATAGCTGTGAACTCTGAAGCTCCTGATTGACTGTGATAGACCGCGCCGCGAATGTAACCACCAATCGGCACACGCACGACCATCGGGCATTTCGAATTATTGTTTGATCGCCAGCGCATCGTAGCGGCTTCGCTTCGCAGTTGATGAAAGGCAGGCCAGATGTAGTCGAAGAACTGTATTTCGACAACGGGCTTCAGTCCACGAAGCGCAAGTCCGATCGCTCGTCCAACGATGTTAGCTTCGGCTAGAGGCGAATTATAAACTCGCGCGGACCCGAACTTAGTCTGTAATCCGTGAGTGACCTTGAAAACTCCGCCTTTGCCTTTCACCTGACCTATGTATTTTTCGCGGCTAACATCTGCGACGTCCTCTCCAAAGACGAGGATTCGCGGATCGCGTTCCATCTCGTCGCTCATGCAGGCGTTGATCAATTCGACCATTACCTTTGGATCGCCGCTGAATTCAGGTTCTGTGCTGAACTTTGACGAAGTCGGATCGACATCGGGCGAATAGACATACAACGACGCAGTCTCCGGCGCCGGTTGAGGAGAAGCCAAAGCCTTATCGGTAGCCTCCAGAATTTCCTGATCGACTTCGGCGGCCAGTTTTTTCAGATCAGCTTCCGAAGCCAATCCTTCCTTAATCAAGAAATTCGCAAATTGTCGGGTGGGATCCTTTTCACCTTCCGCTTCGCGTTCCGTGTTTGGTTTGTAGAGCTTTTCATCATCCGATAGCGAATGCGAATATGGACGAATCACGTGAGCGTGAACCAGCGCGGGTCCGCGTCTCTCGCGAACGTAGCGAATAGCGCGGTCGAGCGCTTCATAGGAAGCCAGCACATCGCAGCCGTCGATCTCATCTATATAGAGATCAGGGAAGCCGGACACCAGCCTGGAAATGCTACCGCCCGCGGTCTGTACTTCGACGGGAACTGATATCGCGTAACCGTTGTCTTCGATTAAATAGAGAACCGGCAGCTTCAGGTTGCATGCGGTATTCAGCGATTCGTAAAACTCGCCCTCGCTGGTTGTTCCATCCCCTGCGGAAATGTAGACGATCTCGTCTGATTTGAAATACTGTGCCCGATCTTTGATCTCTTCAATTATCGAATAGCGATAAGTAGCTTCGGCGCATCCAACTCCGTTAAGAAATTGAGTGCCGGTTGGGCTCGACTGCGAAGGTATATTCAGTCGTTTGTGTCCCCAATGCGAAGGCATCTGCCTTCCGCCTGAGTTCGGATCAGCCTCCGCGCCGACCGCCGAAAGCAGCATCTCCAGCGGGGTCATACCCAGGGCTAAACACAAAGCTCTGTCACGGTAATAGGGAAAGAACCAGTCGTATCCAGGTTTGAGCAGTTGCCCAGCGGCAACCAGAACGGCTTCGTGTCCGGCGCCGCTGATTTGAAAGAAAATTCGGTTCTGGTTTTTAAGCTGTATCTCTTTGTCATCCAGTTTTCGGGACAGGTACATCAATCGATACAGGTTCACCAGTTGTTTGCGGTCGAGGCCGCAATATTTTTCGGTTTTCAGTTCCGCCGTCATCCAGTCTGCTCCTTCGTGGACAAGTTCCATCTTGAACCAGGTACTAGCGCTACGTCATTAATATCGGTAAGACCCAGATAAGGGCTTCGAAATTAACTGGTCATTCTATCCGAAGGTTTTGCGCGATTCAACCGCAGCGCCGAATTGGAATCTAATAGATGAAATTGGCCAGTTGAGATAAACTGATTTTATCGAAAAAGGGAAGCGGCAGGTTTGACGGAAGGGTGCCTTATGACCTCACGTAGAGTCTTTTCCGGGTATATCCAGGCAAGTGTCACCTTTCTGGCAATGCTCGCTTTTATACTGTTCGCTGTTTACGGTCAGCAACCGCCACAAAGGCGCAGGCAACCGCCGCCGGCAAATAACAAAAAGGACGATCCTCCCAAATCCGACAAGCAAGACGATCCCGAAAAAGATAAAGATAAAGATAAAGACGACAAAGACAAAAAAGACGGGAACACCGACAGCAATGCCACAGACTCGTCTGCTGAAAACAAACCCGAGAGCGAAATCGATGTAACCAAGCTCCGGATGATTCTTGCCGGATTGGTCGACGATGCAAAAGAGCTTCCGTTAAATACTCGTCCTTACGCATTTGCCGACATCGCGGATGCTTATTGCCAGATCGATAAGACCCGATCCGCAGAGGTATATAAGCTGGCGATGGACTCCGCGTACCAAAAAGGCGGTCCACCAAACGGTCGCGCCATAGCTCGCAACATAGGCCTGCGCGAAAGCGATTGCCTGCATCCTGATAGACCATCTCAGAATCCTGCCGGTCAGCGGGTTTCAGGTAGGTCGTCAACTGGTGGCAATAGGCGCTACGGTAACAACAATCGCCCACCCGATCCTGCGGAAATCGATCCGGACTTTGTTCCCGGTGACGATTCGTCAAATGACGGCAGCGCGTCTTTCGACTCAGACCAGGTCGAATCGATTATGGAGAAGGCCGCCATTGATCGCTCGTCATCGGATGCCAGTTACAGATTCTATCTTTCAAGATTTGCCGCATACCCCCTGGTTCGAATTTACCAACTGGATCAATTGCTTTATCTGGCGGGTTATCCATTTGGACGCAGCGAATCGTGGGGATTTCCGCTTGGGTTGAACAGCGCCTCAACGCTTATAGGTTTCGGTGGCGCACCGATTTCGAATTTCGAGCCGGATGCGAGCCTTGCCGGCTATTTCCTGGATGTCGCACTTGAAGATATTCAGGTTGCGTTCAACATTCTGCAGACCGCACCGTTTCCAGAGCGCGACATCAGAAGCCGGATAATTCTGTTTGCTTTGGAATATCTCAACGACGATGTCTATAGATATCGCCCGAACCTGACCACTGTCTGGCGGCAGCTTTATCAACAGGCGCTTTTGTTCAACAGCCCAAACCAGCAGCAAATTGTTGCTTCGTGGGTTCTGTATATTCAAAAATTCCGCAGGGACAACGCAATAGAGCGCACAATCTCTAAACTCGACTTCAACAAGAATCTGGATAAAGCACTAGACGAAGTGTCGCAGCTCCCGGCTGGTTGCAGCCGTGACCGTTTGTATGCTCGCATCGCTCTTTCCGACGTTACGCCCGAAAAATCCGACCGGATGACGACTATATCGGAAAGGATAGAAGAAAAAGCGCTGCGCGACCTGGTTCAAGAAGCCATTTATTACGATAACGCAAAGGCGAGCATCAGCAGCGCCGATTCAATCGGCCTATCGGCTTTGATCGAGCGGGTCCAGGATACGCAGGAACGCGCGCTCCTTTATTTGATGATGGCGCGACGATCGCTGAAAGAGGGAGATCCGGCAGCTGCAAGCATCTCCTTGAACGAAGTCCGTCGTCTTGCCAGTGACAACTGGGATTCCAAACAGAAAGCGGTGGTGTTGTTGTCTGCGGCAACGGTTTATGCAAAGTTCGATCCGGTCGGTGTAACTGAAACTTTCGGCGAAGCCATCAGGACGATAAATCAGACCAGAGGTGAAAACGTAGAGGCTCTGACGATTTCGCGTAAAGTCGAGTCGGAATGCAGCACCGGCATCAAATCGTTAGTTGGGGAAGTCGGTCCCGAAGCGCATATTAATCTTTACGATGCCGCTACTGTTATCGCTGCTTCTGATTTTGACGGAGCGCTGTTGGTCATCAATAATCTTGATGATTCGGCGACTAAAATCCGAGCCACAGCCTACGTTGTCAAATCTCTGGTGAAACCACCGGACACAAAAGCGAAACCGAAGACTGATACCAAGGCGGCGACACCACCAAACACTGGTACGCCTGATCGTCCTCAGCTTTTGCACTCAAGGAATTAAACTCGACATGACGGAACGACAACGGTATTCAAGCGGAACGAAGTGGGAGCCGATTGTTGGCTATTCACGAGGGGTGCGCGTCGGCAATCGCATCTACGTCACAGGCACAACGGCAACGGACGAAAACGGCAGAATCGTCGGAGGTGACGACGCTTACGCCCAGGCCGTTCAGGTTTTGAAGAACATCGAAAAAGCTCTCAGCCATCTTGGCGCAACGATGGAACACGTGGTCAGAACCAGGATGTTTGTTACGGACATTAGCCGCTGGGAAGAATACGGACGAGCTCATGGTGAATTCTTTCGAGAAATTTTGCCTGCAACCACAATGGTGGAAGTGTCAAAGTTAATCGATCCGCAAATGTTAATTGAAATAGAAGCCGACGCTGAAATTTAGCAGGAGTCGGGGGCCAGTGTCCCTGGGATCGGGAATTGATGATCGGTAGAACCTATCGACGAGTTCCCGATCCCTGGCCCCCGGTCCCCGCCCCCTGTTGCTTCGTGTCATTCAGTCGCCAGTCGAACGGAATATAGTCGAAATTCAGCTGGTTCTTATTTATAGAATCGAGTATTGCCTGCCGCTCCGGAGAAATATAACGTTTTAAAAATCCCGCCAGATCGTCGCCAAATTCCAGGCGGTACTGTTTGAATATCTCGGACAAATAGACTTTACTGTCGGGCAAATCGAAACGCATTCCTTTGCGTTCACTTGCCAGAAGCTTTCGGACGGCAGAATCAATCTGATTGTTGAATTCTTTTCCATTGTAAGCATAGTTGGGCATATCAGGTGCGCCCATCGCTGGTTTGGCCAGAACGAAATGCAGCATCGGATTAGTCCGCGTATCGGCTCGTTCCTCGATATCATCCAACGAGACAACCACGGTTCCGATCTTTCTGTCCGGACCTCCCATGAAATCCTTCAACCTTGGGTCATTGTTCGTGTTTTCGTCGAAAAGAACGCTTTTTATCGGATATCGATCCAAAACCAGTTTAATACCCCACGCGTTATACGCGTTCGCCCAGAAAGCCTTGCGATCGCCGTATGAATCGATATTGTCCGGATATATATCAGCGAGCGATAGCAGATAGTTTTCCAGCGCCTGTACATCCGCGGGGTTGTTCTTCCAGGCAGAATAATCGACCAGTCCGTCCCTAACGTATCGTTTCAGCAGGATATCCAGTGGCTGGTGCAGTTTATCGAAGTCGATATTCGGGGCGTTTTTCGGAGGCTCTGGACGTGGGCAAGCCACGCCGATTAACGCGGAGAACAGTACCAGTGTCGCAATCGCAAAACGCATCTGTCCAATATATAACATACAACTCTTAAATATCAGGATAGAAAACGGGCCGGCCTGGCGCGACTCGAAAATGGGCAAAATCAATGCTCCTCTACCGACTTTTGGTTAATTGCCGATAGTATTTGAGCCAACTGCCGGCGATTAATTCGGGTTCCGGAGACGCAAATGCGCAAACTGATTTTGGCTCTATTTGTCTTAGCAGGTTTAACTGGATGCCGTCTGTTCCATTCGAATGTCGATGGAGCTCATGCCAAAAATCTCTTTTCCAGAACAGAGATAGAAAACATTTTGAGCGCTAAGGTGACTGCCGCCCAACTATTGAGCGATACCGCTGCCGGCTCAGTCTTGCGATTTTCCATCGGCGACGACCAGTCGGAACTTGTGCAGATCACGGTGACGCGCCCGGCGTTATTTCCTGTGAAATCAAATGCAAAGAGCTCTCTTCATGGGGTTCGCAGCGCGACGACTATAAAGAAAACAGTTACAGTCGACGGGATCGGCGACGAAGCCTATTGGGACGGCGACACAATCCATTTCGTGAAGAACGACTGTTACGTGACAATTCATTTCGAGTCAAAGAACATGCCGGTTTCATTGAAAAAGGCAAAGAAACTGGCGGAGCTTGCCGCATCGCGCATTTGAGCAAAGTTGCGCGACAATCGTGATTGGCTGCAGTGCTACGTGCGCGTTTAGCAGGAAACTCATCGCAAAATCTGTTATTCTAATCAGTTAAATTATTTAACAATCCAGCATCAGTTCACCTGACTTCAAGGAGGAGTGATGGCCAGAATCACAGAGCTTCACGTAAACGGCGCAACCCGGCGCCTGGACGTAGATTCGGAACGAAGCCTGCTCAGCGTTCTTCGCGACGATCTTGATCTGACGGGCAGTAAATATGGATGCGGCGAAGGGCAATGCGGCGCGTGCACAGTGTTGATCAACGGACAGGCTACTCGATCTTGCATTACGCAAGTCGGAGATATTGCCACCAAACCCATCGTTACCATCGAAGGGCTGGAAAAAAACGGCAAGTTGCATCCATTGCAGGAAGCTTTTCTTGAAGCCGACGCGATGCAATGCGCCTACTGCACGTCGGGAATGATTATGTCCGGCGTCTCGCTTCTTACAAAGAATCCGAATCCGAACCTGCAAGAGATTATCGCCGGAATGCAGGGCAATATCTGTCGCTGCGGCACGCATCCGCGCATAGTCGCCGCGATCACAATGGCTGCGCAGAAAATTAAAGGAGGTGCCAAATGAGCGAGATGATTGAGCTGGAAATCCCGATTGAACCGGAACGTTACGAGCTCCAGGCCCTTCCGACATACATCTTTAAAGTCGACCGAAGAAACTTTTTGAAGATTTTCGGCACCGGCATCTTTGTAGTCAGCGTGCTGGATCATACCGCGATAGGTCAGGATAGAGCCGGCCAGGGCGAATCAGGCCGTCGTGGCGGCCGCGCGGCATTGCCGAAGGAGATAGGCGCCTGGCTTCGTATCGATGAAAACGGCGATGTAACCGTTTTCACGGGAAAGGTCGAGATCGGGCAGGATATTCGAACCACTCTCACTCAAATCGTATCGGAAGAATTAACTGTACCGGTAAAATCCATCCAGCTGGTGATGGGAGATACCGATTTAACGCCGTTTGATCAAGGCACGTTTGGCAGCCAATCGACACCGCAGATGGGTCCGCAACTTCGGCGCGCCGCGGCGGCTGCTCGCGAAGTTTTGATCGAACAGGCAGCCGACGAATGGAAAGTTAGTCGAGATTCGCTCTCCGCCGCTGACGGCAGGATCATTAACACCCTGACGAAGAAAACGGTAACCTTTGGTCAGTTAGCTAAAGGTCAAAAGATTGTAAAACTGATCTCGGATTCCGCGCCGACGGTGCCGGCGGATAAATGGAAAACAGCAGGAGCTTCGATCCCGAAAATCAATGGGCGTGATTTCGTAACCGGCAAACATCAATACACGCCGGATATCAAACGGCCCGGGATGCTGTACGGTAAAGTTGTTCGCCCCTCTGCATTCAATGCCACATTAGTTTCCGCGGATGCCAGCAAAGCAAAAGCAGTTTCCGGTGTCACTGTAGTTCAGGACGGTAATTTTATCGGCGTAGCTGCGCCTCGCCAGGATTTAGCCGCGAGCGCTGCCGAAATGGTAAAGGCTGAATGGAACGCGCCTCAACAGCCATCATCTAAAGACTTATTCAGTTACCTGAAGAGCAAGGGCGCTCAGGCAACTCCGGCTTACAGCTCGGGTTCAATGACTGATGGCCTTGCTGCGGCCGACATAAAAGGCGAAGCGACTTTTACGATTGCATATATCGCGCATGCTCCGCTTGAGCCGCGCTCCGCCGTTGCCGAGTGGGATGCGGACGGCAAGCTGACTGTCTGGACGGGAAGTCAACGACCCTTTGGTGTACGTGGCGAGCTCGCTCAGGCCTTTCACATTCCGGAAGAGAAGGTTCGAGTCATCATCCCAGACACCGGTTCCGGGTATGGTGGCAAACATACCGGCGACGCTGCGATTGAAGCCGCGCGTCTCGCAAAAGCAGCAGGAAAGCCGGTCAAAGTTACCTGGACTCGCGAAGAAGAATTCACCTGGGCATATTTCCGTCCAGGCGGAGTGATCGATATAACGAGCGGCGTGAAGAAGGACGGCACAATTACCGCATGGGAATTTCACAATTACAATTCAGGGCCTTCTGGTATTACTTCGAAATATGAGATACCGAATCAAAAGATCGTCTTTCACCAGAGCGACTCTCCGCTTCGTCAGGGGTCCTATCGTGGATTAGCAGCAACCGCAAATCATTTTGCACGGGAAGCCTATATCGACGAATTGGCGCACGCCGTCAATATGGATGCCCTGGAATTCCGAATGAAGAACCTGAAAGACCCTCGCCAAATTGCTGTTCTTGAAGCCGCAGCGACCAAATTCGGCTGGGGCAAGATCAAGAATGAGCGTGGCCACGCTTGTGGTCTCGCCATTGGTTTTGAAAAGGGAGGCTATTTGGCGGTCTGTGCCGAAGTGACTGCCGATGTTTCGACTGGTAAGGTGAAAGTCGTCCGCGCAGTTCAATCGTTCGAATGCGGGGCAATCGTAAACCCTGACCATCTAAAAAATCAGATGGAAGGCGCGATTATGATGGGACTGGGCGGAGCGCTATTCGAGGCGATCAATTTCGAAAATGGAAAAATCCTGAACAACCATTTTTCGCAATATCGCGTGCCTAGATTTAATGACATGCCTCAGATCGAAATCGTACTGGTTGATCGGAAAGATTTACCTTCAGCTGGCGCCGGAGAGACGCCATTGATGGGGATAGCTCCGGCCGTTGCAAACGCGATATTCAATGCGACAGGAATAAGGTTGCGTTCGCTTCCGATGGTACCGAATGGCTTGAAGCCAAATACTGATACAAAACCACCAGTAGCGATAAGATAAAAACGACGCGTGGAAACGGAGACACGGTAAGGAAAATCTCCGTATCCCCGCGTCTCCGGCTCTCCGGTTCATCTTTCGATTCCCGCTAATCATTACCCACATCTCCAGCCGATAACAATAAAGAAGTCTGTTGATTTCTGGCGTATTGCGCCAATAAAACTGGAGCTGGAATAACTTGTCCCAGAGTAAAAAAATCGCGAGCAAAACACCCTGGCTGGTTCGTCCTTCTGTAGACCTGATAGTAGGATGCGGCGGTTGGACACTGCCGTTATTTGCGGTGGTATTTCTCCTCACAAAAGGCCACGGGATGGCTCTGTCGATTGGTTTTTACGCATTGTCGCTGGTCATCAATTATCCACATTACATGGCGACAGTTTATCGCGCTTACCACAGACAAGCGGACTTTGCTCAATATCGACGATACACGCTGCACTTGTCGCTTGTTCTCCTGTTTGTTCTCCTGCTCGGTCACCGGTTCTACCAAATATTGCCCTGGGTGTTCACCGTGTACATTATTTGGAGCCCCTGGCATTACAGCGGACAGAACTACGGTCTTGCCTCGATGTTTATTCAACGAGCAGGCGTTAAACTTAGCTCAGCCCAGCGACGGGGCTGGCAGGTCGTTTTCGTTTCATCGTACCTGATGCTTGCCGTTGCCTTTCTGTCACAGGCGTCACTCGATCCCGCAATTATTTCGTTTGGCTTGCGGCCGTCAATCGCGCGTTTGGCTCAATGGTTCTTCCTGTTGAGTTTCGGAATCAGCGCTCTGTATGCAAGCTTAAGCCTGCGTTTAAAGACCGACAAAAGAGGAATGCTCGCGCCGGCTATATTGATCTCTTCGCAATTTTTATGGTTTGTGCTGCCGGTGTTGTTGTCGCTTACAACCAACTTTGAATTGCCGCAGGTGCAATACAGCAGTGGAATCCTTGCGATCCTACATTCGACCCAGTATTTATGGATAACGATGTATTACGCTCGCCGCGAAAGCAACGCGACACAAACATCTGCCTGGAAGTCATGGAAATATGCGCTGGTTCTTGTTGCAGGCGGAATCGCGCTGTTTCTGCCAGGACCATGGATTATCAGTTACATAGGTCATTACGATTTTACTTCGAGCACGCTTTTCTTTGTTGCTCTGGTCAACATCCATCACTTCATGCTTGATGGTGTGATATGGAAACTTCGTGATCCTAAGATTGCATCGCTCCTGCTTGACCGAAAGACTCGTAAAGAAGAAACATCTGGTAATGCTACTGACGGATTTGTCGTCAGGCCTGCTTATCCGCAGCTCAGGAAATTTGCGATGCCGCTCGCGGCAACTTTGCTGATCGGTTTAGGCGTCGTCGATCTTTGCAGATATTTCCTTGGGGCGGATTATGGAAAATCTTCGAGGCTTGCACTATCGGCCAAATTGAATCCGAACGACGCGCCGCTGCAACTTCGATGGGCGCTGGCAGATTTGAACGAGGCGCACTTTGACGGGGCTGTAGCCAAGATGAAACAGGCGGTTGCACTGAATCCTCGGAATCCCGTTATACAGAGATCGTTTGTCCAGCTCCTTGTCGAAAGTCAGCGTTACGACGAGGCGTTAGTTCAATATAAAGAGATGAAACGGTTGGGCCTGATGGACGTCGATTCTTTGGTGAACTATGGGATCCTGGCGGCGGAAAACCATCAATACGATGAAGCGATTGCGAGTTGGACCCAGGCGCTGAAAATTGACCCGAACCAGCTCAATGCGCGATTGTATCTGGCAGAGACACTGAATAATCAGGGTCAGACAAAAGCCTCGATACCCCACTACGAAAAATATCTCACACAAGCTGCATTGCAAGGCGGCAATGTCGGTTTGACTCCCGCTCAGGTTGCCCATGTCGCGACGAAATTAGCCGACGCCTACAGCAAAGAGAATTGCCCCGACTGCGAAGAACGCGCCAGCGAATATCGCAAAAAGGCATCGGAATTTACAACCATAGCCGACAAATTCTCTGGCAAATAACCTGAGCCGCACAAGCTCCGGCAGTGTCAGTACCAGCCTGCGGTAGCGCTGGGTCGGCGCTTGGTTTAAACCCAAGTTGGACTTAATCTACGTCTACCCAGCCGCTACCGCGGGCTGGTACTGACATCCCCTATCGTTGTCTGTTATCGTACATACCTTGGTAGCTCACAAAATCTGTAAACACAGGTTACATCTATTAATGAAGATTTTGCAGAATGTTCTCACGGACCGAACTCTGAAAAGAGGCCTCAAACATCTATCGTCCGTTGATCCCGACCTTGGGCAGGTGATCAAACAGATCGGTCCGCCACCGATGTGGGAACGCGATCCCGGCTTTCCAACTCTTGTTCATATCATTCTGGAGCAGCAAGTCTCGCTGGCATCGGCACGCGCTGCGTTCAACAAACTGCAAGCTGCGGCAAGACCGTTAACCCCGGAACGATTTCTCGAATTCGATGACGCTGAGTTAAAGGAAATAGGCTTCAGCCGTCAAAAAGCCGCCTATTGCAGAAGCCTGGCCCAGTCGATCCTGGATGGAGAGTTCGATCTGGCTCGTCTTCACGAAAAGGACGATTCTGAGGCGCGTTCAGAGATGATCAAAATAAAGGGCATAGGGCCCTGGACCGCAGATATCTATTTGCTGATGGCGCTGCGTAGACCGAATATCTGGCCCGGCGGCGATCTGGCATTAGTGGTAGCGATTCAGAAAATCAAGAAGTTGAATTCACGACCAACCCCGCAGGAATTTCAGGCGCTCGGCGAAAAATGGCATCCGTGGCGAGCTGTCGCAGCCCGAATCCTCTGGCACTATTATCTGAGCAAACCTGCATCCGCCAAATGATTTTACAAATTATTGCTACTTTCTCAGCAGGATAATCGTTTAATATGGGTATCAACCCGAAAATCTAACCGCGAGGAGCAAAATCATGGAAAGATTGTGGCAGGATTTGCGCTATGGCTTCAGGATGCTGTGGAAGAGCCCCGGCTTCACGATCGTGGCCGTCATCTCGCTGGCCCTGGGAATCGGAGCAAACACAGCGATATTCAGCACATTGCACGCTTTCCTCTTTTCTCCGTTGCCGGTAGAGCAGGCAGATCGACTGGTAAAGATGTTTACGACAGACAAGAACAACCCGGGGAACCTGCCAGTCTCTCACTGGAATTTCAATGATCTTCGCGATAAGAACGACGTTTTCTCGGGAGTCACGGCCTACACTTTTGCGGGCGCCAGCATGGCGGCGGGGAACGAAACTACGCCGGTCACCATTCAAGTCGTGGCCGGAAACTATTTCGATGTCCTGGGTGTGAAACTGCATCTTGGACGCGGCTTTCTTCCGGACGAAGACAAAACTCCGGGAACCAATCCGGTTGTAGTCCTGAGTTATGGACTGTGGCAGCGAGCCTTTGGCGGCAGCCCGTCGATAGTCAACAGCACCATCCTCCTGAATCGACAGCCATTCACTGTGATTGGAATAGCCGCGCAGGATTTCGAAGGCACGGATCTGGGCGGCGGCATAGATATGTGGGCGCCGATGATGATGCACGATGTTCTGCAGCCAGGATTTGATTTTTATAACGCTCGACGCGGACTTTTCTTGTTTCCTGTCGCCCGGTTGAAACCGGGCGTGACCGTGCAGCAGGCGCAAGCGGCTATGAGCGCATTAGCTTCAAATCTGGAGAGGGAATACAAGAACGACAATGAAGGCCGCAGCGTCAAGGTAGTCTCGCTCCTCCAGGATCGGCTCGATCCGGGAGGAACTGGTCAATTGCTGCTGATCTCTGGTCTGTTGATGGGAATTGTCGGCGTGGTCCTGCTGATAGCCTGCGGGAATGTGGCGAACCTTTTACTCGCGCGCGCTACGAAACGGCAACGCGAAGTCGCCATTCGACTGGCCATCGGAGCGAATCGATCGATCTTAATTCGCCAATTTATAACGGAGAGTCTGCTGCTTTCATTGATAGGCGGTATCGCCGGATTTCTGGCAGCTTTCTGGTCGCGCAATTTAATTGCGTCATTTTTGCCGTTTGGCGCCGGAACGAACGACGATAACACTCCATTGAATCCGACGGTGTTACTGTTCACGATAACTTTATCAGTCGTCAGCGGAGTTATCTTTGGTTTGGCGCCAGCGATCCAGGCATCAAACCCTGACCTTGTCCCTACGCTGAAAGGGGAATCGACAATCGGAGCTCAACGGGGATTCAGGATAAATCTCCGCCAGGTTTTGGTTGTGCTTCAGGTTTCGCTGTCGCTGGTATCGCTGGTCGCGGCCGGTTTGCTGGTTCGCAGTCTGCAAAAGGCGCAGGAAGTCGATCCGGGGTTCAGGGTCGATAATATGTTGATGGTTGGCATCAACGTCGGTGCTCAAGGTTACAAGCCTGAACAGGGCAAGGTGTTCTATCAGCAGTTGACGCAACGAGTCCGGGATTTATCCGGAGTTAAATCGGCAACCCTGGCGCAGAACGCCCCCATAAACGGCGGCGGTATTGCCAGAAGCGTATTTCTGGAAGGCGCAGCACCCACACCGGGAAATCGCGGCGTCCTTGTTCAGTTGAATGTTGTTGGATCGAAATATTTTGACACGATGGGTATCCCAATTGTGAGCGGCCGCGATTTCGCTGATACGGACACGGAAACGAGCCCAAAGGCCGTCATCATTAACGAAATCATGGCAAACCGTTTCTGGCCATCTCAGGATCCGATTGGAAAACGATTTAAATTCTTTGGGGAAGATTTTTATCGCGAGGTGGTTGGCGTCGCTAAGAACACAAAGGTCAACAATCTGACTGAAGCCGGGATTTCATACATCTATGTTCCACTGACCCAGAATTACTCGCCTGCAATTACGCTGATCGTGCAAACCCAGAGTGAGCCGACAAGTATGGTCTCGCCTCTTCGGGCGTTAGTGCAATCGATGGACGCGAACATACCGGTTCAGAATGTACGCACTCTGCGTGAACGATTAACTCGATCCCTGGGAAATCAACAACAACAATCGACTCTTATGACGGCGGCTGGAATACTGGCGCTGTTGCTTGCGGCAGTCGGATTGTATGGCGTGATGGCCTACTCTGTTGCGCAAAGAACGAGAGAGCTCGGGATTAGATTGGCGCTCGGAGCGACAAAAATGGATGTGCTCAAGTTGATTCTTGGGCACGGATTGCTGCTGGTTTCGATAGGAATAGTAGTTGGACTGATAGCCTCCGCGACACTGAGCCAGACGATCAAAGGCTTGTTGTTCGGCGTAAATGCCGCTGATCCGATCACCTATGTAGGAACTTCGTTGGTGCTGGCAGTTGTCGCGCTGATAGCCAGTTACATCCCCGCTCGCAGGGCAACAAAGGTCGATGCCTTAACCGCTTTGCGAACTGATTAAAGCTGAAATGATCCTGCAAATTGAGCGGCTGGTTTTGCGTCACTATCGGTTGGATGACCTCGAAGATTTATTCGAGATATTCTCCGATCCGGTGGCGATGAAATATTACCCATCGACTAAGACGATTGAGCAATCGCGCGCGTGGATAAACTGGAACCTTGAAAACTATAAATTGAACGGGTTCGGGTTGTGGGCCGTAGTGTTAAAAGAAACGGGAAAGTTTATAGGTGACTGTGGTATTACGCTGCAAACGGTTCAGCAGACACAGGAACACGAAATCGGTTATCACATTAAACGACAGTATTGGAATCAGGGATTTGCCACAGAAGCGGCGCTGGCTTGTTTGGAGCGTGGCTTCTCGGCTTTTAGGCTGAAGCGTCTGGTTTCCATCGTTGATCCGAACAACGCTGCGTCGTGCGTTGTAGCCGGCAGAATTCATCAGGATATGCGCTATTTCGAGAAAGATGGAAAACAGATGTGCCTTTACTTTTCGAATCTCGTTTCGTAAACCGGGCTTAGCGATTATAATTTGAGCAACTCTGCGGTAATCAGCTTAAGGGAACAACAATATGGAATATAACGATTTGATGAAGCAACTTGAAGCGGCAGGAACAGAGCAGACTCGAAAGACATTGCGACGCCACGGGGTTGAGGGAGATTTATTCGGCGTTAGTTATTCAACTTTTGGTGTTCTAAAGAAAAAGATTAAAACCGATCACGATCTGGCGTTAAAGCTCTGGGCATCCCGAAATCACGATGCGCGTATTTTCGCGACGATGATCGCCGATCCGGCGAAGCTAAACGCAGACCTTTTCGACAACTGGGTAAAGGATTTGCGCAACTATGTCATCATCGATGCGCTGGCGACAGTTGCCAATCAATCCAATATCAGTCTGTCGCGAACTGAAAAATGGATGAAGAGCAAGGATGAATGGGTAGGGAACTTTGGCTGGTCGTTGTTTGCCAGGGCGGCGCGCACTAATCCGGAATTTACGGAAGCCGTCCTCGAAAAGTATATTGAAATAATCGAACGCGATATCCACAAGGCTCAGAACCGCGTCCGCCACGCTATGAACTCTGCTCTGATTTCAATCGGCGTCAAAAACGACAAGCTTCAGAAAAAAGCGTTAGCTGCTGCTGCGCGCATCGGCAAAGTGGAAGTTGATCACGGCGACACTGATTGCAAGACTCCGGACGCAGCGCAATACATTCTTAAGACAGCCAAGCAAAATAAAGCGAAAGCAGCAAAAGCCAAGTAAGCACAGCGTCGAATCATTTGGCCTATGAGGTCACTCCGACCTGATCGAAAGCATCGGGTCGGCCTCACCGGCCGTACGCGCCGGCAGGTAACAGGCGAGCGTAGTTGTAAGAAGCGCGACCAGTCCGACTGTTGCGAACGTAACAGGATCAGTACCGCTTATTCCGTAAAGCATACTTCCCATTAATCTCGACAAAACTGCCGCGCTTATCAACCCAGCTACAGCGCCAATAGCGAACAGTTTCAGACCTTGGCCAACAATCAATTGCATTAAATCCCATCGCTTTGCGCCAAGTGCCATCCGTATACCGAATTCATGCATACGTCGATTGACCGAGTACGAAATCACGCCATACATTCCTATTGTCGCGAGCACCAGTGCGAGCCCGGCGAAAAGACTGACCAAAAAAAGCGCAAAGCGTCGCCCGGAAACGGAGTCATCTACCACCCGATTCATAAATCGAATATCCGCAACTGCCAGTCCCGGGTTAAGCTCTTTCACTGTCGAGCGCAATTGATCGATCACCGTCGAATCGTCCAGGTCTGACCGGAGGACTACAAACATATCGCTTATCGGTTGCTGGTGATGCGCCCACCAGAAAGCGGGTTTTGCCGATTCGCTATCGGGCTGGTCTTTGACGTCTCCGACGACTCCCACTATGTGAAACCAGTCTTTTTCCGTAGGATTATCACTTCCGGTAAGTCGCTTGCCTACTGCGTCTTCGCCTGGCCAATACCGATTCGCCATAGCCTGGTTGATTATGAGGACGTTTTGCTCGGACACATCATCAACGTCGTTAAAAAATCTTCCGCTGATCAGCGGAATTCCCAGAGCCTGGAAATATTCAGGTGACGCCGCGTGATATCGTGCTGTAGTTTTGTCGTTATATTCTGCCGAGCGACCTTCTATTTTAAACCCTCCGTAATTCTCATCATATCCTGTCCACGGAAGGTCGGTCCCGATTCCGGCATACCTGACGCCAGGCTGAGATTTGAGTTCGGCAATCAGGTGCTTGAAAAACTGATCAGTTTCTTTTCCGCTGCGATATTGTTCAGAAGGCAGCGATACTTCGGCGGTTAGAACCTTTTGGGGTTGAAAACCAGGATCAGTGCGAAGCAGGTTGACAAAACTATGAAGCAACAATCCGGCGCTGATCAGCAAAATGCAGGCCAGGCCGGTTTCACCAACGACAAGAAGATTTCGCAAACGCAGTTGCCCGCGGCCCACGGTTGAGCCACGTCCACCTTCGCGCAAGCTTTCCTGCAAATCCGCTTTTGATGCTGTCAATGCCGGAACGAGACCGAATAGAAGACCTGTAACTACCGCCACGGCGAGTGTAAATGCAAAGACAGTCAGGTCCAGGTGAATCTCTAATGCTCGCGGGAATCCAGGTGGCAGGCTCGCAACCAACAGACGAACGCCGACCACCGCCAGCAGCGTTCCAAGCGCCGCCCCAACAATAGCAATCAGCACGCTCTCCGTCAGCAATTGTCGAACAATGCGATATCGTCCAGCACCCAAAGCTGTTCTTACCGCGATCTCACGTTGCCGAGCGTTCGCTCGCGCCAGCAGGAGGTTCGCAGCATTCACGCAAGCGATTAACAACAGCATCCCAACCGCCGCAAGCAGCACCATCAGCATCTGCTTTGTTTGACCAACCATCACTTGATATAACGGCCTGGTAAATATGCGCCAGCCTTTTGATTGAGGATGTTCGTTAATCATTTGCGAGAAGATCGCGCTCAGCTCGGCATTTGCCTGCTCTGCGGAAACGCCCGGCTTAAGTCTTCCAAATCCTTCGATGAAATGAGAGCCTCGATTGTTTGGATCCAAATTGAATGTAAACGGACACCACACATCTACCGTTTCGCCATCGGCGACTTCGTGATAATTATTGCCGGGATGTTGCGCGCCTGGCGGCATCACACCGACGACGGTGTAAGGCTGCGCCTCCAGGGTGATCGTTCGACCGACGATGTCTCGATTTGAAGCAAAACGTGTTCGCCACAATCGATCGCTTATAATCGCAATATGACCACGCGCCGGCAATTCGTCATCGGCGGTGAACTCTCGTCCCTGAGCAAGTGGGAGCCCGATCACGTGGAAATATCCCGCCGTGACTTGAAACCCGCGCAGCATAACGGGATCACCCGCACCCGAGAGTTGTATATCGGACCTTACTATGGCAGCCATGCCGTCGAACACCTGATTCCGAACTCGAAGGTCTTTGAAGTCATTCGGATTCAGCGGAAATATCGGATACATGTCACTGTTAACATAAATGCGAACGATGCGATCGGGATTCGCATAGGGAAGCGGTCGCAACAGCACACCCTCGATAACGCTGAATATCGCGCTGTTTGCTCCAATGCTCAGCGCCATTGTCAGTACAATGACGGCAGTGAATCCGGGATTTTTGACCAGCAGACGAACAGCGTATCGAAGATCGCTCCACATTGTTTCGATGTGATTGGTTCTGCGCATATCGCGGCACCGTTCCTTTATTTGATCTGTTCCGCCAAGGCGGCGTATGGCTGCGCGGCGCGCTTCGTCTGGCGACATTCCACTTTCAATGTTTTCTTGTATCTGTTCGTAAATATGAAATGAGAGCTCGCGATCAAGCTCGCTTTCCAAATTGCGTCTTCGGAAAGTCGATCGCAACCGTAAAATTACAATGTCGAGTCGCCGTCGCGGATTCATGCTGGGTTCTCCGCCGTCATGCTAATGACTAATCCGACAGCGCCGGAAAGCCGTTCCCATTGTTCGAGTTCTTTCTTCAGTTGGATGCGGCCCGCTCTGGTGAGCGTGTAAAATTTCGCCTCGCGCCCGCTTTCACTGGCGCGCCATTCGGATTTAATCCAGGCCTGCTGTTCCAGACGATGTAGAGCTGGGTAGAGCGCCCCCTGGGTGATTTGCAGGACATCGTTCGATACCTGTTGGATCCGTTTAGCGATTCCCCAACCGTGCTGTGGCTGCAGAGCCAGGGTATTGAGGATAAGCAGATCCAGCGTTCCCTGAATCATATCTGAGGGTTTGCTCATTGGTTTATATGACCCCTAATTGATCTACAATTGATGCCTAATTAATCTACAATCCGTTCGATTGATTGTCAACAACCTTCGCTGGACAGAACCTCTGCTGCTACAAACCGAAAGAGGCAAGCAGATGCAGCAGATCCACCCTGGAATAAACAGCCGGGTTTTGCGGTCCTCTCAATCAGGAACCGGATGAGATTTGAAAATCTGGG
>Ga0070741_10004377_pt1 | contig 33049 bp, 28 predicted proteins | sample Coa_R1_4_FD_66440 | JGI IMG/M metagenome (GOLD analysis project Ga0070741, IMG submission 66440) | Surface soil microbial communities from Centralia Pennsylvania, which are recovering from an underground coalmine fire - Coalmine... | ecosystem: Environmental > Terrestrial > Soil > Unclassified ... | reverse complement strand
CCAGTGGACGTTGGAGGAGTGCCAATGTCCCGACACGAAGCCGCCGAACATCAGAACCAGGAGCGGGATCATCATGAGTATTCCGGTGACGTACGTGAACCACGCGAACGGCCGGATGCCGAAGATGTTGAACAGCCACACCAGCACGATGCAGCCGATGCCGATGAAGTTGAACAGCTGCAGGTGGACCACGCCGTCATAGGCCGTCCAGGTTGAGCTGGAGAACCACTGCGCCTGGATCAGCGAGCCGATGACGTTGCCGAAGATCGCCAGCACCACAGACCAGCCGATCCAGTAGCCGAAGGTCGCGATCGGACCGACCAGCGTCGTGTACTTGCGCCAGGCCTCGTTCGCGTAGATCGAGATCCCGCCCGACCGGCCGGGGAACATCATCGCCATCTCCGAATAGACCCACACGTTGAGCAACGACATGAGCGCCGCGATTCCCCAGAGCGTGGTCGCCCCGGTGACGCCGAGGGCCCCGTACGCGCCCAGCAGAGAGCCCAGCAGGAAGCCCGGGTTTGCGAGGCAGATCGTGAACCCGTCCCACCACCTGAGTGTCTTCAGCAACTGACGTTCTTCGACAACCGCGGTAGCCATTTCTCCTCCAGACTCGGCCGGCTCTTCACACCCCTCAGGGCCGGACTTATACCAGTTTGTACAGAATGCGTCAACGCATTCCTGGGCCTTTCAAATCATCGACAATCCGCGGTGTTATCGCTGTTTTTGAGGACTAGGCCGGCGGCGTAGAATTCGCCCGTCTATGGCGCAGGTGCTCGGCTCGGAGGGGACGTCTGAGGCGCCCCCCGCGGCGGACGCAATTCGCAGGCGTCCCGTCGTACTGGCGACCCTGTCGGTGCGCGTCGACCCCAGGGCCGAGCGGATGGCGATCGACACCGCGCTTGAGTCCGGCGCGCCTCTGATCATCGCCAACATGCTGACCCTGCAGCCGTATCCGACGACCGTCATGCTCGCGCGGCAATACATGACGCTCCCACACGAGGAGGACCTCGAGGAGGTCAGGGCGACAGCGCACCGCGCCGCCGCGCTGGGAATCAAGACCGAGCTCTTGCGGATCACAAGCCGGCGCCCGCTGGCAGCGCTGATTGAGCTGGTCCACGAACGTCGCGCCGGGCTGCTGGTGCTCGGGCCCGACGTTCGCCGGACCCCGCGGTGGCTTCTGTGGCTCGCCGCTCGCCGTGTCCGGCGCCAGGCTGAGTGTCTGATCTGGATCGCGCCCGACGGATAGGGGCGCCCGGACCCTCCGGCGCAACGGACGCGGGCCGGGGTCGGTGGACAGCGGGCAGGCAATCCGCTAGAAATGCCGTGCACCTATTTGTTCAGGGGCATTCCCGAGGAAGGAGAGAGAAGCAGTGGCGCGCGACCCAAAGTACGACGTCCTGTTTGAGCAGGTCCAGATCGGGCCCAAGACGCTCAAGAACCGCTTCTACCAGGTCCCGCACTGCATCGGTGCCGGGTCGGAGAAGCCCGGCATGCAGGCTTACCACCGCGGCATGAAGGCCGAGGGCGGGTGGGCCGGCATCTGCACCGAGTATTGCTCAATTCACCCCGAGTCAGATGACACCTCGCGCGTGTCGGCACGAATCTGGGATGAGGGCGACGTACGCAACCTGGCCGCCATGTGCGACCTCCTGCACGAGCACCGGGCGCTCGCCGGAATCGAGCTCTGGTACGGCGGCCCACACGCCCCATGCATGGAAACCCGTCACACCCCTCGCGGCCCCTCGCAGATCGCTTCGGACTTCGAGCTCAACACCTTTCCTCGCTACATGGACAAGGACGACATCGAGACGCTTCAGCAGATGTACGTCGACGCCGCCATCCGCTCGCGCGAGGCCGGCTTCGACATCGTCTACGTTTACGGCGCCCACGCCTACCTTCCGTTCCAGTTCCTCTCGCCTTACTACAACAGGCGCACCGACGAGTACGGCGGCTCGTTCGAGAACAGGGCGCGCTTCTGGCGCGAAAGCCTCTACAAGGTGCGTGAGGCGGTTGGCGATGACTGTGCGATCGCTTCACGGTTTGCGGTCGACCACCTGATGGGCCCCGTATCGATCGAGGCCAAAAAGGACGGAGCCCGATTCGTCGAGCACTGCGACGACCTCGTCGACCTGTGGGACTTCACCGTCGGCGATATCGCCGAGTGGGGCCAGAACGCGGGGCCGTCACGGTTTTTCGAGGAGAACCACGAAAAGCCCTATAGCGGCACCATCAAGCCGGGTAACCACACCAACAAACCCGTGGTTGGCGTGGGCAGGGTGACCAACCCCGACACGATGGTCGCGATCGTTCGCTCGGGCCAGTTCGACATCATCGGTGCGGCGCGGCCGTCCATCTCCGACCCCTTCCTGCCCAAGAAGATCGAGGAGGGACGTTTCGACGACATCCGCGAGTGCATCGGCTGCAACCAGTGCATCTCACGCTGGGAAATCGGGGGTCCCCCCCTGGTCTGTACCCAAAACGCGACCGCAGGCGAGGAGTACCGCCGGGGCTGGCACCCCGAGAAGTTCCATCCGGCGGGCAATCGCGAGAAGAGCGTGCTGGTCGTTGGCGCCGGGCCCGCGGGGATGGAGTGCGCGATGGTGCTGGGCAAGCGTCAGATGGAGGCCGTGCACCTGATCGAAGCCGGTCCCGAGATCGGGGGCTGCGTGAACTGGATCTCGTTGCTCGGCCATTCGGACGGAAAGGCCAATCTCCATCGTGGTACCGCGCGCGGCCTTGGCGAGTGGAAGCGGATCGTCAACTATCGCCAAATCCAGCTCGACAAGCTGCGCAACGTCGAAGTTCACACGAACTCGCGGTTGACGTCAGAGGACGTCTTCAGCTACGGCGCCGAGATCGTCATCGTCGCGACCGGATGCCACTTCGCTACCGACGGGCTCAACGCCGCGACGCACGCCCCAATCCCCGGGGCGGATGCCTCGCTTGACTGGCAGATGACCCCCGACGAGGTGGCGCTGGGCACCAAGCAGGTCGGCAAGCGAGTGCTCGTGCTGGAGAACGAGGGCTACTTCATGGGCGCCTCGATCGCGCAGAAGCTTGCGGGCGAGGGGCACGACGTGACGCTCGTGACCCAGGCTGGAGAAATCGCCGGGTACATGGAATACACCCTGGAGGCGCCGATGCTCCACCGCGACCTCCACCGCGTGGGCGTGGACATCCAGGTCTACACGATGCTCGATCGCATCGAGCCCGGCGTCTGCCACGCGTACAACATCTGGGATCCCGACCACAAGCAGGCCTTCGAGGTCGACTCGGTGGTGCTCTGTACCGCGCGGCTCTCGGATGATCAGCTCTACCGCGAGATCAAGGGTGACCAGGGTCGCCTCGAGCAGGAGGGCATCGAGGCGGTATACGTCATCGGCGACGCGGCCGCACCGCGCATGATCGTTGACTCGGTCTTCGACGGTCACCGGCTCGGGCGCGAGATCGACTCGCCCAACCCGGAGATGCCGCTCCCGTTCATCCGTGAACGGCGGTTGTGGGGCGAGACGAGCAACGAGGACTATGTGCGCCAGCTTGCGAACACGGCTGATGTCGCGCTCGTCTGAGTACGCCTCCCCGAGAGTCGTCAAGCACGTCCGCTCACTGTGAAGATCGTCGTTTGCGTCAAGCAGGTGGCCTCGCTGGACGAGGAGTTCGAGTTGCTCGAGGGGGACGGTGGCGTCGATCCCGATTTCATCGAGTGGGACCTGAACGAATGGGACACGTTCTCGCTCGAGGCGGCCCTTCAGCTGCATGAGGGCGACGGGGCCGGCGGTGGCGAAGTGGTGGCGGTCACCGTGGGCGACGAGGAGGCCGAGGAGGGCCTGCTCGCGTGCTTGGCGCGCGGGGCGGATCGCGCGGTGCGTGTCTGGGACGAGGCGCTCGAAGGCGCGGATTTGCTCGCGGTCGCGCGCGTGCTGGCCGCGGCGGTGCAGCGCGAGTCGCCTGATCTCGTCCTGTGCGGTGTGCAGTCCTCCGATGCGGTCACCGGCTCCACCGGGACCGCGCTGGCCGGCTATCTCGATTTGGCGCACGTCGCCGTGGTCAAGGAGCTCTCCTACGATGCGGCGAGCGCCACGCTGACGGTCGATCGCGAGCTCGAGAGCGGACTGGTCGAGGTCGTACGGATCGGGCTGCCGGCGCTTTTGACAATCCAGACGGGGATCAACGAGCCGCGGTATGCGACGCTCCGGGCGATCAAGCAGGCACGGGACAAGCCGCTCGCCACCTATGGCCTCGAGGACCTCGGCTTGGACGCTTCGGGGCTGGCGGCGGCAGCCGGGGCGCGCGTGGTGGGCTTGCAGACGCCCGAGCGCGGCGCGGGAGCGCAGTTGCTCGAGGGGTCTCCCGCCGAGATGGCTGACCGGATCGTGGAGATCGTGCAGGAGCGGATGAGCGGATGAGCGCGGGCGTGCTAGTTCTAGCTGAGGCGCGGCGGGGAGAGCTGCGGGAGGTCTCGCTCGAGCTGGTGAGCGCGGCTCGCGGGGTCGCCCAGGGCGCCGGTGGGCGCGTTGTCGTCGCCGTGATCGACCACGACCCGCAGCGCTTTGCCAAAGGTGTGGCGGCAGACGGAGTCGACGAGGTGCTCACCGTGGCCGCCCCCACCGAGCACTTTGAGCCCCACGTATGGCAGCGGGCCCTGGAGACCCTGATCGAAACCGAGCGCCCGGCCATCGTGCTCGCGGGCCACACCATCGATTCGCTCGGCTTCGTGCCCGCAGTGGCAGCGCGAAAGGGACTCGGCTTCACCTCCGACGTGACAGCGGTCTGGTGGGCGGACGGGCCGCGTGCGCAGCGCGGTGCCTACGGCGACAAGCTCCACGCCGAGCTCGAATTCCCCGGTAAGGAATGCACGCTCATGACCGTGCGAGCCGGGATCTTCGAGCCCGCGGCTGCGGGCTCGGGTGGGGCCTCCGCGCGAGCGGTCGAGGTGGACCTCGAAGGCGCGGCACGGTCTGAGCACGTCTCGTTTGAGGAAGTCGCCGTCGGGGACGTGGACATCACCCAGGCAGAGTTCCTTTTGTCGATCGGCCGGGGAATCGAGGATAAGGACAACATCCCCCGCTTCGAGCGCTTGGCTGACAAGTTCGGCGCCACCTTGAGTGTGTCCCGCCCGATAGTCGACGCCGGCTGGATGACAAATGCGCGCCAGGTCGGCCAGTCGGGCAAGACGGTCAAGCCGCGGGTCTACCTGGCCCTCGGCATCTCCGGGGCGGTCCAGCATCTCGCGGGCATGCGCAACGCAGACACCATCATCGCCGTCAACACCGACGCTGAGGCGCCGATTTTCGGGGTGGCGCACTTCGGCGCGGTCGCCGACCTGTTTGACGTCGCTGACGAACTGGAGCGGGCGCTCGACTGACCGTGCCCGGCGGCGGCGCGCTCCTTCAGGCTGCGGTGAAAACCCGCCCGGTCTTCTGGCACTTCACTGTCGGGCTGAAGATAGCCTGGTACGCGCTGGCGGTCCTATCCGTGCTGGTGTTCCTTTACGGGGTCGCCCGCCCGCTCTACAAATGGAGCCGAGGGCACGGCGGCCCATGGCCCCCGTATCCGTGGCGCGAGCTGCCTGGAAAGCTCTGGCGGGGCCTACGCACCACGCTCTCACACGCCACGATCGCGCGCCGCGACCCGCTGGCCGGGTGGGCTCACCGCGGGATCTTCTACGGGTGGATCGTCCTATTCGCGGGCACGATCGTCCTCGGCTTCGACACCGACTTCACCGACCCCGTATTCGGCTGGAATTACTTTCACGGGAACTTCTATCTGGGCTACAAGGAGGTTCTGAACGTCCTGGGGACCGTGCTGATCGCCGGCGTGCTCGTGATGATGTTTCGCCGGGGGGTTCTGCGCCCGCGCAAGCTGGACTACGCGCGGCCTGACCGCGCACCGGCCGAAGCCCAGTTCGAGCGGCGGACGTACCGCGTGGGCGACTGGGCTTTCGTATCGATCCTTTTGGTTATCGCGTTGACGGGCTTCGTGCTGGAGGGGGTGCGCATCGCGATGAGCCACCCGGGCTACGGCGGCACGCAGTTCGGCGGATGGATCGTGGCCCAGGCTTTCAGCGGCACCAGCGAAGCGACGCTGGCGGGGCTGCGGCACGGGCTGTGGTGGTTCCACGGCTTGCTGGCAATCACGTTCGTGGCCAGCATTCCCTACACCAAGGCGGCGCACATGATCACCAGCTACCTGTCGCTGTCGCTGCGCGATCCGCTCGCCGGCAAGCGGCTCGCTGTGATCCCGCCCGAGCGCTCCTCCGAGCCTGCCGGATACGGGAAGCTTGAGGACTTCAGCCCACTGCACCTGCTCCAGTTGGACGCTTGCACCAAGTGCGGTCGTTGCCATGCCGCCTGTCCGGCTAACGCGACCGGCCGTCCGCTGTCGCCGCGCGACGTGGTGCTGGAGCTTCACGAGCAGTCCAACGTCGCCCTCGGCGGGGTGCTGGGTGCGCTGATGACTGGCCGCCTTGACGGCGGCGCCCGGCCGGACGGCGATGGGACAGCCGACGCAGACGCAACCACAGGCGACGGAGGCGTTATCGGCCAAGACGGTGTGCGCACTGAGACCGTCTGGTCGTGCATGCAGTGCAACGCCTGCGTCGAAGCATGCCCGGTCGGGATCCAGCAGGCACCCATCATCAACCAGTTGCGGCGACGGCTGGTCGAGGAGGGCGACCTTGACCCCAACCTGCAGTCGGTGCTCCAGACCATCCATAAATCGGGCAACTCCTTCGGCGAGCGCAACCGGCGGCGTGGGCGCTGGACCGAGGAGCTCGACTTCGACGTCAAGGACGCCCGCCGCGAACCGGTAGAAGTCCTGTGGTTCGTCGGCGACTACGCGAGCTTTGACCCTCGCTCCCAGCGTGTATCACGCACCCTGGCCCGACTCCTGCAAGCGGCCGGTGTCGACTTCGGGATTCTCTACGACGGCGAGCGCAACTCCGGCAACGATGTCCGACGGATCGGCGAGGAGGGGCTATTCGAGTCGCTCGCCGAGCAAAACATCGCCACGCTGTCGGAGTGCGAGTTCGAGCGGATCATGACCACCGATCCCCATTCGCTCAACACGCTCCGAAACGAGTATTCACAGCTCGGACCCGAGTGGCAGGTGCTCCATCACACCGAGCTTTTGCTCGAGCTGATCCGTACTGGACGCCTGGACGTCGGAGGCCGCCTGTCGTACCGCGCCACCTACCACGACCCCTGCTACCTCGGACGCCACAACGGCGTGTACGAGGCACCGCGCGAAATTCTGCGAGAGCTCGGCTGCGCGCTGGTCGAGATGCCGCGCAACCGCTCCAACTCGTTCTGCTGCGGCGCCGGTGGGGGCCGCATCTGGATCCCGGATCAGCCCGGCCAGGAGCGGCCCTCCGAGAACCGCATCCGCGAGGCCGTCGCGCTGCCGGATGTGGAGCTCTTCGTGGTCTGTTGTCCCAAGGACGTGACGATGTTCGAGGACGCGATCAAGACCTCGGGCCACGCCGACCGGATCGAGCTGCGCGAACTCACCGAGCTCGTCGACGAGGCGCTCTTGCCCCAGGAGGTTGTAGCGGCGACTTAGGGCGCGCGTCTGGGGGCCGGTCAGCCCCTCTTCGCAACGAACCTGCCTTGGCAGATTTTGCCCGCGTGCGCAAGCTGCTGGATGAAGACCATCTCCCCGCCGAGCGATTGCATCAGCTCCATGTCGAAGCCGATGATCTTGAGCGCGTCGTAGGTCAGCTGCTTGTTCAACATGTCCAGGTACAGATCGACGTGCGAGGGGAAGCGGTCCGTGTTGTCCGCCGCCTCCACGTGGCACCCGTGCTCCTCCAGCAGCGCCCGATAGTCGTCAATCGCAAGGATGTTGGGGAACTTCATGAACCGTAGGTAGCGCTCGGCCTCGTCATCGCTCATTTGCTCGGATCCGGCCACCCAATCGGTGAACGCGACGGTACCGCCGGGGCGAACGAGTCGCGCTGCCTCGCCGATCAACTGCCCTTTGTCCTCGACATAGCACCAGGCGTCCTCGCCCCACACGAAGTCGAACTCGGCGTCAGGCAGCCCCGTGTCGGTCGCATCGCCGAGGACGAAGTCGACCGAGTCAGATAACCCCTCCTCAGCGGTCCGTTGGCGACCGCGCTCGACGATGCGCTCCGTCGCGTCCACGCCGGTCATGTGAGCTACTTGCCGAAACCTCACGAGGAACCGCATTCCTGCGCCGTTACAGCAACACAGATCCAGTCCCCGGCTGCCTTCGGGAATGCCGGCTCGGTCAGCCAGTTCCATTGACGAGCTCAACCCGCCGATGTGAATCTGCTCGCCCATCACGAGCTCCCACAAGTCCCCCTCAGCCCCCGCATAAACGGCTTGCACGTCCGCCAAGCCGACACCCGTCAACGTATGCATTATTGGCCTCCAGTCCCGAGTTGCCCAAACTCGCCGGGGCCAATCGTCCTCTCTGGCCCGGAGTCTGTCAACCCTGGCGAGATCGCCCGGCCATCACGGCATCGCGAGCTGCGGTGGCCCGCAAAGCGAGCTCGCGCACCTCCGCGAGGCGGCGATCGTCCGGGCGTGTCGCGAGGTTGATCTCAACCAGCCGGGCGGCGGCACGGCTTGCAGCCTCGGCAAGCACTGCCGCGGCGGTGGCGTCGCCCGCAACCGCAGACGTACTTCGCGCAGCGATGCCGGCAGCCAGTTCGGCAACCTCCGTCGACGCCCTGGCGATCGAAAGCGGCGTCTCGGAAGCCTCCGACAGCGCGAAGTCCAGCCGCTGCTCGCGAGAGGGATCGCTTTTGGGCAGTCGCACGGCGTCGAGCACGGGCGCATAGGAGGAGAGCTCGCGCTCTCCCGCGGCCAGCAACTCCCCACGCAGCGCCTTCGCTCTGGCAGCGGCTTGCGGATCATCGGCGAAGGCCGCCACCATCTCGCCGAGCGCGGCCGCCAGCGCCCCCGCCCATGCGCTCGCGCAGCCGCCTCCGGGAGCCGGCGTCTGGGCCGCCAGGTCGACTAGGAGTGAATCGAACGTTTGCTGCGCGCTGGTCGCCACGCAGGTCAGAACAGACCGACGGTGCGGCCGGTGTCGGTGATGTCGACGTGGACCGCCGCGGGCTCCTTGCCAAGACCGGGCATCTGCATGACGTCTCCGGTCAGAGCCACGACCCAGCCGGCGCCGGTGTACGGGCGCACATCGCGCACCGGCACGGTGAAACCCTCCGGTGCGTTGAGCAGCCCCGGGTCGGCCGACAGCGAGAGATGGGTCTTGGCCATGCAGACCGGTAGCTCGCCGAGTCCGTCGGCCTCGAGCTTTTTGATCTTGCGTTCAGCTTCGGGGAGGACGTACACGCCCTCCGCGCCGTACACGCGGGTGGAGATGGTCTTGATCTTCGAGGTCAACGAGTCTTGGGAGTCATAGAGGAGGTGAAAGTCGTTCTCGAGCTCGCACGCGTCGACGACCGCTTGGGCAAAGTCAATCGCTCCCTCGCCACCACGCGCGAAGCCGTCGTTGACCTCTGCCCCGTGCGCGCCGTGCTCGAGCGCGAGGCGCTTGACCAGCGCGACCTCCTCGTCGGTGTCCTCGGGACGGCGGTTGACCGCGACCACGCAGGGGACGCCGAACTCCCGGATGATCCCGAGATGTCGCTTCATGTTCTGGGCGCCAAGTTCGATCGCCGCCATCCCGCGTGCCAGATCCGACGCGGCGCCGTCGTCGTCAAGCCCGCCGTGGTGCTTCAGCGCGCGGACGGTGGCGACCAGAACCACGCAACTGGGACGCAGCCCCCCGACTCGGCACACGATGTCGAACAGCTTTTCCATCCCCATGTCGGAGCCGAAGCCCGACTCGGTCACCACGTAGTCGCCGAGGTGCAAGCCCATGGTCGTACCGATCAGCGAGGAGTTGCCGTGGGCGATGTTCGCGAACGGACCGCAGTGCATCAGGCACGGCTGGCCCTCGAGCGTCTGGATCAAGTTGGGCTTGATGGCGTCCTTGAGCAGGACGGACATCGCGCCCGCGGCCCCGAGGTCCTCGGCGCTCACGGGGCGCTGTCCGTCGTAGCTGTAGCCGACGGTGATCCGGCCAAGCCGCGCGCGCAGATCCTGCAGATCACGGGAGATTGCGGTGATCGCCATTACTTCCGATGCGGCCGTGATGTCGAACCCCGTCTCGCGCGGGTATCCGTTGGCCCTTCCGCCCAGGCCGACGGTGATCTGCCGCAGCGTCCGATCGTTGATATCGACCGCACGGCGCCACGTGATGCTGAGCGCGTCCAGGTGGTGACGGTTGCCGTGCAGGATGGAGGCATCGAGCATGGCTGCCAACAGGTTGTTGGACGCTCCAATCGCATGGATGTCGCCCGTGAAGTGCAGATTTAGGTCCTCCATCGGCACCACCTGCGTGTAGCCGCCGCCGGCTGCGCCGCCCTTGATCCCGAAGACGGGCCCTAGCGACGGTTCCCGCAGACAGAGCACCGGCTTGCGGCCGATCGCCCCAAGCCCTTGCGTGAGCGCGACCGACGTGGTGGTCTTTCCCTCGCCTGCGCGCGTGGGCGTCACCCCGGCGACGCAGATGAGCTTTCCCTGCGTGACACCGGCGAGGCGCTCCAGCGCCGCCAGGTTGATCTTCGCCTTGTAGCGGCCATACGGCTCGACCTCGTCGGGCTCGAGCCCCATTTGTTCGGCGATTGCCTCGATCGGCTGAAGCTTTGCTTCCTGAGCGATCTCCAGGCTGGAAAGTGGTGGCTTGGTCACGGCGCTCATCGCGGTCCTTCCGCTAGACAATTGCAACGTTGTATGGCCGGATGCTCATCAGTGGCTTACGGCCGCCGCGGCCAGCTCGGAGACGAGCCGGTCCTCGTAGAAACGCTCGAGTGCGAAGGGGGCGATCAGCTCGGGCGTCCTGGAGGTCGCGACGAGTTCGGCAAGCGTCTTGCCCACGATCGGCGCTGCCTTGAAGCCGTAGGTGCCCCATCCGGCACTCAGGTGGAAGTTGTCGACCTCGGTTGTGCCGAGGATCGGGCTGTAGTCGGGAGTCAGGTCGCAAAGGCCCGCCCAGCTGCGCAGAATGCGAACCCGCTCGAGCTGTGGGAACAGTTCGAGCGTATGCCGGCAGACCTCCTGCAGGAAGTTGAGGGTCCCCTGCATGCGGTAGGTCGTCCACGGCTCGATTTCGGCGCCCAGCAGAAACTCGCCGCGGTCGGTCTGGCTTATATAGCAGTGCATCTGCGAGGAGACCACGACCACGTCCAGCAGCGGCTTCAGCGCCTCGGTGACGCAGGCTTGCAGGATGTGGGTGGTGATAGGAAGATCGACCCCGGCCATCGCGCAGGTGTCGGAGCTCCATCCCGCCGTGCAGCTGAGCACCGTGCCGGCCTGGATCGTGCCGCGATTTGTGCGCACTGCGCTCACGCGGCCGTTGGAGCTCTCGAGGCCGGTCACCTCGGTGTTCTGGTGCACCTCGACTCCGCCCCTGTCGGCGCCGCGCGCAAACCCCCAAACAACGGCGTCGTGGCGAATGATGCCGCCCGGCGGGTGGTACAGCGCGCCCATCACCGGGAAGGTGGCGTCCGGGTCAAGTCGCATCGCCGGCGCCAGACGCTTGATCTCATCAGGGTAGATCAGGCTCGAGTCGATCCCGCATTGGCGGTTGACCTCGGCGCGGTTGGCCATCACGAACATGGCCCGGTCGGAATGCGCGAGCGTCAAGTGGCCGCACTGTGAGAACAGCAAGTTGAAATCGAGTTCCCCGGCGAGACCCTCATAGAGCTTCACACTCTTGTCGTAGAAGCGCGCGCCCTCCGGGGTCTTGTAGTTCGAGCGCAGGATCGTCGTGTTGCGTCCAGCCGCACCTGAGCCGATGTAGCGCTGCTCCAGCACCGCGACGCTACGTATGCCGTGATCTTTCTGCAGGTAGTAAGCAGCCGCGAGGCCATGCGAGCCGCCGCCGATGATGACGACGTCGTAGGAGCTCTTGAGCTCTTGCTGTCGACGCCACATCCGCCGCGGGCGAAAGATCTCACGCATCAACTGCGCACCTCCTCGACCGCGGCGTCCAACGAGGCCAGCGCGTCGATGCCGACGGGTGACCCACCAAGATGTCGCGTGGCCTCCTCTACCTGGCGCCACACGTACTCCGCGAGTGCCCAGCCGAACAGCATCAAGAACCTGTCCTGGTCCTCGTGCACGACTACACCTGGCTGGCGAGCGACCGAGCCTGGGCGAATTGCACCCACGGGAGTCTCTTGAGGCCGCAGATCGAGTGCGGAGAAGCGGGCGAATACCTCCCGCGACATGGGTCCGACGACTGTCAGTGCCGCAAAGGCCGTAGTCACGTCGACGAGGCTGACCGGCTTCTGCGCGGCGCCGACGGCATCTTCGATCTGGCGTCGCACCGGCGCAAACCGGGAGGGCTCGCAGATAACGAGCAGGCGGCTGGGCGCAAGCGGGCACCACCACGCGCCGTCCGTTCGGTGAGCCATGCCGAGTTCGAACTCCGCCGAGGGGTTGGAGGCGAAAATCGCCTCGACCACGTCGGGCTCCGACTGGAGCTCGAGCTTGGCTAGGTACGACGTGTCAGCCCACCCCGCGGTGCGCGAAACCGCTTGTGCCTCCTGTTCAGGGGAGGCGTAGCCCACCGCTACAGCCCATCCGTCACGCTCCTCGATCTGCGCGCCGGCCGCACGCGACAAGCGCTCCATGGGGCTGCGTGCGACAGGCGAGAAGGGCTCGGTCTTCACAGCGGCCGTCGTGTCAAGGAACTCGAGGCTCATGACCGCAGAACCTCACCGTCGGGGTCGTAGAAGGGCTTGGTTCTGACCCGCGCCTGGAGCGTCCGGCCGTGGTCGGCGATCGTGACTGTGTCGCCGTCTGCGGCGCGACCAGCGGGCACCCAGGCCATGCCGATTACCTGCTTGAGCACCGGCGAGAATCTTGAGCTGGTCACTTGGCCGATCGGCGCCCGGGCCCCGTCGAGGACCACCGACCCCTCCGTAGGCACCTGACCATCGCTCAGCGTAAATCCAACCAGCGTGGTCGAGGCCGCCTCCGTCGAGTAGCGCTCGAGCGCCCATCGGCCGATGAAGTCCTCCTCCTTGTCGAGCTTGACTATCCACGGCATGGCCGCCCCGAAGGGAGTTGACTCGGAGTCCGTGTCCTGCCCTACCAAGATGTGCATCTTCTGCAGCCGGAGGACCCGCTGCGGCTCGAGTCCGAATGGGCGTATCCCGGACTCTTCGCCTGCCTGAAGCAAGGCGTCCCAGACATGTTCCCCGTGGGCCGACGGGCAGTGGATCTCGTAGCCGAGCTCCCCCACGAAGCCGATCCTCAGGATCAGGCACGGCACCCCGGCGATCGGCGCACGCTTGCCGTCCAGGTACTTGAACGCCTCGTTGGAGCAGTCCAGTTCGGTGACCCTCGCCATGATTTCGCGGGCCTTGGGTCCAGCCAGATTGACCGCGGCCAACCCCTGGGTGATGTCTGTCAGATACACGCGCATGCCCCAGTCGGTCAGCCACCAGGAAAACCACTCCTCGACCGCGCCGGCGCCGCTCGAGGTAGTGGTGACGTAGAAGGTGTCGTCGTCGAGGCGGCAGATCGTGCCGTCGTCGACGATCCGTCCCGCGTCGCTGTTGATGACCCCGTAGCGGATTCGTCCGGGTTTGAGGTTCGATAGCCGGTTTGGATAAAGCCGGTCGAGGAACTCACCCGCGTCTGGACCTCGGACAAGCAGCTTGCCGAGCGTCGATACATCGATCAATCCCGCGGCACGGTGAACGGCCAGGACCTCGGCCTCGGGATCGCCGTAGTCGTACGCGCGACGCCAGTCTCCCGCCCACATCACGCTTGCGTTGAGCTCCCGGTGGCGGCCGTGAATCGCCGAGCGCTTGGCAGGCTCAAGCGGGGGGCCTGCGAGCACGCCCATCGGCACTGGTGTGGTTGGCGGACGCGCGGTCGTGGTCCCGATCTCATCGAGGCCACGCCCCATCTCCTGCGCCATCAGGCGGACCGACTGCAGCTCGCACATCCGCCCCTGGCATGGGCCCATCGTGACGGTCGTGTAGCGCTTGCACAGCTCGATCGAGTCATACCCCTCGGCGATGCTCTGACGGATGTCCTTTGCCGTGACGTCCTCGCAGTGACAGACGAAGCATTTGCTTGAGCCCTGGCCACTAACGGCCGGCGGCACCGCCGCGGCGGTCGGGTGGGCCGTCGCGGTCGCGGCGCGCTCGCGCAGCTCGTCGGCCGCCTTATGCGATGCCGGGTTCCCCAGGCTGAGCCCGTGCGCCGCTGTCAAGCCCGCGAGCTTGCCCGAGTACGAGAGCGAGTCGGCGTCTTCGAAGCCCGCCACCTCGCCCGCCGCGTGGACGCCCTTGGGCATTTCGCGCAGCGCGAAGTGACCGCGTCGCGAGTCATAGCGCGTCTTGGCGCCTGCCTGGAGCAGCAGTGACGCGGCCGGGACAAAGCCGCCCGAGGTGATAACCAGATCGCACTCGAACGTGCGGCCTGTCGGGAGCGCGGCGCCGTTAGCCCCGGCGGCCTGGACGGGTGCGATGGTTGCTTTTTCGACGGCCTTGCCGCCCTGGGCCTCGACCACCGTGTGCCCTGCGAACACCTCCACCCCCAGCTTCCTCACGGCGTCTGCAGGAGGGCCGGGCGTGGACCGGAGGTCCGCTACCGCGGCGAGCTCCACGCCTACTTCGCGTAGGGCAATCGCCGCCTCGAGCCCTCGGTCCGACGTGGTCGCGACCACCGCGCGGTTCCCGGGCTTCACCGCGTACAGCGACGCCAGCCGGCGGGCGCCGCCGGAGAGCATCACCCCGGGCAGGTCGTTGCCGGAGAACACGAGCGGCTGTTCGACCGCTCCCGTCGCGAAGACATGCTCTCGGGCGCGGACCTGGTGCAGTGTGCTGCCCTGCCACACGGGCACGAGGCCGTCGAAGTACCCGAGTGCGGTGGCTCCATCGAGGACCTCGACCCCGGCAGCGACCGCCTTGTCGAGGAGGCGCCGCGCCGTTCCGTGCTGGCCGTCCACGATCGCGCGTCCCCCAGGTTGCGGTCCGTTGTCCACGAGCAATACATCGGCCCCCAGCTCGGCAGCCGACGCAGCAGCACGCAGGCCTGCCAGCCCGCCGCCAACGACCAGCACATCCGTGTGACGGCGCCGGTACTCGGTCTGCCACTGTCGATCGGGTTGCACTTTCGCGATGCTCCCGAGGCCGGCCGCGTGGCGCAGGACCTTCTCGTACAGCGGCCACAGCTTCCGCGGCCGGATGAACGTCTTGTAGTAGAAGCCGGGAGGCGTAAGCGCTCCTCCGAACCTGTCCACCGCCGACATCACGTCGAATTCCAGCCCCGGCGTGGCGTTCAGATGCTCGACCCGCATCCCCTCCCTGAGGGGCTCGGTGCATGCGCGCGCCCCGGGAGCTCCATCGACCGCGACGATGCAGTTGGGACACTGGCCGGCGCAGCACATCAGACCGCGCCGACGGTGGTACTTGAAGCTCCGCGAGAACGTCCGCCGGCCGGCGGCGTAGAGCGCGGAGCCAATCGTGTCGCCCTCGTAACCCTCGGCGGGACGGCCGTCGAAGGTGAAACGGACGACTCGCTCGCGCGCGATCCGCTCCCCGGGCTGTGCTGGGAGGCGACTCATGACCCGCTCTGCCTCTTCTGCGTCCCGTCCAACTCGGCTCGGACCTCCTCAACTTCGGCGGGCCGTGCCGTAAAGAAGACCTCGTTGGTGGTGGTGTCGCGCTCGGCAATGAACCAGGCGCGGCAGCCCGAGCGGTGAAACCACCACTCCCGCTGCACGCCCGCGACGTTACGGCGAAAGTAGTTGTAGGAATTGAGCTCGCGGAAGGAGGGCCGGGAACGTGGCCGTCTGACCACTTCGCCCCCGAACCCGAAGTCCGTCACCTCCCGAGGCCCGCAATTTGGACAGCGTAGAACGAACGACATGGCCGGTCCAGACGACCGTACTCGCCCCTTTTGATCTTGTCCAATATCTGATTCAGTGCTATTGATTCGAAAAACAAACCAGAGGTAGTTTTGGAACTACGTCAGCTGCGCTACTTCATCGCGGTCGCCGAGGAGCTTCACTTCCGCCGCGCCGCGGCCCGGCTGCACATCTCGCAGCCTCCGGTCAGCCAACAGATCCGCCGGCTCGAGCAGGAGCTGGGGTGCCGATTACTCCACCGCACGCGTCGGCGCGTCGAGCTGACCGCGGCGGGGGAAGCATTTCTACGCGACGCGCGTGCCGTGCTGCATGAACTCGACGGTGCCGCCGAGACCGCTCGCAGAATCGACGCCGGTCAGAGCGGCCGTCTGCGCATAAGCTTCGTCGGCTCCGCGCTGTTGTCAATCGTCCCGATCGCCGTGCAGCAGTTTCGGGCCGTGCGCCCAGACGTCGAGATCGTGTTGCGCGAGCGCTCGACGGTCGATCAACTGCGCGCGGTCTCGGACGGGCTCGCCGATATCGGATTGATCCGACCGCCGATCGAGACCGTCGGTCGCTTGAGGACCGAGCTTGTCCTGCGTGAGCCCACGGTGGCAGCGCTGCCGCTCGACCACCCGCTCTCCAAGCTTCGTCGTATTCCCATGCGACGACTCGGCGCCGAGCCGCTCGTGCTCTTTCCGCGCAGCCAAGCGCCCGGGTTTCACGACCTGTTGATCAGCAGCTTGGCCGCCGCCGGTACCCACCCGCGAGTCGTGCAGTACGCCCCGGAGATGATCACGATCATCGGTCTGGTGGCGGCGGGCCTCGGCGTTTCGCTCGCACCAGCTTCCGTCGCGCGCCTCGCGCTGGATGGAGTCACCTACCGGCCTGTCAGCGGCATGCCCCGATCAGAGCTCGTCGCGGTCACGCGCGAAGAGGACGTCTCACCGGTGGTCCCGGCGTTCATCGAACAGCTCAAGGCCCACGGGCCCAGGACGGCTCCCGCCTCGGATAGCCGGATAGCCGCCCCCACCGCGGTCTAGAGAACGAGAGCCATCACCACTTGGCCCAGACGTAGCCGACGCCGACACCCTGAAAATGCAGCCTCCGGGCCGTCCTCTGTCCGAGGTCCCAGGTGCGGCCGGCGATGTACGGTCCCCGATCGTCAACGGTCGCAGTCACGCTGTGGCCGTCGCGCCAGAACTTCACGTGTGTGCCGCACGGCAGCTTCTTGTTCGCGACGCCGTACTTCGCGACGAAACCACACGCCGTCTGATGACCCTGGTCGTAGTACCACGAGGCGGTCCGGCGGCGATATCCGGGGGGAGCGGCGGCGCTTCGCGCGTGGCTCGCCTGCGCGCTCACGCCCGATAGGGCCTGCGACCCCGGAGCGATCAGCAACAGACCAGCGGCCGACGCCGCAAGCGTGCCCAGCGTGTAGGCGCCGATCGTTGCAGCGCGTTTGTGCAGCCTCGGCTTGAAAGGTAGGTTGAGATTGGGGCCCAAGGCTCCGGTCCTCCTGTCTTTGGTCGACGGGCGCCTACGGGGTTAGCTGTCGGGCTCGCGACCGCTTCGCGCGGCGCTTTCACACGCCGGCTAGAGCCGCTACAACCGCCGCCGCCAAGATGGCGGGCGATCGATTCGCCCCGCCCGGGTAGACCCGGATTGGATCCCCCGTTCGCCCCCGCACCGAGCAGGAGCGATTCGGCAAAGTCGCTCCGGCAGCGTAACACCGCCCCGGCGTATCAGTGCCACTCGGCGGCAGGTGCGGGTCGGCGGAGTTCGGACACCGCTCGCTGCGAAGTTCGGACACAGCCTCGCTGCAAAGACGCGACAAAGTACGCAATCCCGCGACCCATCGCTGCGGACGGTGGGATATCACCCACGATATGCGAGGGTTATATCCCACGCTACGGCGCGGACCTCACAACCGACCACACAAGGCGGACCTCACAACCGACCACACGGCAGGCGGACCTCGCAACCGCCTCGCCGACCTAGCCGCGCGATCCAGGGGCCGGCCCGAGCGAGGCAGTTCAACTTCTTTCACGAATGATGCCGTCCGTCCTGAGCGGTATTCGGTGGGCCATGAACCATTACCCGGCCTCGTTCGCCATCGCCGCGGCGCTCGCCCTCGCGGGGTGCGGAACCGCTGCCGCGCTCGCCCTTTCAATCGCGGGGTGCGGGACCTCGGGCGCCGGGAGCGAAAGCTCCACCCGAGCAACCAAGCATTTCACCCAACCATCCACCCCTTCCCCGTCTGACGCCGCTCCCTCGCGGCGGCATCTTGCGGCGCACACTGCGAGCCACCGTTCGCGATCGAGTACCAGACAGCTCGCCTATTCGAGCGCCAGCAACTCAGTGGTTCAGCCACAGCCCGCGGCCGGAAGCTGTCACGCGATCGGATCAGGTTTGTATTCGAGGCCCGATCCCTCCTGCACCCCAGGCGCGCTGAACCGCGCGGTCACTCAGGCCACGATCGACAGGACAATTTGCGTCAGTGGCTGGACAGAGAGCGTGCGCCCGCCCGAGAGTGTCACCGAGCAGGAGAAGGCCGCCAGCATGGCGGCGTACGGAGACACGGGGTCGATGGCCGCCTACGAGTACGACCATTTCGTGCCGCTCGAGCTGGGAGGTGCCACGAATGACCCTAGAAACCTCTGGCCCGAGCCGGGAGCCTCGCCCAATCCGAAGGATGCGGTCGAAGACAGCCTCAGAGAGGCGGTCTGCAATCGCCAAATCTCACTGGCTCGAGCACAGCGAGAAATCGTTCGAAACTGGACCGTGGACGCGAGCCCAAGGCCGACGAGGCGCTCGCACGGCCCGGCGGTCATCCCAAAATGCACCGTCACAGCCTCCTACAGCGATCGCTATCACGACTATGACGTCTATGTCCATTCCAATCAGCCCGACCGGACCGTCACCGTTTCCGACGCCGACGGCCACTCGGATACCTGGCATACCGACGATGCCGGCTTTGCGGATGTGTACTTCCGCGCGGGCGGGTTTGCCCCCGGACGGCGCGTAACGGCCCGGGTGGGAACGGCGACCTGCTCTACGACGCTCTAGCCCCACCGCGACCCGGAAGGCGGGCCAGTGCCAATAGGATGACTCCGTGCCCGGGAGGCTCGGGAATAAGGTTGCGCTGGTCACCGGAAGCGGATCCGGCCTGGGCCGCGAGATGGCGCTGCTGTTTGCGTCCGAGGGCGCCGCGGTCGTGGTCAACGACATCGACGTCGAGGCCGGCGAGCGGACCACGAGGGAGATCGGGGGCAATGCCACCTTCGTGCCGGGCGACGTCTCAAGCGACCCCGCCATGCAAGAGCTGTTTCAAGCGGTCCGCGAGGTGCACGGCCGCCTGGACGTGAGCGTCCACAACGCCGGCATCATGGATCCCCGGGACGAGGGAGCGGTCGAGACTCCGCTCGAGGTGTGGGACCGCGCGGTGGCGGTCGACCTCACGGGCGTCTTTCTGTGCTGCCGCCACGCGATCCCCCTCATGCTCGAGACGGAGGGCAATAGCTCGCTGATCAACATCGCCTCGTTCGTAGCGCTGATGGGTGCGGCCGCGCCACAAATCGCATACACCGCGAGCAAGGGCGGAGTGCTCTCGATGACACGGGAGATCGCGGTCCAGTACGCGCGGCGCGGCATTCGAGCCAACGCGATCTGTCCGGGCCCCATCCGAACGCCCCTGCTTGAAAATCTGATCGCGGACGAGAGCAGGCGCGCCAACAGGCTCAATCACATTCCGGCCGGTCGGTTCGGGGAGCCGCGAGACATCGCAAATGCCGCTCTCTACCTCGCCAGCGACGAGTCCGACTGGGTCACAGGCACCGAGTTTCTCGTCGACGGGGGCATCACCGCCGCCTATCTCACCGAGCCTTAGGGCACCGGGCGGATCTCACCGAGAGCATCAGCACCCCCGCGCGCCCCCCGCGCGCGCAACCGCGGCGCCAGAGGCTCAGTGCAGCTCCAGGTACTCCTGAAGCTCCCAATCGGTGACGTGGTCCTCGAAGCGCTGCAGCTCGTAGCGGCGCATCACCGTATAGGCGGTGACGAACTCGTCCCCGAGTAGGTCGACGATTTTCGTGTCGGCCTCGAGCGCGGAAAGCGACTCCTGGACCGTCGTCGGGAGCTTCGGTTTGGATTCGTCCTCCTCGGCCGGGCGAGTGGCCGGCGGCTCCAGCTCGAGTTGCTCGGAAATGCCCAGCAGCCCCGCGCCGAGCAGGGCGGCGCTTGCGAGGTACGGGTTGGACATCCCGGTGGGGGCGCGGTTCTCCACGTGCGTGCTCTTGGCGCTGCCGCCCTTGATCCGGACGAGCGCGCTGCGGTCCTCCGGGCCCCACGAGACGTTGGTCGGACTGAACGTATGGGTCCGCCTGCGCTTGAGGCAGTTCAGCGTCGGCGCAAGCAGCGCATAGGTAGAGCGCGCGTGGCGCAGCTGTCCGGCCACGAAACTGCGGCCGGCCTTTGAGAGCCCCCATTCGTCGTCCGGGTCCGACATGGCGTTTGCCCCTCCATCGCGCTCCAACAGCGCGATGTGGTTGTGGGCTCCGCAGCCGGCCGAGTCGGCGAACGGCTTGGACATGAAGGTCGCGATCAGTCCCTCCTGGTGGGCGAGCTCCTTGGCCGCGTTCTTGAAGCTGAAGGCGGTGTCGGGGCCCGCGATGCCGCTGCTGGGTCCAAACACGATCTCCCACTGAGAGCCCGCGTACTCGCAGTTGGCGGTCAAGATGTCGATCCCGAATGCCCGCGCCTCGTCGACTATCCGTTCGATCGCCGGCACCCAGGTGTTCCGAACGGTGTTGAAGATGTGGTAGCCGTCGAAGAGGGGCTGCCTGGTCTCGCCGTCGAGGAGATAGAACTCCGGCTCGATTCCGATCAGCGGCTCGTACCCGAGCTCGCCACAGCGATCGAGGACGCGGCGGAAGACATGCCGTGGGGCGGCGCCGAGCGGTCTTTCATCGTCCCAGTAGGTGTCGCAGATCATGCGGCCGGTGTGGTTGGCCCACGGGACGATCGCGGCCGTACTCGGATCTGGCTTCAGGCGTTGATCGGCGTAGCCGATCTCTTCGTTGTAAAGCGTCCCGGGCACGACGTCGGAACGCGTATCGAGCACGACCGTGCCGCCATACATGTTCAGACCCTGATCCGCGTAGTGCCCCGCGTGCTCTATCGGAATCAGCTTCGAACGGCTGTTGCCATGCATATCGGGCAGTTCGAAGCGAACATTGCGGATCCCCTGCTCACGCCAACCCGCGAGGACGTCCTCAACGGTGACCGATTGCTGCTGTGCTGTGGCCATCTAAACCGCCCTCCAGATCCTAGTCGCGGCATCGTGAAGGCCCGTGAAGAGGCGGCTGCGCTCGTTGGCCTCCGGGTGCCACTGGACGCCAAGCAGCCAACGACCATCGGCGGCTTCAACCGCCTCGACCGCGCCGTCGGCAGCTCGACCGCTGACCATCAAGCCGTCACCGAGTCTGTCGATGGCCTGATGGTGATGACAGCAGACCACGTGCCGCTCCTCACCGGCTGCGTCGGCGGCGAGCGAGCCGGACTCGAGGAGGACCTCGTGCTCGCTGCCCTGCAGGCTCCCAAGCGATTTGCGGTGCGGGTGGCTGCCGTCGGCGTCGATCAGGTCCTGCACCAGGGTCCCGCCCAGCGCCACGTTTATGACGTGGACGCCTCGGCAGATGCCAAGCACGGGAATGCTTCGCGCAAGCGCACCACGGAGCAGCGCGATCTCGAACTCATCCCGCTCGGGGTAGGTCGCTTCGGTCGCGGGGTCCAGATCGGCGCCATAGATCGCGGGATCGACATCGGCGCCGCCGATCAGGAGCAGCGCGTCGATGCGATCGAGCACTTGTAGGGGAGCTCGCGCATCCACCGGCAGCAGCACCGCGATCGCCCCCGTCCGTTGCACGGACGCGACGTAGGAATCCGCGACCAGGTGCGCCGGCTGATCCCAGAAGCTCCAGCGCGCGCGCTCGCGCACCGCGCAGATACCGATCACCGGCTCAGGCCCCATCGACGAATCCTCAGACAGTTCGTTCATAGCGTTCCCGTTCCCAGTCCGAGACCGTCTGGCGCCAGGCGGCAAGCTCCCAGGCCCGCGAGGCCCGGAAGTAGTCGCAGAACTCCGCTCCGAGCGCCCGCCGGAACTCCGCGTCTGCGTCAAATGCCGCGATCGCGCTCTCGAGCGACCCGGGTAGCGCTGCCAGGTCGTCGCGCGCGGAGGCATCGCCCACGATCGGCGGGGGCGGCGTGGCCCCATTAGAAATCCCTTCGGTCGCCGAGACCACCAGCGCGGCGAGCGCGAGGTAGGGGTTTGCGTCCGCCCCCGGGCGGCGACATTCGATCCGCCATCGCTCCAGATAAGGGCCTCGGATCGCGCGCACCGCGCAGGAGCGGTTCTCGTACCCCCAGCTCACGTTGACCGGTGCGAACCACCCCGGAACAAGCCGCTTGTATGAGTTGATCGTCGGGTTGAGCATGAGGGAGGCTGCCGGAAGATGCTCGAGCACTCCCGCGATCGCGCCCGCGAAAACGGGCGACAAGTCCGCATCATCCTCGGGGACGCCGAACGCGGTGGCGCCCTCGGACCAGCACGAGAGGTGGACGTGGCCGCTCGAGCCCTCCTCGCCCGGCGCCGTCTTGGACAAGAAGCTGGCCCGCAGTCCCATCGCCGCCGCGACCTCCTTGACCGCGAGCTTGGTGTATACGGCGTCATCGGCAGCGCGCACGCCGCTGCGCGCGGCGATATTGAGCTCGAGCAACCCTGGACCGGCCTCGGTGTGGACGGCCGAAAGCTCGACCCCCAGCGCTTCGAGGGCGGGCACCAGTGCGGCGACGAACCTTTGAAAGCAGGCGACCTCGCTGACGCTGTAGCTGAGCCCACTCGACAGTGGCCGGCCTTGGTCGTCACGGACGCGAATCTCGTACTCGAACGCCGCCCGCGTCTCATAACCCAGCGCCGCCATGCGCGCAAGCGCTCCGCGCAGGGCCTCGCGGGAAGACAGCTCGCACGGCCTGCCATCGGGCCAAGCAGGGGTGCACAGACAAATCCGCCACCCGGGCAACCACGAGAGCTCGCGCAGCGTCTGAGGATCGGGGTACACGAACAGATCACCGGCGCCTGACCGGATCCCGAACCGCTCGTACGTCGTGATCGGCTCGTCGGTCGGGTCCAGCGCGAGCAGGAGGTCGGTCATGACGGCGCCCTTGTCCAGCGCCGCATCGAACGCGTCGGGCCGCAGCGCCTTGCCACGGACCGAGCCGTGAACGTCGGGCATTCCCAGAAGCACGAACTCGGCGCCGCCACCCGCGAGCTCGCTGGCGGCGGCCGCCATTTCCGAGAGCGACAATTCAGTCACGCGGATGTTCCCGCGAGCGAATGCTTGACGGCCCGCTCCACCTCGGAGACGGTATCTGCGAATCGCCCCACCATCTCTGCGAGCTCCTCATCGGTGGCGATGAACGCGGGCGCGAGCAGGGTCTGGTCGCCGCAATAGCGGTCCGTGGTCGAGTGGGTCGAGGTCACCAGCAGTCCGTGCTCGAAGGCCTTCTGATCAATCAGCGAGGCCGCGTCGAGCTCGTCGGGCAGAAACCCCTCACCGTCCCGAGGATCGACGAACTCGACGCCGAGCAGGAACCCACTGCCGCGGACCTCCCGGACAATCGCCGAGCTCGCGAGCGCTTCCTCAAGCTCGTCACGTAGCCGTGGCCCGCGCTCGGAAACCCGCTCCACCAGGCCGTCCTGCCTCAGCGCGTCGAGGACGGCCAGGCCCACTGCGCAAGAGAGCGGCGCGCCGTCCCAGGTATGGCCGTGCTCGAAGTTGCGCGAGCCGGCGGCAAGCGCGTCGTAGATGGACCCGGTGCACAATGTGGCGGCGAGCGGCGCGTAGCCTGCCCCTAGCCCCTTGCCACCGGTGATGACGTCCGGTTCGAGCGGAAGCTGGTCGGAGGCGAACCAGCTTCCGGTCCGGCCCATGCCGGTCACAACCTCGTCGAAGCAGATGAGAAACCCGTGGCGCTCGCGCCGCTCGGCGAGCCCCTGCCAGAACGTTTCAGGGGCCTTGTGCCCGGGCAGCGCCGCCGCGCCGACCGGCTCGGCCACAAAGGCCGCGATCGTCTGGGGCCCGGCGGCATCGAGCAGCCGGTCGAACTCGTGCAGCGACTGCTCGCCCGACGGATCAAAGCGCCAAGTCGCGGGCGGGATGTGGAGGTGGCCGGGCAGGTACTCGCCGTAGGGCGCCTGCAGGCTGCGCCGGCCGGTCAGGGCGAGCGCGCCGAAGAGCGCGCCGTGGTAGGCCTGCGCGGGCGAAATGACCCGCCAGCGCCGCTCCTCGCCGCGGTCCACGTGGTACTGGCGGATCAACCTGATCGCTGTCTCGTTGGCCTCCGAGCCGCCGGAGACGAACCGCGCCCTCGCCATGTTCGGCGCGGCGACCTCGATCAGGGCGTCCGCCAGACGCTCCTGCGGCTCATTGGTGAAGTGATGGTTATAGACATACGAGATCCGGCGCGCTTGCGCCCGGGCGGCCTCGACGATCCGCGCATCTCCGTGGCCCAGACAAGCCACCATCGCTCCACCCGAGCACGCGTCCAGCACCTCGGTTCCATCGGTCGTATAGAGCCGGACGCCCTTGCCGCGCTCGATGCTCGGGTAGGCCAGATCGAGCAGTCGCGGGAAGACGTGGGTGCGCTCGGCCTGGATCACGACCGAAGCCGCCTCCGGATCGCGCTCAACAGCGCCCGCACGCTCAGCTCGCTGGCCGCGACATGCAAGTCCATGGCCTGTTCGGCGGCCCCGGCGTCCCGAGATCGGATCGCCTCGAGGATCGCCTCGTGCTCGCCGGAGAGCCGGCGGTGCCAGGTATCGGATTCGGGCAGCAGGCTCATCGCGTCGTTGAGCCGCAGGCGCACGTCCTCGATCGCGCCGATCAAAAAGCGGTTGCGTGTGGCCTGGGCGATCGAGAGGTGAAACTCCGTGTCGTGGCGCATGTAGTCGGGCTCGCTCGATGGCTGGGACATGGCCTCGATCGCCCTGGACATCGCGGCGAGGTCCTCGCGACGCCGAAGGCGGGCGGCTTCCCGCGCCACCTGGGGCTCGATCACGCGCCGGTAGATCAGCACCTCCTCGAGCTCTGGCCGCTGTCGCAGCACGCGGGTCATGAGGTCGTCCAACGCACCGGCGTCGCTGGTGGGCGCGGCCACGAAGGTGCCGCCGTTGCGCCCACGCCTGGTCTCCACCAGCCGGCCGGCTTCAAGCAGACGCAGTGCATGTTGAACCGTGGGTCGGCCCACGCCGAACGTCGCAGCGAGCTCTCGCTCGGAAGGCAGGCACTCCCCGGGCCCGATCAGCCGCAGCGCGATGTGGTGCTGAACCTGCTCGGCGACGTACTCGTGCGCGCGAAGCTGCTGAATCGGCGCAAACCGAAGCGGCGGCCTCTCTCGAGCCCGCGCGCCCCTACCCGAGATGTCAACCGCCACGAACCGCCTCCTCGACGTGGCGGGCGCGCGCCAAGAAGCCGTCGAACAGCCTCCAGGCCGCGGCGCGGGTCTCACCGGCGCGGTGGCGGGTTTCCTGCAACAGAAGATCGGGGTCGACACCCTCCTGGTCAAGCTCGTGGCGGTAGGCCGCCACCCATGAATCCATGATCTCCGGCGTCACCTCGGGGTGGAATTGGACGCCGAGGCTGCGGCCGATCGTGAATGCCTGGGGGCCAACCGCGCTGTCTGCGATGAGGCGCGCACCCGCGGGAACCGTGAAGGTGTCGAAGTGCCACTGAAACCAGGGCCCGTCGGAGAGCATCGAGTGGTCTGTGCTCCTAACCGGATGCCACCCGATCTCAGCGATCTCGCTTCGGTATGACCTTCCTCCGAGCACGCGGGCGAGGAGCTGGCTGCCGAAGCAGATTCCGAGGACGGGTACATCGTTCGCCGTCGCCTCGTGCAAAAGCTGCTTCTCCTTCGAGAGCCACGGAACCGAATCGTCGAAGGCGGCAAACTCGGATCCCAACGTGACGATCATCTGATAGTCGCGCGGATCAACGATCCTGTCCTCGACGTCGATCCGGTAGGTCTCCTGGAGTGCTCCGCGCTCTTCCAACCACTGATGCACATAGCCGCCGGGCGTGGGCTTCTCGTGCTGGACCACCAGCGCGCGCATCGGTAGCGATGTGTCTGAAGCGGTCATTGAGCGTCCGTCGCAGGAACGTACTGGGGCGCCGGCTTTTGTCCGGCGAGCTCGCCGTCAACATAGTCGGCCACCTCCCGAACGGCCACCGCGAAACGCGCCACCATCTCCTCGAGCTCCGCGTCGGTGGTGGTGAAGGGAGGCGCGAACAGGCTCTGGTCCCCCGCATAACCATCGCCGGTCGGCTGTGTGGAGAGCGTCACCAGGCCGTGGTCGAGCGCCACGTCGTCGATCCGTCCGGCAACACCTAGGGCCGGCGGCAAAAACGACTCACCATCGCGCGGGTCCACATACTCGACGCCGAGCAAGAACCCGTGCCCGCGAACCTCGCGCACCATCTCGATGCCGGCGAGCGCCGCGGCGAGACGATCGCGCAGAACGGGGCCCCGTTGCGCAACCTTTTCGATCAGCCGTTCGCGCTTGAGCGCTTCGATCACGGCCAATCCCACCGCACACGGCAGTGGCGAGCCGTCCCAGGTGTGGCCGAGGGTGAAGCGGCGCGATCCGGTGGCCACCGCGTCGTAGACATGCTGGTGACAGATCGCGGCGCCGATGGCCGCATACCCGGCTCCCAGCCCCTTGGCGGTGGCGATGATGTCCGGCGTGAAGGGCAGCTGGTCGGCCGCGAACCAGCTGCCGGCGCGACCCATGCCGGTGACCACCTCATCGAAGCAGATGAGAAAACCGTGGCGCTCGCGCCGCTCCGCGAGACCCTCCCAAAACCGCCGCGGCGGCGTATACGCGGGCAGGGCGGCGGCGCTGATCGCCTCCGAGAAGAAGGCCGAGACGTTCTGCGGTCCCACCTGCTCGAGCGCATCGTCCAGCGCTTTGAGCGCCTGCTCTCCGGAGGGATCAAATCTCCAAGTGCTCGGGGGAATGTGCGGCTGCTCGCGCAGATACGGCGTGAGCGGACCCTGCAGTCCGGCTCGTCCGGTCAGGGCCAGTGTGGCCATGGTGGGCCCGTGGTAACCCTGGGCGGGAGAGATCACGCGCCAGCGGCTGGGCTCTCCTCGCTCGACGTGGTAGCTGCGCGCCAGGCGGATGGCGCACTCGTTGGCCTCCGACCCGCCGGTGACGAAGTGGACGCGCTCCATGCCGTCCGGCGCCACTGAGGTGAGCTCGCGCGCGAGTTGCTCCTGGGCAGGATTCGTGAGGCGCTCGTTATGAACGAAAGCGATTTTTTGGGCCTGGGCTCGCGCCGCATCGATCAGATCCTCGCGGCCGTGCCCGAGCGTCAGAGCCATAGAGCCCCCGCTCATCGCGTCCAGATACCGCCGGCCGGCCGCGTCTTTGACCCATACGCCGTCGCCGGCGACGATCATCGGGTAGCGACGGTCGAACTCCGGGGGCAGCACATGGGTGGCCGAAGCACTCACGATTGTGTCTGCGGTCAGCGGTCGCTCCTCTCCGAACGAATGGTTCTGGTTGAGGTCCTTATGGCAGTAGAGTAACTGAGGTGGCAACCGGCGACGCGACGCTGGCGGTGATCGAGCCCGCGACGGAGAGGACCCTGGCGGAGCTGCAGCACGCCGGAATTGAGGAGACCGATGCGGTAGTAGCTCGCGCCAAGGCATCATTCCCGGCCTGGCGCGCAGTCGCGCCCGGGGATCGCGCGCGACTGCTGCGGACGCTCGCGGATGCGATCGCTGCCCGCGCCGATGAGCTGGCGGCCTTGGAATCGCGCAACGTGGGTAAGCCCATAGGCGACGCCCGCGGCGAGGTGGCATTGGTCGTCGACACGTTCAACTACTACGCGGCCGCGCCGGAGCGCTTGCTGGGAGCGACGATTCCGGTGGCCGGTGGCATCGACATGACGTTTCGCGAGCCCCTCGGCGTGGTCGCGCTGATCGTTCCATGGAACTTCCCGCTGGCCATCGCCTCGTGGAAGATCGCGCCGGCCCTCGCGGCGGGGAATACCGTTGTTCTCAAGCCCGCGGAGCTGACGCCGCTGACCGCGCTCGAGCTCGAGAAGCTGGCGGTCGAGGCCGGCCTTCCCGAGGGCGTCCTGAACGTTGTGGTGGGTCCCGGAAGGGTCGTTGGGGAGCGGTTGGTCGAGCATCCCGACGTGGCCAAGATTGCCTTCACCGGCTCGACCGCGGTGGGACGGCGCATCGGACAGCTCGCCTCCGAGTCGATCAAGCGAGTGACGCTCGAGCTCGGCGGCAAGTCCGCCAACCTAATCTTCGCCGACGCCGATCTTGCCTCCGCGGCACGAGCGGCTCCGCTAGCGGTCTTCGGCAACGCGGGCCAGGACTGCTGTGCGCGCTCCCGGATCCTGGTGCAGCGTTCCGCGCTCGACGAGTTCATGGCGCAGCTCGAGTCCGCGGTGAAATCACTGCGTGTCGGCGACCCCCTCGACGAGGCCACGGAGATGGGGCCGCTGATCTCCTCCGACCAGCGCGACAAGGTCGCCTCCTACCTCCAGGATGCACCGGTCGCATTTCGCGGGAGCGCCCCGGACGGCCGGGGCTACTGGTTTGCCCCCACGGTGCTGTGCCCGGTCTCAAACGACGACCGCGCGGCGCGCGAAGAGATCTTCGGCCCGATCGCGTCCGTGATCCCGTTCAAGGACGAAGACGATGCCGTCCGGCTTGCCAACGACACGATCTACGGACTCTCCGGATCGATCTGGACGCGTGACGGCGCCCGCGCACTCCGGGTGGCCCGCGCGCTGCAAAGCGGCACGCTATCGGTCAACTCGAACACCTCCGTCCGGGTCAGCACCCCCTTCGGCGGCTTCAAGCAGTCGGGAGTCGGCCGCGAGCTGGGCCCGGACGCGCTGCATTACTACACCGAGCTCAAGAACGTCTTCGTGGCGATCTAGCCGCCCGCCGGTGAGAACAACGGCCGCAGCGCGGCGTAAACGTCGCGGTAGCGCTCGTGCGCCGCGGCGTAGGCTGATTGCCGCTGCGCGTCGGGAAGCACATGCGCCCGCCGCCGCCCGCGCATCTCGCGCGCCGCGGACGCAACATTGTCGTGCAGGCCGGCCCCGACAGCCGCGAGCATGGCGGCGCCTCGGGCGGTCGTCTCCACGTCCTCGGGCCGAGTGACAGGCAGGCCGGTGACGTCCGCGCGGATCTGCAGCAACAGATCGGCCTTCGCTCCCCCGCCGACGCAGACGAGCTCCGTGGGCTCGAGGCCGGCGGTGCCCATCGCGTCCAGGACGTCCTTGAGCGCGAACGCGTTTCCCTCCAGCATCGCGCGGATCACGTGGCCACGGCCATGTGAGGCCGTCAGACCGAACCACCCGGCGCGGGCGTCGGCATTCCACTCGGGCGCCATGGCTCCGGCCAGCGCGGGGACCCAGATCACCCCATCCGCTCCGGCAGGCACGGCCGCCGCGGCGTCGTTGAGCTGCTCGTAGGCGGCGGGCTCGCCCGGCTGCTGATTGCCGAAACCGAATTCATCACGAAACCACCGGTACGCGCCTCCAGAGAGCCAGCCCGGGTTCTCGAGCAGCCAGTCGCCGGGGCTCGCGTGAGGGTGAAGCTCCGTAACACAGCCCGGATCGAGCGACGGCTCAGCGGCCACCGCACAGACGGGCTCGGCCGTCCCCATCACGTCGCAAACCGTCCCCGGATCGATGACCCCGGCCCCGAGCGTGGCGGCCATCTCGTCGCCACACCCGAGCACGACGAGGGTTGACGCCTCGAGCCCCGCCGCTTCGCGCAGCCATGGCGCAACGGGACCCAGGCCCGCGTGCGCTGGGATGATCGGCGCGAGCCGCTCCTCATCCACCTCAAAACAGGCACATGCCTCGGTCGACCACCGGCACGTGCCCACGTCGAGCAGCATCGCCGACGACGCGTTAGAGGGGTCCACCGCGAGCCGGCCGGCCGCGCGCCAGGCGACGAAGGAGCCCGGCAACAGGAACCACCGCGCAGCCGCATATTGCTCGGGTCTGTGCTGCCGCAGCCATGCGATCTTGGCGGCGACGTGTCCCGGATCGAGGTTGCATCCAGTCAATTCGCGCAGCCGCGCGCGATCCAGTCGGGAAGCGGCCAGGTCGCACTGCGGGACGGCCCGCCGGTCCATCCAGATCAGCGCGGGTCCGGTGGGCTCGCCGTCGCCCCCCGTCAGGACCAGCCCGTCGAGCTGGGACCCGAACGCGATGCCTTTCAAGGCGCCTGCACCGACCTCGCCACGGACGTCGGCGAGCGCCTGGGCGACCGCTGCCAGCCACTCGGTGGCTTCCTGCTCCGCCCAGCCCGGGTTCGGATACGAGATGGAATGAGCCACGTAGCTTGTGAAGACGAGCGTGCCGTCGGCGGCGATGGCCTGCGCGCAGGTGCCCTGCGAGCCGACGTCGATTCCGACGACCAATTCCTCTGGCACCGTAGCTCACTCGCTGGTTTCGCCGGGCCCGCGTCGATACACGCTCACCTCGAAGGCGTCTGCGAGGTGATGTTCGAGCGAGACGAGCACGACCTCGCCCAGGATGGTGCTGTCGACCTGAAACAGCGTGAGCAGCAACGAGCCGGGCGCGACCTTCAGGCGCCGCGCGGTCTGGCCCCTTGCGACGGTGGGCGAGATCGAGGCCACGCCGTGGTGGATCGTGACGCCTTGCGCCTGAAGGGCGTCGTACACCGAGCCGGCGCCGAGCGCGGCCAGCTCGGCGGGATCGAGGAGCTCCTGGCGACACCAGTCGATGCTTTGAACCACTCGCCTGCCGCTCGCCGTCCGCACCCGGTGCAACACGCTCAGCGCAGTCCCGGGTTCGACGCCGAAGGCCCGCGCCACGTCAGCCGGCGCCGGCTCGCATGCCGCGTGGGCGTCGGCGGTACCCGGCTCCAGTCCGGTCGCCGCGATCAGATCCGAGACGCCGAAGTTCTGGCTGAGGTCGTTGTGCAGAAGCGGTCGTTCGGTGACGAAAGTGCCCGACCCGTGCATGCGCCGCAGGATCCCGTCCGCCTCGAGCAAGGTGATCGCTGACCGCAGCGAGCTGCGCGATACCCCCAACCGCCGTGCCAGCTCCGGCTCGCTTGGAAGTCTGGTCCCAGCGACGAATTCGCCTTCCTGAACCCGCTCCCGCAGGCGGTCGGCGATGCGGTGGCGAAGGGATGGGCGAGTCGGACTGGCCACCTTCAGCGAAGCGGTCCTCTAGGGCTGACCACAATCTTGAGGACCTGCCCGGCTCGAATCCGCGTAAATGCATCGGCCGCTCCGTCCAGGTTGACCACGTCGGATATGACGCGACGGAGTCCACCGACGCCGGCGGCGAGCATGTCCAGCGCGTGTACCTGGTCGCGGTGGCGCGAGGCATACGAGCCGTGCACCTGCACCTCCTGGTAGTGCAGGACGTTCGATGGGAAATTGATGTGGGTCGTCCCCTTGGGCAGCCCCCCGAAGAAGAGCACGCGACCGCGCGGCGCCACCATTTCCATGGCCTGCTCCTGGGCGCGGCTACTCGAGCAGGCCACGATCACCACGTCCGCTCCGATCTCCCCCGTCTTTTGCTTGACGGCAGCAGTGCCGTCCGCCTGCGAGACATCGACATAGCTCATCCCCTCGTCGCCGAGGATTTCCCGAGCCAGTTCCAATCGCTCCGCGGCAGCTTCCAGTAACAACACCTCGCCCGCGCCCTCCAGTCGGGAGATCGCGGCATGCGCCGTGCCCACCGGGCCGGCCCCGATCACGGCGACGGTTTCATCGAGGCCGACCGCGATGTCCTTGTGGCCGCAAATCGCGTCCGAGAGCGGGTCGGCGAATGTCGCCTCCGCGTCGGAGAGCGATTCTGGGACCGCGAACAGATTCTTGAGCGCGATCTGGGGAATCGCCACCAATTCGGCGTAGGCGCCCTGATAGTCGAAGCCCATCAGCTCGTGCCTTACGCAGAGGTGCTCGTTGCCGCTTCTGCACATCCGGCACCGCCCGCACCACAGGGTCGAGATGCAGTGGACGTGATCCCCCACCCCGATGCCCGCCTGGGCCATTTCATCTCTGGCCTCGGTGCCGATCTCGATCACCTCGCCGCTGATCTCGTGACCCAACACCCAGGGCGGCGAGATTCTCCGATCACCGTTGAAGAACGCGCGCACATCGGTGCCGCAGATCCCACACGCCGTCACGCGCACCAGAACCCCATCCACGGGACACGTAGCGTCGGGAACCTCTCCCACTCTCATCTTCTCCGGGCCTTCCCAGATCGCTGCGCGCATGTCTCCTGCCCTATTGCCGTCTGCCTCGCTAGACGCTAATGTACCCGAAGTTGTCTGACAACTTCGGGATGTGGGCGCTTGACTGAATTCATCTTCATGTTGACCCGCGACGACTGCACGATCGCGAATGCCCGGGAGGTCTACGCCTCCGTCGCCGGCATCGGCGTCACCCACGTCGGATGCAAGGACATCGGCCTTCCGCGCGCGGAATTGGGGACGCTGCTCGATGACATTCGTAGCCACGGGCATACGTCGTATCTGGAGGTCGTATCCGAGTCCGAGGAGGCAACGCTTCAATCGGCGCGCGTGGCCGCCGAGGTCCGGCCCGACTGCCTCATCGGGGGGACGCTGATCGAGCCCGTCCAGACGATCATCGCCGGGACGGGTATCCGCTTTTTCCCGTATGTGGGCAGGGTGATCGGGCATCCCTGCCTGCTCAGAGGGGAGATTGAGGAGATCGTGGATGACGCTCGCCGCGCCGAGGAACTGGGCGTTGACGGCATCAACCTGCTCGCGTACAGGTACGACCGCGACGTGGAAGCGCTGGTCGAAGCAGTGGTGACGGCGGTCTCGGTGCCGGTAATCGCCGCGGGCTCGGTGGATTCTGTTCAGCGCATACAGGCTTTGACCGACCGCGGTGTCTGGGCGTTCACGATCGGCACAGCCGCGCTCGATGGAGAGTTCGTGCCGGGGGCACCGCTCGAGGCGCAGTTGCGCGCCGTTTTCGATGCGCTCAGCGGGGTCAGGAGCTGACACGTGGATCTTCGAACCCGGAAGCCGAGGT
>Ga0070741_10004375_pt1 | contig 33051 bp, 27 predicted proteins | sample Coa_R1_4_FD_66440 | JGI IMG/M metagenome (GOLD analysis project Ga0070741, IMG submission 66440) | Surface soil microbial communities from Centralia Pennsylvania, which are recovering from an underground coalmine fire - Coalmine... | ecosystem: Environmental > Terrestrial > Soil > Unclassified ... | reverse complement strand
CGCCGTCGCAGGCGACGGGATCCGCGAACTCGGCCAACACCTCGGCCATAATGTGCCTCCTTCTCGACGCGTGCAATCGCGTCGCCGCCTCATACTGCCGACCTCGATTTTCGGCAAGCGCGTCGACGGAATCACTGCCGACTCTCCTATCCACGCGAATCAGCGCGCCATTCGTCGGGCGCAGCGAGGTACCCGATGAGGATTCCGGTTTGCTCTTTGGCGGTCGTCCCGGTCTTGTTGCTGACCACCTGCGCAGCGGCGTTCGGACAGGCTGCGAAAACGAAATCCGGCGACGCGCCGGCCTCGCCGAGCGCCGCGCCGGCACCGACGACGAGAAGCGCGGCGCGTCGGATGAAGTCTCTCGTGCGAGTCCAACTGTCGAAGAAGACGCTGCGTTACACGCTCGACAGCGAATCGGGTGACTCGCTGGGACAACTCCTCGACGGCGCCACGTTCGACACGCTCTTGCCGATCAACGTCGTCTATCCGAGGCTGAATCCTTTGAAGGTTCAGGCGTCTGCGTCTGTCGCGGCGGTCGACGATCCGCGGGCTGCGACGATCGCCAAGCTGATCGACGGCCTCTCGGCCATCCCGTCCATCGTCAAGCCCGACAGCGGCGCCGGCGCCGGGCCGACAACGAAGTCGTTGAAGATGTTGTCGGGTGCTTGCCCCGCGTATACGGAGGCGACCAAGACGGTTCAAGCGATTGAAGGCAATCTCTTCACGTCCTACGCGACGGCCGATTCGTTGGGAAAGGCGTTCAAAGACTGGCAGAACGCGATCCAGCATGACCTCGATCAGAAGCTGCCAGGCGCGGTCGCCGTGCAAAGCGGAGTGTCAGCAATCAACGGGTACGCATCGAATCTCGATACGGCGATAGCGAATGCCGAATCGGCCCTGAAAGACGTCGACAAGCACCTGGCGACGTCGACGGTAACCACGCCGGAGCGCGCCGCCTACCAGGCGTTCCTCGACAATCTACTGACCCCGCTCGGAGGCGACCAAAAGAAGATTGACGAGACCAAGGCCAGATACAAGGCGCAGCTCGACGCCCTCAGCACTAAGGCCGACGACGCCGACGAATGCACCACCGAAACACAGACCTTGTATGCATTGGTACGGCTGACCAATCCGGAAAGCCGTCTGGGACAGCTGCGGCAGCTGCGCAAAACGATCGGCGACCTGGCAAAGACGCTGACCGATTCCTACGGAGCGGAGGCATGGGAAAACGACAACGACTACGTCCTCACGCTCGACGTGACACCGACCTCGGACAAGGCCGAGGAAGTCACAATCAAGGTGGTCGCGATCGATGCGACGGTGGCGGACGGCTCCTTTCAGACAACGCAGACGGACGCCGCAACGGCGAAGTTCACCGTCGAGCGGTACACCTCCTTCACGCCGGAAATCGGGGTCGGAGCCACGTTTGGATTCGTCACGCGCCCGAAGTATGGCACCGGGAAGAACGCCGCCGGGGAGACGGTCGTCACTGCCGCCGGCCAGGATCGCGTTTCCGTCGATCCGACGGTCATGGTGAACTTCGTTCCAACTGGAATCTCTGGTGCCGCACCGTTCATCCAATTGGGCGCGTCGGCGTCGAAAACCTCACCCGCGGTGTTCGTGGGTGGCGGCTGGAAGGTTCCCGGGACTGCGTCCGACAAGGGCATCGCGGTCGGCCTGGGATTGATGCTCGCGTGGGTGAAGGATCTGCAGACGCTGCAGATCAATTCCGTCGTGACCGGTACGAGTCAAATTGACGCGGACATGGCGTTCGATCCGCAGCCGCGGCCACGGTTTTATTTCAACCTTCAGTACAAATTCTGACCATGCGTTCTCACCAAGCCGCGTCAATCGTTGCCGTCGCTGCCGTCGTCTTCGCGGCGTGCAGCGCGCCGCGATCGAAGGAGCCATCGCAAACGGAGGTCGATCGGGCCTTCCAGCGGCTGCAGATCGTGCGGCCAGTCGTGCCGCGGACCAACTTCTCGTTCACGAACGCTCATGGCGCTGCGTTGTCGGCGAAGCTCGAGGAAGCGAGGACGATCGCGTCATCGGGCAGTGCACCCGCCGCCGATCGCAAAGCCGCGTACATGATCATCGATCGGACGACGCGGCAGCTCGAGCACGAAGCCTCGGTTGCGCACTTCTCGCCGCAGATGAAAGTGCTGAATGGCCGTCCTGTGGATGATGCGCTATTCCAGACGATGTTCCGGCATCAGGTGGCGCTCTACTACGCCGGATTCGAGAACCCGCGCTATAGCCTGTTCTGTGGCGGTGCGTTGATCGACCCGATCTGGGTGCTGACCGCAGCGCATTGCTTCACTGCGGCAAGCCGAGGAGACGAATTCGAGGCGTACGTCGGCTCTCCCACGTTGTCGAATGGAGGCACGAAGATCCCGTTCGGTGCGGATCCGATCCGCCACCCAAAGTACGCTTCCGGCAGCGATGCGTACGATATTGCGCTGGTCAAGCTGAAGACGCCGGCCACCTCCGCCGCGCCGATCGAGGTGATGGATCCTGCATCTGACAAGCCGCTGATTGCCGCTGCCGGGTTGTCGGTCGTCAGCGGGTGGGGTGAAACCGGCGCCGGCACCGGTGCAACCGACCGCCTGCAGTGGGCGCCGAACATGCGGCTTGTTCCGACAAAGGACTGCCAGGCGAAATACGACACGTTGTCGCCTGAAGACCGACGAACCGTGACCGACACGATGCTGTGCGCCGGAGATGGCAGCAGCGATCCATGCTTCGGCGACAGCGGAGGACCGTTGGCGATTCGTTCGAACGACCGCTACAAGCTCGAAGGTATCGTAAGCTGGGGCCTGTCGTGTTCGACTCCGAATTCGAATTTCCCCGGCGTCTACACGCGGGTGCCGGCGTTCATCGCGTGGATCAAGTGTTCGCAAGCGAAGGGCGCCGCCTGCCCCGACTGATGAATGCGCTGGTATCTGCGGTCGCCGCGGCCTTGCTGGCATGCTCGAGTGCAGACGCGGCTCCGTCGACGATCCACGTGACGATGACGTACCTCGAGCGGTTCGGGCTCCCGCGAGGGACGCGCTATTCCGCCACGCTGCTCGAACTGCGCGACGACGAGAGCGTCGAATTGTCGACAGCGGTCCGGGCGACCGAAGGAGAGCAGCCTCCGCTCCGGTTGACTTTGGAGTACGAACCGCAGGCCGTTCATCCTCGATCTCGTTACCGGATCGACGCAACGATCGAATTCCGGACGGAAGTTCTTTTTCGCGGGTCCGCGTCGCTGGCGGATCCACTGCCAGACGCGGTGCGCCTCACGATGAGGCGAGTGCCGTAAACGGACTACACGTCGACTGCGACGACGCTCGTCACTTCCTCGACGGTGGTCAGCCCTTCCTGCAGCAGGATCGCCGCGTACCGTTTCAGATCGATCATGCCCGACGCGACGGCCGCGTGGATGTCGTCCGCCGTCGAATTCCCCGCGACCAGCGCTCGCAGCGCCGGCGTCATCCGCAGCACCTCGTAGATGCCGATGCGCCCGCGAACGCCGCGATTCGAGCACGAGGCGCACCCGCGTCCGCGGTACAACGTGGTGCCCTCCGCGAGACCGAAGTACGACGCTACCGCGGCGTCGGCGGCGTACGGCTCCCTGCACTCCTGGCACAGCCGCCGTGCGAGACGCTGAGCGACGACGCCGATGGTCGAGGAGGTCACCAGAAACGGCTCGATGTCCATTTCGCGGAGCCGCGTGAACGCCGCGGCGGCGCTGTTCGTATGCAGCGTCGTGAAGACCAGGTGGCCGGTCAGCGCCGCTTCCACCGCCGTCCTCGCCGTCTCCTTGTCGCGCGTTTCTCCCACCAGCAGCACGTCGGGATCCTGACGCAGGAACGCGCGCAGGACCGCCGCGAACGTCAGGCCGATGTCCGCCTTCGTCTGGATCTGCGTCACGCCGGGTAAGTCGTACTCGATCGGATCCTCGGCGGTCGAAATGTTCACGCCCGGGTCGTTGATTTCCGCCAGCGCCGAGTAGAGCGTCGTCGTCTTGCCCGACCCGGTCGGCCCCGTGACGTACACGATGCCGTAGGGTTCCTCGATCATCGAGCGGACGAGCGCGAGCGTCGGCGGATGCGTGATCAGCTTGTCGAGGCCGAGCGAGGTGTTCGACTTGTCGAGGATCCGCATCACGATCTTCTCGCCCCACTTGCCCGGCACGGTCGACACGCGGAAGTCGATCGGCCTCGTCTCCATCGTCACGCTGATGCGTCCGTCCTGGGGCAGCCGCTTCTCGGCGATGTCGAGCTTCGCGAGGATCTTCACGCGCGAGATCAGTCCGAGCTGCACCTTCTTCGGCAGCCGCTGCACCACCTGCAGCACGCCGTCGACGCGGAAGCGGACCACGACGTCGTGCTCCATCGGCTCGACGTGGATGTCGCTCGCGCCCTGCGTGATCGCGAGGCCGAGGATCGAATTCGTCAGCCTGATGATCGGCGCGTCCTCCGACGCGCTCATCAGATCCTGCTTCGTCTCCCCTTCGACCGCCTGCGCGTCGTCGGCCAGCTGGAGCTCGCGAATGAGATCCGACTGGAGCAGGTCCGGCGGCGCGGACACGGCGGCCGCGGTGTGATCTGCTGCCGTCGCGGGCGCGCCGGGCGCGGGCAGCGGGTTCGCCGTCAGGAACCGCTTCAGATCGTCGTCGGCGACGGCCACCGGTTCGATCAGCACGCCCTTGATGATCCGCCGCACGTCGTCCAGCGCGACGATGTTGTTCGGGTTGGCCATCGCGAGGGTGAGGCGGTTGTTCGCAAACGCGATCGGCAGCACCTTCTGCTGTTTCACGACCGCTTCCGGCAGCAGCGCGAGGACGCGCGGATCCACCTTCAGCTTCTGCAGGCTGACGAAGTCGACGCCGGCGTGCTGGTTCGCACGCTCGAGGCGCTCGGCCAGCGAGGCCATCAGCGCGAGGCCGACTGACGGAAACGCCTGCACGACCGCCTCGAAATCCGCCCGGGTCAGCACGCCGCAGCTCGTCGCGTCGAGCGCCACCACGGTCGCGGATCGCGGATGGCCGGTGAGCAGCGCGAGGTCGCCGACGATTTCTCCCGGACCGAGCTCCGTCAGGACGAACTCGAGACCGCTTTGCGGGTCCCGCCGCCGGACGGCCACACGGCCGGAGATGATGACGAACGCCGAATCGCCGGCGGCGCCCTCCCGGACGATGGTGGTCTGCGGAACGAAGTCGACGCGCCGCATCCGCGACTCGAGCTGCGCGCGTGCAGCCGCGGGCACTCCAGCGAACAGCGGTGCAGCGGCGAACGTCGTGGACATCGGGTGCGATGATTATAGAGTCGGAGCGATAATTCCACCGGCATGATCCTGTCGATCGCAGCCGCCGTCCTCGTCTACGTCGCGCTCGTCGCCGTCGCGCAGGTCGTGCGCCGCTGGTGGCACGTCGCGTTCGGCGCGGCGTTTCACCTGTTCGCGCTCGCGGCCGCGGTGTTGGTGGCGGCGACGCTCGCTCCCGTGCCGCCCGCGGCGACGGCCGCGTTGCGGCGGCACCTCGGCGCGATCGTGCTCGTCCTCGCGGCGTTCCCGATCGCGACCGTTCTCAACCGCCTGCTGTGGCACCGCACGGTCAGCGCCACCGGCCGCGGCGAAACGCCCCGCGTGCTCGCCGACGCGACCGGCATCGTCCTCGTCCTTGCGGCCGCCGTCGTCGCGCTGGAATTCGTGTACGGGGTGCAGGTGCCCGGACTGCTCGCCGGCTCCGGCGTCGTCGCGCTGGTCCTCGGCCTCGCGCTGCAGGACATGCTCGCGAACCTGTTCTCCGGGATCGCGCTGTACCTGCAGAAGCCGTTCACGACGGGCGACTGGCTGATCGTCGACGGGCGCGACGCGCGCGTCATCGAGGTGTCGTGGCGATCGACGCGTCTCGTCACGACCGACGACGTGCTGATCGACGTGCCGAACAGCACGATCGTCAAGAACACGATCACCAATTTCGAGCGGCCCTCGGTCCGCCATGCGATCCGTGCCACCTATCCGCTGCACGACGAGGTGCCGCCCGCGCGCGCGCTCTCGGTGCTGCAGGCGGCGGCGGCGAGCGTCGACGGCGTGAGCGCCAGCCCCGCCGCGGCGGTGTACGTGAAGGAATTCGGGCCCGACGCGATTGTGTACGAGATCAAGGTGTGGATCGAGGATCACGCCATCGCGTCGCGCGTGCTGAGCGACGTGCGCTCGCACTGCTGGTACGCGGTGCATCGCGCGGGCCTCGACGCGCCGTTCCCGACCGTCTCGCTCCGCCGCGCCGCCGCCGACCGCACCGCCGACCGTGCGCGCATCGTCGCCGCCGACGCGTTGTCGCGCCATCCGATCTTCGGGTTCCTCGACGCGGACCGGATCGAGGCGCTCGTCGCCGAGAGCCCCGTCGCGCGTTTTTCGCCGGGCGAGTTCGTCGTCGAGCAGGACGCGCCGGGCGAGTCGATGTTCCTCGTCGTGCGCGGCCGGGTGGACGTGCGGATGCGGCGGGCGGGGCGCGTCGATCGGCTGGCCACGCTCGGCGCGGGCGATTGCTTCGGCGAGATGTCGGTGCTGACCGGCGAGCCGCGCGTCGCGACCGTGGTGGCGCTCGAGGAGCTCGAGGTGGTGGAGATCACGAAGGCGGCGGTGGGGAACCTCGTGGCCGCACGTCCCGACGTGATCGACCGCCTGAGCGAGCTGCTGGCCAGGCGTCAGCTCGAGAATCAGCAGTCGGCGCCCGCAGGCGCCGCGGCCGCGCAGGCGGCGGATTCGTCGGCCGGAATGCTGCGGCGCCTGCGCGGCTTCTTTCAGCTGGGATAGATCAGGCCGTCCGCACGCCTTCCGCACCGAACTCGGGGCTTTCGAGCGCACGCACTTCGCACTCGAGCTCCCATCCGTCGCCATGAACCTGCACGAAGCGCTTCGTCAGCTCGATCGCGGCCTGCAGCGTCGGCGCGTCGAGGACGGCATAGCCGCCGATCACTTCCTTGGTCTCGGTGAACGGACCGTCGACCACCGACAGCCTGCCCTCGCTGAGGCGGACGCGCGCGCCTTCGGCCGTCGGCCTGAGCCCCGCCGTGCGGATCAAGCTGCCTTCGCGCGTCATCTCGTCCATCAATTTGCCCATGTCCCGCATGAGCCGCTCGTCGGGTTTCCGACCGTTTTCGTGAATCCGGATCATCGATAGGAATCGCATGCCTCGCTCCCTCCACTGCCTGGTCGAACGACGGGGCAGCGGATCGACACGACCGCGGCGGGTTCCTAGCCGATGGCCTGCTTGAACGTCGCCAGCTCGGCGTCTGTCACCTTCACCGGCACGACGTTCGGATTCGAGCCGCCTTTCGCCGCCCGATCCGGCCCGACTCCGCGGGCGCCGCCCGACGCCGACACCTGCGTCGACTCTTTTTCGGGTGCGGTCTTGCCGGTCAGGTTCGACAGCCCGAAGCCCTTCTTCTTCTGTTCGGGCTTCGCGTCCTTGTCCTTGTCCTTCGACTCCGCGTCCTTCGCGTCGCCGCCCTTCGTCGAGCCGGTCAGGCCCGACGCGCCGTCCGTCACCGTCGCGATCTGCGTGAGCGACGTCGGCTTGTAGGACACGCTCGACGTGTAGCGCGCCAGCACGGTGGCGCCGGTGCGCTTGCCCGCGAGCGCGCGCACCTTCCCGATGCGCTCCCTGGTCTCGGGGTGCGACGCAAACAGGCCGTTGCGGCTCGGAACGTCCTTGTTGCGGTCGTCGAGGCGCGCGAGGAAATCGGCGAGCGCGCCCGGCGCGTAGCCGAGCTTCGCGGCCAGCTCCACCGATCCCTTGTCGGCGTCGAGCTCGTCGCCGCGGTCGAACGCGTTCTCGAGGATCATCTCGTACGCCTTGGTCGCGATCTGATCGAGGAACGGTCCGCGATCGCTCAGCGTCTGGTTGGCGCCCATCTGCACCGCGTTGTTCTTCCTGATCGCGGCCACCGCGTGCTTGTGCGCGACGTGCGTCACTTCGTGCCCGAGCACCGTCGCGAGCTCCGCTTCGTTCTGGATCAACCCGAGCGCGCCGCGCGTGATGTGGATGATGCCGCCCGGCGCCGCGAACGCGTTGACGCCGTCGGTGTCGAGCACGACGAAGGACCAGTTCAGCTTCGGCCGATCGGAGTCGCGCGCGAGGAGCGTGCCGACGAGCGTGACGTACTTCGTCACGGCCGCGTCCTGCACGACGCCGAAGCGCTGACGGATCTTCGCGCTCACGTCCCTGCCGATCCGCACTTCTTCGTCTTCGCTGACGTTCAGCTGATCGGCCTTGCGCTTCGCGTCGTCGGCCTTCGCCTTGGCCGAATCGATCTTTCCGAGGACGCCGCCGAACTGCGCGTGCGCCGGCCGGCTCAGCGCCAGCATCAGGAGTGCGAGGATCACACGATTCATATCCGTGCCTCTTGTGCGGCGCCGCGGGCCACGAGCTCGTACACCGCAACCGCCTGCCGTTTGCCTTTGACGACGACCTCGCCGAGCGGCCGCACGTCGAAGCGGCCGGTCAGGCGGTCTCGGGTGGCGTCGCTGATGATTATCCGGGTTCCGTAGTCCTTGTTCAACGACTCCAGCCGTGCGCCGAGATTCACCGCGTCGCCGATGACCGTGTAGCTCATGATCTGATCCGACCCGATGTTGCCCGCGATCATCGGCCCGGTGTTGATCCCGATGCCGATGTCGATCTGCGCGCGCCCGTCGGCGGCCCAGCGCGCGTTCAGGCGCCGCAGCTCGTCGAGCATCTCCAGCGCCGCGGCGCACGCATGATCGGCGTGCGCCGGGTCGTCGAGCGGCGCCCCGAAGAGCGCCATCACCGCGTCGCCGACGAACTTGTCCACCGTCCCGTGATGCCTGAAGACGATGGCGACCATCGCCGTCAGGTACTCGTTCAGGATATGGACGATGGCTTCCGGCTCGGACTGCTCCGACACCGTCGTGAAGCCGCGGATGTCCGAGAAGAGCACGGTCATCTGCCGCCGCTCGCCGCCGAGCCTCGCCAGTTCCGGATCGTCGACGAGGCGCTGGTACACGTCCTTCGAAACGTACCGGCCGAACAGCTGCTTGACGACGCGCTTCTCCCGGCCTTCGACGAAGTACTGGTACGCGACGCCGCCGAACAGCGCGATTGCGCCGGCGAGGATCGGCTGCGACACGTTCAGCCAGTAGCCGGCGGCGAAGAGGCGCGTCGCTTCCCACAGAAAGGCGCCGGCGGCTCCGAGGCCGACCGCCGTCGCCCACCACGCCGGCAGCATCGTGGCGACGACGCCGAGGAGCAGCGCGCCCGCGACGACCGACGCGATGCGCACGCGGGCGGTGGCGGGCCACAGGAACCGCCCGCTCAGCAGATCGTCGACGGCGGCGGCGTGGACCTGCACGCCCGGCATCCTGCCGCGCGCGAACGGCGTCTCGAAGACGTCGTGGAGCCCGGTCGCGGTGACACCGACGAACACGATCTTGTCGCGGAACACGGCGGGGTCGACATTCGGCTTCTGGCCCGCGAGGATCTGCTCCAGCGAATACTCCAGATCGAAAAACGAATACGTCGGGTACGTATGGGTCGTCCCGTCGTCGAGCAGCGCGGGTCCGTGGAAGTTGATCAGCGACCAGAAGTAGGTCTGATCGCCGTCCGACGCGCGGACGGTCCGCGTTTCGAGGGGCATGACGCGATCGCCGACGCGCAGCAGCGAGCCGTCGACGCCGACGTCCGCCGGTCGGACGTTCATCGCGCGCAGCGCCGTGGCGAGCGCGAGCGAGGGCACGGCAATCGATCCGCTGCGCACGAACGGCACGGTGTGGCGCAGCGGACCGTCGGCGTCGAGGACGAACAGATTGTGCCCGAGCGCCGCGGCGGCGCCCGCCAGCGCGCCGAACGGCGGGAAGATCACCCTACGTTCCAGGAAGCCGGCGATGCCGGGCCGGAACCCGGCATCGGGCAGTCCTTTGGATTCGCCCGACGCCGCTTCGTAGGTGGCGTCGGCCAGCAGCAGCACGTTGCCGGCGGTCTTCACGGAGTCGACGAACGCTTTGTCCGACTCGGCGCCCGACCAGGTGTCGGCGCCGAAGTCGAAGCCGCGGCGCGTGTCGGGATCGGCGAAGTCGACGTCGTACGCGATCAGCTTCGCCGGCGCCTTCGCCAGGTAGTCGATCAGCATCGAGTGGACGGCGCGCGGCCAGGGCCAGCGGCCGGCGTTCGCCTGCAGGTTCCGCAGGGAGTACTCGTCGATCGCGACGAGCGCGATGTCGCGCGACGCCGTGTCGGGCCGCGCGGTCCGCGCCATCCGCCAGTCGTACGTTTTCAGCTCGACGGTGTCGAGCCAGGCGTGCGCCGCGAGCGCGAGCGCGGCGGCGGCGAGCCCGACGCCCAGGCCCGCGAAGAGATGACGCACCGGGTGATAGTACGCTGTTTGCTATTCGAGCCGTTGATCGGCGACGACCTCCGCGTCCAGCAGCACGATCAACCCTTCGCGCACCATGGTCCGCAGCTCGGGGACGATCGCGCGCAGCCTCGGCTCCTCGTCGACGACGATCACCGTCACCGGGCGATCGTCGGCGATGCCGAACAGCCCCTTGTGGTGCATCCGCATGTGATGGCCGAATCCCATCACGCCCGCCTGCGCCGTCGCGCCCGCGACCTCGAGCTGGTGCAGCCGCTCGACGATCGCCTGGTAGAGCGGCCGGTTGTGCCACATGTCGGCCTCGTTGACGAACAACAGCAGCATCTTGACCGGCGTGTTCATGGCTGTGAGTGCTCCAGGCGGCGCGCGACGAACCAGTAGAGCGCGGGCAGCGCGAACAGCGTCAGCACGAGCGTCGACACCAGTCCGCCGACGACCACGGTGGCCAGCGGCCGCTGGACGTCGGAGCCGATGCCGGTCGCGCGGGCGGCCGGCACCATGCCGAGCATCGCGACGAGGACCATCATCAGCACGGGACGCATCTGGGCGAGCGCACCCTGCACGACCGCGTCGCGCGTCGGCACCCGCTGGTCGCGCCGCCGCCGGTTGATCTCCGATACGACCAGGACGCCGCTCATCACCGCGACGCCGAACAGCGAGATGAAGCCGACGGCCGCCGACACGCTCAGGTTGATGCCGCGCAGATACAGCGCGAGGATGCCTCCCACGAGCGAGAACGGGACGTTCAACAGCACCAGCCCGGCGTAGGTGGTCGACCCGAACGTGAAGAACAGCAGCGCGAAGATCACGAGGATCGTGATGGGCAGGATGAAGGCCAGCCGCCGGCGCGCGCGCGCGAGGTTCTCGAACTGGCCGCCCCACTCGACGCGATATCCCTCCGGCAGCCGGACCGCGCGGTCGAACCGCTGCTGCGCGTCGGCGACGAAGCCGCCCTGGTCGCGGCCGCGGATGTTCGTGCGCACCGAGATCTGGCGCCGGTTCTCGCGCCGCGCGATGATCGTCGCGCCCGACACGACCTGGATCGTCGCGAGCTGCGACAGCGGGATGCGGCCGCCGTCGCGCGTCGTGATCAGGATCGCGCCGATCGCGACCGGATCGATGCGCGCGTCGGGCACGTAGCGGACCGTGATGTCGAACCGGCGCTCGCCGTCGAAGAACGTGCTCGCCGTCCGGCCGCCGATCGCCATCTCGATGACGTCCTGCACGTCGCGGACGTTGATGCCGTACCGCGCGACCGCCTGGCGGTCGATCTGGATCCGCAGCTGCGCCTGATCTTCTTCCTGCTCGATGCCCGTGTCGGCGGCGCCGGGGACGGTCTTCAGCACCGCGAGCGTTTCGCCGCCGAGGCGGCGCAGCTCCGCGAGGTCCGGCCCCGTGATGATCACCGCGAGGTCGGCGGGCGAGCCGGTCACCGCCTCCGTGACGTTGTCGATGATCGGCTGCGTGAAGCTGAAGAACCCGCCGGGGATCTGCTCGCGGAGACGCGCCGACAGCTCGTCGACGAGCTGCGCCTTCGTCTTGCCGTGCCAGGTCTCGTACGGCGTCAGCGCGACGAAGAATTCGTTCCGGTTCGGCCCGTACGGATCGGTGCCATCGTCGTTCCGGCCGGTCTGCGACGTGACGAGCTTCACTTCGGGAGAGCGCCTGACGAGCTGCCGGATCGCCGTGGCGAGTTCGGCCGACTTGGTCAGCGAGATGCCCGCGGGGAAGTTCGCGCGGATCCACAGCACCCCCTCGTCGAGCTGCGGCAGGAATTCGGACCCGAGAAACGTCCCGAGCACGAACGCGCCCAGGACGACGGCGCCCGCCGCGGCGAGCACGCGGCCGGGAAACGTGACCGTCAGCTCCAGCGCGCGCGCGTACCTGTCGTACAGCCACGTCACGACCGGGTTCTCCCAGCTGCTCGACGTGTGGCGGAACAGGTACGTCGCGAGCACCGGAATCAGCGTCAGCGCCAGCAGCATCGACCCGACCAGTGCGTAGCACACCGTGAACGCCATGGGCGTGAAGAGCCGCCGCTCCACGCGTTCGAGCGTGAAGAGCGGAATGTACGCCGCGACGATGATCAGCAGCGAGAAGAAGATCGGGCGCTCGACCTCGAGCGCGGCGTCGCGGATGATGTCGAGCGACGATTCGTGCGGCGCCGGCTTGCGGTGGGCCAGCGCGTGCACGATGTGCTCGACCATCACCAGCGTGCCGTCGACGATGATCCCGAAGTCGAGGGCGCCGAGGCTGAGCAGATTCGCCGGGATGCCGCTGACGTGCATGCAGACGAACGCGAAGAGCAGCGACAGCGGAATGGTGATCGCCGTCAGCAGCGCCGCGCGCACGCTGCCCAGGAACAGGAACAGCACGGCGACGACGATGACGAGGCCTTCGGCCAGCGTGTGCGTCACCGTGTGCAGCGTGTTGTTGACGAGATCGGTGCGATCGTAGATCGGCACGACGCGCACGCCGTCCGGCAGCCCGCCGCGGTTCAGCTCGTCGACGGCATCGTGGATCCCGTCCAGCACCTCGCTCGGGTTCTCGCCCCGCCGCATGAGGACGATGCCTTCGACGTGGTCGCCGCGATCGTCGACGGCGAAGATGCCGGTCCGCGGCGCGTCGCCGATGCGCACGCGCCCCACGTCGCGCACGAACACCGGCACGCCGGCCGACGCGCTGACGACGACGTTGTCGATGTCCGACACCGACTGGATCAGGCCGACGCCGCGGACCACGAGGCCCTGCTGCGTGTTGTCGAGGAGCGCGCCGCCCGCGTTCTGGTTGTTCGAATCGACCGCCTGCGCCACGTCGCGGATCGACAGGTTGTATTTCGTCAGCTGCGCCGGATCGACCTCGATCTGGTACTGCTTGATCACGCCGCCGAACGGCGTGACGTCGGTGACGCCCGGCACCTGCAGGAGCCGCGGCTCGACGACCCAGTCCTGGATCTCGCGCAGCTGCCGCGAATCGTACCGGTCGCCCTCGAGCGTGTAGCGATACAGCTCGCCGATCGGCGTGGAGAGCGGGCCGAGCGTCGGCGTCACGCCGTCGGGGAGGTTCGCCCCGCGCAGCTTCTCGAGCACGACCTGGCGCGCGAAGTAGTCGTTGGTGCCGTACTCGAACGTCAACTCGACGACCGACAGCCCGAAAATCGTCCGCGAGCGCCGCGCGATGACGTTCGGCACGCTGTTCAGCGCCCGCTCGATCGGCACCGACACCTGCTGCTCGATCTCCTCGGCGGCGTGACCGGGATAGAGCGTGATGACCACGACCTGCGTGTCCGAGATGTCGGGGTACGCCTCGATGCTGAGCTGCGTGAACGCCCACACGCCGAGCGCGACGAGCCCCGCTCCGAGGAGGACCGACAGGAACCGCTGCGCGAGCGCGAGGCGGAGGAGCTTGGCGATCATCTACGTGCGCTTGATCAGCCCCTTCAGCAGCATCACGCCGTCGGTGACGATGCGTTCGCCCGGCTTGACGCCGCTCACCACGCGCACGACGTCGCCGGCGCGCGCGCCGAGCGTCACGTCGCGCTGCTCGAAGCGGCCGGGCGTCGTCTCGACGAACACCGACGCGTGGGCATCGCCCTGCATCACCGCCGCCGCGGGCACGACCGTCGTCCGCGCGACCGATTCGATGTGATGGATGCTGCCGAACATTTCGGGACGGAGCCGGCCGTCGCGGTTGTCGAGCTCCGCCTGGACCTTCACGGTACGCGTCTGCGGATCCACCGTGTCGGCGATGCGCGACACCCGTCCGTGGAACGTCTCGCCGGGATAGGCCACGAGCGAGATCTCCACCTGCTCGCCGACCTGGACGAACCGGATGTAGCTCTCGGGCACCTGCGACGAAATCCAGACGGTGCTGAGATCGGCGATCGTCATCACGGGCGCGGCGGTGTCGTTGCGGTACTCGCCCGCCACGATGCTCAGCTCGAGGACCTTGCCCGACAGCGGGGAGCGGACCGTGACGTGCTGATCGAAGTCGCGCGGCCGCAGCCCGAGCACCGTCAGCTTGCGCTGCGCCTGCTCGCGCGCCGCCTGCGCCTGATCGACCGCGGCCCTCGCCTGCGCGAGCGCCGATTCCGCCGTCAGCACTTCCTTCTTCGCGATGGCGTCGTGCGCGAAGAGGTCGGACGCGCGGTCGTAGTCGGCCTGCGCCTTGACGAGCGCCGCCTGCGCCTGCGTCACCGCCGCCTGCGCCGACAGATCGGCGGACATCGCGGTGTCGGCGTCGGGGCTCTCGAGCGCGAGCAGCGGCTGGTCTTTCGTGACCGCGTCGCCCGTCTTCACCAGCACCGCCGTGACGCGCCCGGTCACCGGCAGCAGCACCTTCGTCACGCGATTCGGATTCGCTTCGATCTTCCCGGGCGACGTCACCTCGTCGGTCGGCAGCTCCGCCTCCCTGACCGGCTCGCGCTTGATCTGCCCGAGCATCGGCGAATCGGGCGGCAGGACGACGGTGCCGGGCGCGGGCGAGGTGATGCTCGGCGCTTCGGCGGGAGTGGCGGCGCGGCTGCCGCAGGCGCAGACGGCGATCAGCGCCGACAGCGCAGAGGCCGCCGAGACAATGGAAGCCTTCATGGTTGCACTCCGGATCCGCCCGCGCTGGCGTCGAGCGTGTAGAGGCTCCGCGCGAAGTCGGCGCGTGCGGCCGTGTAGCTCTGCATCGTGTCGTTGAACGCGCGCACCGCGTCGAGAAATTCGACGAAGCTGGCTTCGCCGCGCCGGTACGAATATTCCGTGGCGCTCCGGACGTCGCGCGCGCGCTGCAGCATCTGGTCCTCGATGGTCGCGACGACATCGCGCGCGGCGGTGTACGCCTCGTACGCCGCGTCCACTTCGCTGCGCACCTGCGCTTCGTAGGCCGTCGTCCGCGCCGCCGCCTGGCGCTCTTCGATCCGCGCGCGCGCGATCTCCCCCTGGTTGCGGTTGAAGAACGGCAGCGGCGCGCTGACGAAGGCGCCGTACAGGAATCCGCCGGCGGGGACCGGCGCCGGCTGGAACTGGTGGTGCGCCTCGCCGCTCAGCGTGACGTCGATCGTGCCGACCGCTTCCTGCAGGCGCAGCTCCGCGGACGACCGCGCCTGGTCGCGCCGCAGCGCTTCGAGATCCGGTCGGTGCGCGAGCGCCGTGCGGCGCACCGCCTCGCGATCCACCGGTTCGGTCGTCCGCCGCAGCTCGTCGACGACGTCGACCGGCGCCCCCGGCGCGCGCCCGAGCAGCGTCCGCAATCGGCTCTGCGCGACCGTCAGCCGGGCCTGCTGCTGCCGGACGTCGTTCTGGAATTGCAGCGCGGCGAGGCGCGACCGCGACAGCTCGACCGGCGCGAGGTCGCCGGCGCGCACGCGCTCGGTGTTGACCTGCACGAGCGCGTTGAACGCATCGAGCGATTCGCGCGCGAGCGCCAGGTTCTGGCGCGCCTGGACGAGGTCGACGCACGCGCTCTGGACGTCGAGGACGAGCGTGCGCATCGTGTTCAGCAGCTGCAGCTCGGCGACCGACTTCGCCGCGCGCGCGACGTCGACCCGGAATTCGCGCTTGCCGCCGCGCTCGATCGGGACGTCCACGTGCGCCACCTGTTCGCGCGGGCTGACGCTGTTCCCGAACACCGTGGCGTCCGGCAGCATCGCGCTCACCGTCACGACCGGATTCGGCCGCAGGCCCGCCGTGACGATGCGCGCGTCGGCGACGCTCACCGACAAGCGCTCGGCGGCGAGCGTCAGGTTGTGGTCGACGGCCTCGCGCACGGCCGCGTCGATCGTCAGCTGCGGCGCTGGCTGTGCGGCGGCGCGGCCGCCGGCGACGCATGCGCTGAGACCGATCGCGATCGCGCACGCGCCTCCGCGGCGTCTGGCGTACATAAGACGGACTCTCCCGATGCTCAGGTGACTGGGAGCGCAGCGATGCCGCTGCGCACGGCGGCAGGCGGACGCCTGCGTTACCGGCGGCGAGGCGGTCCGCGCAGCCGCTCGGTCGTGCGGATGTCGTCGAGATGCGCATCGGCCGGCAGTCGCGTCAGCCGCCGCCACGCCGCGGGAGCCGCGGCGCCGAAGGTGGATTGCGCGTCGAACGCCGGCGGGTCGCTCGGAGCCGAAGGCTCGGACGCGCGGCCGCCTCCGTCGAGATCCGGCCCGTGCGCCTCCAGCGTCCGGGTGGTCGCGCGGGCCGGCCGCTGCTGCGTCAGGTGCCCCGTCCCGTCGTTCAGCCACACGAACAGATGCAGCGCATCGTCGGTTGCCACGACGTCCGCGTCGCCGTCGCGGTCGATGTCGGCGACCACGATGGACGTCAGCGTCGTCGTCGGCGCCGGCAGCGCCGTGACGTCGGGCGTGAGCTGACGCGTGGTGGCGAGGGCCACGCACACGGCGAACAGCAGCGCGCTCATGAAGGCTCCACTTTACAGGGCCGGCATCAAGAAACCGTGAAGCAGCGCGGCGAATCGGCCCGGCGCCGACCGATACTGCGCGTGAGGTTCGCGCGGAGGCCAGCACGATGAGTCCGATGACCGGCACGTACTCGCTCGCGACGATCGACGACCTGCTGCCGGTGCTCGAGAACAGGGCGCTCGGCGACAGCTCGGTGAAGCTGGCGCTCGCGTCGGGACAGATCAAGACCGAGGCGCACCTCCGCGGCGCGCTGCCGGTCGCATTCACGTTCCGCGTCGGCGGCGAGTTGACGGTCGCCGCCTTGAACGGCCAAAGCGGACGCGACGAGGCCGGCGTGGTCGCCGCGGCCGATGCGCCGACGCCGGCCGGCACGTTCGCGCCGCTGCTGCGGTTTGACGGAACCAGCGGGTGGCTGCGGTATTCCGCGAACGCGGACGCCAAGGCGGACATCGGCGTCGACATCGCGATGGCGAAGTTCCTCGGCGGCGCGGTCGCGACGATTGCGACCGCCGACTATCGCCGTCACCCGCTCGGCGACGGCCTGCTGACGATCGTCGCGCAGGATCTCGCCCGATTGCGTTCGGCGCTCGTCGCGGACCACGTCCGGAATCTGCCGGACGGCGATGCGCTGGCGTTCCGCACGACAGGGCGTTTGACGAGCACGCTCGATATCGAGTGGTCCGACGTGTTCACGTCGGAGATCGGCGCCCTTGGGCGCCTGCTGCCGACGCCGGCGCCCGTTGCCGTCAGGACATCGGTCGGCGCGACATGCAGGGTGAACGTCTCGGTCGACGACAGCTTTCTCGTCGCGTTCGCCCGCCGTGCCGGCGCGCTGGTCGTGGCCGTGCGCAGGAGCGACGTCGCCGCCGCCGGCGCCGCAGGCGGCGCGGCGATTTCGGTGAGAATCGCCGATCCGAACGCGATCGAGCGTGTCCTCGACGACGTCGTAGCGGCGCTGCCTTCGGGTGCGCCGAATCCTCCCGCGATCGACGCGTTGACGTCGCGCGCGCGAGAGGCGCTGCAGCGGATGGTGCAGGCGAAGGTGGAGGCGGCGTTCGCGTACGAGTACCGTCGCGTGCGTACCGATATCTCCCTGTTCGAAGCAGAGATCCCCGCCGGCGGTCCCGCTGACGATCTCCACGGTCAACTGGCAGGCGGTCAGCTCGACGGAGCGTTCGACCGGCCTGCCTCCGAGATACGCGTCACGAAGTTTCTCAACGACAGAAAGACGACGGTCCACCGTGCGTGGGGGTTCACGCTCGGCCTCGACAAGTGGACCCTGTTCGGACGGGATCGCCGCGAGGCGACGCTCGTCGAGCACGTCGATCGCGTCGCGCGGACGATGTCGCGCAGCTACATCGGATCGGGCGGATACGAACGCAACAACCTGTCGTGGAGCGTCGACTTCGCCGCCGACATGCGGCACGGACGACCGGCCCCGATGGTGGACGACTACACCTTCGGCCTGCACCTCGCCGTCGTTCGCGATCGGCAGACGTTCGACGCCGGCGACCTCGAGGCGGCGATCGACCTCTCGGTGCTGTGGGGCATCTGTCCGGAGGACGCAGCCACGTGGGTGCGTCGGCAGCTCGCCGCGTTCGTCGGTCGCGCCGCCGAGTGGTCGTTCCACGTCCGGGTCGACGACGAGGCGTGGCGCCCCGTGTGCCGCATGCTGGCGTCGATGCCGCCGCGCGGCTTCGCGGGCGCCGCGGCCGCCGCGCTGCCGCCGTCGCTGGTGCCGTCGGTCGCGGATCGTCGACGCATGTACGAGCCGCTGTGGCGCGCGCTGCTGTCGGATCGCGGCGGGTGCAACGCGGATACGGCTGGCAGGACCGCCGGCGCGCTGCTCCCGGATCCGGCGCTGGCCGCGCGCGAGCGCGTTGCCGCGACCGCGGCCGCCGGCTTCGACCTCGCGACCGTCGCGGGCACGATTCGCGCCGACGACGCGTGGTTCGACGAGTGCGCGAGCTTCTCGCGCGGGTGCCGGCAGCTGGCGGAGGCGGTGGCGACGCCGACCGCCGATCGCGGCCAGGTGGGAGAGGCGTACGCCTCGATGGTCCGCTTCTGGACGCAGTCGCACCAGGTGCGCACGCTCGGCGCCGCGATCGTCGAGGCGGCGCGCGCCGCCGGCGAATCGAGCGGGGTCGAGCGCACGCTGAACCTGACATCGGGCGCGCAGACCGTCGTCATCGGCGCGAGCCGGTTCTGATCGGGCCGAATCCCGCCGGGGTCACGGCATCGACGCGTCGTCGAACACCGCCGGCATCGCGCTCGCGGCGGCCGGCCGGCTGCACCCGGTGGCGGCCGCGGCCGGCATGATCCTGTCGAGCGTGACCGTCGTCGCCAACTCGATGCGCGTCGCGTCAACCTGCCCGTGACGCGAGCACCTGCCTCGGCGTTTCGCCGAACGCCTTCCTGAACGCCGCGCCCCAGTGGCTGTGGCTCGAGAAGCCGGCGTCGAGCGCGCACTGCACGAGGCCGCCCGGCAGCCGTCGCGCGATCAGCTCGAGCGACCACCGCAGCCGCAGCTGATGCCGGTACTCGTGGAGCGTGCAGCCGGCGATCCGGTGGAAGACGCGGCACAGATGGAACACCGACACGTCGAGGCTCGCGGCGATGTCGGCGAGCGTCAGCGGCTCGGCGAACCGCGCGCTGAGGAGCATCTTCGCGGCTTCGACGAGATCGAGGTGGCGCGGATCCGGCCGCTGCGGCGCGCGCTCGCGGTGCCGCGACGCCAGATCCAGCACGCGCCGCAGCAGCGCGATCGTCGTCTCCTCGACGACGAGCGGATCGGGAGCCGTCGCGGCGGTGACGGCGTTGTGGAGGCGCCGCTGCAGCAGGTACAGGCGCGCGTCGCTCGCCGCGTGCGAGAGCGCGAACGGCGCGTCGCGGTCGGCGGCCATCGGGTCGACGGCCGCCGCGACGTCGCGCGTCACGTCGCGGCGCACCGAAAACCAGTCGGCGCGGTCGCCGTCGTCGCTGATCGGCGATCGCCGGAACTGATCGCCGCGATTGTAGAAGGTGACCACGTTCGGATTGGCGACGAAGGCGCGCTCGTGCTCGCGCTCGATCCGCACCGCCGTGCGCGGGAACACGAAGCAGTCGTGCGCGATTGCGCCGGAATCGCCGAACGCCGGGTGCTCGCGCCGGCACCGGAACGCGCCGATCGTGACGGTCGCGCTCTCGAACACGACCCGATCCGGCGTCGCCGGCTCGGGGGCCGAAATTAGCTGCATATGCATATGTTCGACACCGGACGCTGTACGCCCGCTTGCGGACACGGCGGCGCTCCGCGGCGTGCATGTCGCTGAACGAATGGCGTCCGCGTCAGCGCGTAGGCAGGGTTCGTGCCAGCGGCGGGCGCACGACGGCGAACGGGGCGGGGTCGGTGCCGCACAGGTCGGCCGCCGAGTGCTGCGCGCGCATCAGCCCGGCGGGCGCGTGCTCGCGGCCATAGAGGTAATGGCCGATCTCGTGCGCGACGGCGCGGCCCATGACGCGCGCGGCGACGTCGCGGTCCTGCGACGCGACGGCGAGCGCCTGCGCGACGCAGACCACGATGCGTCGCGTCGGCTCGCCGTTGACGAAGATCAGCGACGCGAGCGGCGTCGCGCCGGACGAGGGAGCGCAGCGTTCGGCGAACACCACGTACAGCATCGGCGCGTCCGGCTGCCAGCCGGGGCGATCGCCGACGCTCCACTCGAGCGTCACGCCGGCGTCATGCCACGGCATGTCGGCGACGCGAGACAGCGCGAGCGCGAGCGGCGGAGAGACGAGGCCCGGCGGCGTCGCAACGGTGATCGCGAGCTTCGCGGCGAGGACGAGCGCACCGGGCATGCACGCGCACGATCGCATTCGCCCGCGCGCGTCCGCTATCGCCGCCTTGCGAGCAAGAACTCGATATCGCGGCGCCTCGCGCCTTTCTTACCGTAGCGCCATGTCTCCTCTCCTCGCTGCTCTGATGTTCGCCGCGCAGATCTTCTCCGGCCGCATCGACGTCACCGTCGAAGACGCGACCGGCGGGCGCCTGCCGGGCGTCACGGTGACGCTCGCCGGGCCGTCGCTGCAGACCACGACGACCGACGAGCAGGGGCGCGCGCATTTCCTCAACCTGCCGGTCGGCACCTACACCGTCAACGCCACGCTGTCCGGCTTCAACGACTACCGCAACGCCGCCGTCGACGTCGCGGCCGGCGCCGAGGTCGACCTGCCGGTGCGGCTGTCGGTGGCCGGCACCGCCGAGAACGTCCAGGTGACGGCGGCGACGCCGCTCATCGACACCAAGCGCGAAACGACGACGACGCACGTGACGCTGGACGAACTGCAGAACGTGCCGACCGCGCGCGATCCGTGGGTCGTCATGCAGTCGGTGCCGGCGGTGTACGTCGATCGCGTGAACGTCGGAGGCTCCGAGTCGGGACAGCAGTCGATCTACTTCGCCAAAGGCGCGCAGACGACCGACAATACCTGGAACCTCGACGGCATCCCGATCACCGACATGGGCGCGACCGGATCGTCGCCGACCTACTACGACTTCGACGTGTTCCAGGAGATGGCGGTGACGACCGGCGGCGCCGACGCGCAGAACCCGACGCCCGGCGTGCAGCTGAACATGGTGCTCAAGAAAGGGACGAACACGCCGCACGGCAGCGCACGGACGTACTTCGAGAACCAGAGCCTGCAGGGGAACAACCTGTCGGCCGATCTCGCGTCCCTGATCGGCGGCGCGACCGGGAAGGGCAATCGGACCGACCGGTACGTCGACGCCGGCTTCGAGGTCGGCGGCCCCGTCGTGAAGGACCGGCTCTGGGCCTGGGGATCGCTCGCGCGCACCGACGTCCGCAACCTCACGCTGAACAACGCGCTCGACGCGACGACGCTCGACAACGCCGCCTTCAAGGCCGACGGCCAGCTGTCGAACGATGCGCGCGTCAACTTCGCGTTCTTCCGCGGCAACAAATCGAAGCAGGGCCGCAACGTCAGCCCGACCCGGCCGCCCGAGACCGGGTGGAACCAGACCGGCCCGACGCCGTTCTACAAGGGCGAAGCCGACTTCGTGCTCTCGCAGTCGCTCGTCGCCGCCGTGCGCGTCGCGCACGCGCGCAACGGCTTCACGCTGGCGCCGGCCGGCGGGATGAACAAGGACTACTACCTCGACGACGCGGGCGTGTACCACAACTCGTTCTATCAGTACTCGACCGACCGGCCGTCGAACTACGTCGGCGGCGACGCGAGCCGTTTCGCAGGGCGCCACGAGGTGAAGTTCGGCTTCTCGTGGCGGCGCACGCCGGTCGAGTCGCTGACGACGCAGCCGGGTTCGAAGATCTACACGGCGTGGAACGGCTACCCGAACATGCTGGCGCGGCCGACGCGCGACTACTCGGTCAGCACGACGGCGCTCTACGTCAACGGCTTCGTCACCGACACGATCTCGCTCGATCGGCTCACGCTGACGGCCGGCGTGCGCGTCGATCGGCAGACCTCCTCGCTGTCGACGAACGCGGTGGACGGCGTACCCGGCTTCTCGCTGCTGCCCGCGGTGCAGTCGCCGGCGGTCCCGAACGTCTTCAAATGGTCCACGGTGACGCCGCGCGTCGGCGCCAGCTACGCGCTCGACCCGTCGCGCAACACGATCCTCCGCGGCAGCTACGCGATGTTCGCCTCGCAGCTTCCGGCCAACTACGCGAAGTTCATCTCGCCGATTCAATATTCGTACGCCTACTACAACGCGGTCGATCGGAACGGCGACGGCGTCGCGCAGCTCAGCGAGATCGACTTCAGCCAGGGGCTGCAGGGATATGCGGGCTTCGATCCCGCCCACCCGACGGCGACGACGACGGTCAACAAGGTGGACGCGAACATGCACACGCCGCTGACCCACGAGCTGCTCGGCGGCATCGACCGCGAACTGCCCGGCCAGGTCGTCGTCAGCGCGACGGTGACGTACCGGCGCTTCACCGACCTGCTCTGGAGCCCGCGCATCGGCGTGACGGAGAAGGACTACACGGTGTCGGGCTTCGTCACCGGCACCTTCCCGGTCGTCGGCGCGGTGAACGTGCCGTTCTACGCGATCAACCCGTCCGCGATTCCGCCCGGCGGCGGGCGCATCTACGAGACGCAGCCCGACTACCATCAGCGCTACATCGGGCTGGAAGGCAGCGCCGTCAAACGGCTGTCGAACCGGTGGATGGCGCGCATCGGCTTCTCGACCAACGACTGGCGCGAGTACTTCGACGATCCGTCGGCGTCGATCGAGGATCCGACGCGCGCGCCGGCCGCGACGCCGTTCGGCCAGGCGCAGCCGACCGCCGGGCCGCTGCAGAGCGGCGGGCTCGTCGTGCAGCCGGGCAAGTCCGGCATCTACCTGCTCGCGCCCAAGTACCAGATTTCGGCGAACGGCAGCTACGAGGCGCCGTGGGGGATCAACGTCGGCGCGAACCTCGTGTCGCGCCAGGGCTACGGCGCGCCGTACTACGACCGCGTGCAGACGCACGACGCCCTGATCGCGAAGAAGAACGTGCTGATCGTGAACGACGTGGACGATTTCCGGCTGCCGACGGTCACCTCGTTCGACGCGCGCGTCGAGAAGGCGCTGGTGTTCGGCCGCACGAAGCTCGCGATCGACCTCGACGTGTTCAACCTGTTCAACGCCGGCACCGTGCTGCGGCGGCAGTACGACGCGAGCACCGGCACCGGGCCGACCGGGTTCAACTCGGTGCTCGAGATCATGAACCCGCGGATCGCGCGGGTTGGCGTCCGCGTGAGCTTCTGAGGCATAATGCAACCGTGAGGTTGCGTATATGCCGACAGTCACGGACCGGATCGAAAAGACCATCGTCCTCCGCGCGCCGCGGGCGCGCGTCTGGCGCGCGCTGACCGACCCGCAGCAGTTCGGCGACTGGTTCGGGATGCGGTTCATGGATCCGTTCGTTCCCGGCGCGCGCGTCCGCGCCGCCATCGTCGGGACGAGCGTGGACCCCGAGATCGCGAAGGCGCAGCGGCAGCACGCGGCGGTGACCTTCGACATCGTCATCGCCCGGGTCGAACCGGAGCGGGTGTTCTCGTTCCGGTGGCATCCGGGCGCGGTCGATCCGGGCGTCGACTATTCGCGCGAGCCGATGACGCTGGTCGAATTCATGCTCGAAGAGGTCGCCGACGGCGTGCGGTTGACGGTCGTCGAGTCGGGGTTCGATCGCATCCCGATCGAGCGTCGGGCCGCCGCGTTTGCCGGCAACGAACAGGGGTGGGGGATCGTGGTCAACCTCGTGGACAAGTACCTGACCGCGCATGCGTAAAGCCGCGCCGATCTTCGCGGCGCTCGGCGACGAGACGCGCCTGCAGCTGATTGCGCGGTTGTCGGCCGGCGGCCCGCTTTCGATTACGAAGCTGACCGCCGGGTTTCCGATGACGCGCCAGGCGATCACCAAGCATCTGCGCGTGATGGAGGAGGCGGGGCTCGTCCGCTCGACGACGCAGGGCCGCGAGAACCTGTGGGCGATCGAGGAAGCGCGGCTCGTGGAAGCGCGCCGGTACCTGCAGCAGATCTCGTCGGTGTGGGACGAGCGCCTGGTGCGGCTGAAGCGGTTCGTCGAACGCTAGACGTCCGCTCGAAACGCGCTCCGCGCGATCGTCGACAATCGCGCGCGGTCGGAGCGGGGCAGGGTCAGCTCCGAGGCGCGGCGTCGATCGCCGTCGGCGCCTGAAGGATCTGCCGCAGGTGGTGCTCGGCGTGGGCGACGTAGTCGCGCATGAAGTAGCCGAGCGTCGCCTGCTCCGCCGATGTCGGCGGCGCGAACGCGACGGCGTCGAGGTTGTGGCGCGCGCGGACGCGATCGAGCTCGGCGTCCGGCGCCGCGCGCATGACCGCCGCGATGCGCCGGTTGGCGGATCGCCAGTCGTCGACGAGCTCGGTCCAGGGCTGATCGCGGTACCGCTGCACGCCCACCCACGCGTCCTGCTCGTAGCCGTCGAAGACCAGGTCGTCGCCGAGCTGCGCGCGAACGAACCTCGCGTGGTTGTTGACGGCCGAGTCGATCAGGTGGCCGACGATCTCCTTCGGCGACCACTTGCCGGGAGACCGCGGTACGGCAGCCGCCGCGTCGGAAAGCGCGAGCAGCCGGCTCGCGCTTTCGTCGACGAGGCGGGCGAACCGATCGACGAACGTGCGGTCGCTCATTTCGTCGACTTGAAGTTGACGGTCACCGTCATTTCGGTCTCGACCACCTGGCCGTCGAGGCGCGTCGGTTCGAATTCCCACTGGCCGACCGCGTTGATCGCCGCCTGCGCGAGGTCGGGGCTTGCCGTGCCGACGACCTGCAGGTTCGTGACGTGGCCCGTGGTGTCGATGACCGCCTTGAGCGTCACGACTTCGCCCGCGCCGGTATACGTATCCGGATACACCGGCTTCTTGTCGCCCAGCTTGATCGGCGGCACGATGCAGCCGCCGGGATCGTCGCAGGACCGTTCGCGCATCGCCGCGATCTTCCGCTGGAGCGCGTCGCGGTTCGGCGCGGGCTTCGCCAGTCCCGACGGCGGCGCATTCGTAATCGTCAGCGACTCCTGGATCATGCCGAGCTTCAGCCGCAGGTCGTGGACGACCGGCGCGCCGTTCAGCACCACGCGCTGCTTGTAGGTCTGGAAGCCGGGCGCGCTGACCGCCATCATGTAGTCGCCGGACGCAAGACCGGAAATATCGTAGCGTCCCGTTCCGTCGCTCTTCGCATCGTGGCGCGCGTTCGTCGTCAGATCGACGAGGGACACGGTGGCGTTGGTCAGCGCGCCGCCGAGCTGATCGACGATGGTGCCCGTCAGGCTGCTGCTCGCCTGCGCGGCGGAGAAGCCCGCCGCCAGGACGGTCACGAGCGCGAGCGCGACGGCGGCGACGACCCGGCCGGCGCCGGTCAATGGAGCACGATTCAAGCGGGCGTTCAACATGGCAGCAACCCTCCTCTCGAGACTGGACGGCCGGACGATCGCCTGCGCCGGCACCCACGCGGTGCGCCGCGTGTGCATCGTCCGCGCGAGGTCCAGCAGGTGTGACGCGTAGTCCGATCCGGCAATTCCCAGGTTGAGTACGGCATCGTCGCAGGCGTGCTCGCTCTCGGTCCGCACGGCGCGGCAGACCATCCACGCGAGCGGATTGCACCAGTGGGCCGCGCGCACCAGTTCGGCGGCCAGCTGCGTGAGCCAGTCGCCGCGCGCGACGTGGGCGAGCTCGTGCGCCATGACGATGCGGATGCGGTCGTCGGGCCAGTCGGCGGCGCCGCGCGGCACGATGATCTTCGGCGCGAGGACGCCCCAGGTGACGAGCAGCGGGCGGTCGCTTTGCAACAGCGTCGCACGCCGGGCCAGCCCGTAGCCGCGAGCCACGTCGTCCTGAATCGCCGCCCACCGTTCGTGCTCGAACGGTTCGGCGCGCGCCGCGATCCACGCGAGGCGGCCGAGGCCAATCGACAGCAGCAGCAGGCCGGCGGCGGCGCCGGCGATCCAGAGCCATCCGAGGAGCGCCACGGGCGACGGCCGTTGTCGCCTGCCTGCGGCCGGCACGATCGCGCGTTGCGCGATGGTGACGCGCGGCTGCACCGCGGCCGCCGCGTCGGCCGCCGCGTCGGCGACCGGGGATGCGGCGATCGACTGGCGCGCAGCCGCACGCGCGGGCAAATGCCACGCCGGCGCGAGCGCGCCGATCGCCGGGACGACCGCGGCGCCGACGATGCCTGCGGCGAGCACCCAGTGGCGAAGGGCGGCGGTGCGGCGGCGGAGCAGCCCGGCGATGGCCAGCGCGGCGGAGAGCACGATCGACACGCGGACGAGCAGATCGAGCGGCGTCATCGCTGTCCCTCCTTGCGTGCCCGCTCCACGAGCCGGGCGATGTGATCCAGTTCGTCGTCCGAGAGCTTCGACGCCTCGTTGCCGAGGATCGCGGCGACGACGTTCTCGGCCGACCCGTCGAAGAACGTTTCGACGAGGTGGCGCAGCGCGGATCGGCGCGCGGCGTGGCGCGGGACGGCCGGCTCGTAGACGTAGCGCAGCCCTTCCTCCACGTGCTTCACGTGTCCTTTTTCTTCGAGGACGCGCAGCTGCGTGCGGACGGTCGAATAGCTGGGCTCGCCCGGAAGGTCGCTCATCACGTCGGCCGCGGTGGCGCGGCCGCGGCGGTAGAGCGCGTCCATGATCTGGCGCTCGCGGCGGGAGAGGCTGGCGGAGGGGTGTTTGGGCATGTGTTATTTTTCTAGCACATTGCTAGAGAAATAGCACACGGCCCGCCGCTTGTCAACCGGCCGCGCCGGCGACGCGCGGCGGCGGCAGTCGGACTCTACACGTGCGCGCTTGCGGAGGGGGTCGTCGCGCCAGCGGCGATCGCGCCGGCGGTCGCGGGCAGGCGCACGCGGAACGTCGCGCCGCGGCCGACGCCGTCGCTCTCCGCGACGATCGTGCCGCCGTGCAGTTCGGCGAGCTGACGCGCGATCGCGAGGCCGAGGCCGAGCCCGCCTTGCCGCTTGGCGGCGCCCTCGTCGCCGCGGCGGAAGCGTTCGAACACGTGCGGCAGGAAATCGGCCGCGATCCCGCTTCCGGTGTCTGACACCGCGATCTCGATCGCGCCGTCCCGCGCGGCCACCGCCGCGCGCACACGCCCCCCGTCCGGCGTGAACTTGACGGCGTTCGACAACAGGTTCCAGACGATCTGCAGGACGCGATCGCGATCCGCGTTGACGAGCGCCGGCGCCGGCGCCGCTTGCAGTTCGAGCGCGATCTGCTTGCTGTCGGCGGCCGGCCGCACGTTGTCGACCGCGGCGGCCACCACGTCGTTCACGTCCACGCTCCGGGGCTCGAGCCGGAGCCGCCCGCCGAGCATCCGCGACACGTCGAGCAGGTCTTCGATCAGCCGGCTTTGCATCTCCGCCGCCCGGTGGATCGCGTTCACGGCGCCGCGCGCCTGCACCGGGTCGAGCCGCCCGGCGGACAACAGCTGCGCGTAGCCGTAAATCGACGTGAGCGGCGTCCTCAGCTCGTGCGACACGTTCATCAGGAACTCGTCCTTCACGGCGTTGGCGTGCTCGAGCTCGCGGCGCAGTTCCTGTTCCCTGGCGAGCTGCGCGCGGCGCGCCGCCTCTTCCGCGTTCGCGCGATCGATCTGGCGGAACATGATCGCGAGGCCGAGCGCCACGAACGCCGTCGCGATGACGAAGAACAGCACGGTGGTCGCCGCCTCGCGGCGCCATTCGGCGAGCACGTCGAGCCGGGCGAGCGAAACGGCCACCGACAGCGGCGGCGACATCGACGCCTGCGTCACCGTGACGAATTCCTCGGCCGTCGGCGCCGCGGCCGCCGGCGGTTCGCGGAACAGCACGACGCCGCTCGGGTGCAGCACCGTGATCACCCCGTGCGCCCCGACGTCGGCGGACTTGAACACCGGTATCGCGACGCTCGGCGTGAACGTCGCGACGACGATGCCGCCGAACGCGCCGTCGGGGCCGACCAGACGGCGGCCGATCGGCATCAGGTAGACCGGCGGCCCGATCACGCTCAGAAACGGCGTGTCGATCGCCAGTTCGTCCCGATCCGCCGCCGAGAGAAACCTGAAGAGATAGTCGTCGCGGCGCGACTGGCCGACGATGCGCGGCTGTGTCGAGTGGCGGATGATCCCCTGCGCGTCGGTGACCGACAGCGACCCGACGCCGGGCAGCGCGGCGCGCGTCGACTGCAGCACCGGCACCCAGTCGTCCTCCGGCGCATTCGGACCGCCGATGCGGCCGCTGTGGCTCGCAAGCCCCTGCAGCGCGGCGTCGCCGGCGGCAAAGGTGCCGCGAAGGTATTCGGTGAGGACGATCGCCAGCGTCGACGCGCGGCGGTTCGCGTCGGCGAGGATCTGCGTGCGCCACCACGCGAGGTTGACCGCGCGGAACACCGACACGGCGAGCAGCGCGCCGATCGCGATGGTTCCGATCGTCGTCTTCGAATGCGCGTTGCTCAGCATCGTGCCGTCACCACGCGGTCAGCGCATCCTCGAACAGGGCTGCCAGCGCTTCGGGCCCGGCGGGCCGCGGCGACAGCTTGGTCACGCGGTGCTGCGGCAGCGTCCCTTCGACGAGCGCCGGAATGTCGGACGAGGCGTAGCCAATCGCCGCCAGGCCGTTCGGCGTGTTGAGGCGCTGCATGAACCAGGTGATGCGGTCGGCGAGAATCGCGCCCGCATCGGCGGCGCGCGCGCGCGACACGTCGGCGCCGAGCGCCTCGGCCGCCTGCAGATGGCGATCCGGGCCGGCCGCCGCCGTGTAGCGGAACACGGCGGGCGCGTTGAGGATCACCGAAATCCCGTGCGGAACGATCGGATGGTCCACCGCGTACCCCGGCGCGCGATACGACCGCACGTGGCCCGACACCGGATACGACATGCCATGCGGAAGGTGGACGCCCGCGTTGCCGAAGCCGACCCCGGCGTACGACGCCGCCAGGATCATCTGCGCGCGCGCCTCGTCGTCGTCCGGATCGTCGACGGCGCGCACGAGGTACTTGGCGACCATGCGCAGGGCCTGCATCGACCACACGTCGCTGATCGGATTCGACCCCTGATACGCCGGCCGCACCGTCGGACGATCCGGCCGCGGCCGGTCGGTGAACGGCATCGCGGTGAACGACTCGACGGCGTGGCTGAGGATGTCGAGGCCGGTCGACGCCGCGACCTGCGGCGGCATCGTGCGCGTGTTCTCGGGGTCCAGGTACCCGAGCGTCGGCTTCAGGCGGCGGTTCGCGATGCCGGTCTTGGCGTGCATCTTCGTCAGATCGAAGATGCTCACGCCGGTCGTCTCGCTGCCGGTGCCCGCTGTCGTCGGCACCGCCATCAACGGCTTCAGCGCGCCCGGCACCGGCAGTCCTTTGCCGATCGGCGGGTTGACGTAATCGAGGAAGTCGGCCGGCGGAAACGTCGTGTAGAGGTTCACGGCTTTCGCCGTGTCGATCGTCGATCCGCCGCCGACGGCGACGAACGCGTCGTACGGCTCGCGCGCCGCGAACGCAATCGCGTGGAGGAACGATTCGTCGGTCGGCTCGACGCGGACGCCGTCGTACACGGTCGACGCGATGCCCGCCGACGCGAGCGACTCCAGCGCCGTCTGCACGGGGGCGAGCCGCCGCACCGTCGGATCGGTCAGGACGAGCACGCGGCGGCTGCCCAGGTCGGCGAGGTCCATGCCGACCTCCCGTGTCACCCCGGCGCCGAACCGCACGTTCGACGCCGCCATTTCGAAGGCGTATTCGCGCATCACGGCCGAGATTGTAGTGCGGGCGGGCGGCCCGGTTTCACGCCGCTGGAGAACGCCGATTGCGGTGCCGATACGTACGTACCGTCGAGCCCCTCGTGCCTGCCACCAACACCTTGATCGGCACTCAGCTGTACGCGGCCGCCGGCGATGCGGCCCGGCGCCAGGCGAACTGCGTGTCGTCGCTGCTGGCGCTGCGCGACGTCGACGTCGTCAACGTGCAGTGGCGTGAGGAGCCCTGCGCGCATCCGGCGATCGACACGCTCGCGGTCCTCGATCGGGACGCGGCGTCGGTTGTCGGCGTCGCCGGCCGCAAGAAGCCGATCGTCGCCGACCTGTGCGACGCGCTCGCGCACGCCGCCGCGGCGCGCGGGTGCCGCTACTTCGTCCTCGTCAACGGCGACATCGTCGTCACGCAGGCGGCGATCGATCGAATCGCGTCGGGCGGGCGCCAGACGTATGCGTTCTCGCGACGGGACGTCGACCCCGAATCGGGCGACGAACGCGGCATCATGGTATTCGGCATCGACGCGTTCGCCTTCGATGTCGCGTGGTGGAGTGCGAATCGCCATCGGTTCCGCGCCTACGTGTTCGGCGAGCCCTGCTTCGACAACGTGTTCGCCGCGATCATGATGACGCACGGGAACGGGACGATCGAGAACCGCCGCGGCGAGATCCGGCACGACCTGCATCCGTCGCAGGCCGGCGGCGCGTTCGCGCGCTTCAATCACTACCTGGCCGCGCTCGACACACCGTACTTCCGCCTGTGGGCCCGCTACATCGCGGCGCTGCAGCCGATGCGCGAGCGCGGCGCGTCCGAAGCGGACGAGCAGGCGATGCTCGAACGGATGTTCGTGTGGAGCGCGTCGCCGCTCGCGGGCGTGTGGCATGCAGGCCGGTGGGCGCGGGCGCGGTGGCGCTACGGACGCGATCGCGCGCGGTTCATCGCGACAGCAGGCGCCGCGCCTCGGTGACGAGCACGTCCCAATCGCACGGTTTCATCAGCACGTGATCGGCGCCCGCCGTGCGGACGCGATCGGGATAGTGGCGGTCGTCGTACCCCGTGATCGCGAGCACCGGAATCGATCGCGTGCGATCGTCGGCGCGCAGCTTGCGGCACAGTTCGATGCCGTCGAGCCCCGGCACCGCGATATCGGTCAGGATCAGGTCGGGCGGCGGCGAGCCGAACGCTTTCGCGAGCGCCTGGTGGCCGTTGTGGGCCTCATCGGTCGCAAACCCCGAGCGGTGCAGCGCCTCGGCGTACAGATGACGCGTTTCGGGATCGTCTTCGACGATCAGCACCAGCGGCCCGGCGGCCATCATGGCGATAATCGAGGGGACGACCCTTCCGGCGCAAGCTCAGCCGGCGGTCCGCATCCGCGGCCGGGCCAGGCAGCAGCCGATCTGCCGCAGCGCGGCGCGCAGTTCGTCCAGATCGAGCGGTTTCGGCTGGAAGCGGCGCGCGCCGAGCTCGCGCGCTTTTCTGCTGCCATCAATGGTGGCCGACATCGCGATCGCCGGAATCCACGCAAGCGACCGATCGCGCAGCTGCGCCGCCCGGAAGCGCTCGCCGTCCATCACCGGGAGCTGCAGTTCGAACACGATGATGCAGGTCTCGGCGTGCGAGCGGAGATGATCGAGCGCCTGCCGTCCGTTCGGCGCGCTGTCGACCCGATATCCGTCCGGCGTCAGCGCCGCACGCAGCAGCTCGACGACTTCCGGATCGTTGTCGACCACGAGGACGGAGCAGACGTGCGCGGGCTTCTCAGTGGACATGCGCGAGATGCTCCACGCTCGACACCAGCTCCGATGGATCGATCGGCTTCGCGAGGTGCATCTCGTAGCCGGCGTTCAGCGCGCGCCTCCGATCGTCGGCGCGTGCGAGCGCGGTCAGGGCGGCGGCCGGCGTACGGCGTCCCGTCTTCTCGTCGAGCTTCCGGATCTCGCGGATCAATTCGAGGCCGTCTTTTCCCGGCATCACCAGATCGCTGAGCAGCACGTCGGGCGGCTCGCGCCGCATGCGCGCTTCGGCTTCGGGGACGGTGGTCGCCGTCACCACGATCGCGCCGTACTGTTCGAGCGTCGCGCGCACGAACTCGAGGTTCGACGGGTCGTCGTCCACGACGAGCACGGACACGCCGCGCAGCGTCGGCGGATGCGCGGCGGGCGGCGGCACGGCGTCGACGCCGACGGACGTCGTCGGGCGGATGGGGATGCGGACTTCGAATCGCGAGCCGGTGCCGATCCCGGCGCTCGACGCCGATACCGTTCCGCCGTGCAGCTCCGCGAGGTGCCGCACGATGCCGAGTCCGAGGCCGAGTCCGCCGTACTGGCGGGTGCTGCTGCTGTCGCCCTGGCGGAACCGCTCGAACAGGTGCGCGGCGACCTGCGGATCGAATCCGATCCCGGTGTCGTCGACGACGATCGACAGCGCATGCGCGTCGCCGTGGAGGCGGACGTTCACCTCGCCGCCGCTCGGCGTGAACTTGATCGCGTTCGACAGCAGGTTCCAGACGACCTGCCGGATGCGATCGGGATCGAGCGACATCGGACCGATCGCCGGGTCGAGATGCGTCGCGATGCTGATGCGTTTGGCGTCGGCCGCGGAACGCAGCGAGTCGACCGCCGCCTCGACGAGCGGCTGCACCAGCGACGGCCGCATGGAGAGCTCGAGGCGGCCGGCGACGATGCGCGAGATGTCGAGCAGGTTCTCGATCAGCCGCGACTGCGTCCACCCGGCGCGCTCGATGGCGGCGATCGCCTTTTGCGCCTGCTCCGATTCCAGCTTGCCGCTCGCGAGCAGCCGCGCCCAGCCGAGAATCGAATTGAGCGGCGTGCGCAGCTCGTGCGACAGCGCCGCCAGGAATTCGTCCTTCGCGCGGTTCGCGGCGTCGGCGCGGCGCGACTGCTCGGCGGCGTCCTGCACGAGCGCTTCGTAGTGACGCGCGAAGCGGCCGAGCGCACGGCGCACGTCGTAGGCCACCACGCTGCCGATCGCCACGCCGCCGCCGACGAT
>Ga0070741_10004374_pt1 | contig 33058 bp, 27 predicted proteins | sample Coa_R1_4_FD_66440 | JGI IMG/M metagenome (GOLD analysis project Ga0070741, IMG submission 66440) | Surface soil microbial communities from Centralia Pennsylvania, which are recovering from an underground coalmine fire - Coalmine... | ecosystem: Environmental > Terrestrial > Soil > Unclassified ... | reverse complement strand
GGTAATTTCTTCAGCTCTTCAATCAATCGAGCCATGGGCTCGGCAAACTTCGACATTTTTCACCTAAATTCCGGCCATGGGTTGACGCGGATCAACATGGCTTGAGAACAGGCCGCTGCCCCAGTCAGAACATTCCGCCTAAGCCCATGCCGCCCAGCATTCCACCCAGTTTGGACTGCATGGTCTCGTCTACTTTTCTTCCGGCGTCGTTCATGGCTGCGGTGATCAGGTCTTGCAGCATCTCCAGATCGCCGGACTTCACCATCTCCGGATCAATAGTTACCCGCAGCACCTGCTTTTGTCCATTCATCTTCACCGTGACGCTGCCGCCGCCCGCCGATCCGTCAACCACGGTCTCGCGCATTTTTTCCTGCAGCGATTCAGCCTGCTGCTTGGCTTGCGCCAGCATCTCCTGCAATTGCTTGGGATTGAATCCACCCATGTTCGTCTCCAGCCAATTTCACAAAAATCTTTGAAAGGTCACAAAAGCGTTGCATTCACTGGCAACCGGCTTCTGGCAACTGCTTTTAGTTTCTCTTCTCACGATGGTCAATTACCGTGCGAATTTCGGCGGCAAACTTTTCCTGCACATGCCGCACTACCGGATCGTCCGCAGCCCGGCTTCGAGCCGAGCCTGCTGGTCCTGAAGATATAGGGCTTCTTGCCGGCAACGGAGCAGCGCCGCCATTGACTTGCCCCGCGCTCTCCAGCCGCAGCTTCAGCGCTCTTCCGGCGGCGGAATGAATGGCGGTGGTCACAAGGCGGCTGGCATCCTGAGTCATGGCCATTTCCAAAAACGTAGCTGAAATCGCAACCCGGACCACGACTTCGTTGGCAATGATGCTCCATTCGCCGCTTTCGAGGTTCAAGGCCAATGTTTGATGTTTGCCCGCCAGCGCCTCCAGCACCGCGACCCGGATGCGGTCAACCAAATCTGGCGCAGGCTGCGCTTGAGGTTTCTGTTCCGGTTCCAAGGCCGGAGCGGGCACAGGCTGCGGTTCAGGCTCAGCCGTGACTTCTGGTGGGGCAGCGAGCGCCACCGCAGAAGCCAGAGCATTCGCCCTTGCGAGCATGACAGGCGAACTGCTGGACATCTCTGGTCCAGTCTTCCTTGCGTCGTCCTGGCGTAAACGGTCCTGGCGCACGCGGTCCTGCTCAAGAGGAGAAGGGCGGGCGGTCCGCGCCGGCGCATCCGTTTCGTGACTGAAAGGTGAAGGACACGACTGCGAGGTCCCTTTTGGGGCAGCGGGAGCAGATGATATCGGCTGAGTACGATTCTCAACCGCAGCCCCGCTCAGCAACTCTTCCAGCGGCAGCAGGCGCTGCGCGTGCACCAGCTTCAGCAATCCCAGTTCGAGGTGAAAGCGTTGTTCAGACTTGTAGCTCACGTCGCCATAGGTGCGCAGCATAATTTGCAGAAAGCGGGTGAGGTCTTCTTCCGAAAACAACTCCGCGGTTCTGGCCACGCGTGCGCGCTCATCGGAAGAAATCTGCAGCAGGGCAGAATCGCCGCCCGCAACTTTTGCCACCATGGCATTCCGCAGGAAGCGCACCACCTGCCGGGCAAAGTGCGTGGGACTCTGTCCTTCAGTCACAAGCTTGTCCACCAGCCGCAGGACCTCCTGGCTGGAGTTCGCCGCTACCGCGTGCATCATCTTTTCCAGCACTTCGCCCGGAACCGCGCCCACCAGTTGCTGCACAAGTTCGCCGGTCAGTGTGTCGCCGCAACAGGCGATAGCCTGGTCCATGATGGAGAGCGCATCGCGCATGGAGCCATCGCCGGCTTCAGCGAGAAGGGCAATAGCATCGCGGTCGGCTTTGATTTTCTCCTGCTGGGCAACGGCGGTGAGCTGGTTCACGATTTCGTCAAAGCGCACGGCATGAAAGCTGAAGTGCTGGCAGCGCGAGCGGATGGTCTGGGGAATATCCTCGGGCTGCGTCGTCGCCATCATGAATACAATGTGCGAGGGCGGCTCTTCCAGGGTCTTCAGCAGGGCGTTGAAGGCGGCATCGGTAATCTGGTGAGCCTCATCGAGGATATAAATCTTGTAGCGGTCGCGCGCCGGACGATACCGCGCGGCATCCCTCAACTCGCGGATCTCGTCGATGCCGCGGTTCGTCGCGGCATCAATTTCAATCACATCCACAGCGCCGCCGGCGCGTATCTCCGTACAGGATTCGCATTTCCCGCAAGGCTCCGCCTGCGGCCGGTCTTCTTTGCCGCCCCGGCAATTCAGGCACATGGCCAGAATGCGCGCCACCGTGGTCTTGCCAATGCCGCGATGCCCGCTGAAGATGTAGCCGTGCGCGATGCGCTGCTGCTCGATGGCGTTCTTTAAGGTGCGCGTGACGTGCTCCTGCCCAATCACATCGGCAAAAGTCTGAGGACGGTACTTACGCGCTAAAACCTGGTAGGCCATTGATTTTTTGATTATACGAGAAAAGCAGTGGCCAGCTACCAGTTGCCGGTTGCAGTTCGGGTTAAGGCCAAGAGCCTGCTCGTGGTCAACTCAGCTCAACTACAGCTAAAAGCAAGATTTAGCAGATGACGTTATGCAGTCGCAAGCGTCGAAAATATTAGGTCTGTGCTGGAATCAAAAACATGAGGATACACTTCTACCGTCTTGTATTCATCGCAGTTGTAAGCAGTTTCGTGGCGCTGAGGTTTGCCGTCGCCCCTGCCAGCGCTGCAGAGCAAAACTATACTGTGCCATTGGCGACCGGAGTTCGCCTGGATCCAGTCGGAAACTACGTTGACCTGGGCAGCATGCCTTTGGGCATGGCGCTGGCGCCGGAAAAAGACAAGCTCGTCATTGTTCTGAGCGGATGGCGCGAGCAGGGCGTACAAGTCGTGGATTTGAAATCGCAGCGGGTGACGCAAACGCTCCCGCAGGATGCGGCTTTCTATGGCGTCGCATTTGCGAATGACGGTCATAGCTTTTATGTGTCGGGCGGAAACGACGATTCTGTTTTTTGTTATGCCTGGGCGGATGGGAAAGCAACCTTCGAGCACAGGATCGTTTTAGGAAAGCAAAAGCCGGACAAGACCGGATCGCGTTATCCCGCCGGTATTGCCGTTTCCCGAAATGGGCGGCTGATCTACGTGGTTGAGAACGTGGCCGACAGCCTGGCAGTCGTCAATCCCGAGACCTCCGAGGTAATCCAGCGCTTTCCTACAGACCACTATCCTTATGCCGTCGAAGCAGCTTCGAATGGCAAGGTCTATGTATCCGCCTGGGGTGGAAATACCATTTCGGTATTTCAGGCACGGCCCGATGGAACCTTAACTTATGACACGAGAATTACAGTCGGCCGCCATCCATCGGCCCTGCTGACGAACAAAGATGGTTCGCGTTTGTTCGTTACCCTGGCGGGAACGGACCAGATCGCAGTCGTTGACACGCGCCAACGCAAGGTCTTGCGCACCTTGAGTGATGCTGCCCCTGGAGGTCCGGCGGAAGGAAGCACGCCAAATGCACTCGCATTATCGCCCGACGAGGCGACACTCTTCGTCGCCGAAGCGGACAACAACGCTGTGGCGGTCTTCGATGTTTCCGCCGGCAAACCAGCCGATCGCAACCACAAAACTTCCCTGCGTGGACGCATACCTACCGACTGGTATCCTACGGCGATTGTGCACTCCGGGGCGCGCCTGCTAGTGCTTACCGGAAAGGGACACGGAAGCAAGCCGAATCCTGACGGACCCATTCCCGGAGAAGGCATCAAGAGGCCGTTGGGCTACGATCTTGGCCAGTTGAACGGCACCCTGCGCATTTGCCCGAAGGAGTTCAAGCGAGCCCAACTGGTGGCGCTTTCAACTCGCGTCGCCGCCGCAAACGGCTGGCGGCGAAGGCTGGCTGCGGGACGGTATCCGCCATTCAAGCATGTGATCTACATCATCAAAGAGAATCGAACCTATGACCAGGTCCTGGGCGATTTGAGCGAAGGCGATGGAGATACGAATCTTGTGTTCTTTCCTCGAAACATATCGCCGAATCACCACGCATTGGCGCTCCGCTTCGGTTTGTTCGACCGGTTCTTCACCAATGCCGAGGTCAGTTCGCAAGGGCATATTTGGTCAACAGCCGCATATGTGACCGATTTTGGGGAGAAAGTAATTCCTTCCGGATACTCAGACCGCCGTGCAGGCATAGATGGCGAGGAGATCAACGAACCCAACGATGGATTTCTGTGGAGTATAGCCGCAAAGAAGGGGATTTCTTTCCGGGACTACGGAGAGATGGTCGCAGTGCCTGAGGGCTGGCCGGTGACGCAACGCGAACTCGGCCCTGACGTCAGCCCAACGTATCCGGCTTTTGATTTGAAAACCACGGACCAGGTCCGCGCCGACGCCTGGATCGCCGAATTTCAGCAATTTGTGAAAGACGGCAATCTGCCCCAGCTTGAAATCATGCACCTGCCCAGCGACCACACGGCAGGCGCACGGCCCGGTTATCACACACCGCGGGCGTTTATGGCAGATAACGACCTGGCGCTGGGCCGGATCGTCGAGGCGCTTTCGAAATCTCCTTACTGGCGCGACACCGTTGTCTTCGTTCTCGAGGACGATTCCCAATCAGGTCCCGACCACGTGGATAGCCATCGTTCGCCGCTTCTGGTGATATCGGCATACAACCATCCGGGAACAATACACAGGTTCGCGAATACGACCGACGTGGTAGCGGCAATTGAAGACATTCTCGGTCTGGACCGTTTGTCAAAGTTCGACTACTTCAGCCGCTCGATGGCAGACGTATTTGCCCAAGTTCCAGATTCTTCTCCCTACACTGCTATTCAGCCTCAGACAGATATGAACGAGGTCAATCCGCCCAAGACAGCCGCAGCGAAAATGTCGGAGGGGATAGATTTGAGCGCGCCTGACCGCGTCAACGATGCTCTCTTCAACCATATCCTGTGGCTGGTTGTGAAGGGCGATCTTCCGTTTCCGGTTGCACAGAACAAAGCTCCCCTGCACACACTTCAGTTGAGCCGATGATGACCTCCAAGAAGCCGAGGACTTTACGAGAGGAAAACGGCAGTTAGACCTTTTTAGTTTTTTCTGTACCGGTAAAGAGCAGTGGCGTCCGAAAGAAACGCCAGATGCTTCGCGCCAAAAAACGGCGCTCAGCATGACAAGATGACAACGGACCGGGCGGCACAAGAAGCAAAAGTTAAAACGGCATAGCTTGTTAAACCCTTTAGCGGTTTTTACGCTGCGCTCCATGCCATACCGTACTGATGATAATGCGTTTATCTCGGATTCGATAAAGAACAACGTAAGGAGTCCCGCCAATGACTAACTCGCGTATCCCGGGCTCGCTTCCTGCCCGGCCCAGATTAGGATGATTCCTCAGAGCTTCAACGATGGCGACAATGCGCATGGCCAATCGCTCGGCTGCCTCGGGCTTATCTAACTCCTCATAAGCCCGAATTTCCCGCAACCGTGCTCGCGCCAGCGGAGACCAGACGATTTCTATCTGGTCAGATTGCGCGCTCCGTTTTTGCGGGCCCTGGGGAGGCTCTATTGGCACGGCATCTCATCGTCGTGACTTTTACCACAAACGCATTTCGGCGGCGGCAATTCATGGTCGGTGCCCCAGGAGAGGAGCCATGCCTTCATGTCCTGGTGCTTAATGTAGTGGCCCGACTTGGCCTGCCTGTCGGCTTGGGCGATCTCCGCCAGCATTCTTTCCTGGTCGGCGACATAGGACTCTACCGCATCCGAAATAAGAAAGTTCGCGCTGCGGCCAGACTCTTTGGCCAACTTCGCCAACCGTTTCTTGGTTGCCGGTTTGAGGCGAATGCTGAGGGTTGTGCTGCGTGTGTTCTCCATAAACACATTTTAATACATCTGATTGCATACGGTAAGAGCTATTTCGAGAGGCCTCCGCGTCACGCCCCCGGCCAGTGCTTCTTCATCGCCTTCGCGAACTGGTCAACGGGAAGCGTGTTGAGCACGTCTTTCCTGGTGAGCCAGGCGCGGCGGGCCTGCAAGATGCCGTAGCGGATCTTTTCCATGTGGGAGACGTGGTGGGTATCGGTATTGATGACGATCTTGACTCCGCGTTCGCGGGCCATGCGCAGATGGATGTCACACAAATCCAGGCGGTCAGGATAGGCGTTGTGCTCCATGGCAACTTTATTTTTGGCGGCTGCATTCAAGACCGCTTCCATGTCGAACGCGTAGGCGTCGCGGCGGAGCAGCAGGCGGCCGGTGGGGTGGCCGAGAATGGATACATGTTTATTCCCTAACGCTGTAAGCAGGCGCTCGGTCATCTCTTCGGGCGGCTGCTGGAAGTGGGAGTGCACGCTGGCGATAACCACATCCATTTGCGCCAGGACTTCGTCAGAAAGATCGAGCTTGCCATCAGCCAGAATGTCTACTTCGATACCGGCAAAAATTTTGATTCCGCTGGCATGGCTGGCCACGCTGCGAATTTTTTGGATGTGAGCTTCAGCCCGCTTATCGTCGAGGCCGTTAGCGAATGCAAGATTCTTGGAGTGGTCGGTGATGGCGATGTATTTGTAGCCGCGCTGGGCGGCAGTCTCGGCCAACTCTTCGATGGTGTTGCGTCCATCGGTTTCGACGGTGTGCATGTGCACGTCGCCCTGGATATCCTTCTGCACAATCAACTCCGGCAATTTATGCTCTGCAGCCAGATCAATTTCGCCGCAGTTCTCGCGCATTTCCGGAGGAATGAGGTCGAGGCCCAGCTTGGCATAAATTTCTTCTTCGGTTTTTCCCGCCACCCGCTTATTGCCTTCGAGCGTAGCCAAGCCGTATTCGTTCAACGTGAAGCCCATCTTCAGTGCGCGCTGGCGCAGGGTGACGTTATGGGATTTCGAACCGGTGAAATACTGCAGGGCCGCGCCGAATGATTCCGGAGGAAGCATGCGCACATCTACCTGCATGCCGCTGCGCAGCTTAAAGCTGACTTTGTTTTCGCCCTGGGCGATGACTTCAAGAATTCCGGGAAAGGCCACGATCTTAGCAACCAGCGCATCGCGCTCTTTCCCGCTCGTGCCGGCCTGGCCGGTGACCAGCAGATCGAGATCGCCGATCGTTTCGCGCCCGCGCCGCAACGAGCCGGCAGCAGTGATCTTATCCACGCCGTCTGCACCCTCAAGGTATTGCATGATTTTCTGCGCGGTTTCGTCGGCGACATCCAGATGAAAGCGCCCGGAGATTCGCCGGTATTCTTCAATCCCTTTCAGGATCTTCTGCTCCGCTTTCTCGCCCATGCGCGGCAAGGTGCGCAGCTTGCCGGCGCGCGCCAACTCTTCCACTCCAGACAGATCGCTTACGCTGAATGCGTCCCAGATGAGCGCAATCGTTTTAGGGCCCAATCCCTGGATTTTCAGCAGATCGAGCATCGAAGGCCGGTATTTTTCCAGCAGCTCGGCGTGCAACTTGAGCTTGCCTTCGGTGAACAGTTGTTGCAGATGTCCGCACATGCTCTTGCCAATTCCAGGGATGGCGAGCAGCTTCTTGGTGTCGCCGACCAGGCCGGCGATGGGCTCGCCCAGCGCTTCGATGGCCTCGGCCGCGCGCCGATAGGAGCGAATACGGAATGGGTCGTCTCCTCGGACCTCCATGAGATCGGCGGTTTCGTAGAAGATGGTGGCGACAACTTTGTTATCCATCGATCGCGGACGTTGCGGCTCGCTCATGTCAATATTTTCTCATCTACGAGGAGTTTGGTTGTGGAATGTCTTTACTTACAGGGCTATTGACTCTTCGATAATATTTGCAGCTACCAAGGCCGCAGGCGGTGATTCAAAAGCGGAGCCCCGTCGGAGGACTCCGCTTTTGTTTTCCTCTTTTTACTGAGGACTGGGGGGGACAAACAAGGGGCTGCCTTTCATGGACAAGTCAGGGTTGCGGTAGCGCTCACCATCATAGACATAGCGCCGGGCATGGAAGTTGAATTTGTGGACGCCATAGCCGTAACGGTAACCGTGCCGGTGTGCATGCACTGCGCCATGCCATTCTGGTTGATGGTCGCAATGTTCATATCAGAAACCTGCCAACTCCCGGAAAAAGGCGCCATAAAAGTCACCTGCGCCGGCGAAGGCGGTCTGCTGAAAGTGCCCATGGCGGTGAACTGCACCTGGCCCATGGCAAAGTTCATCCCATTGGCGGCAGCCGGAGCGACGGTCATGGACATGAGCATGCGGTTCTGGTTCATCATCATGTTATTTGTGGCGCCGCATCCGGTGAGTGCGATCAGAGATAATACGAGCGAGGATTGGAAAAGATAGAGAATTCTGAGCTTCGCCATTGGGGCCTCCGGCATTAGCGGAACTCCCCAAGGATGGACAACCGGGCGCTTGGGTCAAGCGTAGGGAGATCCGCTCAAAAACTATGCAAGTATAGTCAGAAGCGACAGTCGGATTTGTCACAGAATTGTCAAAAACAGTTGTCAGCCGGTTGCCAGTTCAAGCTACTGGCCGCTAGCGTCTAGCGGTGTTTGAATTTGGCCAGTTACACTCCGGGCCTCTTTAACCTCAGATTCCTATGTGGGCAGGATGCCCACGGCACGCCGGCCCGGACGCTGGCACTACGTCAAACTAACCCTCTAAGTTTCAGCTACTCTGAATCCAAATTATCGATACGGCAAATAGAATTGTTTTTCTTGTGCGATTGCGAGCCGCGTGCGAGGCTATTTACATACATATAAATCCTGGCCGAAATAGTTCCCACTGTCGCTGACAGCGGCAGTGGTAATTTTTCTAAATTAGAAAGGTAAATTGGAGAATTTCATGAAACACCTGAAAACAATCATACTGGCGGCAATTTTCACTGTAGTTTTCTCAATAGCAGCGGCAGCGGGAGATAAGAACCACGCTACCATCACCGTTTACAAACCCACGCAGTTAGGCGCTACCCTGCTTGCTCCGGGAGATTACGAGATGGCCTGGAGCGGCACGGGGAACGACGTGAAAGTTACGTTATCCAAAGGCAGGAAGGTTTTGGCGACGGCGCCGGCACGGCTTTCCGAAAAGCGCGATCTCTATGGTGGCGGCATTTCCACTGAGCAGACTGAGACCGGAGTTCTCAAGCTCACCGGAGTGCAGCTTCCCAAGGTCGCTTTTACTTTTGGAGAGGCCACAGGCAGCGCCAACGGCCAATAAGAATCTCGCCGTTTACGAACGCGGGCCATCCAGCCCGCGTTTTTTATTGAATATTGCCGCATATTCGCCCAGACGCAGCAAGCTACTTCCATCAAGATCGAGGGCGGAAAACATTTTTATGATTTCGAATACACGCTGCCCGCGGCTGGTTGAGTGAATTTCCTCCGGGAACTATCGTTTTCGTTCCGGTGTCAAATTTTGGTGTGCTCCCGCTCACGAAATGGCTCTGGCGGCCTCTCAGTTCGAGGCGTGCCTGTCTCATCTACATCGGATTAGTTGTGATCTGGGCAAGCATAGGCATCGCCTTTCACGTGCAATCTATGCTTTTCGCCAGGCGAGTTAATCGTGTGGTGACAGCATTGTCGAGTTTGAAAACCGGTGTAACCTCCAGGGCGGAAGCACTGTCGCTGATACCCGAGCTCACCTTCACCCGGCCGGCGGATGGACTCTTCGACGTCTGCAATCCAGGCTACATAGACAAGGCCGAAGAGTGCTCCTATCTCATCATCGATTCGCGGGCCACGGACGGGCTGTTTGGTCTTGTCAACAAGGTCAGTGACTATACGTCTCCTTATCTGACCGATGACACATACTTATCCGTACTGAAGTATTGGGGGTTCCGGTATTACCTATTCATCGTGCGGGTGCAGTTCCGCGAAGATAAGGTGTCGGACTTCTCTTATTCGTTGAGATTCTCGGGACGAGGCTACAAGTCTTACGAGCTGATCTATGTTGATGTTGCTTGCAGCAAACACTTGAGCGAGATAGGGCAGGATGAAAGCCCGCATTACCGCGTAGTCCATGCGCCCGATGGCGGCATCATTGTGGACTTCACTTCGCATGCGGCCAGTGAGCTGCTGCAGCACGCTTTCCATCCGCGATTAAAGTGTATGTGGCTTTCTTTTGCGGGGTGCAAAGAAGCCAACCAGGTACTTCCCGAAGCGGAAAACGACAGATTGAGAATGGAAAATGCAGCCTCGCAGAGCATAAACCGGCGCCCCAGCCAGCTTCTGCCAAGTGCTTTGAGAATCTTTTCCTGGTATACGAACCTGGGAAATTCACGACAGCCAGGGGACGCGGGCGCTACGGTTATTTTGCCGGAACCTTCCACGTGATATCGCGCAGATACTTCATATTCTGTACGTCCACCACGCCAATGCGGTTCTGGTCGTCGGAGCTGAGGTAGGCCGTCTTGCCATCGGGGGAGAGGGCGATCGATGCTGAACGGAAGGGAAGCTCCACCGTCCGGACAATCTTGTTTTGGTCCAGGTCCACTTCGGGAAAGGTAAGAGATCCGCTGGTATAGGCCCGGCGGGCGGCTTCGTTGACGGCAATCATCACCGGAGGCGAGGTCGAAGCGGCCTTGGGATACACGGTGGGTTTTACCAAATGGGGAGCGATTTCAGTGACAACTTCGGCCGAAGGAGAGGTCACCCATAAGCGATGCTCCTGGGATTGCGAGAAGACCATGCCTTGGGGAATGCCATTCACGCCAAAGATGGCGGCGATGTGGCGGGCCGTGGGATCGTAGAAAAGAAGATTATTGCGGTTCGCAGTGGAGAGCGCGATGGCCACGCGCGTTCCGTCGCCGCTGATCGCGACACTGCGCGGCTGGCTCCATGCGCGCAGATCGAAAAGCCGCACGGTGGATAACGCGATGCCCATCGGGTGCGCCGGAAACAACTCCAGCTTGGGATGCACTTCATCGGCCCCGCCACTGATTACAACCGCTCCATCCAGGGTCTGCGACCAGGCTACATCATGCGGATGTGGCTGCACCTCACGCTCGTTGTGTACGGTGAGATCGCGGGAAAAGATATGCAGGTTGGGATCGTTCTGGGCCAGTGCCAGAATGGCATCGCCCGGACCGAAGCTTACGGCGATCACCGCGCCGGATAGCTGGTCGCTGGCCAGCAAACGCCCATCTGAGGTGGACAAGACCCGCAGATTTCCGTCAAGACCGCCTACAGCCAGCAGCTTTCCGTCGCTCGAGAGAGCCAGCGAGCGATAGGAAGTACCGGCAATGACAGGCTTCGGTGGCGGCTCATTGGAGTGCAGAATCTGCCATGCAATCCACAGGGCGGCAAGCACAAACACAGTCACGGCGCCGATGGCCCACCAGTTCGGGCCGGCCGGCCGAAGCTCGCGCGTTCCCTTGCCCTGGATACGCTCTGGTTCCCTGTAGATCGTCTCGTTCATCGAGCAAAGTATACGCCGGGCTTAGGTTTTAAGACATGACTCGGGAGGCCATGTACCCACTGAAGCACCCGCCTGTGAAATGAATAAATTAACCCGCGGAGGACGCGGAGGCTTGAAAAGTCAGAAGTTCGATTTACGAAGCGCGATTTTTAAGCTTATGAAGCGCGATTTTAAGCGCGATTCTCTTGATCGCTTGTTCCCTCGTGTCAACCAGCTCCAGTAGTTCCAGAACAAAACACCGGCAATATGATCCGCAAAAAACAAACCCAGGCCTCCGAAAGACCTGGGTTTTTAAAAAGGGAGGTGAACGGGGTTGGTTGTTTAGTTTTGGGTCTTTTGGACTTTATCGGCCTGAGGGCCTTTTTGTCCTTGGACAATTTCGAACTCCACCTCGTCACCTTCCTGCAGGCTCTTGTAGCCTTCGGAAACTATGGCGCTGTAGTGGACGAAAACATCCGGCCCTTCATCACGTCCAATAAATCCAAATCCTTTAGCATTATTGAACCACTTAACTTTGCCTTTCATTTGCATTTGAGACACTTACTCTTCCTCCGTACCTCGGGCCCAGCCGCTGGTGCAGGTGAACACACGAGTTTCTTTCCTGACGATTTCCTTCAAGCAGGTTTTCGCTTCGCTGGGGGGAGGGCAACCGATCGGGCTGGTTTGCCGGCAATAAAAAGACCTGTTTGCTGGCATTTCTGTCTATACCCTAATTCTAACGGGCGTACCGCTATTGTCAAGTTAGTAACTATCCGGAGGCATTCCCCGGATGGTAGCTCCGGGGGGTGGGAGCGAAGGTATCGTATCGCGAGACGCCCCTAAACGCAATCTCAACTTTAGACTAGGGGGTAGAAACGAGTTGTAGGGGGCTTGCGGCGGATGAAGGTCCTTTTATGTTGCTTTCCCTCCAAAAAAGAGAATCCAAAGACAAAGCCGGACGATAAAGATGCAGCCTGATTTTCCCCTGGTCAGAGCAAAAACCTGGATCCTTGATCGAAGGATCATTGCCCGGAATTAAGGCCCTTAGCTGCGTAACTTACGGGCCAGCCATAAGATAGAAGCGATGGTCTTGGCGTCTTGAATGGTCCTGTTCATGGCCATTTGTACGGCCCGGCGCAGAGGGAACAGGCGCACCGCAATGAATTCATCTTCCTCGGGAGCGGCCTTGCCCTTGCGGATATCGCGCGCCAGGAACACCGTCATGGTTTCGTCCAAAAACCCCGGGCTCACATAAAAGTGCAGCGCCAGGCTCCAGCGGGCGGCGGTGTATCCGGTTTCTTCACGCAGTTCGCGTTTGGCGGCGGCAAGGGCCGCCTCGCCGGGATCAATCTTGCCCGCTGGCAACTCCCAAAGATCGCCCCCGGCTGCATGGCGATATTGGCGCTCAAGCAGCACGCGCGGGCCGGCTCCCGTGCTCTCTACCGGCAGGATCACGACTGATCCAGGATGTCGCACGATGTCGCGTCGGGCTACGTATCCTCCGGGCTCGCGGACCTGTTCGGTCGCAACCCTGAATATCGGCCCCTGGAAGGAAACCTTGGAAGAGATAACCCGAGGTTTCACGCTTTTCTTGCGGGAAGTTGGCATAAGAAATAGTAGCATCCGCGGATTGAGTCATTGAGTCATCGGATCATTCGGAATTGTCACAGAGACACAGAGGCCATAGAGAAAAGCTGAAAGCTAAAAGCTAAAAGCTAAAAGCTAAAAGCTAAAAGCTAAAAGCTTAAGGGCTAAGAGCTTATTTTGCTATCCTTCCTTCCATGGCCTCGAAACCAGTCATCACCCTGATCGGTGCGGGCAATCTTGCCACTGCCCTGGCTTTGGCCCTGCGTCAGGCGGGTTACCGAATTGACGAAATCGTCTCCCGGCCGGGCTCACTTGCTCGCGCTCGGCGGCTGGCTCGGCGAGTGCAAGCTCGCGCGGTGACAAGTTCGAACGCCAGGCTTACCGCAGACATTATTTGGTTCTGCGTCAACGACGACGGCATCGGCGCCAGCGCCGGAGAGTATGCTCCAGTGACGGGCTGGGAAGGGAAGATCGGGCTTCATTCCTCCGGGGCTTTGGGAAGCGATGAACTGCGCCCGCTGAAGCGGCGCGGAGCCGCGGTGGCATCTGTGCATCCCATGATGACCTTTGTGGCCGGCAAGGCCGCCGGCATGAACGGCGTTGCCTTTGCCATTGAAGGCGATGCTGCCGCGGTGAAAGCGGCCGGAACAATTGCAGAGAATTTGGGCGGGCATCCGTTCCAGATCGGCAAAGAAAACAAGGTGCTGTACCACGCTATCGGCGGATTCTGCTCGCCGCTGGTCATTGCTCTGTTAACCCTGGGAGAAAGAGTGGCGAGGCAGGCGAAAGTTCCCCAGGCGGAGCTGCGGCGCGTCATGCAGCCCATTCTGCAGCGCACCGTCGAAAACTATGTGAATAACGGCGCAGCAGCATCGTTCAGCGGCCCAATTTACCGCGGCGACGTAGAGACGATACGTAAACATCTCGCAGCCTTGAAGAGAGTGCCGCAGGCGCGGGCAGCTTATATCGCGCTGGCGCAGGCAGCCGTGGAATCGTTGCCGGTCAAAAATAGAAAGCAGCTTGAGCGAATCTTGTGGAAGTAAGAAGAAAGAAGTTGGAAGAAAGAAGTGGGAAGCAAGAAGTACGATTCATAATTTAATTTCGTCCAGATGTTTTGGGAAATCGAACTTCGTAAATCGTACTTCGTTAAATCGTACTTCGTTAAATCGTACTTCGTTAAATCGTACTTCGTTAAATCGTACTTCGTTAAATCGTACTTCGTTAAATCGTACTTCGTTAAATCGTACTTCGTAAATCGTCGTACTTCCCTAGTTTTTATTTTCAAATCCGCGCACAAACTCCACCAGCGAGCGGACGGGGATGCCACTGGGGCCTTTGGCGATCCATGATTTGTTCTCTTCCATCCAGGCGACGCCGGCGATATCGAGGTGGATCCATGGGGTTTCGTCTACGAATTCTTTGAGGAACATCGCAGCCGTGACCGCGCCGCCCCAGCGCCCACCGCTGTTCACGATGTCGGCAATGCCGGAGCGGATCAGCTCCTGATACTCGGCATCGAGCGGAAGCCGCCACATTTTTTCACCCGAACTCTTCAACGCCTTCGAGAAGCGGTCGTATATCTCATCGTTATTGGCGAATGCCCCGGCATTCACGCTGCCCAGGGCCACTACGCAGGCGCCGGTGAGGGTGGCGGCATCAATGAGATGAGTGCAGCCCAGTTGACGGGCGTAGAAGAGGCCGTCAGCAAGCACCAGGCGGCCTTCAGCATCGGTATTAATGATCTCGATGGATTTGCCCGACATGGCAATCTGCACGTCGCCCGGCTTCTGCGCTTTGCCGGAAGGCATGTTTTCCGTGGCGCACACAATGCTCACCACGTTGATTTTGGGTTGCAGCAGGGCAATGGCACGCATGGCGCCGATCATGGCGGCGCCGCCGGCCATGTCATATTTCATCTTTTCCATGCCATCGGCAGGCTTGATGGAAATTCCGCCGGTGTCAAAGGTCACGCCTTTGCCTACGAGGCCCAGCACGGGCTTTTCCGGCGCGCCCGGAGGCGTGTAGCGAATGACAATCAGGGCAGGCGGCTCGTCGGACCCCTGGGCCACGCTCCAGAATGCCCCCATCTTGAGTTGCCGGATAGCGTCGGCGTCGAGGATCTCGCATTTCAAATACGGCGACTTGATCTCTTCACACATCTGGCGGGCACGGGCGGCGAGGATAGTGGGAGTCATCCGGTTGCTGGGTTCGTTGACCAGTTCGCGGGTAAAGTTCTGCGATTCGCCGATGATGCGCCCTTCCTGGAAGGCGCGGTCCAAATCCTGCTGGTTCCCGTTGGCAGCCACGACCGTGAACTCGTGCATGCTCTGGTCTTTGCGGTCAGATTTGTAGGTATCAGGATCGAAGTCGCCCACCAAAGCGCCCTCCATGAGCGCTTTCACGGTGCTGCCGGCGCCATCCAATCCGGATAACCCGGAAGGGGCCAGGAACGCCAGCTTGCGAATGCCCTTGGGCTTCAGGAAGCGCACCGCAGTCCCCGCTGCTTTGCGCAGCTCATAAGCGGAAAAATTTTTCGCTTTGCCTCCGCCGATGATCAACAGCCGCTTGGCTTTCAATCCACGAGGAGCGTGCAGCATGACAGTTTCAAAAATTTTGCCGGTCACCTCGCCGCTCGAAATCAGGTCGGCCGCAGCATCGGTGACGGCTTTTTCTTCGGTGGCAATGCGGGCGCCACTTTTGTCTTTCTCGCCATGATCGAGAGCCAGCACGGCCAGGCATTCGGTTTCAATCTGGGCGGGATTCGTGACTTTTAAGACTGTTTGCATAAGTTTTTTCACCACCAGATATATTTTTTACCACAGAGACACAGGGACACAGAGATAAAGAGGTTATTTCATTATGATTCTCACAAAACTCTGCGGATAATGCCGTCTTTCAGAACCGGCGCGCAAAAAGTTTATTAGATGAACTTCAATTGCAGCAGCAATAATTTCTGCCGTGCGAGGATCCCGCGCTTGTCCTACTTGCATTTCTCTGTGCCTCTGTGTCTCTGTGGTGAACTAGTTTTTTCGAGCGCGCGAAATCGCGGCCCGCGCTTCGGCGTCGGCAGTTTTGCGGCGCTCGGTTTCGCGCTTGTCCCAGAGCTGTTTGCCGCGGGCGAGGGCGAGTTCACATTTGGCTTTTCCATGCCTGAAATAAATACGTGTCGGGATGAGCGTCAACCCCTTCTGCTGGGTTTTGCCAATCAGCTTGCGCAGCTCTTCCCTGTGGACAAGGAGTTTGCGGGTGCGCAGCGGCTCATGATTAAAGATGTTGCCATGATCATAAGGGCCGATGTGGGCGTTCAGCAGCCATAGCTCCCCGTCTTTCACGATTCCATAAGCGTCTTTCAGATTGGCCTGGCCGGCGCGGATAGATTTGACCTCGGTGCCGCTCAACATCATTCCAGCTTCAAATTTTTCCAGCAGAAAGTAATTATGGGCCGCCGAGCGGTTGACCGAGGCATCGCGTTCGCCGCTGGCGACAGGATCGCGCTTGGGGTTCTTGGGTTTTTCCGGACGGTTCTGATGTAACGACGGGCGCGGCATGTCAGCTTAGTGTTAAGGAGTAACTTTTGTATGCTAGCACACGAATTTTAAGCCAAAGCGCGATGTATAATAAGCGATTCCCATGATATCGAGCGTTTTATCGAATGATAACGGACATTTCTTCGCGCGGACGGGGCATTTGAAAACCTTTTTCTCTGGTTTGAATCCAAGTTCCTGTATGCACCAATTCTGCCTTCGGCTCCTTTTGGTCACTTGTCTGCTTACCCCTTTGGGGATACAGGCCGAATCTTCTGGCTCCCTCTTTAAAAAGGGAAAGGACGCGGAGGCCGCCCAGAAATACGAAACCGCTTACGAATTTTACAAGCAGGCTTACGATAAAAGTCCCAAAGACCTTCGCTACCGCACAGCGTACGAACGTGCGCGCTTTTATGCGGCGGCGGTGAAGGTGCATCGCGGGCAGCTTTTGCGCGACGGCGGAAGGCTGGAAGACGCGCTGGCGGAATTTGAGGCGGCTGCGGCCATCGATCCTTCCATGGATATCGCCCAGCAAGAGATTCGGCAGACACGCCGCATGCTGGAGCAGATGAAGCAACAGCCACCCTCATCGGAAAATGAGCCGCAATCACAAGGGCCGCTTTCCACGTTGTTGCAGCAGGCCCAGGGGCCGGTGGAACTGCAGCCTATCTCAGACCAGCCCATCACGCTCAAACTGACAGAAGACAGCCGCATGATCTATGAGACCATCGGCAAGCTGGCAGGCATTAACGTGCTGTTCGACCCGGATTACACATCGCGCCGCATCCGCATTGAACTGAACGGAGTTTCACTGCAGGATGCGCTCGAGATTGTGGCCTTTGAATCCAAAACTTTCTGGCGGCCCGTGACCGGCAACACTATTTTTATTGCCCAGGATAATCCTACCAAGCGCAAAGAGTTGGAGCAGAACGTCATCAAGACGTTCTATCTCTCCAACGTTTCGCAAACCACCGATCTGCAGGACGTTGTGAACACGATGCGTTCAGTTTTACAGATTGACCGCATACAACAGCTTGCCTCACAGAATGCGATTATTGTGCGGGCAACGCCCGACCAGATGGCCCTGGCCGAGAAATTGATCGACGATATCGATAAGGCCAAGCCTGAGGTTGTGGTCGATGTTGCCATCATGCAGGTGAACCGCGATAAGATGCGCAACCTGGGGATTACTCCTCCCAGTTCCGTAACCGTGCAGCTTCAGGGGGTGACAACTACCACTCCTGCGACGACAGGCACGGGCACGGGAACCGGTACGGGAACAGGCACAGGAACGGGTACCGGCACTGGCACCGGAACCACCACATCGAATCTCACGTTCAACACGTTTAAGCATCTGGGTTCGCAAAGTTATGCGGTGAGTGCTCCGCAGGCAACCGCCTCATTTCTGTTCAGCGACAGCGATAGCCGGGTCATCCAGAATCCTCAACTGCGATCGGTCAATGGACAGAAGGCCACACTCAAGATCGGCGACCGTGTTCCGGTAGCGACAGGCTCGTTTGGCAATCCATTTCAAGCCTCCTCGACTGCAGGCAACTTTACCGGACTGGTCAACACCCAGTTCAATTATCTTGATGTCGGCGTGAACGTCGAAATCACGCCAACGGTACACGCCAATCGCGAGGTCACACTCAAGGTTTCCCTCGATATTTCTTCGGTAACGACCAACGTCAATATCGGAGGCATCAACCAGCCTGTCATCGGACAGCGCAAGATCGAGCATGAAATCCGCCTTAGGGAAGGCGAGATCAATATCCTGGGCGGAATTTTTGAAGATTCGGACATCAAAAGCTGGAGCGGGATTCCCGGATTGGGACAGATTCCGCTCTTCCGATACTTGTTTGCTACCCAGAGCACGCACACGGTGCAAAACGAAATCGTGTTTGTGCTGATTCCCCATATCGTACGCATGCAAGAGGTTACGCCGCTGAACATGCGCTCCCTGGATATCGGCAACGGCACTACCATTGAACTGCGCCGTAACTCGGTCAAGCCGCAACAGCCGGCTACCTCGCTCTCGCCGGGCGCACAGCCACCCGTGACAACGCAACCCGGGGCGCCACAGAACCAGCAACAGCAATTTGCGCCACCGTTGCCGCAACAGCAGGTTCCGCCACAGCCGGCGCCTGCGGTGCAGCCGCGCGCTAATCCTCCGCAAGCAGGGGTGATGATGGCGCCCGATACAACCATGGCGTCTGGGCAAATGCCATCCAGTGTTCCCCCATCTACTGCGCCGAACCAGGTTGATGCGTCGCCAGCCAGCGCTCTTCCCCAGTCCACGGCGGGCATGCCGCCCGGGGTACAATCTTCGCCGCCTGCACAACCACCAAACCCGCAACCCTCCGGCTCTGCTGCCGCAGGCATGCAAAATAATCCGGAGGCTGCGCCGGCCCCGGCGGGGACGGGCAGCGCTACAGTTCGTCTTGATCCTCCGGCGATTACCCAGGCGGCCGGGACTACCGCAGCCGTTAACGTGATGCTCGACAGCCCTGCGCCGGTCCATGATTTTTCCATGGAACTTAAGTTCGACCCGGCTGCGATGCAGTTGCTCAACGTGACCAACGGCGGCTATCTCTCGCAAGACAATCAACAGGCGACCGTGGTGCACCGCGTGAATGACGGCGTGTTACGGGCGAGCGCTATTCGTCCTCCAGGCGCGCCGGGAGTTCCGGGACAGGGAGCGGTGCTGACCCTGGTGTTTTTGCTGAACAAACCCGGCGACTATGTGTTAACACCTACGAGCGTTATGACCAAAGCTGCCAATGGCACGCTTGCCGCCAATCCCGCCGCCGGACAGACGGCGATCAAGATACTGGCCGCTCCTCATCGCTAGCAATACAGAGGTACAATAATGACCGTGAAATTACGATTACGGTTTGCGGTAAGCCACAGCCGGCGCAGAGAGCGCGGGCTTACGCTGATCGAATTGATTGCCGCCGTTGCAATTCTGGCTATTCTGACCGGGGCCGCGCTGCCCGTGGCCCGGGTACGCATCAAACGTGAGCAAGAGGCCGAATTGCGGCGCGACCTCTGGGAGATGCGCGACGCCATTGATCACTATAAAGATGCCGCCGACCGCGGGGCCTTCCAGATCAAACTGGGGAGCGAAGGCTATCCCCCGGATTTAGATACCCTGGTCAAGGGCGTGGATGTACAGGGCAAGACCATCCGCTTTCTGCGCCGAATCCCCATTGACCCGATGACCGGCAAGGCCGAGTGGGGAATGCGCTCGTTACAGGACGACCCGGACTCAACCTCGTGGGGAGAGCAGAATGTGTTTGATGTTTACACCAAGTCCACCGCCACGGCTTTAGATGGGTCGAAATATTCGGAATGGTAACTCGTCACAAACAGGACGGTTTTACCCTCATCGAAATGATGATCGTCGTCAGCATGATTATTATTCTGCTGTCGGTCGCCGTACCCGTATACAAGCAATCGATTCTCAGGGCGCGGGAAACGGTCTTGCACGACGACCTTTTTACGCTGCGCAAGACCATTGACGAATATACCTACGATAAGAAGAAAGCGCCGGCCTCGCTGGACGATCTGGTAACTGACGGGTACTTAAAGCAGATCCCCAAAGATCCGATGACCAACCAGGCCGACTGGAACCCGACTATGGAAACAGATGTGGACAATATTGATTCCATCTCGGTCGGCATTGCCGATATCCATAGCAGTTCCGACCAGATAAGTACGGATGGCACTGCCTACAGCTCGTGGTAGAACGCCGCCTGACGTTCATGCAAATCCACCGGCACAGCGGGCCACGGAAACAGTATTGAGAATGGTAATCTCTCGCAAGCAGCGCGGCTTCACACTCATCGAACTGATGATCGTCATCAGTGTGATTCTTATCATGATGTCGATTGCCGTTCCTGTTTACAAGCAATCGATCCTGCGGGCGCGGGAGACCACGCTGAAAGGCGATCTGTTTACCCTGCGCCGTACGATCGACGAATATACCTACGACAAGAAGAAAGCGCCACAAGCCCTCGACGATCTGGTAACTGGAGGGTATATAACTGAAATCCCTAAAGACCCGATGACCGGAGACCGCAACTGGCAGGTCACAGTCGAGACCGACGTCATGCAAATGCTGGACCAGACCGACCCTGGCATTGACGACGTCCACAGCAGCTCCAACCTGGTGAGCACGGAAGGCACGGCGTACAGCTCGTGGTAAGAACAGTACTCGGTACTCAGTACTCAGCAAATCGTCAGATGTAATTGCCCCTGACAGTAACTTCGTCTACCATCAAAACTGATGCCTACCGAGACCGAAACTCTTCGGCAGAACTACACGCCCGTTCGCGCGCCGCGTGGCAACGCACTCTCTTGCAAAGGCTGGCAGCAGGAGGCCGCGATGCGCATGCTCATGAACAACCTCGACGAGGAGGTTGCTGAGCGTCCGAAAGATCTGGTGGTCTATGGCGGCACCGGACGCGCCGCCCGCAATTGGGATTGCTACCACGCCATTATTGCCTCGCTCAAAGCGCTGGAAGACGATGAAACTCTGCTGGTGCAGTCAGGAAAGCCGGTGGGCATCTTCCGGACGCATGAGCATGCGCCGCGCGTCCTCATTGCTAACTCCAACCTGGTGGGGCACTGGTCCAATTGGGAAAAGTTCAACGAGTTGGAGCGGGCTGGACTGATGATGTATGGCCAGATGACTGCCGGCTCGTGGATTTACATCGGTTCACAGGGAATCGTGCAGGGGACCTTCGAGACTTTTTCCGCCGCGGGCGAGAAGCATTTTGGCGGGAACCTGGAAGGGAAATTAATCGTGAGCGGCGGCATGGGCGGCATGGGTGGGGCACAGCCCCTGGCGGCCACCATGGCAGGCGCCTCTTTCCTGGGAATCGAAGTAGATGCCGAGCGCATCAAGAAACGCCTCAAGAGTGGCTACTGCGACTTCATGGTGAACACTCTGGACGAAGCCTTGCGCGTTCTTAAGAATGCGGTGCGAAAAAAGCAGGGTGTTTCAGTTGGTCTGGTGGGCAACTGCGCCGATCTGGTTCCTGAACTGGCGGCGCGCGGCGTGGTCCCTGATTTATTGACCGACCAGACCTCGGCCCACGACCCGCTGAACGGATATATTGCGCGAGGGCTTTCGCCCTCGGAAGCCGCCGAGCTGCGTCAGCGCGATCCCAAGGGATACGAAGATTGCTCGCTCGATTCCATCGCGCGGCACGTCGAAGGAATGCTGGCGCTGCAGAAAATGGGCGCGATAACATTCGATTACGGCAACAATATTCGCACCTTCGCGTATGAGCGCGGTGTGAAGAATGCTTATGACATTCCCGGCTTTGTGCCGGAATATATCCGTCCGCTGTTCTGCGAAGGGCGCGGGCCATTTCGCTGGGTGGCGCTCTCCGGTGAAGCCGGCGACATCGCCGCTACCGACAACCTGGTGCTGGAGATGTTTCCGCAAAACCAGATCCTGAACCGCTGGATCAACCTGGCGCGCAAGCGAATCAAATTTCAAGGATTGCCGGCGCGCATCTGTTGGCTGGGATACGGCGAGCGCGCCCAGTTCGGGCTGGCGATCAACGAGATGGTAAAAAATGGAAAGCTCAAAGCGCCCATCGTGATGGGGCGCGATCATCTGGATTGCGGCTCGGTAGCCTCGCCCTTCCGCGAGACTGAAGCCATGAAGGATGGCTCAGATGCAGTTGCAGACTGGCCGCTGCTGAATGCGTTGCTCAATACCGCCAGCGGCGCTTCGTGGGTTTCGATTCACAATGGCGGAGGCGTGGGCATCGGTTATTCGCTGCATGCCGGCCAGATCACAGTCGCCGATGGCACCGAAACGATGGCCAAACGCATTGAACGGGTTTTGACCTGTGATCCCGGAACGGGAATCATACGGCATACCGATGCAGGCTACGAAGCGGCGGCGGAGTTTGCCCGGCGCAAAGCGGTGAAAATTCCCATGCAACGCGGTTCTACAGGATCCGGTGACGGCAGGTAAGGGCAAACAATCCGCGCGGCCGCTGCTGCTGGCCAATATCGGCCAGTTGCTGACCTTGCGCGCTCCCGGCAAGGATACAGGGCCACGCCGCGCCCACGAACTCAACGACGTGGGAATTGTCGAAGACGCAGCCGTGCTCTGCGATGGCGGCAAGATTCTGGCTGCGGGCAAGGCGCGTGATGTGCTGCGGTATCCGGGGCGCAAGAAACTCAAGTCTGTAGAAGAGATCGACTGCCAGAACAAGGTGGTGTTACCCGGCTTCGTTGATTCCCATACGCATCTTATTTTTGCTGTTCCACGACTGGTGGATTTTGAGAAGCGCATCAGCGGCGCAAGCTATGAAGAGATCGCGCAGGCCGGCGGCGGCATCCGATCCAGCGCTGACGCGGTACGCAAGGCGTCCACAAAGACATTAGTTCAGCTCGCGCTGGCGGCGTTGCAGGAGATGGCCGCGCAGGGAACTTCGACCGTCGAGGCCAAATCGGGCTACGGACTCAGCGTTGAGGGGGAGATCAAGTCGCTGGAGTGCATCCAGCAGGCTGCAAAGGCGTGGCCGGGAACAGTTGTGCCCACCCTGCTCGGGGCGCATGTAGTTCCCAAAGAGTTCCAGAGCAAGCCTGAGCGCTACCTGCACGAAGTCTGCGAAAAGATGATTCCGCTGGCCGGCAAACGCAAGCTGGCGGCTTTTGTAGACGTGTTTTATGAGCGGGGCGCCTTCACGCTGGAAGACTCCGAGCAGGTCTTTGAAGCGGCCACGAAACATGGCCTGGGAGTACGGGCGCATGTTTGCCAGCTTTCTGCGGCAGAGCTGTGGCCGCTGCTGCGCTTTCATCCGGCATCGTTCGACCACATGGATTGCGTCAATGGCGAAGATATTGCGCAGTTGGCGCGGCGCGAGACGGTCGCGACTCTGTTGCCCGGAGCGAATTATTTTCTAGGATTAGAAAAATTTCCACCGGCCAGGTCTTTAATTGACGCCGGCGTACCCGTGGCCCTGGCTACGGACTACAATCCGGGGACCTCGCCTACCAGCAACATGCAGTTCATTCTGTCGCTGGCCTGTACTCACATGAAGATGAAGCCGGCAGAGGCGATTGCCGCCGCGACCATCAATGGGGCTCACGCGCTGCGCCTGGCGGACCGCAAAGGAAGCATTGAGCCCGGCAAAGACGCAGATTTGGCGGTCTTTGATCTGGAAGATTACCGCGAGATCGCTTATTGGTTTGGCGGAAATCGGTGCAAAACCGCCGTCTTGAATGGGATTATCACAAGGTAGAAAGAATTTTCACCACGGAAACACCGAGGCGCGGAGAAAAATTAGGTCATTGAGTCATCGGAGCATTGAGTCATTCTTCTGGCGCGCTGTTTGATGTGAGTTTTTTTATTTCCTTCCAGAGCTGTTCTTTTCCAGCCCCGGTTTTTGCCGAATAGGGAAGAACTGCCTCGATCTGCAGCTCCCGGCTTAACGTTCTTAAAGAGCTGCTCAGCTTGTTGCCGGAGAGCCGGTCGGCCTTGGTGGCGACCACCAGCAGATTTCTCTGTGCCGAGCGCAAAAAGTCGATGAGCTGCAAGTCGCTGGGTTGTGGTGGAATGTTGGAATCTACCAGCACAATGCATCCGGCCAAATTCTCGCGTTCGGTCAAATAGGGGTCAATGAACTTAGGCCATTCGGCGCTGATGCTTTTCGAAAGTTTGGCATAGCCGTAGCCCGGCAAATCAGCAAAGCGCAGGTCGGGCAAGGTGCTCTTTGCGCGTAGATAGATTTCAAAAAAGTTGATCGTCCGGGTTCGGCCCGGGGTTGAGCTTACGTGGGCCATCTTTTCACCGACAAGAGAATTCAGCAGGCTGGATTTGCCGACGTTGGAGCGCCCCAGAAAGGCGATCTCAGGGATAGTCGCAGCAGGGAAGTGCGCGGGGTCGGCGGCCGAGATCAGGAATTTGCAGTGGATTTTCATTTTTCCGAACAGGGTTCTTCACCACAGAGACACAGAGAAAAGCGAACAATCTTACAGGTCTAAAAAAAAATAAAGCCCGCGTGCTGCGGGCTTTCAATCATAACTTGAAGTCCACTTACTGATGTGTGGTCGTGCTTTCGCTCGACTGTGGGACGTTGGCCAGAGGCTGGTTGACTGCGATAGCCTCCTCAATTTCAGGCAGTGGACGCTCCAGGGCGATGGGCAGCACTTCGTCCATGGTATCGGCAAAGTGCAGTTTGATCTGGCTCAGCAGGCTTTGCGGCACGTCGGGAAGGTCTTTCTCGTTCTCCCTGGGCAAGATCACCTCAAAGATGCCGGCGCGATGGGCGGCGAGAAGCTTTTCTTTCAGCCCGCCAATGGGCAGCACCTTGCCGCGCAGGGTAATTTCGCCGGTCATGGCAACGTCGCGGCGCACTGGAATCTTGCTGAGTGCGCTGGCCATGGCGGTAGCAATGGTAATGCCTGCGGAAGGTCCGTCCTTGGGAATCGCGCCTTCAGGTACGTGCAGGTGGATATCCACGTTGCGGTAGAAGTCGCGTGGCAGCCCCAGGCGATGTGCCCGCGAGCGGATGTACGACATGGCAGCCTGGGCCGATTCCTGCATTACGTCGCCCAGTTTGCCGGTCGTGGTCAGCTTGCCTTTGCCGTCCACAATGGTTATTTCTGTGCTCAGAATGGAGCCGCCGACTTCCGTCCAGGCCAGACCGGTGACCAGTCCAACTTCGTTCTTCTCGTGGGCCAGGGTGTCACGGTACTTAATAACGCCAAGCAACTCGCCAACATTCTCGCCGGTAACGCTGATGTTGTAATCAGCGCCGTCTTTGACCACGCGGCGGGCGATCTTGCGGCAGATGTTGCCGATTTCGCGCTCCAGGTTGCGAACGCCGGCTTCACGAGTGTATCCGCGGATGATGCCAGTAATGGCATCGTCACTGAGAGCGATGTTCTTTTCCGTAAGGCCGGTGGCTTCGCGCTGCTTTCGGACTAAATACTGCTTGGCGATCTCCAGCTTTTCCGGCTCGGTGTAGCCATGCAGCCGCAGGACCTCCATGCGGTCCTGAAGTGCCGCTGGGATGGTATGCAGCACGTTGGCAGTGGCGATGAAGAAGACCTGCGAAAGATCGTATTCGACGTCGAGGTAGTGATCCATGAAGCTGTGGTTCTGCTCCGGATCAAGCACCTCCAGCAGCGCCGATGACGGGTCGCCGCGGAAGTCGGTAGACATCTTGTCAATTTCATCCAGCATGATGACGGGGTTCTTGGTGCCCGCCTTCTTCATCATCTGAATAAGCTGGCCGGGAAGTGCGCCAATGTAGGTGCGGCGATGTCCGCGAATCTCGGCTTCGTCGCGCACGCCACCCAGGGACATGCGGACGAATTTGCGTCCGGTAGCCTTGGCAATGGACATACCCAGCGAGGTTTTGCCGACGCCCGGAGGCCCGACAAAGCACAGGATCGAACCTTTGGGGTTCTTCACCAGTTGCCGCACTGCCAGAAATTCGAGGATGCGGTCTTTGATCTTCTCCAGGCCATAGTGGTCGCTGTTCAGGATTTCTTCGGCGCGCTTGATATTGCGGATTTCCTTGGAACGCTTGCGCCACGGCACAGCCAGCAGCCAGTCGAGATAGTTGCGCGAGACAGTGGATTCAGCCGACATGGGCGGCATGGCTTCGAGCTTTTTGAGCTCCTGCAGGGCCTTTTCATGCACGTCTTTAGGCATGCCGGCGCTATCCACTTTCTTTTTCAGTTCGTCGAATTCGCTCTTCTCGCCGCGCCCCAGCTCTTTCTGAATGGCTTTGATCTTCTCGTTGAGGTAATACTCTTTTTGCGCCTTTTCCATCTGGCGCTTCACTCGCGACTGAATGGTGCGGTCCATATTGAGCTTTTCAATCTCAATATCCAGAACATCGCAAATGCGGTTCAGGCGCTCGGTGGGGTCAAAAATTTCCAGCAGCTCCTGCTTTTCTTCAATCGAAAGCTGCAGGTTGGCGGAGATAGTATCGGTAAGCCGGGCGGGATCATCCATCTTGACCGCCGCGATCATGGTCTCGTAGTTCAGAGACTGGCAGAGCTTAACGTATTGCTCGAACAGCGATGTGGCCCGCTGGATGCCGGTCTCGATAGCGGGCGAGTGCAGCGGAGGATAGCTGGCAGTCTGCACCGTGGCCAGCAGGTATCCGTCAGATTCTTTGATCTCCTCGACCTTGCCGCGCTCCAGGCCTTCGACCAGGACCTTGATGTTGCCATCCTGCAGCTTCAAGCTCTGGACGATGTTGACGATGGTCCCCACCTGGTAGATTTCGCCGGGCTTGGGCTCGTCCACGCTGGCGTCATGCTGGGTAGCCAGGAAAATCTTCTTGTCGGAAGCAAGTGCAGCTTCCAGGGCGCGCACGCTGGATTCGCGGCCCACAACGAAGGGGGTCATCATGAAAGGAAAGATGACCACGTCACGAATGGGCATCATCGGCAGCTTGCGTACTTCGAGTTTTTCCCGGAGGGAGCTCACAGTTGTTATTATCCCGCTTTCTCCATCATAGCAATAGAAACGTCGCGTTTCTCAACCATTTCACTGGTTACTTCAAAATCCTTGATTCTCTTCTGGCTGGGTAGATGGTACATCAGGTCGAGCATCAGCTCTTCCAGAATCATACGCAGGCCGCGCGCGCCCACCTTGCGGGCCAGGGCCTCGCGGGCAATGGCATGCAGGGCGTCTTCGGTGAATTTAAGCCTTACGTTCTCAAATTCAAACAAGCGCTGGTACTGCTTGGTAATAGCGTTCTTGGGTCGGATAAGGATTTCAACCAATGCGGCTTCATCCAGGTCGTTCAAGACGCCGACCACAGGGAGACGTCCAACAAACTCCGGAATCAGGCCGAACTTGATTAAATCCAGCGGCTGGCTTTTGGCGAGCAACTCGGTATCGCGCTTGGATTCAGGAATGAATTCGACGGCGTCCTTGTCTTTCTCGCTGCCGGCGCGGAAGCCCATGGCTTTCTTGCCTACACGGCGGCCAACAATCTTTTCGAGGCCTACAAAAGCGCCTCCGCAGATAAAGAGGATGTTAGTGGTATCCACCGGGGTAAATTCCTGGTGAGGATGCTTGCGGCCACCCTGCGGCGGAACGTTGGCGACGGTGCCTTCCAGAATCTTCAGCAGCGCCTGCTGCACACCCTCGCCGGAGACGTCGCGCGTGATCGAGGGGTTCTCATCCTTGCGACCGATTTTATCCACCTCATCAATGTAGATGATGCCGGTCTGGGCGCGGCCCACGTCACCATCAGCCGCCTGCAGCAGCTTGAGGATGATGTTTTCCACGTCCTCACCCACGTACCCGGCTTCGGTAAGGGTGGTAGCGTCCACAATGGCAAAGGGGACATCGAGCATGCGCGCCAGGGTTTGCGCCAGCAGCGTCTTGCCGGTGCCGGTTGGTCCAATCAGCAGAATGTTGCTTTTGGCCAGCTCCACTTCGCTGTTGCGCTGGCGGTTCATATAGATCCGCTTATAGTGGTTGTAAACCGCGACCGCCAGTTTTTTCTTGGTCTGCTCCTGGCCGATGACGTATTCGTCGAGGAATACTTTGACCTCCTGCGGCTTGGGCAGGTGGTTGGGCGCGGCCGAGGTCTGGGTTTCGGTGCGGTCGTCTTCCAGGATGGAATTGCACACCGCTACGCACTCATCACAGATATAGGCCCGCGGATAATCGCTGGGGGAAGAGATTAGCTTAGCGACCGCATCCTGCGATTTGTGGCAGAAAGAACAGCGGAGACTTTCTTCAGGACCGGAGCGTGTTTTCATCTTCTTTTTTAAGACTCCTTATACCGTAATACAAGAAGACCCTTAACAGTGCTATCGGACGCACACCTTAGTTCAAAAGACCAGGGTATTACTACTTATGTTTGTAGATAATCTCGTCCACGATTCCATATTCCTTTGACTGCTGGGCGTTCATGATGAAATCGCGTTCGACGTCCTTCTCTATTTTATCCAGCTTTTGCCCGGTATGCTTAGCTAAAATCTGATTTGTGATCTCGCGCATGCGCAGGATTTCACGGGCATGGATATCAATATCGGTTGCCTGGCCGCTCAAGCCGCCCATCGAGGGTTGGTGGATGAGGATGCGCGAGCCCGGCAGGGCATAGCGCTTCTTGGCGGCGCCGGCGCAGAGCAACAGGGCCCCCATGCTGGCCGCCTGCCCAATGCAGATCGTGGTCACGTCGGGACGGATGAACTGCATGGTGTCATAGATGGCCATGCCGGCGGTAATCGAGCCGCCGGGGGAGTTGATATAGAGCGAGATATCGCGTTCGGGGTCTTCGGCCGCCAAAAACAACATCTGAGCGATGATCAGGTTGGCGACGTTGTCGTCAATGGGGGTGCCCAGAAAAATAATGTTGTCGCGCAGCAGGCGAGAGTAAATATCATAGGCGCGTTCGCCTCGGCTGGTCTGCTCCACAACCATGGGCACCAGCATCATGTGGGGGTCATTTTTTTGCATAGGGACTGCTCCTGAGCAACGTAAGCTGTGACACTGCCGCCCTCAAAACAGGGGAAATGCAGGGCCGCCATCCGGGCGCGACCGCGTGGTCAGCTTTCGCCAACGTGGCCACTTCGATCATATTTCATGCGGATCGGCGATAGAGGAAGTCGAGAGCTTTCTCGTTGCGTATCCTATTTCGGATTCTATCGAGCGCGCCATCACGCGTCAAACGCGAGCGAATCTCCTCGGAAGATTGCTTGGTCTGCCGCGCCAGCGCCTCAATTTCGCTTCCAATTTCTTCGTCGCTGACCTCAATTTTCTCCGCTTCCGCAATCCTTTCCAGGATCAGAGAAGCCTTTACTTCCTTCAGCGCAGCCTCGCGCTGCCCGGCACGGAGCCGGGGAAGATCCATCTTCTTCATCTGCTCGGTGCTCAACCCCTGGGCCGCCAGGGCGCGCAAGCCGCGCTCCAGCCGAAGATCGATCTGGTGGTCCACCAGGGATTCGGGCACCGGGAATTCATTGCGGCGCACCAGCTCATCCATCAGCTTTTCCTTGGCGTCATGCTCGGCTTTGTGCTGCTTTTCCTGCTCCATGCCTTCACGCAGCCGTTGCTTCAGCGCGTCCAGAGTTTCAAAGTCGCCCAGCGACTTGGCAAATTCGTCATTCAGCTCAGGCAGGGTCTTCTGCTTTACAGATTTGATCTCGACTTTATAGGCCACGGTCTTGCCGGCCAGGCGGGGATCGTTAAAATCCTCAGGATACGTCACGTCAAAGCTGCGCTCTTCCGGCGCCCGGGCGCCGCGCAGGTTATCGGAAAACTCCTTCACCGTATCGGCGCCTCCAATATGCACCAGCACATCGTCCACCCGAATCGGTTTACCACCCTCTTCCTTGGGCGTGCCGGAAAAGCTGATGTCGGCAAAGTCTCCGTCAGCCAGGGGACGATCTTCCACCGGGGTGAAAACAGCGCGACGCTCCCGCAGGTTGTTCATCTCAGCCGCAACTTCTTCTTCGGAGATATTGGTATCGGCCTTCTCGGCCCTCAGGTCCTGGTAGCCAGTCACTTGGATTGGGGGCAGCACCTCGAATGTTGCCTTGAAGCGCATAGGCTCACCTTCCTTGAGCTGCAGATCAGACACCTGCGGCTGCGATACCGGCTCCAGCTTCTGCTTTTCCATTTCTTCGCGGAAGTAGCGGGGGACCAGTCGCTCGATAACGTCGCCGCGAATGTCATCGGCAAAGCGGGTGCGGACGACTGTCAAGGGCACCTTGCCCTTGCGGAAACCAGGGATGCGGGCCAGCTTCTGGTAGTTCTGCAAGACAGATTCGGTTTCGCGGGCGACTACCTCGGCGGGCACCTCGACCGATACCTCACGCGTGCAAGGGTTTTGAATTGTGCTGCTTTCTGTGCTCAACTTTAGCCTTCTGAAATGGATTTGGGGAGAGCGTTCACCGGCCGGGCCGGAGCAAGAACCGCAAGTATTGATGATAAGAGAGTGTGGTGAGCGCGGTCAAACCGGGCCGCAGTACTATGGTCATGTTGACATGTTGTGACGGTATTGACATCTCCGAAAAATCCGCACCTTAGAAAATGTCAGCCTGAGCTATGCCTTTCCGCTTTCACTTCGACAGCCAAAGAAGGCTCCTGGTCGAGCTCTTCCAGGCTCAGATCCCGCGTTTCTCCAATAAAAAGCAGCGCCAGCATGGCAACGACACAGTAGGCAAAGTAGACGATAGGCAGGTAGAACCATTTGTGGAGAACGTCGTTGCCGATGAGTCCCGCCAGAATGGAAGGGGCGACCATGCCACCCAGAATGGCGGCCAGACTATAGGATATGCCGGTGCCCGAGTATCTGAATTTCGTTGGCAGGCTCTCTGAGGTCAGGATGGGAGCAAGCCCGTGCAGCAGCCCCAATCCGAAGAAGGTGATCAGGAACTGAAACAACATCACCAGGGCAATGCGCCGGTGCAGGATGGCCAGTGCACACGGATACGAAAGCAATGTCGCCAGTCCAATGGCAATATAAGCGACTCTCTTTCGCTTGCACAGGTCAGCAAGGGGTCCGCTGAGAAGTATGCCAAAAATGTCACCGATGCGGGTAAGCAGTATGATGGTCGCCGTTGTTGCCAGCGGAATACCGGCAAAGCGCATGAAAGAGATGGCGTAGGTTCCATTCACGTTGCCATCCATCTGCTGGAAGGCCAGCACCAGCGCCAGCAAAAGGATGGGACCAGCGTGCTTCTTGAAAACATTGAAGCTCGGCATCCGCGCAAGCCGCTCCTGTTGCTTGATGCGCTCAAACAGGGGAGTGTCGGCAAGCTTGTAGCGCGCCAGTAACGCGGGTATGACGATAATGCCGGAGAGCAGCATGGCAATGCGCCAGCCGGTGGTCGCGAAGTTCTTGCTCATTACCAGCAAGACAGTGCTGGCGGCCATCGAGCCCAGGGGGATTCCCAAATTGGCAAGCGATATCCAGAAGGCCCGGGAGCGCCGCTGCGAGCCAAACTCCGCCAGCAATGAGCAGGCTCCGCCAAACTCTCCGCCCAGCCCGAAGCCCTGCACAATGCGCAGGAGCACCAGAAGGATGGGGGCGGCGATGCCCAACGTGGCGTATCCGGGCAGCAGGCCCGTGAGACATGTGGTGACTCCCATGATCAGGATGTTGATCAGGAACGAATACTTGCGGCCGATGCGATCGCCAAAGTGGCCGAAGATAAATGCGCCCAGAAGCCGCGAGGGAAATCCGGCCCCGAAGGCAAGGTAAGAGAACACCAGCGCCTGGCTGGGAGAGAACCTGGGAAAGAATATCGCGGGGAAGGCGCTGGCGGCGGCGTATCCATAAATCGAGAAGTCGTAAAACTCGACCATCACGCCCGCGGTTGCGGCAAAGGCAAGAACGATCAGAGTGCGAGTGTCAGCTTGTTGCTCCGGCTGCTCCGCCATTTGACCCCCTGCGCACGAAGGAAGAGTATAGCTGTAGGGCAAAACGGTCTAGTGTTGCGACCGGGTGAAAGGGGCGTCCTCATCCGGATAAACAAGGACAAGCTTGGCCATCAGGATGAACGCAGATGGGCTACGCTGAGGGCAGGCAGCGAAATGGAGAGCTGAAAATTGTTCTTGGGGTCGTCTTGAGAGGGGGTGGGGGTTACTAAGTAACCTTTTTGGCTTGGGCGGACGTCTCCCTTTGCCTCTGGAAAGCGTGAGAGGCGGCGCTCGATGTTTTCAAATACCGTGGGGCACAGAGCCTTGCAACGATCATGCCAGCAATTTGATAAAAAGCAAGGATTTGATACCACTTTCAATTGTTTGCTTTTCTTTTTTTGTCACCGTACTAGAAGTTTGTTCATATTTTGTTTTCAATGACTCAATGATCCGATGAGAAATAAGATGTCTTCCTGGCTCACTCAACTGAACTCCGATGTGGTGGCGTGCACGCGCTGCCCGCGGCTCATCGACCACTGCCGCAAAGTCGCCCGCGAAAAGCGCCGCGCCTATCTCGATTGGGAGTACTGGGGCAAACCCGTTCCCGGCTTCGGCGATCCTAATGCCCGCGTCCTCATTTTAGGATTGGCCCCCGGCGCGCATGGTTCCAACCGCACCGGCAGGCCGTTTACCGGGGATGGCTCCGGTTATTTCATGTATCCCGTGCTGCACAAGGTCGGTCTCGCTTCCCAGCCAACTGCCACGCACAAAGACGACGGCCTGAAGTTGAAAGACGCCTATATCACCGCCGTAGCCCGCTGCGCTCCACCGGGAAATAAACCGACGCCGGCGGAACTGAACAACTGCTCCGAGTTCCTGGATCGCGAACTGGAAGGACTGAAAAAAGTTAAGGTGGTAGTAGTGCTCGGCAAGATTGCTTTCGATGGATATCTGAATTACCTGAAGCGCGGCGGAGTGCTGCAATCCAAAGCCAAATATATTTTTGGACACGGAGCCAAATATCAACTACCTAACGGAAAAATTCTGCTGGCCTCGTATCATCCTTCCATGCAAAACACGCTGACTGGCAAGCTGACTGAAAAGATGTTCCAGAAGGTGCTGCAAGATGCAGCGCGGCTGGCGAAAGCTTAGGTCTCCCAAACCCGTGTGGCACAGCGCGGCAAGCCCAAACAAAGAAGGCATTTTCCAGTGGCCATTCCGCATATCCCTGTCATGTTGAGCGGAGCGCCACGATCCTATT
>Ga0070741_10004373_pt1 | contig 33063 bp, 35 predicted proteins | sample Coa_R1_4_FD_66440 | JGI IMG/M metagenome (GOLD analysis project Ga0070741, IMG submission 66440) | Surface soil microbial communities from Centralia Pennsylvania, which are recovering from an underground coalmine fire - Coalmine... | ecosystem: Environmental > Terrestrial > Soil > Unclassified ... | reverse complement strand
GTTCTGCGCGGAGACCGCGAGCCGACGGCGGCGCTCGTAGGCGGCGAGCGACCCTGCGATCGCGGCGTAGGCCGTGAGGCCCAGGCAGAGGATGAGCGCGGCGCGGCCCAGTTCAGGCACGGCAGGGCTCAGGCATTTCCTACGAGGTCTTCTTCTTCGGCAGGTACTTCGACGGGCACTTGGTCAGCATCGAGTCGCGGTCGGCGACGAAGACGCCGTTCTCGAGGCGACCGGTGACGAGGATGTGCTTCCACGTGCCGAACAGCGGGCCCTTGTCTCCGTGGTACACGACGGACACGGTCTGGAAGGTGTTGCCGCCGATGTCGCGCATCTTGAAGCGGAGTCCGCCCGGCGCGTACGAGTTTCCTCTGATCGGCCCGATCACCGTGCCGACGATCTGGACCTTGCCCACGTGGTTCGTCAGCTGGCTCGGCTTCAGCGTGGCGGTGCCGTTGCCCGCGATAGCCGTGTACAGCAGGAAGATCGCGAGCGCACCCGCGACCGAAAGCGCGACGATCAGGCGCGCTGGGCTGCGCGTCACCCGCACGCCGCGATTCTAGCCCGCGCTACGAGTGAGAAGACTCGGCTCTGCGCGCCGGCACCCGGTACCCGTGCTCGTGGCAGAGCTCGCCGGGCGACTCCTCGGTCAGCGAATCGCAGTATCCCTTGCCGTACGCCGCGCGCATGAACGCGGCCACGATCTCGAGATTCCACTCGGTGATGTCGTCGGCCTCCCGCCAGAGGTCGGCGAGGCGGAGGTCGATGTCGAGCTCGAGCAATTCGATGCGAGACGGGCGTTTGGGCATGGAAAGAGCGTAGAAACGCCGTCGGACGGACTTTCGCTAGCGTCAGATCGATGTCCGCGATCCGCATCGGGCCTGCCCGGGTCCCTTCCCGAGAGAGCCCCGAGGAAGCCGTCAGCCTCCTCGCCGAGAGGAACTACACGGCCTGCGAGATCGACTGCGAGGGTGGGTTCTGGATGGATTACCCGTTCGCCGAGCGGTTCGGCGAGCTCGCGCGCGACGCCGGGATCCTGCTCTCGCTCCACGCGCCGATCGCCGGGTTCCTCGGGCATCGCGAGCGGGACAAGAAGTACCGCATGGCGGTCGGGATGCTCGACCACTCGGCCGGGCTGGCCGCAGCCGCGGGCGCCGAGGTCGTCGTCTTCCACCCCGGGTTCCTGCTCGAGCGGCCGCGGGAACAGGCGCTCGCCGCGGTCGTCGAGCAGCTGGCCGACCTCCGAGACCGCCTCGAGGGCAAGGGCCGCGCCGTCCCGTTCGGTGTCGAGATCATGGGCCGCGTGCGCGACTTCGGGACTGCAGAGGACGTGTTCGGTATCAGCGCACAGCTCGGCTGGGTGCGGCCGGTGCTCGACTTCGCACACCTGCACGCGACCACGGACGGCGCGTTCCTCGACACGGCGACCTTCCGCGGCGTCCTCAAAGCCGCCGACGCGATCCAGCAGCGCGGCACGCCGTTCCACATCCACTTCTCGGACATCGCCTACGCGAACCGCAACGAGACCAAGCACCTGCCGTACGGCGAGGGCACCCTCCGCGTCGATCCGCTCCGCGACGCGCTCGCGAAGTTCAAGCGGCCGGCGACGGTGATCAGCGAGTCGCCCGACGAGGCGTCGAGTCAGGCGATCCGCTCGGCCCTGCTCGCGAGCTCGGCCGCGGCAGGTGCCAGCTCGACCAGTCGGCGCTCGAACACCGCGGCGTCGTCATCCAGGCCGCGCTCGCGGAAGTACTGAATCAGCGCCTCGAGCGCGGTCAGCTCGGTCTCGAGGAAGCCGGTGGCGTTGAGCGCGATCTGCGCCTCCCGCAGCAACTGCTCGGCCTCCTGGTGATGGCCCTGCGCGGCCCGCACCTTGCCGAGCGTCATCGTCGTGGTCGCGACCGAGATCCGGTCCAGCGGGCCGACGGTCTCGATCGCCTCGAGCGCGAAGCGCTCCGCCTCGTCCACCTTGCCCCGGTCGAGGAGGATCTCCGCGAGCAGCCGCTGGCTCTCGCAGAGCGACGCGCGATCTTCCAGGGGCTTGAGGATCCTGATCGACTCCCGCAGCAGCCGCTCGGCGCGTGCGTCGTCCGCCTTCTTGCGTGCGATACCGGCGAGGAAGAGCATGATCCGCGCCACCCACCACGCGGAGCCGGCCTCGGCCAGCAGCTCCCGCGCCTGCTCTCCGACCTTCTCCGCCTCGTCCAGCTCGCCGCGCAGGTAGTGCAAGTTCGCCCAGGAGCCGAGCGCCTTGGCCTTGGCGACGATGCTGCCGCTCTCCTCTGCCAGCTCGACGGAACGCTCGAGGAGCGGCGGCACCTTGTCGAGCTCGAGCCGGATGCGGAAGAGGCCGGCGAACTCGTGGGTCGCGACGCTCTCCTGGTGCTTGAGGCCCCCCTCGCGCGCCGTGTCGAGCGCGCGCTGCCAATACTGCTCGGCCTCCTCGAGATCTGCCACCCACCAGGCCAGGTGCGCCAGCATCGCCAGCGCCTCGTACCGCGCCTCGGGATCGGCGCCGCTGAGCGCCTCGAGGCCGCGCTCGGCGAGCTCCTTCGCCCGCAGCACGTCCGCGTCTCGAAGCACGGCTGCCTCCGCCAGCCCCACGAGGGCGAGGCCGTAGATCCGGGTCTCGCCGGCTTCCTCCGCATCCCGCGCGACCAGCTCCATCTCGGCGTGAAGCGCCGGGAGATCCGAGATCCGACGGGCGGCGATCGCGGCTCGGTAGCGATTCCGCAGTGTCGGGTCGAGCTCGGCGGCTCGCACGAGCAGCTTCCGCGCCGAGCGATTCGCCTCGCGCGCGAGCGCGCGTCGCCCCGCGGCGTGGAGCGCGTCCGCCGCGTCGTGGACGAGGTCTTCCGGCGCGGCGCCGTCGAGCTCCTCGAGCAGCGCGACCGCGTGGTCGAGGTGATAGGCCCGGATCTCGACGAGCTCGTCGCCCGCGCGCTCCTTCAGCCAGCCGGCGAAACGGGCGTGGTGACCAGCGCGCGCGGACTTCGACAGGCCGGCGTACGCGACCTCGCGGATCAGGACGTGCTTGAACCTGAACGCGACCTCGCCGCTGATCGACGAGCGCGCCTCGGGCAGCAGGAAGTCCCGCAGCAGCAGGTCGTCGAGCGCTGCGTCGACGTTCTCGACGTCCGGCGAGAGATGCTCGAGCGCGCCGGCCCAGAAGACGCGGCCGATAACGGCGGCGCGGCGAAGCAGCGAGCGGTGGTCGGCGGGCAGGCGGTCGATGCGGGCGCCGATCAGCGCCTGCAGCGAGTCCGGGATGCGCTCGACGGCGCGATCCCCGCCGCGCTCCAGCATCATCCTGATCGTCTCCTCGACGAACAGCGGGTTCCCCTCGGTCTTGTCGAGCAGCGCGTGGCGAACCTCGGGGTCGACAGCGCCCTTCTCGTCTGCCAGCAGCGCCTCGACGAGCAGCTCGCTCTCCGAGCGGCCGAGCGCCTCGAGCTCGATCGCCGTCGCCCGGACGCGGCCGCCGCCCCAGCCGGCGTGAATGTCGAGCAGCTCCGCACGCGCGAGGCACAGCAGTAGCAGCGGTGCCCGCACCCAGTCCGCGAGGTGCTCGACCAGCTCGAGGAGCGGCTCCTCGGCCCAGTGGATGTCCTCGAAGGCAAGCACGACCGGCTGCGTCTCGGCGAGCTTCTCGACGAACGCGCGGGCCGCCCAGGCGATCTCCTGCGGCGAGCGATCGCCGTCGAGCGCCTCGAGGACGCCGGAAGCGAGCCCGAGCAGGTCGGCGACGGCCTCGTCCTCGCAATGGGCCTTCAGCTTCTCGAACGCCTCCTCGACGGGATCGTCGTCGGAGATGCCCGCGACGGTCTTGACCATCTCGGCCAGCGGCCAGTAGGTGATGCCTTCTCCGTAGGGAAGGCAGCGGCCGACGAGGACGGTCGCGCCCTCGAGCCCGTCGACGAACTCGCGCGCGAGCCGGCTCTTGCCGACGCCGGCCTCGCCGTAGATCGTGAACAGGTGGGCGCGGCGGTCGCGGACGGTCCGGTCGAACGTGTTGCCGAGCAGCTCGAGCTCGGACTCGCGGCCGATCAGCGGTGCACGGACGTTCGACCGGCTCGAGCGCTCGCCGGCGCAGGTCGCGTGCCAGACCGGAATCGGGTCGCGCAGGCCCTTCAGCTCGATCGGCCCGAGCTCCTCCGCGTCCACCGCCGCGTACGAGAGCCCGCGGGCGACGGGGCCGATCAGGACCTGTCCCGCTTCGGCCTGCTGCTGCAGCCGGGCGGCGACGTTCACGGCCTCCCCGGTGACGAAGGTCGACTGGGCGTCGTCGTCCACGACGACCTCGCCCGACTCGATCCCGACGCGAGCCTCGAGACCGAGCTCGCGCACCTGGTCGAGGATCGCGAACGCAGCCTTGATCGCCCGTTCGGCGTCGTCCTCATGCGCCTGCGGGACGCCGAAGGCGGCGAGGACGGCGTCGCCGGCGAACTTCTCGACCACGCCGCCGTGGGCCTCGACGCAGTTCGTGACCTCGGCGAAGTAGCGGTTCACGCGTCGGCGCACGACTTCGGGATCGGCGCTGGCCACGAGGGCAGTCGAGCCGACCAGGTCCACGAACAGCACAGTGGCGAGCTTGCGCTCCATCTCCTAAGTGTAGAAACGACTCAGGAGGCCCCGAACGTCCCGCTCAGAGGTCTTTTAGGGGTGCGTCAGCGCGATGACGACGACGAACCAGATAGCCACGAACAACGCCACCGCGCAAAGCAGCGCACGCGTAGACAGACCGGTGGCGGCAACGAGGGACTGACGGCTCTGGGCCATGCGCGCGCGGGCATCGGCGGGGCGCTTTCGCCACAGCTTCTCGGCCTCGTCGAGCGCCTCTTCCCAGCTGATGTCCGACACCTCGCGGATCGCCGCTGCGAGCTGGGTCGGCTTCGAGATCTGCCGTTGAACGCTCCTTTCGCCTCGCTCGAGCAGCACCCAGCGGTTGACTCCCCAGTCCACGCGGAGGCCGTTCAATACCATCCCGTCCGTGCTCGACCCCAAGGTCTTCAAAGCGTACGACGTGCGTGGTCTCTACGGCTCGGAGTTGGACGAGGAAGGCGCCTACGCGATCGGGCGCGCCTACGTCGAGCAGTTCGAGCCGGGTCGCATAGCCGTGGGGCACGACATGCGCGTCTCGTCGCCGTCGATGGCCCGGGCCGTGATCGAAGGGGCTTCGGACGCGGGCGCAGACGTTCTCGAGCTCGGGCTCGTCGGGACGGAGATGGTCTACTTCGCGGTCGGCTCGGAGGGGCTCGGCGGCGGGATCGCCGTCACCGCGTCCCACAATCCGAAGGAGTACACGGGGCTCAAGATCGTGCGCGAGGGAGCGCTGCCCGTCGGCGGCGAGTCGGGCCTGCTCGATGTTCGCGACCGTGCGCTGGCACCCGGCGGCGCCGAGCCGGCTCGACGCGGCGCGGTCTCGGCCCTCGACATCTACCCGGCCTTCGTCGACAAGGTGCTCTCGTTCGTCGACGTGGACGCGATCGCGCCGCTACGTGTCGTCGTCGACGCGGCGAACGGCATGGCCGGCGCGATGCTGCCGCCCGTCCTCGAGCGGCTGCCGGCCGTCGAGACCGTTCGCTGCTACTTCGAGCCGGACGGCACCTTCCCGAACCACGAGCCGAACCCGCTCCTGCCCGAGAACCGCGAGTTCATCATGCGCAAGACCGTCGAGGAGGGCGCGGATTTCGGCGTGGCCTTCGACGGCGACGCCGACCGCTGCTTCTTCGTCGACGACTCGGGCGACTTCGTCCCCGGCGACTTCACCACGGCCCTGTTCGCCGAGGCCGTGCTGGCCAAGGAGCCCGGTGCGAAGATCATCTACGACGTCCGCGCGAGCTGGGCCGTGCCGGAGACGATCCGCCGTGGCGGCGGCGAGCCGCTCGTCAACCGCGTCGGCCACGCGTTCATCAAGCACCGGATGCGCTCAGAGCACGCGGCGTTCGGCGGCGAAGTCTCCGGGCACTACTACTTCCGCGAGTTCTGCCAGGCCGACTCGGGCGTGATTCCGTTTCTGCTCATGCTCGAGCTCGTGTCGCAGAAAGGCCGGAAGCTGTCCGAGATCCTGCAGCCGTTCAACGAGCGGTACTTCATCACCGGTGAGCTGAACACGCCGGTCCCGGACGTCGAGGCGAAGCTGGCCGAGCTGAGGGCGCGCTTCGGCGCCGAGGGCACCATCTCGGAGCTCGACGGCGTCTCCGTCGACGCGGACGACTGGCATTTCAACGTCCGCCCGTCGAACACGGAGCCGCTGCTCCGGCTGAATCTCGAGGCCAGGTCGCGCGAGCTGATGGAGCGCAAGCGCGACGAGGTGCTCGTCGTTATCCGCGGCTGAGCTCGACTGCGCGCGCGAGCCGCTCGACCGACTGCGGCGTCCGCGGCTCGAGAATCGCGACCGCGTGCGCGATGCCGAGCTGCTCGTGCTCGCGCAACAGGTCGGCGAGCTCCTCGACGTTCCCGGCAAAGAAGTCGGAGTCGTCCTCTCCGGCCTGGTCGGGGTCGCGAACGAGCAGACCGACGTGCCGCTCGAGGCTCGCGCGATCGCGGCCTGCCTCGTCCAGCGCCCTGTCGAGGTCGTCCAGCCGTTCGCGCAGCCTGTCGTCCGGCCGCCCGAACCATGCCGTGTTCCAGGAATCCGCATGGCGGGCGACGATGCCCATCATCCGCGGCTTGTTCCCGGCGATGAGGAGCGGGATCCGGCGCGAGGGCGCCGGCAGGACGACGGCGTCGCGAGTCTGGTAGTAGCGCCCGTCGAAGGTGACCGTCTCGCCGCTGAGAAGTCGGGCCACGATCTCGATCCACTCCTCGAAGCGGCCCACCTTGTGGTCCGGGGGATAGCCGAACGCCTCGAACTCGGGGTCGTGCCAGCCGGCGCCGACGCCGAGCAGCAGCCGGCCGCTGGAGACCTCGTCGAGCGTCGCCGCCATGCTGGCGAGGAGCCCGGGGTTCCGGAAGGCGCTGCAGAGGACGAGCGGCGCGAGGGTGACGCGGCTCGTCACCGCCGCCACCGCCGACAGGAGCGTCCACGCCTCGTGCATCCCCTGCGGCTCGCCTTCAGGCGGCTTGTAGAAGAAGTGGTCGGCGACCCACAGCGAGTCCAGCCCCTGCGCCTCCGTCGCTTCGGCGATCTCCCGGATGCGCGGCCAGCTGCCGACGTCCTGCGTCTCCCCGAGCGGAAGCATGACTCCGACCTTCATGGTCGGAGTCTACGATCCGGGCGGTGCCCGACCACCCGCCCTTCAAGCACTCCGTCCGGACGCGGGTGGCGTTCTCGGACACGGACGCGCAGGGCATCGTCTACTACGGCCGCTACAACCCCTACTTCGACCTGGCGCGCGTCGAGTACCTGCGGCGGCTCGACCTGCTCGAGCGCCGCGAGACGGGCATGGAGTTCGTCATGCGGGCAAACGTGGTCGAGTACTTCGCTCCTGCCGTCTTCGACGACGAGATCGAGGTGTTCTGCCGCGTCGCGCGAATCGGCTCGTCGAGCATGACGTACGAGTTCGCCGCGTACCGCGAGCGCGACGACGTGCTGATGGTGACCGCGTCGCAGACGCTGGTGCTCGTCGACCTCGCCGAGCGGCGCAAGCACGAGATCCCCGGCTGGATCCGCGAGTGCATCGCCGCCTTCGAGGGCGTCGCTCTCGATGCCTGACCCGGACGCCTACCGCGGCGCGCTCGAGGCAGTCGACAGGATCCTGAACCGGGGCGGCACGGACGAAGATGTCCTTCGCTCGGTCGTCGAGGCCGTCCGCGAGCGCACCGGGCTCGAGATCGTCTCGATCCGTCCCGGAGACCTCGACGCGCGGCCGGAACCCGACGTCGAGGGCCGCGTCTTCCTCGACCGCGTCGCGTTGCTCGTCTCGGCGCACGCCGCCCGGGTTCCCCCTTCCGAGTGAAGCCGCGCACGTAGCCATGCGGGTTTGCGGGGCGGATGCCTCGAATGGGTGACCCCGCCGGTTCGCGGCTCGACCCTCGTTCGAGTGATTTTCCAAAGGCCTTGCAAGAGTCTCGGGGCTGCGGGGTCTCAGTCTGGGAGAGACAAAACGCGAGCCGCGACTGGGGGGCCGTCGTGCCGGACCACCGCTTCAGACGAGAATCGAAAGCGGGATTCATGTGCGAGTGCGGCGCGAGCCTTTGCGACCAGCGCGTACCCATGTCCGCGTCGGACTACGACGGCAGCCTCGAGCCGGTCTTCGCCGACGGGCACGGACCCGAGGACGGAGATGGAAAGTGCGTCGTGTGCGGTCGCCCGCAGCGGCTAGAGCGGCGGCGGAGGCGGTAGCGGCGGAGGCGGCGGCAGCGGCGGTACGGGCGGAGCCGGAGGCACCAGCGGAGGAACAGGCGGCACCGGGGGAACCGGAGGCACAGGCGGGGCCGGCGGAACCGACGGCGGGTCGACCGTAACCGGGACGGTCGGGGTCGGGACCGTCGGCGTCGGAACCGTCGGAGCGGAAACGGTCGGGATCACGGTGGTGGGGTCGGGCACCGTCGGCGTCGGCACCGTGGGCGTCGAGACGCCGGGCAGTAGCCCGGAGCCCGCGCCGCCGGAGCTCTTCGACTTCGACGAGCCCCGGGCCGAGCCGCCTGAACCGCTCTTGCTCGACGTCGTTCCGCTGCCCGAGTGCGACGACGACTTCTTCGAGCCCGGTGCCGCGACGGCGGCTGGACCGGACGACGACGAGCTTCCGCCGGAGGAGCTTCCGCCCGCGCTCGGCGGCTGGCCGGACCGCAACCCTGATGACCCGCCGGCCCTCTTGGCGCCCGCGTTCGTCGTGCGTCCCGAGCTGCTTGCGCCCGCCCCCGGCGTGCGAATCGCAGACGCGCCGCGCGCGTTGTCCGCCGGGGCCGCGGCAGTTGCAGTCCCCGGCGAAATGCTGCTCTCGGCGCGCGTCGCGACAGCTGCGTGCGAGACCGAGGTGTGCTGCGTCGCCAGGTCGACGGCGACGCCGCCGCCGATCGCGACGACGAGCCCTGCGGCACCGGCGGCCATCCCTGCGCCGCCAACACCGCCGCCGAGCCCGCGCAGCAGATTGAACAGCCACCGGATGTTGAAGACCGAGGCGATCGCCTTGCCGGACTTCTTGACCGAGTCGGTCAGCGCCGAAGCGAGGTGGCGCCGAGCCCGGAAGATCAGCGTCTCGACCGCGGAGTGCGAGACGCCGAGCGCCTCCGCGATCTCCGCATAGCTCATCCCCTGCCATTCCCGCATGAGCAGCGGGCGGCGCAGGTTCGCCGGCATGTCCGCGAGCGCGTCGTCGAGCCCGAACAGCTCGTCGGTGTCGGCCGAGTACGCGGCGGCGCGATCGCCGAGCAGGTCGAGGTCGGCCGGCGTCTCGACCCGCGCGCGGCGCGACGAGCCGAGCCGCTTGGAGAGGCAGACGTTGTGCGCGATCTTGTAGAGCCACGGCCCCTCGAACTCGGGCACGACGCCCTTGCGCAGCGCGGTGAAGACCCGCAGGAACGTGTTCTGGACGGCGTCCTCGGCCTCCTCGCGCGACCGGAGCTGCCCGGCGCAGTAGCGGAGGAGCTTGTCGTGGTACTCGTGATAGAGCCGCGAGGCCTCTACTTCGGGCTCGAGACGAGTCCGACTGGTCTCTTGTAATGGTTGTGACAAGCAGTTGCCGCCTGGTTCCCGGGGCGTTATACCCGAACGAATTGTCGGCTAACCACCCTCGACCGCAAGATTTTACGATCGTATCGCGATATAAATGTCCGTTGTGTAAGGAATCGAAATTGGCTCCGGAAGCCCTTCGGCGGCCGCCAGCACCTGGCTCAGCACCTCCGCGCGGCTGTCCGGATCGAGGATCGCGATGTAGCTGATCGAGGCGACCCGGTCGACGAGGTGCGCCCGCGAGAGACGCTGGACGTACGGCCAGGATCGGTGTTCGACCGGGCCGAACAACTCTGACCCTTCGATCGCCTTCCGGGGGTCGAGGCCGCGGTGGGTGTTGATGCCGCGGCCGTGCGGCTCGAGGATCTCGTGCACGCGCTTCTGGAGCGGATCGGCGAGGTCGCGGACGTTCCAGACGAGCGCGAGCCCGCCTCCGGGCCGGAGGACTCGGTGCATCTCCTTCAGCGCCTCCTCGGCACGGAACCAGTGGAACGCCTGTCCACAGGTGACCGCGTCCACGCTCTCGTCGGGGAGCGGGATCGACTCGGCGGTGCCGTGGAACGCGTCGACGTCCGGAAGCGCCCGGAAGAGCTGCTCGCGCATCTCGTCGATCGGCTCGACCGCGATCACGCGGGCGCCGAACGGGACGAGCGTCCGCGTCAGCTTCCCCGTGCCGGCCGCGAGGTCGAGCACGTCGCGGCCCTCCCGGAGGTCGAGCCGCTCCGCCATCCACGCGATCGCCTTCTCCGGGTACCCCGGCCGGCCGCGCTCGTACGCATCCGCGGCGGTCGCGAAGCCGGAGGCGGCTGCCTCGGGGATCTCCGTCACGACGGAGTTACGCGGGTGGCGTCGAAGACCGAGTCGACGTTCCGGAGCGCGTTCAGAAGCGGCCGGAGCGACTTCACGTCGCCGATCTCGGCCGTGTACCAGTTGCGGGCCAGCTGGTCCTCGACCACGCCGCCGTACGCCACGATGTTCGCGCCGTGCTCGGCGAAGGTACGGGCCACGTCCTCGAGCAGCCGCGGGCGGTCCCACGACGTGACGGCGATCTGGACGCGGAAGCTCTGCGCAGCGTCGCCGTCCCAGTCGACCGGCGTCAGCCGCTCCGCGTTGCGCCGCAGCGCCTTCACGTTCGGGCAGTCCTCGCGGTGGATCGTGATGCCCCTGCCGAGCGAGATGTAGCCGAGGATCGGGTCGCCGGGCACGGGCGTGCAGCACTTCGCGAGCCGCACGAGCACGTCCTCGACGCCGTGCACCTTGACGCCGAGCGCCTGGCTCGCGGCGGGACGCGCGCGCGTCGGCTTGAGCGGGAGCGCCTCCTCCTCGGCGACCTCGGTGGTCTTCAGCCGCTGGATGACCTTGCGCACGATCTGCGACGGCTGGAGCTTTCCGGAGCCGAGGGCGATGTAGAAGTCGTCCGCCTTCTTGAAGCCCGTGTCACGGATCACCTGCGCCAGGACGGCCGAACCCTGCAGCTTCTTGATCGGCAGGTTCTGCCGCTTGAGCGCCTCCTCGAGCGCCTCGCGGCCCTTCTGCTCGGTCTCCTCGCGCGTCTCGCGCGAGAAGAACTGCCGGATCTTGTTGCGGGCGCGCGACGAGGCGGCGAGCGAGAGCCAGTCGCGCGACGGGCCCCGGCCCTGCTTCGAGGTCAGGATCTCGACGAAATCGCCGCTCTGCAGCCGGTAGTGGAGCGGGACGATGCGGCTGTTCACCTTCGCGCCGGCCATCCGGTGGCCGACGTCGGTGTGCACCGCGTACGCGAAGTCGACCGGCGTCGAGCCCGCGGGGAGAGTCTTCACCTCGCCCTTCGGCGTGAAGACGTAGACCTCGTCGTCGAACAGGTCGGTGCGGAAGGTCTTGATGAACTCGCGCGGGTCGGCCTCGTCGGCCTGCCAGTCCATGACCTGCTGCACCCACCTCGTCCATTCCTCGTCGGCCTTGCCCTTGCGGCCGCGCTTGTAGATCCAGTGCGCAGCGATGCCGAACTCCGCCTCGCGGTGCATCTCGCGCGTTCGAATCTGGATCTCGAGCGGCTTGCCCTCGGGCCCGATCACGGTCGTGTGCAGCGCCCGGTAGCGGTTCAGCTTGGGCATCGCGACGTAGTCCTTGAAACGGCCCGGCATCGGCTTCCAGAGCGAGTGGATGAGGCCGAGCGCGCCGTAGCAGTCGCGGGTCCCCTCCTCCCCGTCGCGCTCGCAGATCACGCGCATGGCCGTCAGGTCGTAGATCTCGTTGAACTCGCGGCCCTTGCGGACCATCTTGTCGTAGATCGAGTAGAAGTGCTTCGGCCGACCGGAGATGTCTGCCGGAATGTCTGCCTTCTCGAGCTCGCGGCTGAGCACGCGGGATGCCTTCTTGACGTGCTCCTCACGGTCGCCCCTGCGCTCGGCCACCATCGCGCTGATCTCGGAGTACTTGCGCGGGTGGAGCGTCTCGAAGGCGAGGTCCTCGAGCTCCCACTTCATCGCGTGGATGCCGAGCCGGTGCGCGATCGGCGCATAGACCTCGAGCGCCTCCTTGGCCTTCTGGATCTGCTTCTGCTTGCCGAGGTACTCGATCGTGCGCATGTTGTGGAGCCGGTCCGCGAGCTTGATCAGGATCACGCGCGGGTCCTGCGCCATCGCCACGATCATCTTCCGGTAGTTCTCGGCTTCCGCGTGTTCGCGGCTCTGGAACTGGATCCGGGTCAGCTTGGTGACGCCGTCGACGAGCTTCGCGATCTCCTCACCGAACTCTGACTTGAGCTGCTCGCCCTCGACGCCCGTGTCCTCCACGACGTCGTGGAGCAGCGCGGCGGCGAGCGTCTCCTCGTCGAGATGGAGCTCGGCGAGGATGCGCGCGACCGCGAACGGATGCTCGATGAACGGCTCGCCCGAGCGGCGCTGCTGGTTCTCGTGGGCGTGTGCCGCGTACGCGAACGCGTGCTCGAGGAGAGTCCGGTCGACGTCGGGCTTGTACGACTCGACGTCTGCGATCAGCTGGTCGAGGAGATCCGCGTGCTCGGCAGACTGGACGGCTGCCATACCTCAAGTGTACTTCGGCCCTCGAAGGTGGGATCTTGACCTCGGAGACGGTTGCCGAAGGAAAACCTGGGTACCGCCCGAACATGACTGTCTTGTTCGCACGACTCGCCGATCGGCGCCGCAGGCGGCAGATCCGCCGCGTGGCGAGGCTCCTGGTGGAGCTCGACGCGGCAGGAATCCGCTCGCGCCGGACGCTCCCCAAACTGCATCTTTCGGGCCGCTAGGCGGCCCGTGCGAGCTCGGGCACGGGCTCGAGCATCCCTCTGAACGTCCCGGACTCGAAGAGGCTTCGCCACCCGGTCTCGTCGAGGTCGAGCTCCTCGAAGACGGCTCTTGCCGTCGCGCTCCAGCGCTCCGGGCCCGCGCGCCACTCGGCGGCGAGCTCGGCCCTGAGCTCGCGGTAGCGCTCCGGGGACTCGAAGATCCGCCGGACGACGAGCTGCGGCGCCGTCGTGCCGTTCCACGTGTTGGCTTCGAGGCGGAACGCGACGTCGTAGGTGCCCACCTGTCGCCAGCGGTCGAGCTGCGGACCCAGGCCGAACGCGATCGCGCTGCCGGCGGCCCCGTTCTCGTCCCGCGCCCGGAAGCGCAGGTGCTTGCCCTCGCCGACGGTGGCCAGGTCGCTCAGCTCGCAGCCGGCGACGACGAGGGTCACGCCCGGGTTCCCGAGGCCGAAGGGCGCGAGCCGGCGGAGCTCCTCGGCGAGCTCCAGCGTGCACGCGCGCGCCGGAACGACGGCGTCGACGACGAGCGGCGGGCTGAGGTCGTCCTCCGCCAGCAGCGCGTCCGCCTGGTCGGCGAACGCGTCGGCGAACGCCTCCACGCGGTCGGCACGGATCGAGAGGCCCGCGGCGGCACGGTGCCCGCCGTAGCGCTCGAGGTGCGCCGAGCACTCGCCGAGCGCCGAATGGAGGTCGAAGCTCCCGATCGAGCGGCCCGAGCCCTTCCAGTCGCCGTCAGTGCCGGCGATGAGCACGACCGGGCGGCGGTACTTCTCGACCAGGCGCGACGCGACGATTCCGATCACGCCCTCGTGCCAGTCCTCGCCGGCCACGACGTAGCCGCGGCGCGCCTGCCGGGCGGCGGGCCACGAGTCGATCTGCTCGACGGCCGAGCGCAGGATCCTGTCCTCGACCGCCTGGCGGTCGCGGTTCAGCTCCTCGAGCCGGTGGGCGAGCCGCGCAGCCTCGTCCGGGTCGTCCGTGAGCAGGAGCTCGAGGGCCGCCTCGGGCCGGCACAGGCGGCCGGCCGCGTTGATCCGCGGGGCCAGGCGAAACGCGACTGCGCCCTCGTCGACCGCCGCAGGGTCGACCCGTGCCGTCCGCATCAGCGCGGAGATCCCCGGCCGCTCGGCGAGCATCAGCCGCCGGAGACCGGCGATCGCGAGCACGCGGTTCTCGTCGACGAGCGGGACGACGTCGGCGATCGTCGCCAGGGCGACGAGGTCGAGCTGCCGGTCGAGGTCCGGCGCGCCGAGCGCCTGGGCGAGCTTGTAGGCGACACCCGTGCCGCACAGCTCGGGGAACGGATAGTCGGACGGTCGCGTGGCGACGACGGGGCAGTCGGGCAAAGTCTCGGCCGGGCGGTGGTGGTCGGTGACCACGATCTCGAGGCCGAGGCGCTTTGCCTCGTCGACCTCGTCGGCCGCCGTGATCCCGCAGTCCACGGTCAGGACGAGCCCGTAGCCCTCCTCCGCGATGCGCTGCAGGGCAGCGCCGGAGAGGCCGTAGCCCTCCTCGAAGCGGCTCGGGAGATGCCAGCCGACGTCGGCTCCGAGGGCGCGCAGCGAGGTCACGGCGAGCGCGGTCGCGCAGATGCCGTCGACGTCGTAGTCACCGTGGACGCAGATCCGCGTGCCCTTGGCGATCGCGCCGCGGATCGCGTCGCACGCGGCGTCGACGTCGCCGAGCAACCGGGGGTCGTGGCTCGGCGACGCGCCGTCGAGGAACTGCCGCGCTGCGCGGGCGTCGTCGTATCCGCGCCGGATCAGCACGCGCGCCGTCGTCTCGCTCACGCCGAGCGTCTCGGCGAGGCCGCGGGCCTCGCGCGGCGAGCCTGATTTGACTGTCCACTGCACTCCGAGCGACGGTACGGACGGCCTCGGACGGAGTCCGCGAAATGGCCATGGCTATCCTCAGTCGCCTGTGACCGAGACCAACTACTGCTCCGGCGAGGACTTCGAGGTCGAGTTCCTCTCCTACCGGTTCCAGTTCAACCGGCGCGATTTCGAGGAGCGGGTGACGGCGGCGGCGGTGAAGCTCGGGCTGCTCGACCGCAACGAGCTGGACGAGGACGAGACCGCGGATCTCGTCGAGCTCGCTGCGGACGGGCAGGTGGAGACGCCGCGGAGCCGGCTCGGCTGGTACGTGGTGCGCCACTGGGAGCGCGTGTCGCTCGTGGACGGTGAGTCACTCGTCTACTGGCTGCGCAAGCTCGTGTTCCGGAGCGCCTGGCTCGACCACCGGGTCAAGGAGGGCCGGCTCGAGGTGGCCTGGGACGACTCCGCGTCCGACTTCGCGTACCACGACCCGCGCGGCGATCGCGCGCTGCTCGAACTCGCCCCCGTGCCTTCGTGGCACGAGGTGCAGTTCCGGCGCTGAACCTGTCCGTCAGCCGCCGACGTGGGCTGTCCACGTCGACTGCGCGCCGGTGCAGTCGTAGTGCTTGCCGCTCTGATCCCAGCTGATGCGGCTGATGCGGAACGTGCCGCTGGCGCCGCCGCCGGCAGTGAGCGTGCCGGCGAACGCGTACGTGGCGTTGACGTTCGAGATCGTGCTGCTCGAGATCGTCAGCGCGCCCGAGTAGGAGTGCGAGAACGCGAGCGCGGAGCTGATCGGGTTGTTGCCCGAGGATGAGACCGTCCACGTCCATGTCGACGAGTCGGAGCAGGTGACACCACCCTCGGCGCGCAGGTTGGTGACGTTCGCCCTGTCGGCAGTGACATCGAACGACACGGCGTCGTTGTTGTCGCTCGAGTGCCCGGCGTAGTGACCCGGCTTGGCCTTTCCGGACGTCGGCGGCGGGGGTGCTCCTCGGCTGCGCGGCGGAGCGTAGGTGAGCGTCAACTGCGGCCCGCCCGGAGCTTTCCCAGTCGCCTCGACCTCCGCTTGCGCGCTCTTGCCGAGGACCTGGTTCAGCGTCGTCTTCGCGCCGGCGACGGCCTTCAACGTCAGGTGCCCGGACGCCGCCGTGCAGCTTGCATGGACCTCGTTCCTGGCAGCGGCCACTGCCTCTGCCGTCTGCGTGGCGGTGGGCCGGGTTCCCGGCTTCCACACGGGAACCACAGTCACGCCACAATGGCTCGCCGCACTGGCGAGCGTCCGTTTGCTCGGCTTCCTCTTCAGGTAATCCGAGATCGTCTCGTCGCATTTCTTGACCACCTTGCCGAACTCCTCGAGAGGCGCCTGAGCGCCCCCCAGCGAGTTCGAGTAGATGATGCAGAAGTAGGTGACCGCCTCGAGTTCGCGTCGCCGGTTGTACGCCGCCAGTGCGACCTTCAGGGCCGCGGCCATCCTCGTGACGTCGGCGTCGCTGATCTCCGCGCTGAGATCGACCTCGGTCGTGGCTGCGGGTAGCGTCGGCGAGGGAGCCTGGACGATGCCGTTGAGCTGATAGGGGATCGTCACCGGCGTCCCGAACGGGGTCGTCGCGGTCGGCGCCGTCGTCGGCCCCGGCGGGCCGGTAGGCACAGGGCAGCAACCGTCGCCGTCGACATGCGTGACGAACATCCCGCTGTAGGGGAACTGCTGGCCGGCATACGACGGGTCGTCCGCGGTGAAGTACCCGCTGAAGTTCTTCTGGCTCGCGTCCAGCGTGATGACGAAGCCGCCGCCCGGATACGTCAGCGCAGTGTTGTTGTTGCGGTAGCGACCGATGAGCTGTGCCGAGCCCGAGGTACAGGCGACCATCGCGCCCGAGTCAGGCGCCGTGTCCGTGTAGTCGCCGCGGTAGTAGACGGTCGGCTGCGCACAGGCCTTGCCGCCGATCGCCGCGATCTCCGAGACGCCATCCGTCGCGCTGATCACCCTGAACGTCACCGTCCCGGTCACGCCCCCGGAAAGCGTGGTGTCCCACAGGCCTGCGAACGGGTTCTGCGTCGCGCGGACGGTGGCCGACACCGGCAAGACGAGCACCAGCCCGGCGATCCCGATCGCCGCCAAGAGTCCCAGCCGCGGCCCCCGCACGTGCCGAGTATGAACTCTTGCCGCAGGTCGCACAAGAGCCTCGCCGGGGCTACGCGGGGGCCGGCTTGGAGAAGCCGAACGGCGGGTGCTCCTCGGGCGGGCCGAAGCGGAAGCGGGCGATCGCGCCGATCGGGACGACGATCTCCTCCTTCCGCCGTGAATGGGGGCGGAGCGTGAGGAACCCGAAGCCAGGCTCGGGGACGATCGACTCGAGCGGGATCACGGAGCCGTCGCGCAGCTCCACCTCCACCTGCGCTTCGCCGCCGGGCACTTCGCCGGCGAACCGGGCGATCTGCTTGAGGATCCGGTCGACGAAGTCGTCGATCGACGGCTCGAGCGCCCCGGGGACCCAGAGCTCCGGCATCAGAACAGGGACTCGGCGTCCGGTTCGGCGGGACGCCGCGCCACTCCGACGTGCTCGCGACCGAGCTCCGTGACGACCCGTCCGCGCGGGGTGCGCTGGATGAAGCCGAGCTGGAGGAGGTAGGGCTCGTAGACGTCCTCGATGGTGTCCGGCTCCTCGCCGAGCGCGACCGCGAGGGTGGAAAGCCCGACCGGCCCGCCGCCGAACTTCCCGACGATGGCCTCGAGCAGCGCACGGTCGGCGCGCTCGAGGCCGTGCTCGTCCACTTCGAGTAGCTCGAGAGCCTCGTGCGCGATCTCCGGTGTCACCGCCCCCTCGTGCCGAACCTCGGCGACGTCGCGGACTCGGCGCAGGATCCGGTTCGCGACCCGCGGCGTTCCGCGGGAGCGGCGCGCGATCTCGTCGGCGGCCTCGTCCGCGATCTGGACGGAAAGGATCCGCGCGGAGCGGCGCACGATGCGCGTCAGCTCCTCGGGCGCGTAGTAGTCGAGGCGGAAGGTCATGCCGAAACGGTCCCGGAGCGGCGTCGTCAAGAGGCCGGTGCGGGTCGTCGCGCCGACGAGCGTGAACGGCGGCAGGTCGAGCGCGAGCGTCCGCGCAGCAGGGCCCTGGCCCATGACGATGTCGATCCGGAAGTCCTCGAGCGCCGGGTAGAGCATCTCTTCGGCGGCCCGTGCAAGCCGGTGGATCTCGTCGATGAAGAGGACGTCGCGCTCCTCGAGCGAGGTGAGGATGGCGGCGATGTCCTTGCGCTCGACTGCAGGGCCGGCGACGACGCGGATGCCGACGCCGAGCTCTTCGCGGATCACGTGCGCAAGGCTCGTCTTGCCGAGGCCAGGCGGGCCGGCGAGCAGGACGTGGTCGAGTGCCTCCCCGCGCGACCGAGCGGCCGCGAGGGCGATCCCGAGCTGTTCCTTGACGCGCTCCTGGCCGACGAAGTCGTCCAGCCGCCGCGGCCGCAGGGAGCGGTCGAGCTCTTCCTCGTCGTCCTGCAGGACAGGGGCGAGGAACTGAGACGTCATGCCGCCTTCCTGAGGGCGACGCGGACACGTTCCTCGGCAGGGAGCTCCGGATCGACATCGGCGAGAGCGCGCTCGGCGTCGGCGAGCGAGTAGCCGAGCTCGACGAGCGCGTCGCGCGCAACGAAATCGGTGGGCGCGTCGGCGGCCGGAGCGATGTCCACGCCGGCGGCAAGCTTCTCCTTCAGCTCCAGCACGACGCGCTGGGCGGTCTTGCGCCCGATTCCCGGGATTGCCTCGAAGCGCGCCGTGTCCTCGAGCGCGATCGCGCGCCGGAGCTCTGCCGGCCGCGAGCCCGACACGATCGCGAGCGCGACCTTCGGGCCGACGCCCGAGACGGAGAGGAGGTGAGAGAACAGCTCGCGTTCTTCGAGGTCTGCGAAGCCGTAGAGCTGGAGCGCGTCCTCGCGGACGATCAGGTAGGTGTCGAGCGTGATCTCGCCCTCGCCGGATGCCTTGCGCGCCGCCGCCGGGGTCACGGCGAGCAGGTAGCCGACGCCGCCGACGTCGAGCACGAGGCCCTCCGGCGTCGACGACGCGGGCGTCCCGCGGAGCCGCGCGATCACGACACGGCCCTCTGCAGCGGCGAGGCGAGCGCGTGGCAGATCGCAACGGCGAGCGCGTCCGCCGCGTGGTGCGGCGTCGGGATCGCGCGCAGGCCGAGAATCGACTTCACCATCCGCTGGACCTGATCCTTCTGGGCGCGTCCGTAGCCGCAGACCGCCTGCTTGACGGTGCTCGGCGGGTACTCGCGGCAGTCAACGGCGACGAGTGCGCACGCGACGAGCACGACGCCGCGGGCCTGCCCGACAGAGAGCGCGGTGCGGGCGTCGGCGCCGACGAACGACTCCTCGAGCGCGACGGCATCCGGCTCGTGCAGGTCGATGAGATCCCTGACGCCCTCGAAGATCGTCCTCAAACGAACGGCCGGAGGCTCTCCGGAGCTCGTGTGCCACCACCCGAAGTCCACGGCCCTGAGGCGCCCGTGGTCTTCGTGGACGATTCCGTATCCGCATGCAGCAGTTCCCGGGTCGATTCCGAGGACTTTCACGTGCAGAGGTTAGGCACCCCTGCGGACGACTCCTGCTTGCCCCTCTACGCGGCCGCGATCGTCACGGACCGGTGCACCGACGTCACGTGGCCGAAGCCGTCGGTGGCCGTCACGGTCGCTCTGTACCGGCCGGGACGCCTGTAGACGTGGCCGGTCAGGCGGCCGCTGCCGGCGGAACCGTCGCCGAAGCTCCAGCGGATGGTCCTCACCGTCGTCCATACGTCCTTCGGCGCGACAGCGAAGACGACCTTCCTGCCGGCGATGCCCGCCGCAGGGATCGACAGGCCGTTGAGGACAGGCCCGCTGCCGTCGTAGCCCTCTCCCTGGACGATGAACGACTTCCCGTCGAAGCGGGTCCAGACCACGGCTCCGTCCCCGTCTCCGTCCAGGGCAACCTGGGGCGTGAGCGCGTCGGCACCGGGCCTGGAGAGGGTCTGCGGAGGCGACCAGACCGAGCTGCCCGCGGCCAGGCGCGCGCTGCGGACACGTGACTTGCGGTCGATCACACGCGTCCAGACGGCCAGGACGTCGCCGCGCATGTCGAGCGCGACCCGCGGCGCCACGGCGCCGGTGGCAGCAGTCTCGAGCACGGCCGGCGTTCTCCAGGACTTGCCGGGCGGCCGCACGGACACGGCAACCGCCAGTCCAGAGGGGCCCGAGCTCGTCCAGACGATGACTCCGTCGCCACGCCGGTCGATCGCGACTACCGGCCCGAGCGCATCCGGCCCCGGGGTGAAGAGCTGGGTGATCGACGACCACACGCCCGTCGTGACCGACCTCGTGGCGGTCTCGACGACGACGCCGTTTCCGAGATCCCGCGACCAGACGGCGGTGACGTCGCCCGTTTTCTCGAGCGCGAGCTTCGGCGCGATCGAGCCCGTCTGGTCGGGGCCCGAGATGTCGGTCGGCTTGGCCCAGGCTCCGTCGGAGGCGCGCGCGGTCGCGCGCACGCGCCACCCGGCCCCCGCTGTCGACGCCCACGCCACGACCGCGCGGCCACTGCCGTCCAGGACGACGTCGGGAGCTGCGGTACCCGCCTGGGCGGCGTCCAGCGGCACCGGCGCCTGCCACGACCCGCCCGCCGGGCGCGACGCGGCCAGCACCGTCCACCCGGAGGCGTCGACGCTCGCCCAGACCGCGATCGCGTCGCCCTTCCCGTCGATCGCGATCCGCGGCGACTGGGCGTCTGCTCCGGCGCTCGAGAGCGTGACGGCTGCGGCCCAGGCGCCGGTGTTCGGGTCGCGCTCCGACCACTGGACGACGAGGTGCTTCCCGTCGTAGCGGTCCCACACCGCGGCGACGCGAGATCCCGCGACCGCGAGCTCCGGGGCAGCCACGTTCGTCGCCGGAGTCGAGAGAACGACCGGCGCCCCCCACGTGCCGCCCGGCGCCCGGTCCGCCGCTTGCACGGTCCAGACCGAATCCTGCGCCTGCGCCCAGACCACGACGACGCGCCCGTTCTCGTCGACCGCGACGTCCGGGATCACCGCGTCGGCCCCGGCCGTGGACAGGTTGCGCACCGGCAGCCACCGCGGCGGCGCCGGCGCCGCTGCACCGGCCACCCCGGCCAGGACGGCCAGAACCAGCGCGAAGAGGACTGCCTTCGCCGAGTGTCGCGGCGCACGACGAAAGAGCCCGGCCAAAGTGAGCATGGGGGAAACCATGTCTCCCCCATGTTGCCCCCTTCTTCCGGGCAGCGCGACCCCCGCGGCTCGAGCTACGCCGCGGCCAAGCCACGGCTTCGCGGGGACCGGCCGCAACCGGCGGTGGCGACTTCGAAGAAGCCTACGAAGCAGCCGCTTCGAGGACGCCTTCGGGGATGTCGAAGTTCGCGTAGACGTCCTGGACGTCGTCGTTCTCTTCGAGCGCGTCCATGAGGCGCAGGATCTTCCGCGCGGCGGCCTCGTCGTCGACCGTCACGTTCGTCTTCGGGACGAGCGCCACCTCGACCGATTCGACCTCGATGCCCGCGCTCTCGATCGCCTCGCGCACGCCCGAGAGCGACTCGGGCGCCGAGCTGACCTGGAACGTCGAGCCGTCGCGCTCGACGTCCTCCGCCCCGCCGTCGGCGGCCGCCAGCGTGAGCACGTCCTCGTCCACCCCGTCGGCTGCGACGAGCACGACGCCCTGCCGCTCGAAGAGCCACGCGACCGATCCGGCCCCGCCGAGGTTGCCGTCGTGCTTGGCGAAGATGTGCCGGACCTCCGCGGCGGTGCGGTTGCGGTTGTCCGTGAGCGCCTCGACGATCAGCGCCACGCCGCTCGGGCCGTAGCCCTCGTACACGATCGGCTCGTAGGTGTCGCCCTCGCCGTCGCTCCCGGCGCCGCGTGCGATCGCGCGCTCGATGTTGTCCTTCGGCATCGAGTAGGAGCGCGCCTTCTCGATCGCGTTCTGGAGCGCCAGGTTGCCGCTCGGGTCGCCACCGCCCTCGCGTGCCGCGACGATGATCGCGCGCGTCAGCTTCGAGAACAGCTTGCCGCGCTTCGCGTCCGCGGCACCCTTCTTGTGCTTGATCGAGTGCCACTTGCTATGCCCGGACACCGGCAACCTCCTTCACCGACTCGAGGAACAGCTCGTGCACCCGCGTGTCGTCCGTCAGTTCGGGATGGAACGACGCGACGAGGACATTGCCGTCGCGCAGGAGCACCGCCTCGCCGTCGAGCTCGGCCAGCACCTCGACGTCCGGCCCTCGCTCGCGGAGGCGCGGCGCCCGGATGAACACGCCGCGAACGGGCTCGCCGTCCTCCAGCGGCACGTCGGCCTCGAAGCTCGCGACCTGGCGGCCGTAGGCGTTCCGGTCGACGACGATGTCCGCGAGCCCGAGATGGTCGCGGTCGACGACGATCATCCCGGCACAGGTCCCGAAGACCGGCCGGTCGAAGCTGCGCAGAACCTCGTCCAGCCCGTAGAGGCGGATCAGGCGCATGATCGCGGTCGACTCTCCGCCCGGGATGACGAGCCCGTCGACCTCCTCGAGCTGCTCGGGCGTGCGGATCTCGACGACGTCGGCGCCGAGCCGGCGAAGCATCGCCGCGTGCTCGCGGAAGTCTCCCTGGACTGCCAGAACGCCGATCTTCACGGTGAAATTCTAGGCCCGGAGGCCTGGTTACCAGCCGCGCGTCTCGAGCAGCTCTTCCGGGCGGAGCGTGGTGGCGGAGATGCCGACCATCGGCTCGCCGAGCCCCGCCGAGACGCGGGCCAGGATCTCGGGATCCTGGTAGTGCGTGGTCGCCTCGACGATCGCCTTCGCCCGCAGCTCCGGGTCGCCCGACTTGAAGATGCCCGAGCCGACGAAGACGCCGTCGGCGCCGAGCTGCATGCAGAGCGCGGCGTCCGCGGGAGTCGCGATCCCGCCGGCGGTGAAGGTCACGACCGGCAGCTTGCCGTTCTCCGCGACCCAGCGCACGAGCTCGTACGGCGCGCGCAGTTCCTTCGCCTCGGCGTACAGCTCCTCGGAGCGGAGCGACTGGAGCCGGCGGATGCCGCCGAACACCGCGCGCATGTGCGTGACGGCGTTGACGATGTCACCGGTCCCGGCCTCGCCCTTCGTGCGGATCATCGCCGCGCCTTCGGAGATGCGGCGGAGCGCCTCACCGAGGTTGGTCGCCCCGCAGACGAACGGCGCCTTGAAGCCCCACTTGTCGACGTGATGCTCCGTGTCGGCCGGCGTCAGCACCTCGGACTCGTCGATGTAGTCGATCTCGAGCGCTTCGAGGATCTGCGCCTCGACGAAGTGGCCGATCCTGCACTTGGCCATGACCGGGATGGTCACGGCCTCCTGGATCTCCCTGATCTTCTGCGGGTCGGCCATGCGGGCGACGCCGCCCTCGACGCGGATGTCCGCGGGGACGCGCTCGAGCGCCATGACGGACACGGCGCCGGCGTCCTCGGCGATCTTGGCCTGCTCGGCGTTCGTGACGTCCATGATCACGCCGCCCTTGAGCATCTCGGCGAGACCGGTCTTGACCCGGAGCGTTGCGACTTCGGCCATCACGCTTGATTGTACGGCGCGCGCCGCGGCACGGCCGAGGCCAATCCCCGGGACATGGCTCGCGGCGCTAGGCGAGGAAGCCGGCGACGGCGTCCGCGAACGCCCGAGGCTGCTCGACGAAGACGAAGTGCCCGCAGTCGGGGAGCAGCACGAGCTCGGCACCGTCGATACCCGCAGCGATCTCGCGCGCGTTCACGGGGCCGCAGATGAAGTCGTCCTCGCCGGTGACCACGAGCGTCTGCGCCCTGATCCGCGGCAGCTCCGGCAGAAGGTCGAAGGTCCCGAACACCTCGTTGTTGAACAGCTTGAGCGCGTCGCCGACCGGGATCTCCTCCTCCAGCGACCGGACGTACTCGCGCTCGGCGTCGCCGTAGGTCGCGAAGTAGAACGGCAGCTCGCGCAGCACGATCCCGGCCAGCTCCTCGTCGGACTCCCAGTCGCCGGCCTGCTCCTGCTCGAGCGCCGCCACCCCGTCCTCGAACCAGGGCTCGTCCGACCGAAGGTGGATCGCGGCCTCCATCGCCCCCTGCTGCTCCGCCTGGAACCGGGCCAGCGTGCTCGCGAGGACGAGCCGCTCCACGCGCTCGGGATGCGCCGCGGCGTATGCCTGCGCGACGACGCCGCCGTGGGAATGCCCGAGCAGCAGCATCCGGTCGAGACCGAGGTGGGCACGGAACTCGTCGAGGTCGCCCACGTAGTCCTCGGTCGCGTACGCGCGTGGGTCGGCAGGACGGTCGGATCCCTCCGTCCCGCGCGGGTTGAGCATCGCCAGCGTGAAGCGCTTGCCCAGCCCGGCGAAGTCGCCGAAGTAGCGCGACGAGAAGCCCGGCCCGCCGGGATGGCAGACGAGCGTCGGACCGGAGCCCGTGAGCCGGTACGCGAGCCTGCTCCCGTCGGCGGTGTGGAAGGTCTCCACGCGCCGCGGAGCCTAACTAGCCCGCGGTCACCTCGGTGATCTGCGCGCCGAACTGTTTCGACGGGTCGCCGGTGTTGAACCGGGCGAGCTGCGTGATCCAGATCAGGTAGTAGCGGTGCGCGTTCTGTCCGTGGAGCGTGAAGGTCGTCTTGCCGCCGACGGTCTGGTCGGACGAGACCGCGTCGAAGGGTCCCGAGGACGAGTCGCCGGCCTTGATCACGGCCGAGAACCCGGGCGTCGGCGACTTGACCGTCAGCGAGCCGAGCTTGACGCTCTTGCCGGCGTCGAGGACGAGCCCGACGCCCTGTTTGAGGTTGCCGAACGCGGCGGTCGTGTAGCGCTCCGTCTGCCAGAAGCTCGAGGGATTGCCGTCGGTCGCATCGGGGATCAGGTCGTTTCTCTCCACGCCGTCACCGGGTGGCGGGTCGTACGCCCCCACCGCCGTCAGGTGCGCAGTCGCCGCAGCGGCGGAGGGAGTGCTGCCTCCACTTCCGAGCGACGGGCTCTTGTGCCCCCTGTTCCAGAGCTCGTAGCCGCCGGCTGCGAGGCCCGCGAGCAGCGCCAGCACGAGCAGCGGCACGGCGACCCGTCCGCGGCTCCGGCTCGTCGTCACGACGGGGCGCGACGCCTCGGCGACAGCAGCGGGAAGGATCATCGTCTGCGCAGCGTCGACCGGCGGCAGCTCGCTCCGGCAGGCGATCAGCTCGTCGACGAGGTCGTCCATCGAGCCGAACCGGGCCGCCGGGTCCTTCGCCAGCGCCCGCTCGACTGCCGACGCCAGCCGCACCGGAACGTCGGGCCGCTCTGCGAGCACGTCCGGCACGGGGTCGTTGGCGTGGCGCATGGCAGCGGCGACGGCGGAGTCGGCCGGATACGGGACGTGCCCGGTGAGGAGCTCGAACAGGAGCGCGCCCAGCGAGTACTCGTCGCTGAGCTCGCTCGCACGCTCGCCGCGCGCCTGCTCCGGCGAGATGTAGTCGCCGGTGCCGAGCACCGTGCCGGTCGTCGTCTGCGCGCTCTCGAGCGCGATGTCGTCTGCGCGCGCGATCCCGAAGTCCGTGACCTTCGCGCTGCCGTCCCGGATGAGCACGTTCTGCGGCTTCACGTCGCGGTGCACGACGCCGTTCGCGTGCGCAAACGACAGGGCACGGCCGATCTGGATCGCCAGGTCGATCGCGCGCCGCACGGGCAAGCGGCCGGTGCGCGCGACGAGCTCCTTGAGGTCCTCCCCGTCGACGTGCTCGAAGACGATGTACTGCATGCCGTCCGACTCGCCGCGGTCAATGACGGTGACGACGTTCGGATGGTTCAGCCGCGCGACCGCCTGCGCCTCCCTGCGGAACCGCTCGACGTAGCTCGGGTCGTCGGCGAAGCGCTCGTGCAGGATCTTGACCGCGACCCGTCTTCCGAGCTGCCGGTCGCGGGCCACGTACACGCGGGACATGCCCCCGGTCCCGGTCAGCTCCTCGAGCTCGTATCGCCCGGCAATCAGCTCGCCGCTCACGCTCTGTGAAGAGTGCCCGTTTCGCAACACGCTAGAACCGGGGAAGGATCGACCGCGCGCGCCCGCCGGTCAGTTTGCGCAAGGTCTCGTCGAGTTGGACGCCCACCAGGAACACGCCGGACAGGACGAACACCCACACCGCCAGCGCGAGCACCCCGGCGAGGACCCCCGTCGGCTTCTTCAGGTCGACGACGTCTGTGAGCCAGAGCTTGAAGAGGAGCGTCGCGACGATCCAGGTGACGACGACGAGGAACGAGCCGACGCTGGCCCACCGCGGAGCGGGATGCTCGGCGGGCGCCGTGCGCACGAGCAGCGCGACCGCGACGCAGAGAAGGACGACGGCGACGATCCAGCGGCCGACGTCGAGCACCACCGAGGCCGTGCCGCCGACACTCGATCCCCAGCTGACGATCAGGAAGCTGCCGACCACGCCTGCGCCGAGCGCCGCTCCGAGGACGAGCGCGAGGAGACCGCGGTTCCACCACGGCCGTTCGTCGACGACGTCGTGGATCTTGTTCAGCGCCTCCATCACGGCGCGGACCGCCGCGGTCAGGTACCAGACCGAGAGAAGGCCGGCGACGACGATCGTCGCAGCGAGGTCCCTCGAGACGATCTGCCGCCCGGTCGAGTCGATCGCGTGGAACACGGCCGGCGTCAGGCGCCCGTGCAGGCCCGGCGCGAGCGTGTCCGCCCACAGGTGGCCGAGCCCGAATGCTCCGAGCAGGCCGAGCGCGAGCACCGCGAGCGGGAGCAGCGCGACGATCATCTGGAACGCGACGGCCGCCGCGTACGTCAGCAGGTTGTGGCGGACGAACGCGTCGCGCATGTCCCCCGCGACGTCGCCGAGCCCGACGGCGCGTCGTCGAGCCCGGCCACGAGGGCTGCGCCGGTACGCCGCTTCCGCCACAACTCGAAGATCCCCCGCAGCGAGCAGCGAGAAACGCTTTACACGGCAGCACTCTGAGGAGTGATGCGCCGTCGCAGGGCGCCTGGGGGTCGTCACAGCGCTATCGGTCTGGGCGTTCGTCTGGGTTCTCTGGGCGATTCGCCCCTTCCTCGCCGCCGCCGCCGCCGCCGCGGTGTCGTTGGTCGGCTGGGTGCTGTTCACGCTTCACCGCCACCGCAAGGGCCGCGCCTGGTCCCGCCAGGAGTGGATCGGCAGCTGAAAGCTCGGGGGGAGCCGCCGGTTCCCCCCGACGCGTAACTGAGAGGGCCCGCCTGGATTCGAACCAGGGAGCTCCACCGGTTGGCGTCAAGCCATCCGGCTTGTGGCGCACTGGTGTTGCACACAACGGTTGAGAGCCGCGCCCGCCGTGTCGGTCGCGGCGGCGATAGCCTGCTCGGAGAGCGGGCCCGTAGCTCAGCTGGTCAGAGCAGCGGACTCATAATCCGCCGGTCCCTGGTTCGAATCCAGGCGGGCCCTTCAAAGATTGTGGGAATCCGCAATAGGCGGGGCGGCGAGGGTCAGGCAGGTTGAGCCGATGCTTCGCGTCCATCCGGGCAGAAGGAGGTTTCAAGTGCGTAGGCTCCTCGTCGTCCTCGCCGTGCTCCTCGGTTTGGGGATCGGTGCAACCTCGGCTACAGCCACCCCGCCGGCGACGGCGACCGGCTCATTTCCGATCCTGACCGACACGTTCACGCCCGTCCGTCTTCAGAAGGCGGGGTGCGTCAGCTACTACAACGAGAACGCGACGCTCGTCTACTCCGGTGACCTGACCGGACCCGCAACGGACACGGACACCGCCATCGTCTACTGCGACGGCTCGTTCGCCGGTGTGAACGGAATCGAGGTCTGCTCCGCCTGCACGCTCGACGGCAGGACGGGAGATTTCACGGCCGCGTTCCACTACGCCGGATCCGGTGTGAACTACTCGGGAACGCTGGTCGTCCTCCATGCGAGCGGCGGGCTCACCGGCTTGCACCTGCAGGGGACCTTCCAGGGCGACGCCGGCGGCAATACCTATTCGTACAGCTATCACTTCGCCCCCTGACGCTGATTGCGCGGCGGGCGGTTCGGCACCGGGCCGCCCGCAGCCTCGCCCCGGGGGATGACACAGCGGCTCGGAATCGTCACAATGTCGGCCGGACAGCGAGGCGAGGAGGAAACGGAGTGAAGGTCTTTCAGCGCGAGACGCATCTTCGGACGGTGGGCTGGCTCGCCGTGCGCGACATCACCGACGAGGTCACCGAGGTCGTCAGGGACAGCGAAGTCCAGGACGGCATCGCCTGCATCTACTCGCCGCACACGACCTGCATCGTCCGCGTGAACGAGTTCGAGCAGGGGTTCCTGCAGGACTTCAGCGACCTGCTCCGCCGGCTCTGCCCGCCGGACAACTACTACGCCCACGACGACTGGGACCGCCGCACCGAGAACATCTGCCCGGAGGACATGGACAAGGGCAACGGACACTCGCACTGCATGGCGATGCTGCTCGGCGGCGCCGGCGAGTCGGTGCCGGTGCGGAACGGCGAGCTCCAGCTCGGTCAGTGGCAGCGCGTGCTCTTCATCGAGCTCGACCGCGAGCGCGACCGGCGCTGGATCGTCCAGGTCGTCGGCCACTAGACGGGGGTCTGGGGGCCCCGGAAGGGGTCGGGGCCCGGAAGCGAAGCTAGATCAGGCCACACCACCGGGCCGTGTTCGGCCACGGGTAGAAGCCGCGGCCCGAGCGGTACGCCCGCTCTGCCACCCAGATCTGCTCGAGCGGCGTCCAGTGGTCGGCCGTCCCCTTGGTGCGAAGAAGCCGGGCGCCGTACGCCTGCATGAAGCCCACGTCCATCTGCAGCCCGCCGTAGTAGGGGGCGTTCGGATCGGTCCAGGAGCCCTCGTAGTGGTGGATGCAGAGCCAGTCCTTGAGCAGTGGCGGGTGCTGGGCCTGCGCCCGAGCCTGCAACGCGCGCTGCGTCCAGAGCGACAGGACGCTCCGCCGATACTCGAGGCTGTGCGACCGCTCGGCATACGCGCCGTAGCGCAGCCTCGCCGCCGACATGACGTCGTCCCACCTCCACGTCTCGTCTCGCCGCTGGTGGATGCCGGCGAGCGTTCGCCGCATGTCCGCCGCATAGGCGACCTGAGCCTGCTTGTTGACCTGAACCTTTCGGATCGGCGATCGATTCGCCTCCGCGGACTGCGGGACGAGAACCGCGACCAGTGAGAGCACTGCTGCCAGAGCCATGACGGCGGCAAGCAGCAGCGCCCGTGATCTCCTCACGTGCACACTGCCTCCTCTGAAAACTGCGCGACGACCGCCCTTGGGCCGATCCACGGACCGGCCCTGCCGCCGCTGATTGTGTCACTAAGCGGTCGGCACGTTAGCAGCAGCACTTGAGTCAAGTGCGTGGTGAACTAACAACCTGCCTGCAAACAGCCGGGTTTTGCTCTATTGACGAACCGCTCTACAGGTGTGGATAACCGTCACAAAGTCGGGGACAGAACGGCCTCGACACGCTCCTGGAAGGCTCCGATCAGGAACTCGCTGTCGAGCAGCAGCCTGCCGTGGTCGATCAGCCCCGACCGCAAGCCGTGCTGCACCGATTCGACGAGCTCGCGGTCCTCGCGGCCGACCTGGTCGTCGAACTCGATCAGCTCGCGCGCCGTCTGGTCCGAGACCTCCGGCCCGAAGAAGTAGTCGAGGAACCCGGCCGAGCGATCCGCGCCGACCGGCCAGATCGGGCCCAGCGAGAGGTTCGTGGCGCCCGGGTAGACGATCACCTTCAGCGCCGGCCAGACGAGATGGAACTGGCATTCGCGGTCGCCTTCTCCGTCGCCGCGACGCTCGCCGAACTGGCTGAGCAGGCCGTCCGCGACCTCGAGGCGGTACGCGTCGGGGTCGACGTCGACGAGCGCGCTGAAGTCCTTGTGCGCGACGGGGCAGTGGTAGCACTCGAGGTAGTTCTCGACAGCGACCTTCCAGTTCGCGCCCAGCTCCATGTCGACGCGCTCCCGGAAGACGAGCGTCGACGGGTCGATCAGCTCCGGCAGCGCACCGAGCGAGTCCGCGAGCGGTGCCGCGCCGAGGTCCGCGTTGACGAAGACGAACGGCCCCCAGCTCTCGACCTGCACGGGGCGCAGCCCGAGCTCGCCCGGCTCGAAGCTCTCCTCGCGGTCCGCGCGCGGCGCCGAGCGAAGCGAGCCGTCGAGGCCGTACGTCCACGCGTGGTACGGGCACTGCAGCGTCTTCCCGGCGCCCCGCTCCTTGACGATCACCGAGCCACGGTGGCGGCACACGTTCAGGAATCCGCGCAGCTCGCCGTCCCCGTCCCGCACGACGACGACGGGCGCGACACCCGCCTCGCACGGGAAGCGGTCGCCCGGCCGCGCGACCCAGTCGACGGGGCCGGCGTAGTGCCACGCGCCGCGGAAGATCAGCTCCTGCTCGCGGCGGAGGATGTCCGGTGAGACGTACCAGTCCCAGGGAAGCGTCGCGGTGCGGGCGGTCACTGCCACGGCGCTCCTTACTATCACGCCGTGGAGATCCGCGCCCGCGACCGTGCCGAGCCGTTCACGACCAAGGACGGCAGCACGATCCGCGAGCTGATGCACGCGGCGAACCAGACGCTGGCCGAGGCGACGCTCGCGCCGGGACAGCAGACCGAACGGCACTACCACGCCGCGAGCGAGGAGCTCTACTACCTCATCGCCGGCGACGGAGAGATGGAGATCGACGGCGAGCGCTCGGCCGTGGGCCCTGGCGACGCCATCCTGATCCCGCCGGGCGCCTGGCACCAGATCACGGCAGGCGAGTCGGAGCTCCGGTTCCTTTGCTGCTGCGCCCCGGGGTACACCCACGCAGATACGTTCTTCGAGTGATCCGCGTCGGCGTCACCATCCGTCCGCAGCACGGCGAGTTCGCTCAGATGCGCGACACGTGGCTCCGTGCGGAAGAGATGGGAGCCGACACGCTCTTCATCTGGGACCACTTCTTCCCGCTCTTCGGCGAGGCCGACGGCAAGCACTTCGAGTGCATGACGCTGTTGTCCGCGATGGCCGAGGCGACCGAGCGCGTGGAGTTCGGCGCGCTCGTGATCTGCAACGCCTACCGCAACCCGAACCTGCTCGCTGACATGACCCGGACGCTCGACCACGTCTCCGGCGGCCGGCACTTCCTCGGCATCGGCTCGGGCTGGTTCAAGCGGGACTTCGACGAGTACGGCTACGAGTTCGGCACCGTCGGCAGCCGGCTGCGGGCGCTGGACGAGGCGCTGCCGGTGATCAAGGAGCGGTTCGCGAAGCTGAACCCACCGCCGACGCGAAAGATCCCGATCCTGGTCGCCGGCGTTGGGGAAAAGGTGACGCTCCGGATCGTCGCCGAGCACGCAGACATCTGGCACGGCATCGGCGACCTGGACGCGATCCGCCACAAGGCGACGGTGCTGGACGAGTGGTGCTCGCGCGTCGGCCGTGATCCGGGCGAGATCGAGCGCTCGACCTTCGTCCACGACGCGCTCGACCGGCTCGACGACTACGTGGCCGCGGGGATCACGCACCTCGTCGTGGGCGCCGGCGGGCCGGAGTACGACCTCGAGCCGCTACGCCGGCTCGTCGAGTGGCGGGACTCGCGCGCTTAGCGGCCGAGCGAGACGTATTCGGGGTTCGGGCGCCAGCCGAGCCCGCTTGCGAGCCGATTCGTGAAGTTGAACATCGCCGTCACCTCGGTGATGTCCATCACGTCCTCGTCCGTCCAGCCTGCTTCGCGGAGGGTCTCGACGTCGGCTTCCGTGCACTCCGCCGAGCGCTGCGTGAGCTTGACCGCGAAGTCGAGCATCGCGCGCTCCTTGGGCTCGACGTTCGCGTAGGCGTGGTTCGTCTGCACCTGCTCGACGAGAAGCGGGTCGCCGGTGAGCTTCCGGAGCGCCGCGGAGTGGGAGACGATGCAGTAGTGGCAGCGATTCGTCGTCGAGACGACGACTGCAATCATCTCGCGCTGCGCCTTTGTCAGGCCGGAGTCGCCGCGCATCAGCTCGTCGTAGAGCGCGTTCCAGAGCACGAGGTGGCGCGGGCGGATCGCGTAGGCGCGCAGGACGTTCGGGACGAACCCGAGCTTCTCGAGCGGCAGCGCCCAGAGCTCCTTGACCTCGTCCGGAGCGTCGTCGGGGAGCTCCAGCCAGCAGATGCGCTCGGTCTCGACGGCCACGCGGGAATGATAGAGCCGTGATCACCGAGCTCTCGACGGGGGCGGAGCTGCGCGTCACCGGCGAGGGGCCGCTGGCGGTCGTCTGCGTGAACGGCGGACAGGGCCACGAGGTGCCGGGGACGTGGAGCGCGACGCTCGAGTGGCTGGTGCGACGCGTGGCGCCTGGGTTTCCCGGGCTTCGGTTCGGCGAGGTGCGCTACCGGGTCAAGTCGTGGAAGCGGCTGGACTGGTGCATCGAGGACGCACGGTCGGCGATCGACGCGCTCGGCGGGGAACGGACGCTCCTGCTCGGGTTCTCGATGGGCGGCGCGGTGTCGATCGCTGCGGCCGCGCACGACGGTGTCGAGGAGGTGCTCGGGCTCGGGCCGTGGATCCCGGACCGCCTCGACGTGTCGCCGCTGCAGGGGAAGCGGCTCGTCGTCGTGCACGGCGCCCTCGACCGCTGGCTGCCGGGGATCCCCGGTGTGTCGCCTGCGAGCTCGCGGCGCGGCTTCGAGCGCGCGGTCGCGGCCGGCGCCGACGGGGCGTACACGACGATCCCGGGCGCCGTCCACGGCATCGCCGTCCGCGGCCCCAACGACCGCGTGCTTCCTCTCCCCCGCGCCCGCCGCTGGGCCGAGCTCGTCGGCGCCGAGCTCGCCCGCTTTGCGTCGAGCTAGCCGGTCGGGACGGTGCGGCGCCGTCGCATCTGCTCGGACGTGGGGAGCTTGACGTCCCAGACGAGGCCGAGCTTCTCGAGGCCGCGGATGATCCACCACGACAGGTCGTACTGCCACCAGGCCAGACCGTGGCGGGCAGACGACGGGAACGCGTGGTGGTTGTTGTGCCACCCCTCGCCGAAGACCAGCGCGGCGACGAACCAGTTGTTCCGCGACTCGTCGCGTGCCCGGTAGTCGCGCCGGCCGAACATGTGGCAGATCGAGTTCACGGCGAACGTCGCGTGCTGGTACAGGAAGATCCGGATCAGCCCGCCCCAGACGAGCGCCTCCAGCCCGATTCCCGTTCCGCCGACCCAGTAGCCGATCGCGAACGGGATTCCGAGCGTCAGGACGACCCAGACCAGGTAGAGCCGGTCGATCAGGCGCACGAGCCGGTCCTCGTAGAGATCCTTGCCGTACTCGCGACCCTGCTCCATCCCGAGGTTCGAGAACATCCACCCGACGTGCGCGTGCAGGAACCCGGTGAACGCGCCCCAGGCGGTCTCGGGATGGCCGGCATGCGGCGAGTGCGGGTCGCCGTCCTTGTCCGAGAACGCGTGGTGCTTGCG
>Ga0070741_10004372_pt1 | contig 33067 bp, 28 predicted proteins | sample Coa_R1_4_FD_66440 | JGI IMG/M metagenome (GOLD analysis project Ga0070741, IMG submission 66440) | Surface soil microbial communities from Centralia Pennsylvania, which are recovering from an underground coalmine fire - Coalmine... | ecosystem: Environmental > Terrestrial > Soil > Unclassified ... | reverse complement strand
AGCCCCTTGCTCACATCGCTCGGGACCTGCTCTTTGGTCTTGCCGGCTTTGGCTTCCTGTAAATTCGTATCGATCGTGGAACCTACTTGAGCATTCCACTTGGACGGCACGCTCTGGCATCCCGCTAAAAATAAACCGAGCGCTGCGAATCCGGCCAATAAGCACTGGCGAATGTTCAGTTTCATTCGACTCTACCTTTTTCTTTGACCAGCTTCGGCAGCAAGCGCAAAGTCGTCTCACGCCCGCCTCGGCTCATACGCACCTCGTACGGCGCAATGTCCGTGACGATGGACCCTTCGTACTTGTCTCCGATTTTGACGCGCTTGCCGCTGATGATCGCCGATCTGCGCTCGGGTGAAATCATCGTCGACTGCAAGACCGGGCCGGCCGGTACAGCGGGACCACCGGCGCTCGGCCGCGGAACGAAGTCCATCGGCTGCGTCGGATCGGACAACGCCGCTGCTTCAACGGTTGTAACCGCCGCGCTCAATATCGCAATAGCGATTGCCATCCGCATTAAACACCGATCCAGCCGGGGTACCGGCTCAACGTGTAGATAACGAGGCTCACTTTCGAGATCGGGTATTTGTCCGACTCAAGCGATACTTCACCCCAGAAGACTTTCCACGGTAATCCTTCGAGAGCTTTCAAGTACTCGACAATGTCGAAGTACCGGCCTTTGAGTTCCACGCGCATGCCATGCCGATACACGGTCAGTTGATTGGCGGCCGGCGTGGCGCTCGCCGTTTTCGTTTCCGGATCGATGGGAGCCGGCGGCAACGCCTCCAGCTTCACCAGCTCGAGATTCTTGTTGCGGGTGAGCATCTGCTCGATGAGCTTCGCCATTTCCTTCGGCGTCACCACCCCGGCGGTCATGCGGTCCATCTGTCCGTCGAGATCTTTGATTTGTTGATTGAGCGCCGCGACTTTGGCGCGGTTGTCGGCGTTGACGTCCTTGCCGTCGGTGGAAAACAACGCTGCAATTTGCTGGTCGGCTGTCTGGATCTGCTGGCGTTTCGCTCTCAAATCCTGCTCCAGACGCAGCTGCTCCGCGCGCAGGGGGCCAAACACGACGTTGTAAGCAATGAGATACAGAACCACCATAACGGCAAAGAAAATCAAACCGCGTTCACGCATGGACATCGCATCGATGCGATCGGCTAGCGTTCTGAGGCGGGCCTTGAGCGCGTCCATCACGATTTCCCTTGCGCCTTCTGCATCGCGGTCCGGAACAGGAATTCGACGTACGGCTGCTCCGCCTGGCCGTCCTTTTTTTCCGGACGCGACATCACGAAAACCTGGAACTCCCTTCCCGCCAACACCTGCTCGGCGGACAGACGCTGCACGTAGCGCGGCACCTGGGCCGGATTGACGGTGCGGCCTTGCAACCGCATGTCCTCGCCGGCGCCGGTAATGTCGAATCCCGTGAGCCAGATCCCCGGCACGTGCTGACGCGCAAAAGCGACGAAGTAATCCGAATATCCGCTGGTGTTGCTGAAGAGGCCGCGCGTGAGAAGATCGCGCATGCGCAACCGCAGCGCCACCTGCTTCTCCAGGCTTGCCACCTCGTCCTCCAGCGACTTGCTTTTTGCACCGGGACCGAAATTCCTCGAGGCATCGTCGAGACGCTTCATCGCCGTCTGGAGCTGCTTGTCGGTTTGGCGCACCTCCTCGCGGAGATTGCCGACCTGCCAGAACATCACGCCGAAGATCACGATAACGCCGACCAACACCGCCGCTCCGGCCTGCAACATGGCGACCGCGGAGAACTTCTTCTCCTGCTTGCGAAAGATCGGGCGGTAAAGGTTGATCTGTTGGATCACAGCGCCTTCTCCTCCTGACGCAGCGCCGCGCCAAGCGCGACGAGTCCACGATCGGAGAGTATGCCGGCATGCGCCGCATCAAATTGCAGCACGTCGGAAAAATTGAGCACGCTCGCCTTTATGTTCAGATTCTGGTTCAGATGCTCGACCAAACCCGGAATGCCGCCGGCCGAGGGCGAAAGCACGAGCTGATCGACATGTGCTTGGCGGAAGTGGCTGTCGAAGTAATCGAGCGAACGCTGCACTTCCAACACGATCTGATCGAAATGGGCGAGCGCGGGCCGCATCTCGATCGCGGCTTGATCGACATAGGGCGCGGGATCGCCGCCGGCGCGCAGCGCGTCCAACCCAACCTCGAATCGCCGGCTTAAAAACAGTTCGCCCTGGCGCGTGATCGTAATCAAGCCGCGGGTTGGGGTAAGGGTCAGCATCACCACGCCGCGGACGTCTTCGGAAAGAATCGCCGCCAGGTTGCGCTGCGCCATTTCGGGGATATCGATGATGTCCAGTCCAATGCCGGCGGCGTCGCACATGTCAACGCGCCGCTGAATCGCGGCGTTGCGGGCGGCGACCACATACATCGAGCGGGTCTTGCCGGGCGCGTTCGGCGTGGTGACGTCGAATACGTCGATCGTGGCGTCATCGACGTGGAAATCGATCAGATCCTTGATGCGCCAGCGGACGGCCGCGCGCAACTCTTCGCCCGGGACGTCGGGTGCTTCGGTAAGGAGCAGCGAATATTCGTTCGAATCGAGCACCGTGGTACAGCGGGCGCGCTTCAGGTGGTGTTCGGTCGAGACTCGGCTCAATACTTTTTCCCGCTCCTCGGCGCCGTTCCATGCGACGAAATCACAGGCCGTAACGCGCGGAACACGTCCGGGCTCGCGCAACACGCTAACGACGCTCACTCCGTCTTCGCGTAGCTCGATGCCCGTGAGTCCCGGTATCGCGCGCTTGTCTTTCAGAAAAGGAAACATGGCTGTCAACAATGCTCCTGCGGCTTTGGCCGGCAGTCGGCGACGGTTCGATACTTTCTTGGCGCAAAAACCCTAAAAACCCCGGCTTTCTCAAGGGTAGCATAACCTTCGTAAAGTAAAGCGCTGACTTACTTGGGATTCGCCGCGCTCGCCAAATCGCTGCGTTTCGGCTTTCGCTACTAGCCAATCAGCCAGTCGCCTGGAAAACGGAGGCCTAAGCTGTTAAATGCAAAGGATCTTGCTGCCATCCGTGTTTACTTAACAGTGGATGGTGCAATTCCCATGCCTGGAAGGAATCGAGGACCGAGCTAGTACCGCTCTCGTAGATAAATATGCCGCGGACTTCCCCTATAGATGCCGAAGGTGGCGCGGCCGGTCGGACCGGTGTCCGGGGTGCCGGCATTGCCGTCCCAGTCGAACTTGAGCCAGTCGGTCGCACCGAGATTCGCCGTCACATCGACATAACCATCGCCGCCGGCACCGGGAGCGCCGAAGGAGAGCCCCGCGTCTCCGGCAACAAAAGTCGGGTTACCGATCGTTGCAGTTGTGTTCGTTGTACCGACAGTCTTCGTTAAAGGCGCGTTCCCCGAAACAGGCGTGGGCGTTACGGTGTTGGAAAGCGAGAGATTCGTCACGGACGTGCAGCTGTCGCCGGTGTTGGTAACAAATCCGCTGGATACAGTGTAATACTCGACGCGCATTGGCACTCCGAGCGCGGTTAACTCCGAGCCGAAGGCGTTTTGGATCGAGAGGCGTCCGTACCGCACTTCTGTGGTTCCACCAACGGCCGCGTGATCGTTGGTTGCGTTGTTGTCCACGTCGAGGTCATAGCTCGCCATCACCACGCCGTCCGAGTCAGTCGGGGCAACGCCGAACTGGGTGCCCGCATAGACCCCATCCGGTCCGGAAGTTGAACGCCCGATCGATACGTGCAACGGATTCGCAACCGGAATATCGAGAACGCCGTTCGACCATGCGGGTGCGGCGCCGGGGTAAGCCGCAGTAATGCGCGAAGTAAGATTAATCGTGCCACTGCGCGCGCCGAAGGCAAACACGGCAGGCGTGGTCGGATCGAGCTTGGCAAACGTGCCCGTATAGTTCTGGGTCACGGCATTTTGCGCATTCTGGGAGAGCAAGCGGAAGGTCATGCGCATGGGTTCTCCCATGTAGGTAAAGCTTGAACTACAAGGCAACACTAACGCGCGATTTGCAAGCATCGGGGGTACGACGCTATCGATTTGGAAGTGATGAGGAATGAAGCGTCCGACCCCCGTAAGGCCGCTCGTTCCCGCGGTAATGTCTTGGCCGCCACCGAGATAGTTCGACGTCTGCGCACGCAAGTTGACGAGACCAACCTCGCTGAAGGCCACCGATTGCGTGCGCGCACCGGCGGAGAAACTGCTGAAGGTCGTCGCGCCGGATAGTGCACCGGCGTTTCCGCCCGATGGTTCGGCGAGCGCGTGCGAAAGCGTGGCGGTCGCCGGCGCCGTTTCGAGACCGAAATTTGGTGTCGCGGCGTTACCGCTAAGCGCGCCCTGACTATCGGGTACGCCGTCGTTGTCGGAGTCATCGGCCGCTTCCCAAACGACGGCCGTCAACGTCGTGTCGAAGCTTTGCCCGGCGGCGGTAAAGACGGTGCTGCCCGAACCGGTTCTGCCGGAAGGCGGTCCGGAAATGCGAAAACCGAAAGGCCGGACCACGAACGCGTTCGACGCGCCGGTCATAAACGTGCTCGCCGGCGGCGATGGCAGCGCATAGCGGGCGCGCAGCGTGATCTGCCCGGCGTCCGGATAGTTGACGACCAGCGAGGCCTTGGATTGCGCGTCGAAGGCAAGCGGCACGCTCGTATAGCTGCCGACGGCGCCGTTGTTGTTTTGCGCGATCGCAACCATGGCGCCGTTGTCTCGGCGCACGCTCATCTGACTGCCCGGCGAGGGCACACAGACCGCCGGATTGTTGCACTCGGACGCGAGATCAACGTTCACCGTCTGGCTCGGGAAGACCCCCGTGCAACTGCCCGTGTTCGTGTCCGTGCGAATGGCTTGCAGGAACAACGTCTGTGCATTGAAACCGGTATTCGAATTCTTCCCGGCGATTTGGGTTCCAATCGACACCGCGGCGGCGGCGGCGGAATCGGTCACGCGAAACGCCGCGTCCACAAAAGTCGCGTTCGGATCCTCGGCTGCCGTTTCGGTGTAAGCGCCGCCGAGATTAAGGCCGATCGAGCCGACCGCCGTGGTGTGGCGCAAACGTACTTCGACCACGCTCTCTCCGCCCGGCCAGGTGTACGTCGCCTGTCCGTTATTCGACCCAGACGGGGTCCAGGTTCCGGTGCCTGTAACGACCGGCGTCAGCCATACACCGGTTCCCGTTGTCGTGTTAAACGTCATTGCGGCGCCGGTGGGAACGGTGACCGCGTTGTGCGACGAGTCGTGCGCCGTAATTCGCACGTTCAGCGACTCGCACGTCACGGCGGTCGCTCCATTCGGGAAGCTGATCGCGTAGTGATCAACGCACGGTCGTACGGCGTTCATATCGGCGGCGATTTCCGCCGCGGAACGTTCGTTGGCATACATGCGAAATTCGTCGATCTGGCCGTTCGCGGAATTCGCCGTACCTGAAAGTCCGATATTGCCGCTGCGGTTGTCGCCGATATAAAGCGTGCCGACACTCGCGCTCAACGGATTGGCGCCCGTCGCTCCGGTCGCCTGTTGCACGCCGTCGATGTAAACGCGCAGGATCGCGCCGCCACGAAAATTCCAGGTGACGGCGATGTGATGCCAGGTGTTGGCGGCGAAGGCGTTGGCGCCGGTCTGAACGGTTCGATTGGTATTGCCGCTGTCCGTGGCGGCGAAATAAAGCGCGCCGGTCGCGAGCTTTGTTAAAAAGAACCAGCGATTACTGGTCGTCGTCGCGTCGAACAGCTGCGCCTGGCTGTTGGCGGCGTTCCAATTCGCGTTGCTCTTGAACCAGAACGTGATGGTACCGGTGCGCGCGGCAACAGCATCGACGTTGATACCGGTATCGATGGCGTTAATCAACGCGGCGGTCGTATTGGAGGGAAAGTTGGCGGCGCGGCAGGTGTTGGGCGGCGTCGCCGGCGTGGGGAACACCGGGGTCGGGGCCGTCGCACCGCCCGCGGTGATCGGGCTGGCGTTGTTTCCGCTCCCCGAGGTATCGAGGACTGATCCCGCGCCCGGCCAACTCGCCTGTTCCATCGCGTACTCGGCGATCGCTCCGGATTTTGTAAATAGAATCGCGCTGCCGTTACTGATGGAATCGGTGTTGAAGGAGTAGCGCGTATAGTCCGTATCGTCCACCTCGGCACCGATGGTCGCGCCCGCGTCGCCGATGCCGGCGCTTCCCGAGGTCATGTTCGGCGGCGGGCCGAGATTGCCGCCGAGTCCCGACATCGACTGATACCAGTAAACAAAGCTGCCGTCTTCGCGGATTTGTACCTGGAACGTGTAGGAGATCGCCGTCGTCTCCGAATTCGCGTTACAACCGGAGCTAGAGGCGGTGTTGCACCAATGAGGAACGTTCAACCACGAGACGACAAACACACGATTGGGCGCGCTGCCCAGTGTTTGATAGCGGATGCGCGTCGCCACTGACCGCGGTATCAGATCGTCCCAGAACGGCGCCATTACGGCGTCCGCGCCGGTGAACGGGAAATCGGTATTGAGAAATGTCGTGAATGTGGTTGCGGTGAAGAACAGCAGGCCGTTCGAGCCCACGCGGACCTGCGTGTAGTTCGTGCCACCATAGTTGAAGGTAAAACCGAGGTTGAGCGCCGCCGATGTCGCATCGTCCGCCAGCGCGAGCGTGGTGCCCGTCGTCGAAATATCGATCCATGGATACGTCGTGGCCACGGACGGCGAATCGTCGTACTGGTAGTACGCGGCACCCGCGTCGACAACGGACCCGAACAGGAAGGCGACAATACCGATGAATCTTTTCACGCTTGTTACTTCCCTCGCAGCCAAAACCGCCGGCCCGCTTGCGGCCGTTGTGCATGCTGTTAGTACCTCTCTCTCAGATAAATATGTCTCGGACTCCCTTTGTAGATACCGAAGGTGGCGCGGGCGGTAGGTCCGGTATCTGGCGTGCCGGCGTTGCCGTCCCAGTCGAACTTGAGCCAGCTCGCCGCGCCTGGGTCTCCCGTCACGTCGACGCTCCCCGTATGTGCGCCCGTGGGCGTGCGAAGATAAAGATTGAAATCGCCCGCCGCCGGTGACGTCTTAAACCGTTCCGCCACCGGACCGGCGGCGGCGCAACCCTGTGTGCTGAGCCCGGCGCCGACCCCGTTATCCTGAATGCAGGTGTCACCTGTACCGATCGTCCCTCCGGCTACATAACTCAGCGGGGCAATGGTCGCCGTAGTGCAGGCGTCGTCGGTATTCGTTACCCAACCGTTCGCGCCGTAGTACTGCACACGCATCGGCATCGCAAGATCGAGGAGCTCCGAGCCGAAGGCGTTCTGAATGGACAAGCGGCCGTAGCGTATCTCTTTACCGCTTGAAAATGCGATGCCGCTTCCGGCGGCCGTGATGGAACCGAAGGACGCGGGGTTGCCGGCGTATGCCACGCCGTCGGCGTCGATGATATTGAGCTTGAGCGCGATATCGGCACTGAACGGCACACTCGGCGTGGCACGCGCAAAAACAAGCCCGCTGCCGGAGGAAAACGTCAAGGTTCCAACGCCATTCGCGAAGGCGCTGATCGTCGGGTCGGCGGTGGTCGCGGGCAATAGAGCGGTATCGAGCGCGGGCGTCGTGCCGCCGCCCAAGGCGTCGAAACGCACGTAACGGGCGCTTTGCGTGTCGTAGGGCGTTTGGTTAAGGCTCGTCCCGGCCACATTGGAAAGCTTCATGAAGGCGCCGGTGTAGTTCAACGTCGGCTGGCCGCCGGCGTTGCGGGCAGTGACGGTGATGACCGGGGCGGTGCCAAAAGAAAACGGCTGTCCCACGTAGGTGAAGGTGCCGCAACCCGTACCGAAGGTGGGCGCGTTATAGCTCACGCCGAAATCGGCGGGGGTGAAGCGTCCGAAAGGCGGGTTTCCACCTGTGTCGGAATCGGCGGTGAGGCCGAAACTGCATCCGTACTTGCCGTTGGCGTCCGTCGTGTTCGAGTAATTGTTCTGAACGCAGTCGCCTTTGCTAGTAATGCTGTCGACGCCCACCCAGGTCGCGGCACGGAAATTGTCGCACTGAGTCGAAGTAACGGGCGGCGCGCACTCGGTTGCTGTGGCCACGCCGTCGTAAATGCCTCGTGGCGACGTGGCGTCCGAACCCGGACTGTATCCACGGAACCTGAACGCCCCGACCTCGCTATAGGTGAAGGTGTTCCCGGTGGCGGTAGACGAGGGCGTTCCCGATGTCGCAGCGGCGAATGTCGTAGGCAATACACTGCCTGCAGCAGTGGCGGGAGCCACGGCCTGCACGGCGGCATTGTTGATCTTGAGGACGCCTGTGTAGCCGCTCGGATTACCCGCGACGCCGGCGGTGGTAGCGGTCAACGAGAAAGCATCTGCGCCTGCTTTGAACTTCGGATTTCCGGACGTCGTGGAATTGTTGGCACTAGACGTCACCTGAGATACGCCCGTCGGCCGCACCGAGAACGCGTCCGTCGAACACGCCGTGGTCGTGCCGTCGCTCATGATGGCGATCAGATTCCTATATGCCGAGTTGAGCGTGAAGCTGGCCGATTGTTTTTTACCCGAATCGCCAGCCACAAACGTCATCGTCTGGCTGCCGCCCGCGACGGCCGTCTTCGCCTGGCACGCCGCACTGCAATAGTTCGGCTGCGTGCTGTCGATAATGCATCCGCCATCGCTGTTGTCCACGAGCTTAACAGTCACGTTCTTGTTCCCGCCCGCCGCATAAGTGGTCAGGATCTGGTTGTTGTTCAGCGCCGCGACGTTGAGCTTGAACGGAATGCCCATCACCTTCATGTAAAGGTGGCCGTTGAGGAAGCTCTGCACCGCCGGGCCGGACGGCGGGGTGCCGTAGGCCTCATCGATCGCGTTGAAGCCACTCGCCGTGCCGCCGCTCGGCGGGGCCACCGTCGAGGCGCAGATGCGCAGGCCACCGATCTCATGAACGTTGGTGGAACCGCCCGTGGAGCCGGTAAACGAGATCTGCCAGTTGTCGGGCACCGGCGCCTGCGTAAAGCCTTGTGCGTTGGCGGCCGTATAAACGTTCGGGATATTGATCAGCTGCGCGTAGCCGCCGCCGGTATCGCGGTTGACGGTAACCGTGGTACTGGCCGGATCGTTGCGCGCGTCGACGATGACTTGGTAGTAGTAGCCGGGCGCCGGCGTCGCGGAACCGGTGTTGTCGATTTGCGGATTTAATGTGTTAGTGCCGGCGATCCAGTTGTATCCGTTCACGCCGGAACCGGACCCGCGCACCCCGACGGAATCGACCCGCGCGCCCGGTCCGCCGATGCGGCCTTCGGTGGGATTCTGGTAGTTGCCGAATTCGTCGATGCCAACGCCGATCCAGCCGCCGGCAAACCCCGGACAGGGCGTGCCCGGAAGCGTGGGACAGGCGGCGCCCGTTTTTTGCGCATAGCCGAGCGAGCCGCCGAAGGCCCCCGGCACCGCCGTCACGGAATAATCGGAGAGCGTCACGGCAATACCGTCGGCTCCGTTGCCGCCGAAGGCGAAATGCTGGAACTCGACGGAGATGTAGTTGCCGGCCGCCGGAAAGATACCCGGCACCGTCGCCGCTTTGGCGTTGTTGCCGGTGTTCTCGGTGAGTCGCAGATTGCCGGTCGTGGCGTTGATGTACGGGACGATCGCGGTGCTATCGCTTTTGGAGACAATCCAGTTAGAACCGTAAATCGTGGACGGATTGAGGCTGGCACGGCCGAAGCGGTCGCACACGCAGGTGACGCCGGCGGGGGCACCGGCGGGCGGTGAACAGAACAGGTTGATAGTAAAAACTTCGCCGGTGAAGTCGCCGTTGCCCGTGCCTGTGCCGCCTAGGCGCCTGCCACCGGCATCCGTGATCGAATCATCGTCGACGAGATTTAACCCCAGCGTGCCCGCACCCGTTCCGGAATTGGCCGTCACGGTCCATGTCGTGCCGCTGCCCGTGACCGAGCTAATAGAAGCGCCCGTCACGCCCCCCGCCTGGACCAACGCGAAGTCCGCGGCGTTTACGCCCGTCACGCTCGCGCTAAATGTTACGGTCCACGAGACGACATCTCCTTCCGTAGCAGGATTCGTGCTGGCGCGGTTGATTGAGATTACGGTCGGCGCGAAGGTGTAAATCTGCCCGGTGAAATTGCCGTTGCCGGCGCCCGTGCCACCCAACGGTCTACTACTCGAATCAACGATTGAGTCGTTATCAACCAAGTTCAGTCCCAATGTTCCCGCGGTGCCCGTGCCCGTATTCGCCGTCACCGTCCAGGTCGTGCCGCTGCCGCTGACCGACGTGACGCTGGCACCCGTGGCCCCACCCGCCTGAACCAGAGCGAAATCCGTTGCGTCCACTCCCGTGACGCTAGCGCTGAAAACCACCGTCCAGGATACCGATGTATTCGGAGTGGTGGGATCGCTACTGGCACGGTTTATGGAAACAACCGTGGGACCGGGAACAACTTCTCGGAACGCGAGGATGGATGTATTTCCCGCGTCGCCGCCATTAGCGGTTTGCCGATTCACTACAATTCCCGACGGCCCGGCAGTCGGCATGATCCTGTACGCGGCGGATTGGGATGAGTCGTTATCAGAGCGATTCCTATACTGAGCGGAACCCGCGTTCGACCAGCCGGCCGTCTGCAATCCCCACGTGTTGTCATCCGTCGAAGCCCACGTAGCAAAAACCACGGCGCCATCGGTAACCGTGGTGATGCCGTTGATCGTTACATCGAAAAGACCTCCGGGGGCCGCAAAACTGGCGTTCGTCTGCGCGACATCGATCGCCCAGGTATTTATTCCCGACGTCGGGCGAAAAACGTGCATTACAACAGTCGTGTTTACCGAAGTGCTGAAAGACACGCTGGGATTTGCCGACCAGGTGCCGTTGTAGCGCGCCCAAAAAATTCTTTGCGATGCATTTGTGGTGTTAGCGGTTTGCGAGGTCCACGTTTGTCCTCCGGTTGCGGAGATAGCCGGAGTGATGCCGGCTGTTCTTGTGTTGGCCACCAATATCACGAGATCGCCGGCGACCATCCCGCCCGGAGGAGTAACGGCCACGGGCGACGCGGCCAATGTATTGTTGTCCGTGGGATTGGATGCCGAAGCGAAATACGTTATCGCCGCTTGCGCCGTATTCTCAAAAAACAGAAACGCCGCCAGAATCAAGAGCGGGAGAGCTCGTGACAGACGGCATTTTTCTGAAGCGCATCTTTTCGTGTTCATATTTTCTGACTTCCTGCGCCCCGGACGGATGACGCGCGACCATGGTTACCTGCACTTTGAAATTTGCAGTTGATCATCTTAGTAACGCTCTCTCAGATATATCCGCCGCGGGCTGCCCTTGTAAATTCCGAAAGTGGCGCGCCCTCGGGGATCGTCGTCGTAAGCGCCGTCGCCGTCCCAGTCGTAGCGCAGCCATGAGAGCGCGGACAGATCCGCGGTCACGTCGACGCTGCCGTCGTTCCCTGCGCCCGGAGCTTTGAGATAGAGATTGAACCGGCCGGCGACCGGCGGCTCTTGATACTGTTCCGGCGCCGGGCCCGCAGTCGCGCAGCCTTCGCTGCTTTTATTCAACGCATCCCACACACAGGTTTCGCCAGGCGCCAGGCTGCCGGCATAGTTGGCGAAATCGATATCGACTTGCGTGCACAGGCCGTCGGGATTGGTGACGAAGCCGCTCGCGTTGTCCTTGTAGTACTGCACGCGCATCGGCAAGTTGAGGTCGACCAGCTCCGAGCCGGCGGCGTTTTGAAATACGAGGCGGCCACTGCGCTGCACGCTGCTCGCCTCGTTGTGGCCGTTCGAATTCACGCCGTCCTCGTCGGTTGCGCGTAGGGTCAGCGTTGCGGGCGGCGTTTCTTTGACCGGGAACGTGTAGGCGATGGTGCTGACGGAACCGACGCCCGCCGTGAACGCGCTCGCACCGGCGATGACGTTCGTGCCGTTGAAGTTGGCGCTGGCCCCGGCGTCGGAAATCGTTATGTCTTTCGCGAACGCACCCGCGCTGTCGTAGTTTTGCGTGATGCCGCCCTGCGCGTTGAAGGCGGTGGTGGTCACGGAGAACGGTTGACCGGAGTAAGTAAAGCCGCCGGGCACGCACGCCTCGGTACGCACGGTGTCGAAGTGATCCGGCGTGAAGCGGCCTATGTTGCCGCTCGCCGTGCCGGTGACATTACCGGCGCCCAAGTAATCGCCGTCGCCGACAGCCGGCGTCACGGTGATAATGCCGACTTCACCCCAGCGAAAATCCGTGCCACTCGTGACACCGTTCACGAAGGGACCGAAGCCGGTCGTGAAGGCAAGCGCGGGATTATTGCCGCCGCCCGGCGCGACCAGGTTCGACGCCAGCGCCACGCTCTCGGCCGGCGTCTCTTGACCGTAGTTGGGCGTGGCGTCGCCCTCCGCATCCCTCGCCGTTACCGTCATCCCGAATGGCTGGCCGGCGCCGATGAACACATTGCCGTTCTGATCCGCCGCCCCGGGATTGGCAAAATTATCGGCGGTGCGCGCAATGCCGGAGAGCTCGAACCGCGCGGGCTTTACCACGAAGTTATTGCTGCCGCCGCGGATGCCGGTCGGAAGATTCGGGTCGCCGACATTGTCATCCTTCATGTCCAGGCGAATCTGGCCGACGTCTTTGTACTTTGCCGTCACCTGCGCCTGGCCGTTGGTAAAGTTAACCGCTTGCGCGCCGGCGCCGGCTTCATTCGTCGCGACAGCCGTCCCGTTAACGGTGGCTTGAATCGTCCCGGTCGCCGGGTTGCCGTACGTCGACCAGAACTTGAGATTTTTGGCCCCGGTGTACGCTTCGATCACCCCGCATTGCGGGTCTGTCGGCGTTTGCCCGTAGGCGGCAATGTGCAAGGTAAAGCCGGTGCCCGCCGTCTGCGCGCCGATCGGATCGTTGATCGGATCGGGCGGCGGATTGGTCAACACGTTCGTGGTGACGGTAAATCCGCTCGGCGAAAACACAAGAGCGCCTTCGGTGTCGTCGTCGCGCACGGAAGGCATCGCGGTTTCGTAGGCGTCGATATCGAAGCTCGCGGCTCCTTGGCGATACTGCAATGCGAACGTGGCCGTGCCGTTGTCGGCCGGATCGAACGTGTAGCTCGCGAGGCCGTCATCGGCCGTCGCATCATTAAAGGATCCATTGCCGCTGACAAGCACCCAGGTACCGCGGCCGCTCTGCGTGTCGAGCGTTATCGATCCGTTATAGAGGGCGTAAACCGCATCCGCCGGATCACGCGCGCTGACGTTAATGGTTTCGTCCACGCAATTGATGCCGAAGCCGTCGTGCGCGATCTTGAAGTGATCCGCGCCGCACGGCCGGGCAAGGTTCATATCCTGATTGATACGCCAAGCCGGCAACACCACGTTGTAGATACGAACTTCATCCAACATGCCGTCCGCGGAATTGCCGGTATAGTTGGCCGCCCCGGCGATATTGTTCGCTCGATTGTCGCCGAGATAGAGCGTATCGGTATCTCCCATCGCTCCGTTGACGTTGGTGGTGGATGTGTCCTCGAGCACGCCGTTCACATAGATCTCGGTACGGTCGCCCGGCAGATCCCAGGTGGCGGTGATGTACACCCACGTACCGGCCGCGAAAGTGTGCGTGCCCGTCCTTGCGGTCGTGCTGAGGTCGGCCGAGTCCTCCACATCGAAGCGCAAGCGTCCGCTGCCTTCCTTGACCAGATAAAAGTTCTTGTCGGCGCCGCCCCCGCCGAGATCGTTCGACGCGTCGAATAGCATGCGCGAGTTTCCGTCGTTCCACGCCGCGCCGGCGCGGTACCAGAAGCCGATCGTCCCGCGGTTGCCGATCGTGCCGTCGATGTCGATGCCGGTGTCGATCGCGTCGAACACGTTGAGCGACGTGTTAACGGGAATGTTCGCGGCGATGCACGTTCCGGGCGGCGTCGGCGTCGGCGGCAGTTGCGGCTGCACGCCGCCCACGGGCGTGCCGGCGTGCCCGTTGCCCGAGCCGTCCAGAACAGCGCCGGCGCCACTCCAGCTCGCCTGCTCCATCGAATAAAGCGCCTGTGCGTCCGGCGGATGGAACAACAGCGCCGTGCCGTTGCCGACGGAGGCCGCGTTGACGGAGAACGACGTGTAGTCGCTGTTGTCGACCTCGACGCCGATGGTCGCGCTCGAACCGTCGGCGCTTCCGGGGCCGTACTGGAACTTGATGTCGCCGGATTCGTACAAGATGGCCTGGAACGTGTAGGACCCGGCCCCGCCGTAGCGCGGCACGCCCTCCCACGAGACCACGAAGTAGCGATTCGGCGCCGACCCGAGCGTGCTGTAGCGCACCGTACCGCCGCTGCCAGGATCGAGGTCGTCCCAGTATGGCGCGATCACACGATCCGCGGCGGCGATGGGGAACGCCGTGTTGTTGAAAGCTTGATGAAAATTCTGGTCGGCGCCGAAGTGCAGCGCGCCGTTGGTGATGATCCGGACCTGCGTGTAGCCGACCCCGCCGTAGTTGAAGGTGAACCCGATATTGACCAGCTGCTTGTCGTCGTCCTGCGGATACGCGGTGTTCGTCTGTTCCCAAACGACGTCGGTGCTCGCCGTTTCCCACGCGTAGGGCGTCGCCTGCACGGCATAAGTTGCCGCGAGCGCGGCGTGCGCCCACGAGCCGCAGAGGGCGATCAAGAGAATTATTATTGTTCGATGTCGTAACACGGTCAGTACTGTTCGCGTCGATAGATGTCCGGGCGTCGTCCCGGTCCGCTCGCCTCCGACTGCCTGTCCTCTGACGGCGGTCGCTCGGCATCCCTCTTTTCCACGTAGCTTCGCGAACCCGTCGTTTCGAAGCTCGTCGGCGCGTCGTGCTTCGGCTCCCGGGCGAAGTATTCGCCCGCCCACCACGCGGCCGCGCCGCTCGCCGCCAGCGCAGCGACGAGCCACCAATAGCGAAACCGCGCCGATCGCTCACGGCCGGCGGGCCGGGAAGCCCGGCGCAGCAAGCGCTCTTCCAACGCTTTAACTCTAGCCGGATCCGGCTCCGGCAACCGGTCGAACGCGGTGCTGATCAATGCTTGCAGACGCTTTTCATCAGGCCGCATGGTTACTTTCATCCTCATCCCAACGCTCGCGTAATTTATGGAGCGCCTCGGCGCATTGCCGGCGAACGGTTCCCTCCGGCAGGCCGAGCGCCTCCGCCACCTCTTTATGCGAGAACCCTATCCAATAACGCAGCAGCAGCAGGTTTTGTTCGCTTTCCGGGAGGTTTGTTACGAGCCGGCGGATCTGGTCGTAGTCGTCGGGTTCTTCAGGCGCGGTTGCCGACAGTTGGTCCAGATCTTCGACCGCCTCGATGGCGCTCGCCTTGGTGCGCCGATAGGAATCGATCCTCAGGTTGATCGCGATGCGGTAAAGCAGCGCGACCGGCGCCCGCGGGTCGCGGCAGACGGTCTGGATGAAACGCAGAAAAGCTTCGGCGAGCAGGTCGTAGGCTTCGTCGGAGGGACAGCCGCGTGCGACCAGAAACTTCCACAGCTTCGGCGCCTGCGCGCGGTAGAAACGGCGGAACGCTTCCTGGTCGCCTTTGGCGCAATAAGACCGAATGAGATCGGCGGGCTCGGTCATCGACTGGCGCGGCTACGGCGAGGAGGCGTTGGTGACCGTTACCTGCAAATTGCGCGAATAAAAGTCCGGGCCGCCACCGAATGCGCCGAAAGTCGCCCGCGAGCCGATGACGTAGACGCTGTAGTTGGAAGCGCCTTCGGTATATGCCGTGGCACTGCACGTAACCGCCACATTGAACCCCTGAAGACCGGCGCCGGCCGGACTGAATGACGACGCGGTGCAAATCGGCGTAGCCTGCACGGCGTTGAACACGCCCCACTCGATCCCCGCCTGCGCCGCCTGGTAGGCACGCGCACCTTGCAGCGCGGCAATCGGGCTCTGACGCTGCACCTCACCGATGGTAACCATGTACGCCGCTATCGCGGCGAGAACCACGATGATGAAAATCGCGGCCACCAGCGAAAAGCCGCGGGCGCGGCGTCGGGAGCCGATGTGCGAACCGTATCTCATGGGACGTTGTACACGTGGGTTTGATGCAGCAGACGCACCTGCTCGTTCACCGTCGTATCATTGACCGTGAGATCGAGCGTCACCACACCCGCACGTTGGCTCGTACCCGCTTGGTAGGTGAACACGCAATTCGCGACCTGGGCGGCGACACGTCCGATTGATGGGGCCGTGGAGAGCGGCGCGACCAAGGAGTCCGTCGGCTGTGGATCGGTGATCGCATAGCCCGCGTAGCGGGTCAGCGTGCGCGCACCGGTATCGCAACGATAGGTCACCGGCGCATCGACGATAAAAAAGCGCTGACCTTGTGAACGGGCCGAGGGGGCGCCGGGCGCATCGCCGGGGAACGAGCCGGCGAGAACGATATGCTGCGCCGTTAAGAGTACGGAATTCGCGAGCTGCACCCGGTTGTGTCCGGAATTACTGTAAGCGTTAAACGCCGTGCCCGTCGTACCTTGATTATTTATTACCACCCAGTGACTACCCGGCACGATGGCCGCGAAATTTTGCAAAGCGCCGATAACGTCGAACGCGGTGTCGCTTCCGTTAAACAGCAATGGATCGCCAGGGGGATTGGCACGGTAACGCCCCCCGTCCACGGTCGACAGCATCTCGATAATTCGTCCGGTCCCGTCCACCCGGATGCTGTTCGGCAGCGCGCCGCGGATGTCCCGCTGCATCCGACGCAGCGCGCTTTCGGCCGCATCCACCAGCTCGGCCCTCCGCACCTGCGCGTCGTAGCCGCGGATCGGCCCGAGTAGGAATACGGCGATCGAGGCGGCGATGATGCCGGAGATGGCAATCACAACAATGAGCTCGATCAACGTGAAGCCCAAGCATGCGCGCCGGACCCATAACCGGCCGGGCAATCTTAGCGAGCTCGGCACCGCGGCGGTCATGAGCTTGCCTCGAAATCGCCTGCTTTCGAGATTGCTTCGACGCAGATGCTTCTCGCAATGACAAACAAAGGGTCTTCATTGCGAGCGAGTGAGCCGTCAGCCGCGAGCGTAAGCGCGGCGGGAAACAATCCGTTTTGAAATAATTTCACGTCAGAAGTAATTCGTTCGATAACCGCTGAGCGTTACCGCATCGCCCTGCGGCGGCGTTACGGTGACTTGGATCAGCGCGGCGTTTCCCGACGCTTGCGTAATGCTGTGGAGAGCGGCTGTCTGTACCGTCACGTTCACAACATACCCTCGCAGCCCCGCGATCGGATTACCGTTTTGATCGCAAACGCAACTGCCAAGCGTCGGACAAGCGGCAGTGGTTGAAGTACAGCCATTATTGGCCAGATTGTGATAGTCGAAGATATCGTCGAACGTTGCCCGCGTAACGCCAGGCCCGACGGTAAAACTCTTCGTCTCTATTTCCTCGAGGTAGGCCTCCGCGATTGCCACCGCCTGCTGCCGAATCACCGGATCGGCGCTCGAGGCTACGTTGCGATTAATCGCGAGCAGCACCCCGGCGAGGCCGACGCTGATGACGACGATGGAGACAATAAGCTCCACCAGAGTGACGCCGCGTTCGGTCGATTTGCCAAAATAGGCGCTCATTGCGCGTAACCCGTCGCCGCCCATACCGTGAATTGCTGAGTGCCGACGGTCACATTGACGTTGCCTGCGCCGGTCGTATTGCCGAGGGGGCGGAAACAAATGTCGGTGGCGGGACTCAACCCGATACCGGCCGGCGCCGAGGCGGAAAACGCACGCCCCGGATCCGCAGGATGCGTCACACTGTGACCATAGTTCGCAGCGCTACATGCGTTGGTGTTATTGCACGCCGGCGCGTCGTCGAACAAGGCATAACCTGTCGCACTGATGTTCACCCGCACCGTGCAACCGGTCGCAACCGCGTGCTTTTGCGCGAAACGTACGGCGGAAAGCGTTTCGTTATAGAAACCCGATTGGTCGAAAGTCTGTTTGGTGAAGAAAAGCGGGGCGCCGATAGCCGCGAGCGAGCCAATGATTACGAGCGTTACGACCAGCTCGACCAACGTGAAACCTCGCTGCGGGTAGCTTATCGCGCGCACTGTTCGACGGCGCTTTCTCGTGCAAACGACGTTCATACCTCAGACTGCGCTACTCAGCTCCTCGCCTATTACGAACCAAAAAAGTCGGGGCCGGTAACCAACATATCGGTTCGCGCCGGCCCCGAAGCGGCGCTCGCTAGGAAGCGCCAATCTGTAGGAGTACTTCTACAACATGTCGGTAGACAACAATTCTATGAACTCCTGCTCGTACCTCAGCAGCCCGCGGAAAGTGTCGTAACCTGGCCAAGGCTTGAGTCGTAGGTCGCACGACACGTCGTTCCATCGAGCGGATTGGGCGGCACATACACGGAAGTCAGCCCCGGATGAGTAACGCTCCAGCCTTCGGGAGTCGGCAGCGCCTTCTCGATGCCGAGTGCGGAATTTTGGGGGTACCCAGAGGCGTTCACCGCCACAGGCACGCCGCTCATGTCGACGTTACCGCCGGTGCTGCCGTTTACCTGAAATTGCGACCAGGCAAGCGCAGCAGCAGCCCGCAATCCGCCCGCTACACCGTTGACGCTCGCGACTCGCGCATCCTTGGTGATATTGATGAACCGAGGGAGCGCGGTCGCTGCCAGCAGACCAAGAATCACGATAACGATAACCAGCTCGATCAACGTAAAGCCTTTTTGTCGATTCATAGCGTTACTCCAGATCGCTGGATGTGGCATTTTTAACAGGCTGACTGCACGGTAACCGTGCCATTTGTTTGGTCATACGCCGCTTGGCAGGTGGCGCTCCCGCCTGAGGGCCTGTAAGCGAAAGGCGTTTCGACGGTAAAGCCATCGGGAACCGGCAACGCCTGTTGCATGCCGGCCTCAGTCAGGAAACCCGTGGAACCGTTCACGGCGACGATCGTGCCATCCATATTGACACCCGTGCTGTTGTTGATAAGCCATCCGGCCCGCGCCAAAGCGACAGCGGAGCGCATGCCACCGGCTACGCCTTGTACGCTCGCCACGCGCGCATTACCCGTAAGATTGATGAATCTCGGCAGCGCCGTCGCTGCCAGGAGGCCGAGTATGACAATCACCACAACTAATTCGATCAACGTAAAACCTTTTTGCCGCGACATGTTGCTTCTCCCACAGTTGATGTTGTTTACGCTACCGCTACAACCGAAATCGTTCACCGACTAACGCGTCCACTCATACGGCTCGACCGGCGCCAAGCGCAGCCCTTCGATCGAGTCCACACCGCTGTCGTAGTGCCCGTTTCCATTCCTATCCGCGTACACCAAGCGCACCGCGAACCGAGCCCGCGGCGGATTTTCTGCCCCGCCGCTGAAATATTCCTTATGCCGCACCAGATACACGAGCTCGCCGGCCGGTTTATCGAAGTACCAGTTACCGTCTTCGAGATTCGTCGGATCCGGATGCTCCAGCGCTCCGAGGTAGTTGGGCGGCACTTCCGCCAACCGTTGCATCGGATTGCTACCTTGCAACACCTCGAGCCCGCGTAAGTCCTGGCGCACAATAGCTTCTGCAACTGCCATGCCAAGGGCGCTGCGTAACGTGCCGACAACCGATTCCATCGTCACGCGCTCGGCATCCGCGAGGATAGCCAAGAGCCGCGCTATCGCGATGACGGCTAGGAACGACACGATGATGACGACCACCGTAAGTTCCAGCAGCGTGAAACCTCGCTCGCGTCCCGGTGCGCCGGTTTTTTGACGCGCCACAAATGCGCACCGGAAGCGACCGACAATCAAAGCTTTACTTGCCAATTTGTCGCCTTTTAACCTTTAGTTAACGCAAGTCCGAAAGGCAAGATCGCGCTTAACGGTGCAGCACCGCCCTCGGCAGTTCCCAAAGCGGGAGAAACACGCCGAGCGCAAGAATGAACACGAGAAAACCGATGCCGATGATCAAGAGCGGTTGGATGGCGGCGCTCAGGTTCTTGAGGTCATAGTCCACCTCGCGCTCGTAGTATTCGGCGACTTCAGCCATCAGCTCATCGACCGCACCGCTTTCTTCGCCGACGCTGATCATTTGCAGCACGAGCGGCGGGAACATGCCCGTCGCCGCCGCCGTGCGCGCGATGGTTTCGCCGCGCTCCACGCCGTCGCGCATTTGCAGGATGCGCTCGGCGATGTATTCGTTGTCGACCGCGCGGCTGACCACCGTCATGCCCTGCACCAGCGGCACGCCGGCCTTCATGGTCACGGCCATGGAACGAGCGAAGCGCCCAAGTGTCGCGCGATAAAAAATGCCGCCGATGACCGGAATCTTGAGTTTGGACCGATGCCAGCGGTACCGGCCTTCCGGCGTGCGCACGTAAATGCGAATGGCGAAAATGCCGACGATCAGCGCCGCGAGCATCAAGGGCCAGTAGGCGACCGTGAACTGCGAGGTGGCGATGAGAATCTTCGTTGCCCACGGCAGCTCGGCGTGCATGCTGGTGAAGACCTTGGCGAAGGCGGGTATCACAAAAACATTGATGACAAACATCGCGATAGTTATGGCGACCACCACGAAGATCGGGTAGCGCATGGCGGACTTGATGCGATCGCGGGTATCTTTTTCGAGCTCGAGATACTTGGCCAGCTGAAGCAAGACTTCTTGCATCGAGCCGGTCGCTTCCCCGATTTGCACCATGCTTACGTAGAGGCTCGGAAATACTTTCGGGTGGCGCTTGAGTGCCGCGGAAAGCTCGAGACCGGAATCGAGCGTTTCGACGAGATCATTAATCACGCGCGCGAACGCCGGATTGTGCGTGGAATCGCGCAAACCGCGCAACGCCTGCATGATCGGAACACCGGCCTTAAAGAGCGTGTGGAACTGGCGGCTGAAAAGAATGAGATCGATGAGATCGATCTTGTCGCTGCGAAACCAACTCTGAAAAACCGTCCCGAGATCTTTCGCCGCGTTCGTCGCCGCCACGATATCGACCGGCACCACGCCGCTGTTGAAAAGCTGGCTCGCCACCGCATCCGCGGACGCCGCGTCGACGCGGCCGGTAACGACCTCGCCGCGCTGGTTACGCCCGCGATACTGGAAAAGCGGCATTGTTAGTCTTCCAGCCCGAAGGTCGCGCGCATGACTTGCGCGATGGTGGTATGACCTTGAGCGGCCATTGCAATGGCGCTCCGGCGCAGATTTCTATAGCCCGGCTGTTGCCTCGCGGCTTCTCCGAACGCAACCGGATCGGAGGCGTAAAGAGCCCGGATGAGGTTTTCGTCCATCTCCAAAAATTCGAACACGCCGATACGGCCGCGGTAGCCCGTGCCATTGCAGTGACTGCAACCCGCGCCCCGGCGGAACTTGAGCGTGTTAGCCGCCTCTTCGCCCATTTCCGCATAGAGAAGCGCCTTGGCCGGGGGGTCCAGCTCGTAAGGCTGGGAGCAGGCGTCACAGATGCGGCGCACCAGACGCTGCGAAACGATGCCACGCACCGAAGCGGCAACCATGTAAGGCGCAACCCCCATATCGATTAACCGCAGGGCGGTCGAGACCGCGTCGTTGGTATGCAGGGTCGAAAGCACCAAGTGGCCGGTCATGGCGGCGCGCAGGCCGATTTCGGCCGTCTCCTGATCGCGCATTTCGCCGACGAGAATAATGTCGGGGTCCTGGCGCAACATCGAACGTAGTACGCGGGCAAAGGAAAGCTCGATACGCGGGTTGACTTGCACCTGGTTGATACCGGCGAGCCGATACTCGACCGGGTCCTCGACCGTAAGAATCTTGAATTCCGGGCGGTTCAGCTCGTTCAGCGCGCCGTATAGCGTGGTGGTCTTACCGCTGCCCGTCGGACCGGTAACAAGCATCATGCCGTTCGGTGCGTGGACGATCTCGCGAAAGCGCTTCAGCATCGGCGCGGGCATGCCCAGGTGATCGAGCCGCAGGATACCGGTCGCCTGGTTCAGCAGGCGCATCACCACCGACTCGCCATACTGCACGGGCATCGTCGACATACGTACGTCGACGTTCTTGTCGCGTACGCGAACGTTCAAGCGTCCGTCCTGTGGTAGGCGCTTTTCCGAGATATCGAGACCGGCCATCAGCTTCAGCCGCGACACCAGCGCGCTGCCGATGCGGCGATCCGCCGTCGTCTGTACGCGCAGCACGCCGTCGAGACGAAAGCGGATGCGCAGCTCGCGCTCGTCCGGCTCGATATGAATATCTGACGCATTGACCTGCACCGCGTCCTCGAACATGGTCTGCAGCAGCTTGACTACCGGCGCATCGGCGAGCCCCTCGGTCGCCGCCAGCTCGCCGATATCGATGCTGTACGCCGACAGCTCCTGCTCGAGCTCCTGGGCAAGCCCGGAAATCTCTTCGGTACGCCGATAAACGCGATCGATGGTGCTGAGGAGATCCGATTCCTTGACAACCGCGAGGCGCAAGGGACGGCGCAGAACGCGGGAGATTTCGTCGTAGGCAAAAATATCCGTGGCGTCGGCCATGCCAACCAGCAATCCCTCACGGCTGTCCTCAAGCACCATGGCCCGGAAACGGCGCGCGTGCGTTTCGGGAAGCAGGCGCACGACGTCCGGTTTGTAGTTGTACCGGCGCAAATCGATATAAGGGACCTGCAACTGCTGCGACAGAAACGTCAGCAGTTGGTCTTCAGTAATGAATCCGTTTTCAACGAGCACGCGCCCGAGCTTGCGGCCGCTCTTCTTCTGATCCGCCAGCGCCGTGTTCAGTTGCTCTTGCGAAATGATTTTGTGGGCGATCAAAAGATCGCCGATGCGTACCTTCTTGGGCCGTGCCGCTGGGGTGACCGCCATGCCGTTAAGTCCTCGATTTCACGAGAAATCCGTAACAAAGCTTTAAGCAAAATCTAGACCACGCGCGACACTTAGCCAGCAGTATCGGCGGGCGCGGTTACATAGGGGACGCAGGCGCGGAGGCGCTAACAGGCAAATTGAGGTCTGGAACGATCGAGCGCAACGAGGCCATACTCGCCATTTTTTCTCGCAGACTTGCCATCTGGCGTTCAATTTCAGCGGCGCGCACGCCGTGCCCCAGTTGCTTTGCGAGGCCGGCGGTAAAGTCGTAATAGGCAAGCACAGACATGCTCGGGTAATACCAATAAGGCATGCCACCCTCGAGCAATCGATAAGCATCCGCTTGCCGACCGGTTTGAAGCAGCAGGTTGGCATAGGCCACGCGCGTGGCAAAAAACCGCGGGTCGAGCGCCAGGGCATGCGCATACGACGTTTCTGCATGTGCTTGCCATTCGGGACCGGCCAGGTCGTTGTTCTGAATCAGCAGACGAGCGCGCACGGCGTGAACCAAGGCTCGGTAAGGGTTAGCGGATTCTGCTACGTCGAGCATCGCGAGCGCCGCTTCATAGAGCGAAATCCGCTCCGATTCCGCCGTCTTCGGCATTCGTTGAAGCACGTGGCGATAGAGATCGGCGTGGGCGGTTAACACCTTATCGTCCGAAGGAAGCAGCCGTTCGGCCCAGGCCAAGCTATTGTCCGCCTCCGGCAGCCTTCCCTGGGCCGCCAGTTCGAAACCCCGTTTGTACAAATAGTCCGATAGGCCGAGAGCGACAAAGTATGTGAGCGGGAACAATGCAACCAAAACAACAATCGCCCGATAAGCGTGTTTTTGCACCCATTTCTCCGGCCGCCACAGTTGCTCGCGCGATCGGAGTACGCCGGTAACCCGCTCGTGAAAACGACCAAGGACCAATCCCGCCACGATGGAAATCGGCAAGATATAAAGATCGAAATCGAGAAAGCTATGGGCGGCGACCGCGAGTAAGCCGCAAAACAAACCGACGGATTCTATCTTCAGTTCCGTGCCCGCCCGCGTGCGCCGTAACAGTTTCACGAGCATGATGAGGACCGCCGTGAAAACGGCGATAAGCAGCAACAGCGCCGGCAAGCCCGCCTCGATCCAAATTTGCAGGTAGTCGTTATGGACGAAGAAACCCAGCGTTTGATCCGCCGGATCACGATACGGGGGCCATGCCAAGTAATAGGTACCGAGACCGATGCCCCACCATGGCTTGGCCATCAGCATCTCCCAGGATCCCCGCCAGATCAGAAAACGTTCTGCACCCGCATTGCCCGGGTCGCTGAGAGTGGCCAAGCGGCCGGAAGGACCGCCGTGAAGCACGAGATTCGCCGCTACATAGGCGGCGAACAGCAGGCCAGCGGTAACGAGCACCGGACGCGCTCCGACCGCCCGCCATGCAAAAATACCGAGTACGGTAAAACCGAGCACAAGTCCCAGCGTTGTGCCGCGGCCTTGCGTGGCAGCGATAGTGAAGAAAAGCACAAATAGACATGCGCCGAGTCCGTAGCGTAGCTTCGCGCTCGATTGCTTGCGCAGCGCCAACAAAAAGTAAGCGCTCAACGGGAGCGCGATCAGCATAATAAGCGCGGCGAACGAATGGATGTTAACGAAGGTAGAACGCGGCGGCTCGCGCCAAGCGAACAACTGCACCATGGCAAACGCGCACAGAGCGAGCGCACCGAGCACGAGAAAGCGCGAGAGGTAGAACCAGATTCGGTCGCGCTCGGGCGAAAGCGTGTAACACCAGAAAACCAGCACGACGCTGCCGACCCACCAAAAATTGATGACGCTGGTGACGGGCACGGCGCTCCAAGTGAGCGAAACCGCGAGCCATAGCCAGAACAGCGTGAGACTTGCACTGAGCGGCGTCAGCGGTAACCGGACGCCCTCGGCATAGCTCGAGCTCAACGACAGCACGAGCCATGCGATAAGCAAAAACTGCGCGCCCGCGAGGAGCGGCATTTGCGGCCCGTGATAAAAGACCGCGAGCCCCAGGGCAACGGCGACACAGAGCGCGCTTACCTGCGCTATGCGCAAACGGGTTGTATCCGGCCGAGCTCGCCCCATACGATAGCCATGTTCCTCGCACCCTTAATGTAGTAAACACGTCCCCAAACACCAGCTTCGCGTCCATGTTTGATGTCATCTTGTACGAGCCCGAGATTCCTTCTAATACCGGCAACATCATGCGGCTGTGCGCCAACACCGGCGCCCGACTGCATCTGATCGAACCCCTGGGCTTCGTGCTCGATGACAAGCGCTTGCGCCGCGCCGGCCTCGATTACCGCGACTGGGCCGAGGTTCACACGCACGCCAGCCTCGAACGCTTGCTCAGCGAGCTCGGCACCAGTCGACTCTATGCGTTCACCACCCGCGGCCGGCGCTTTTATAGCGACGTACGGTACCAACCGAACGACGCATTGTTGTTCGGACCGGAAACACGCGGTCTGCCTCGATCGGTTTTGGAGTTTCTGCCGGAGGAGTCGCTACTGCGGCTGCCGCTGCGGCCGGAAAACAGAAGTCTTAATCTTTCTAACGCGGTTGCGGTGGTGGTGTACGAAGCCTGGCGCCAAGCGGGATTTGCCGGCGGAAGCTGACGTGGCCGGACGGCGGCGCCAACCGACGGTATAATACCGCGCCGCCTGCGAACCCAGCCGTTGCGATTAATCTCCATGCGCCGTCCCAAGCTTCGAAAATATCTCCGTCCTCGCACATTGTTGCTCGCTGGCGCGGCGCTGCTTGCGGCGCTCGCGATCTACGTGGCTTATCTGGATTTCACGATACGCACGCAGTTCGAAGGTAAACGTTGGGCGCTGCCCGCCCGCGTTTACGCGAGCCCGCTCGAGCTCTATCCCGGGAAAAAAATTTCCGCCGCACAGCTGAGCGAAGAATTGGCGGTGCTCAACTACCGCCACGGAACCCTCGATGAGCCAGGCACTTACTTGCGCGACCGCGAAAGCATCGAGCTTGTTTCGCGACCGTTCGCGTTCTGGGACGGCGCGCAACCCGCCTTGCGGCTGGCCATCGCTTTTTCCGGCAAACAGATCAGCAAAATCGACAATCTCGAAACCGGACAGGCGCTTCCACTGGTGCGGCTCGATCCATTGCTCATCGGCGGCATCTATCCGGCACATAACGAGGACCGGGTGCTGGTAAAGCTCGACGAAGTGCCGCCGATTCTTATCAAGGCGCTGACCGCCGTCGAAGACCGCAAATTTTACGAACACCACGGCGTCGATCCGCGCGGCATCGCACGCGCGCTCTGGACCAATTTGCGCGCCGGCGACGCGGTCCAGGGCGGCAGCACGCTGACGCAGCAGCTGGTGAAGAATTTTTATCTGACATCCGACCGCACGCTGCGGCGCAAGATCACCGAAGCCATCATGGCTCTCCTGCTCGACGCCCATTACGGAAAAGACGAAATCCTCGAAGCCTATATCAACGAGATTTATCTCGGGCAGGACGGCAACCGCGCGATCCACGGCTTCGGGCTCGCGGCGCAGTACTACTTCGATCGGCCGCTGCATCAGCTCACGCTGTCGCAAGCCGCGCTGCTTGTCGGGCTCGTAAAGGGGCCGTCCTACTATGATCCACGGCGACATCCGGACCGTGCGCTTACCCGGCGCAATTTAGTTCTCACGGAGCTCGCCGATCAGCACGCCATCACCAATGCCGAATATCTCGGCGCCAAGACCTTGCCGCTCGAGGTGGCCACGCGGGCGCCCATGGGTACGTCCCCTTACCCGGCGTTTTTGGCGCTCGTGCATCGGCAGCTACGCAGCGACTACTCTGACACCGATCTGCGTTCCGAGGGGTTACGCATCTTCACCACGCTCGATCCGCACGTGCAACGCACCGCCGAGCAAGCCCTGACGACGCGTCTCAGTACCTTGGAGAAGCAACGGCGCATTCCCGCCAATAGTCTTGAAGGCGCGATAGTCGTGACCGGCAGCGAAAACGGCGAAGTGCTCGCCGTCGTCGGCGGAAGGCGCTCGCGCTACGAAGGTTTCAATCGCGCGCTCGACGCCGTCCGCCAGATCGGTTCGCTCATCAAACCGGCCGTGTACCTCACGGCGCTCTCGCAACCCGACAAATACACGTTGACGACGCGGCTCGATGACAGTCCGCTGGTATGGACGGAGCCGGGAGTGAAGGAATGGGCGCCGCAAAATTACGACCGGGAATTTCACGGCGAGGTGGAGCTGCGTACCGCGCTCGCCGAATCTTATAACGTGTCGACCGCCCGCCTGGGCCTTGCGCTCGGCCTGCCCGCGATCATCGAAAACGCGCACCGGCTCGGCGTGGAGCGCAACCTGCCTCCTTACGGCTCGACGCTGCTCGGCACCATCGGTCTCACGCCGTTCGAAGTGACGCAGATGTACCAGACGCTCGCGAGCGGCGGTTTTCGAACTCCGCTGCGCGCCATACGCGAGGTGCTGACACCGGAGGGCGCGCCGCTCAAACGCTATTCGCTTGCCGTCACACAGGCGGTGGATCCTGCCGCGGTATATCTTACGACGACCGCGCTCCAGCACGTGGTGCAAAGCGGAACCGCGACCGGCCTCGGCGCCTATCTGCCCGCCGACATTAACGTCGCGGGGAAAACCGGCACCACGGATGATCTGCGCGACAGCTGGTTCGCCGGTTTCACCGGCGATAAGCTCGCCGTCGTGTGGGTCGGCCGCGACGACAATCAGACGACCAATTTGACCGGGGCGGCCGGCGCACTGACCGTGTGGGGGCAGATGATGGCACAACTCGATCCCGAACCGCTCGTGCCCGCCATGCCGGAGAGTATCGAGCTCGTGCGCATCGACACAAAAACCGGTTTGCGGGCGGACGGCGGCTGCGATGGAGCGATTGAAATACCTTATATACGCGGCAGCGCGCCGACGGAACCCGCCCCGTGCAGCGGACATTCGCCGGTCGAGAAAATCAAAAATTGGTTCAGGAGATTGTTCGAACGATGAAGAACCTGTGCGCCCTCGCCCTACTTGCCGCGGTCGCGCTGCCGGGATGCGCCAATTTTCCGAGCCCTACGGCGGAACCGGAAGCATTGCCGGTCACGTCCGACAACAACGCCGTCACCGCTCTTGCAGAAAGTGCGCGCCAAGACGCCGCCGCGGGACGGCTGAATGCGGCGGCCGCGAACCTCGAGCGCGCGTTACGTATCGAGCCGCGTAATGCCATGCTCTGGCACGAGCTCGCGCGCGTGAACCTGCATCAAGGCCAGCCGAACGAGGCCGCGCAATTCGCCACGAAGTCGAACACGTTCGCGGGCGACAACGCGGCACTGCGAGCCTCGAACTGGCGACTGATTGGCCAGGCGCGTACCCAGAGCGGCGACCAGGCGGGCGCGGAATCCGCATTCGAGCGGGCAGCGCAATTCGAGCGTCAGCGGTAACCGACTTTCATGGGCGCGCACGGCACCGATGCAGCACTCATGCGCTCGATCTTGCAGCGCATCGCGACCGGCCCCGAGCTGAGCAAGAATATTTCACGCGAAGAAGCGCGCGCCGGAATGCGCTTGATCCTCGACGGACAAGTCGACCCGGTGCAGGCCGGCATCTTTCTCATCGCGCTGCGCATGAAGCGCGAAACCGACGACGAAATGTGCGGAATGATGGACGCGCTCCGGGACGCCACGCACACGACGGTCGCGCCGGTCGATGAGCTAATCGACATCGGCGATCCTTACGACGGATATACCCGTTCGCTGCCCGTCGCACCGTTTCTGCCGGCGCTGCTCGCCGCCTGCGGAGTGCCCACGGTATCGCACGGCGTAGAATCGATGGGACCGAAATACGGCGTTACGCATCGACAAGTGCTCCGCGCGGCGGGATTGTCGCTCAACGCATCCATGGCGCAGGCGGCCGCGCGTTTGGCCGACCCAGCGGTCGGCTGGAGCTATATCGACCAAAGCGTTTTTTGTCCGAAGCTGCACGGGCTCGCGGCGCTGCGATCGTTGATCGTCAAGCGTCCCGCGCTGACGACGATCGAGGTACTGCTCGGTCCCGTGCGCGCGCGCCGCAAAACGCATCTCGTTACCGGCTATGTGCATAAAGCTTATCCGCGTGTCTACGCGCTGTTGGCGCGCGCGGCGGGTTTCGACTCCGCGTTGCTTGTGCGCGGTATCGAGGGCGGGGTGATCCCGTCACTGCGCCAGGAAGGAAAATATTTTTTCTATTGCAATGGAGGGGAGGAACAGGAACGCCGCGTCACGCCGGCGGACTTCGGCTGGAGCCAGCCCTTGTCGCCGGCACCGGTACCGGACCCCCTAAGGCCACGGGAGAACGCGCCGGAGGAAAACGCCGCGCTTGACATCGCCGGCCTGGCGCAAGCGGCAGCTGAGGCCGGGCGCCGGGCGCTCCAAGGCGAGCCCGGCGTCGTTCGCGACAATCTCATCGCGGCGGCCGCGCTGTGCCTGCATCACGTCGGAAAACACGCGTCGCTGCGAGCGGCGGCGGAAGCCGCCGGTGCGGCGCTCGATGCCGGTCGCGCGCTAGCGCGGTTTTATCGCCCCGGCGGTTAAGCGCTACCGCTTTAGTGGCTTTTGTCGTCGGCACCGTGATTGGTGCCGCCCGAAATGCGATCCATTATCGCAAACAACACGCCCGAGACGATCAAGGTAACGTGAATTCCGACTTTCCACATGAGCTGACGATCCTCGAGCGCGGCGACGTTCACGAAGCTCTTCAAGAGTTCGATGGCGGAAATGGCGACGATCGACGCGATCAGCTTGACCTTGAGTCCCGAAAAGTCGACCTTCCCCATCCACTCCGGGCGATCCTCATGCCCGGCAGTGTCTATCTTTGAAACAAAGTTCTCGTAGCCGCTGAAGATGATGATCAGCAGCAGATTCGCAACGAGCGACATGTCGACCAGCGTCAAGATGGCAAGCACGACCTCGCTCTCGCTGCTGGTGAATAAGTGAAAAAGGACATGCAGGAATTCCTGCGTGAACTTGACGAGCAACATGGCGACCGCGACGACCAAACCCAGGTAAAACGGCGCGAGCAGCCAGCGGCTGTTGAAGATCAGTACTTCGAGTACATGCTCGATTCTTTTCATCTTATGGCGCTCTAGCGTCTCGTCCGGGTCGGGGGCGCGGCATTATCTCGCAGACGCCCTAACTTGCAAATCGCTGCTCGTTATCGGTAAGCCGCTTCGTCTTCCACCGATCGTTTTCGTAAGCACCAAAGTACCATTCCCAAGCTCGCTCGAATGGGAATAATCACCTTCGCAGACAAACATCATGTCTCGTCTCCAATAACAATCCGAGTGGCGTGGCACCTCGTCAACTCAAGGAGGAATAATCGTGTTTGCACCCCCACCGCGTGGAACTTCAAGACCCTCGACGATGATGCGTGGCTTCACGTTGCAGGAATCGCTCGTGTCTTTACTGATCGGTGGAACACTAATCACCGGCGGATCGAGTTTTTGGTCCACACTGCAGGAGAGCGTGAAAACCACCGCCGCCAACGAGCTGGTGGGACATTTGAATTTAGCGCGCAGCGAGGCTGTTAAACGCCATACCCGGGTGAGCATGTGCCCAAGCAAGGACCAAATAACTTGCGTCGCAACGGGCGGCGGCTTCACCTCCTGGCAGCACGGCTGGCTGCTGTATACGGATGACAATCACAACGGCAAGCCGGAACCGCAGGAAATTCTGCGAGTACAGCAAGCGCAAACCGGCGGCTTGGTCATTCGCACATCGGCGGCGCGCCAACAAGTCAGCTATCAGCCGACGGGCCTGGCCGGCGGCTCGACGATCACCTTCGCGCTCTGCGATTCCCGCGGGACCAAGTCCGCACGCTACGTGGTCATCTCCAACACCGGGCGGGCGCGCGTGGCGCGCACATCGGATAGCAACGTGAAGTGTTAAGCGAGCCGCGATTCTTGCGGCTATTCCGGGCGCGGCTCGCGCTTTAGCAAGGCTTCGACGGCGGCTTGTGGGGACAGTCCTTCATACAGGACACGGTACACCTGTTCGGTAATGGGCATCTCGATGCCGAGCCGGCGCGCGAGCGTATACAACTCGCGCGCCGTGGCGACGCCTTCCGCTTCCTGGCCAATTTCCTTCAGCACTTCCTCGAGCTTACGCCCCTGGCCCAGACCGAGACCCACGCGACGATTGCGAGACATGTTGTCGGTGCACGTAAGAATAAGATCGCCGGCGCCGGTCAACCCCATAAACGTCTCCGGCTTGCCGCCCAACGCCACTCCGAGCCGCGCGAGCTCGGCCAAGCCGCGCGTCACGAGGGCGGCGCGCGCGTTCGCGCCGAAACCAAGCCCGTCGCTTATGCCCGCCGCGATGGCGATAACGTTCTTTATCGCACCGCCGAGTTGCACGCCGGCCAAATCGTCGCTGGTGTAAACACGCACGCGGTCGTTGCGCAGCCAGGAAGCAACGTGCTCGGCCACGGCGGGATGCCGGGCCGCTACGGTGAGAGCCGCGGGCAATCCTTGGGCGATTTCAATCGCGAAGGTCGGCCCCGACACAACCGCTAACGATGAATCGGCCCCGAACAGTTCTTCCGCGACAGCGCTCAATAATCGGCCGCTACCCGGCTCTAAACCCTTGGTCGCCCACGCCAGCGTCGCGTCACGCTTGATGTGCGGGCGGATCGATTCCAACGTCGTGCGAAACGCATGGCTCGGAACGGCGACCAAGAAATTCGTCGCGGACGACGCCACTTCGTGCAGATCGGCACGCGGGATCACCTGCCGCGGCAAAGATACACCCGGGAGGCTGGTCGTATTGGCGCGCGTGCGCGCAATCCTTTCGAGTTGAACGCTGTCGTTGCCCCATAACCAAACGGGGAATCCGTTCCGCGCCAGCAGTACGCTCAAGGCCGTGCCCCAGGCCCCCGACCCTAACACGGCGATTGTCGGCTTAGCGGACATCGGCTAAGGCAACCCCGCTCAGTTGGTCGCCTTTTGCGGCATCGCTTGCTTCTGTTCGTACAGCGCTTCGAAGTTGATCGGATGAATGAGAAGCTGGGGGAAACCGCCTTTGCCGACGAGGTCGTTGATGGCCTCGCGTACGAAGGGCAGCAGAATGTACGCGCCGCTGATTTCGAGCGCGCGCTGCAACGTCTCGCCTTCGATTCCAGCAACGCGAAACAATCCGGCCTGCTGCACTTCGACAAGAAAAATATTTTTGTCGCCCTGCTTCGCCGCCGCCGAAACCGTCAACACAACTTCGTGCAAACCCTCTGCTCCCGCGATCGCGGCTTGCTGCACCCCGAGCTGAATGTCGAGCTGTGGCGCCGCCTGCTGGAGGAACACGTGCGGTACCGCCGGAGACTCATAGGAAATATCCTTTATATAGATACGTTCGAGATTGAACTGGACCTCGTCCGTCGCGTCATCTGCCATCGTTCGCTCCTGTAGAAAAACCGTGCGCGGTATCGGAAGGAAACCGCAGGCTTATTTTTCCAGCGGCAGATTTTCCTTTTCCCAGGCCGCTTGGCCGCCCGCCATAACGTAAACGGCCGGAAAACCGGACTTACATAACATTGTCGCCGCTTTCAACGCTCGATTGCCGCTGCGACAGACAAGAATCAACGGCCGCTCCTTGTACTTGTTGAGCGACGTGAGTCGCTGCGCCAGCGACGACAGCGGCACGTTGACGGCGTTCGGTACGTGGCCGCCGGCGTATTCGCTCGGCTCGCAGACATCGATCACGACGGCCGATTCACGGTTGATCGACAACACGGACTGGGCCGGCGTCAAGCTCTTGATGCCATGCATGACTTGCATGAAGTTCGGCGCGACCAGCAGCGCCAATACGACGACCAGGGCAAGAAACAAATACCAATGATTGAGGACGAACTGCATCGGCGATCGAGTGTGCCCGGCCGCGCAATTTTATTCGGCGACCTCGGCTACGGTTGTGGTTAGGGGATCGTGAGCGCTTATACGGCGCGGGGCGAAACAATATACAATAATGAACACTTTGAAAAGGCGAATGAATCCATGAACGCCGCGCCGAGTTTCCCCAGACCGCTGATTTTGATCATTCTCGACGGCTGGGGCTTTCGCGAGGACCCGAAATACAACGCCATCGCCGCCGCACGCAAACCCACGTGGGAACGGCTGTGGACCTATCCGCACACCCTCCTCAATGCGTCCGAAGGCGCGGTCGGGCTGCCCGAGAAACAGATGGGCAACTCGGAGGTCGGCCACCTTAACCTCGGCGCCGGCCGCGTGGTGTATCAGGAGTACACGCGTATCAGCCGCGCGATACGCTCCGGGACGTTTTTTACCAACCCGGTTCTCACCGAAAGCGTCGA